>Ga0157375_10004093_pt1 | contig 12642 bp, 13 predicted proteins | sample M35metaG_FD_115311 | JGI IMG/M metagenome (GOLD analysis project Ga0157375, IMG submission 115311) | Miscanthus rhizosphere microbial communities from Kellogg Biological Station, Michigan, USA - M3-5 metaG | ecosystem: Host-associated > Plants > Roots > Rhizosphere > Soil | place: USA: Michigan...
ACGGGAACGCGCGCCTGGGTGCAGCTGAACGATGTCGGGAACGGCGTGACGTATCGTCTCGACAAGAGCGACGGCATCTGGACGGCGAAAGTAGTTGCCTCGGCGACGACGGAGCGATTGCCTACTCTGTGAAATAGAAGCTCTGGTCGATGACCTGCCAGCCGGACGCAACCTTCTTCATGGCTACAGTGCCCGTGATTTTCTTGTCCTCGTTGTTCGTGCCTCGGATTTCGATGTTGGCGCGGTCGCCCTTCTGAAGGCCGCCCATTACTTTCACCGTCTTTGGATAGTTCAGGCCGAGGTCGTGAAAATAGTCCTTCATCTCGGATGGCTTCGGGCGCGTCTGCGGGACCTGATCGGGGGGCAGCAGAAGGTGCGCGGCGTTCCAGTCCGCGGCCTGGATCGCTTTGACGAGTCCCGCGTAGACCGCGCCCGGTTCGCCGCCGCCGGCGACGAGCGTGGTGGGCTTCGGAATCGCGGTCAACGGCACGTCGTAGGAGAGGTGAAAGTCGTAGGCGTCGTCGAACATCTTCTCGGGTTTCGTCGTCGCGCATTCGCCGGCCACGCGCGAGGCCGTCACGGTCACGCCCTTCGCGGCAAAGCTGTTGGCGAGATCGATCTGGCGTTGCGCCTGATTGAGAAACGCAAAGACGCCGCAACGTTCCTGCGACACCACGCGCACAAGGAGGAACGCTCCGTCCTTGCTGTTCTGCGCCTGGTCGATCAGCGAGCCGGGCGTGTTGATCGCTTCCATCACCGCGGAACGATCGATCTTGAAGTTGGCGAGCATCACGATGGTGAGCGGCTTGGCGGGATCGGTGGTGGCTTCCTGGTAGGCAAGCGCGTCGACTGGCTCGAAGTGGACGTTGCCAAGGTGAAAGGTTCCTTTGGCGCCGTCCGCGGCGAATGAGGCGGCGCTTCCGAGGAGCAGCAGCGCGGCGAGGGTGATCGTCTGAAGTCGAATCATGACCGTCCTCCGAGCGGGGAACGATACCACCGCGGCAGCGACGCGGCCGAGGCTGCCAGAGAACAGCCGCGCGCGGAAATTTGTGCGGCCGTTCCTGGAAATTAGTGCCGCATTTTTGAAGCGTGCTCGACCATTTTAAGATGGAAACGCTGCATAGAAATATGGCCTGCTAAATGCAAAGGTGCGTCGCCGTCCTGAGAGAGAGAAATAGCTGGAAAGGAGCGGGCCGATGACGTGACCATCGTGATTCGTTAGCCACTGCTTTCTCTTCCCACATAACCCTGACTACCGATGAGGATAAGGAAATGTCAAAAGGGTCTAGGAGATCTCTGTTTATTCTCGCCGCTACGATGTTGATGATGTTCGCCGTCAATGCCATGGCGCAGATGGATTGCGACGAGTGCGATCCATACAACAACTACTGTTCAGATCCGTGCCAGCGTTGCCGTATTTACGGATATGACGGTTGTGAGAGCTACACGGAAAGCACCTGCGGCGGCCCGTTCGGAGGCGGCGCCTGCCTTCAGGACGACTGCACACCGAACTGGGTCGAAACAAGCCGCGTCACGCAGGGAACGTACGACGGCAACTCGTGGAACAGCTGCACGCACCACAGTGTGCAGTGGGTGACTCTGGTCGACTACAACGCGTGTAATAACGTGGAGTCCTTCCGGACGCAGCACTACTGCGACAACGTCATCGACGGCGAACGGCACGGCGGCTGGTATCCCTCCTGTTGTAACCAGCTTAACGATGACGACGAGTACGATCCGCTCTTCACCTGCGACGGCAATCATTACTGTACCGGCTAGCCCAGTGCGCACATAGCCATCAGCGGCGCCGGCTATGTACCGGCGCCGCTTCCCGCACAAAGGAGAAAAAATGAAGACGACTGTTTCCATGATGCTGGCGGTACTGATGATTGGCGCGCTCTCCCTCTCTGCCGCGGACGCGGTGAAGCCGGCCGCGACCATCGGCAATACGTCAATCTCGATAAGCGAACTGGATACGGAGATCGGCGCGCGTCTGAATCGGTTGCGCACCGACGAGTACAACATCCGCCGGGCCGTGCTCGAGGAGATGATTGCCACGAAGCTGATCGATGCCGAAGCCGCGCGCCGGCACGTCACGTCCGAAGATCTCTTCAAGACCGAAATCGAAGCGAAGATCACGCAACCGGACGTCGCGGAAATCGAGCCGATTTATGACGGTGTCGCCGACAAGTATCCGGGGATGAGCAAAGATCAGGTCCTCGCGGAGATTGCCGGCGGCATGCGCAAGCAGCGCCTTGCGGCTCGCCGCGCGCAATACATCAAGGAGCTTCGCGCCGCGGCCGGCGTGAAGGTGAACCTCCAGCCGCCGCGCGTGGCCGTGAAGGCGGACGGTCCGGCTCGCGGCAGCGCCAACGCTCCCGTCACGATCGTGGAGTTCTCCGACTTCGAATGTCCGTTCTGCGGACACGCGGTGGAGACGCTGCAGCAGGTGGAGAAAAAGTACGGCGACAACGTCCGGGTCGTGTTCCGCGACTATCCGCTGGCCATGCATCGCACCGCCAAGCGCGCCGCCGAGGCTTCGCACTGCGCGGACGATCAGGGAAAGTTCTGGGAGATGCACGATCGCCTCTTCTCGAAGGGCGGTCCGATCAGTGATGCCGACATCTTCCGCTTCGCCACCCAGGCCGGCGTCGACCGCAACAAGTTCGACCAGTGCCTGACCTCGGGCAAGTACAAAGATGCGTGGAAGGCGTCGCAGGAAGAAGGGAGCCGCGTTGGCGTGACCAGCACGCCGAGCTTCTTCATCAACGGAAGGATGCTCGTCGGCGCGGCAAATTACGAAGTGCTGTCGAGGATCATCGACGACGAGCTCGCGAGCGCGCCACAGGCACGGCCAGCGGCAGCAGTCGCGAGCAAGTAAGTCTCATCTCCGCGGGGCGGGGGACAGGCGCAGCCTGTCCTCCTGCTTCTCTCCGCGTCTCCGAATCTCGTGCAGCGAGGTTCGCCCGGCCCGTCCGATTCCATCTACCACGTCGTCCTCGGCTTGCAGTGATCGCGGTCGTTCAGTGCTTGACTGACCGGTGCCGCGAGGGTGTGCTCTGGATCGTTGGCGCGGCCACTCGCGCCCACCACGTTCCCCATCGGTCATACGTGTTGGTGGGCGTGGATGCGTACTCCTGGATCGTCCAGAAATCGAGATCATTGATCGGATCGACGCAGGTCGCGCTGTAGTCGCCCCATCGATTGCTCGTTCCGAATCCGGTCTTGAGGTACGACGACTCGCCGTCCTTGAATATGACCGGTCCCGCTGCAGCGGCACCAACGAAGGAAAAGACGGCGGATGGCAGAGTCGTGGCGCTGAACCGCGAGCAGCCGATCAACGCCGCGTCGTTGCGATTCACGGCGATGCTCGAACGCGCGTAGAAGAACGTCGAGGTTGGATCTTCAATGGTTCCGCGCGCGACGACGTCGCCGTTCGTCGCGAGGCGCCACCAGTTCACCGCACTCCTCGACGGAGCCGCCGCCGGCAGGAAAACGGTTTGCGAGGCCCAGATGTTGCCGTTGCGAAGAACTGCTGCCGCCATGCGGCTGTCGCCGGTCTCGATTTTTTCGGTACGGCCGAGTTGCGGCGCGAAATCCACGTTCGCCGGGGTGTCCGCCCATGGCACCGTCGCTTGCGCAAACGCGATCGGAACGATTCCCGCCGCCGTGACCGAGTAGAGGCGCAGATATCCTCGGCCCTGAAAATTGCCGTTCCATTTCTGCACGAGGAAGACTTGTTTGCCGCCAGCGTCGAGCGAGGCCGTCGGCGAGAGCGAGCCGCCAGAATCAGGATCGTGATCGAGACGGGCGTATGCACCCGCGGGATCGTTGCGGTTGATGACGAAAACAGTCGCGCGCGAGAACTTACTGTTGCTGACGTTGTAGAGATTCGCCGCGACAACGATCGAGTCATCGTCGTATCCCATTTCGGGAAAATCCAGCCACACGCCTCCATCGGGCGCGTCGAAGCGGTAGAGGTCCCAACTCAGCAGCGGGTTGGAAGTCCGCGAGAGGCCGAGGAGGACCGCCGAGCCCGCTCGCGGCGTGTTGGTCCCCGTCAGAAGGGTGATCGCACAGATCAGCCATTGGTTCGCGTGTGCGTCGAACACGATATGAGGATCGAAGACGCCGCCGAGTTTGCGAACGGAGTCGAAAAAACTTCCGATTGACACGGTCCGCAACGTGCTGCCGTCACGGTCCTGAATGCGGATGGAGGTGTTGAGCACCGTGACGACGTGCGCCGGCCCTGCCGCGCCGTTCGTGTCGGGAGGAAGCGTGGAGTTGTCGTCGTCGAGAGCCTGAAAGCTTTGCAGCGTCACCGGCGGCGCGTAGACGACGTCGCTGCTCGTGATCGGTTCGACGACGTTGCCTCGAACGGCGTCCATCGGAACCGGAAGATTCGCTGGCGTCGGCATTGGCGCGTCGGGCTCCAATTCGTCCTCGGCAACGACGCTCCGGGGAAGACGTTGCATTTCCACGGTGCCGAGGGCATCAGCGCGCCTCGCGGCAGGCGAATGTTGCGCCGGCATCGCCGCTGGATTCGGCAGCGGTAGAAGAAGGACGAGAAGGAGCGCTCTCTTCATGTGGCGGACGCGAGTCTGAACGCGATCGCCAGGCGGCGCAACGGCGGATGCGCAAGGTTCGGTTACGTCTCCGCGTCCCCGCGCCTCCGCGTGAGTACAATCCCGTCCATGACGCGAAAGCTGCTGCTGTTTCTCGCCTTCCTCCTCGCCACCACCCTCGCCGCTGACACACCGAAATACCTCGTGCCGCCGCCGGACGTCGTGGCCGCGTTCGATGCGGCGCCGCTGCCAGAGGCGTTGCTCAGTCCATCGAAGAAGGTGATGGCGCTGTCGTATCGAAAGGCGCAGCCGACGATTGCGGCGCTGTCGCGGCCGATGTTGCGCATCGCCGGGGAGCGCGTGAATCCGCGTACGAACGGGCCGCATCGCACGCCGCTCATCTACGCGATCCACCTGCAGAAGATTGCGGGCGGCGGCGAGACCAAGGTGATGGTCCCGGCGAATGCGAATCTTTCCAACCTCAAGTTCTCGCCGGATGGATCGAAGTTAGCGTTTCTGAATACGCGCGATGACGGCATCGAGCTCTGGATTGCCAACGCGACGACCGGCGAGGCGAAAAAAGTCAGCGGCACCGCTCGGCTGAATGCGGCGGCGGGCGATCCATGCGATTGGCTCTCCGACAACAAGACGATCCTCTGCAAGACCGTTCCCCTCGGGCGCGGTCCTGCACCGGGCGATTCGAATGTTCCCTCGGGGCCGAACGTGCAGGAGAACGACGGGAAAGTCGCGCAGGCCGCAACCTACGAAGACATGATCAAGACGGCGCACGATGAGGCGCTGTTCGCGTACTACTTCACCAGCCAGCTGGCATCGTTCGACGCGGCATCAGGAATGATGACGCCCATCGGCAAGCCGGCCATCCTGAGCGATGTCGTGCCGTCGCCGAACGATCGATTCATTCTGGTCACGAAGATCAAGCGGCCGTTCTCGCATCTCATCCCGATGAATGGATTTCCCGATGACGTCGAGATCTGGGATCGCAAGGGCGCGGTGGTGAAGAAACTGGCCGATCGTCCCAGCCGCGAAGGCGTTCCGATCGCAGGAGTGGAAACGGGGCCGCGCGGACATCGTTGGCGCGAGGATCAGCCGGCCACGATTCTCTGGACCGAGGCGCTGGATGGCGGCGATCCGAAAAACAAAGTGCCGTTTCGCGATCGCATGATGTCGCTCGCGGCGCCGTTCACCGAAGAGCCGTTGGAGATCGGCAAGACGGAGTGGCGGTCGGCGGGGATTTCGTACACCGAGAAAGGCGTGGGGCTGCTCAGCGAGTTCGATCGCCTGCTGCGGAAGACGCGAACGTGGATTCTGGAACCGGGCGAAGCACCGAAGAAGTTGTGGGACCGCAAGCAGGACGCGGCGTATGACAATCCCGGCACGCCGGTCACGCGTGATGCGGGCTCGCGCAGTTTCGCAGGCTTCGGCGGCCGAGGGCCGACCAGTCCCATCATCCAGATCGGCGATTCGATCTACCTCATCGGGCAGGGAGCGTCGAAGGAAGGCGACCGCCCGTTCCTCGACCGGTTGAACCTGAAGACCCTGGAGAGCGAGCGCCTGTTCCGCAGCGCCGGCGATGCGTACGAATACGTCGTCGCGCCGTTGAGCATCGACTTCACCACAATTCTGACGCGCTACGAGACTCCGAAAGACACGCCGAACTATTACGTGCGCACGGTCGGCGGCGATGCGCGGCGCGCGGTCACCGCGTTCAAAGATCCGCAGCCGCAGCTTCGCGGCATCGAGCATCAGTACGTCACGTATCAGCGCAGGGATGGCGTCAAGTTGTCCGCGACGTTGTATCTGCCGCCCGGCTACAAGAAGGGCGAACGCATTCCGGTGATCATGTGGGCGTATCCGCGCGAATTCGGCGACGCCGATACCGCCAGCCAGGTCAGCGGCTCTCCGAATCGCTTCACGATCGTCAGCGGCTACTCGCATCTCTTCCTGCTGCTCTCCGGCTACGCGATCTTCGACAATCCCACGATGCCGATCGTCGGACCGGGCGAAACGGCCAACGATCACTACGTGGATCAACTCGTGGCCAGCGCCGATGCCGCCATCGACAAGGTGGTGGAGATGGGCGTCGGCGACCGCGATCACATCGGCGTCGGCGGTCACAGCTACGGCGCCTTCATGACCGCGAACCTGCTCGCGCATTCGCGCCTCTTCCGCGCAGGCTTTGCGGAGAGCGGCGCGTACAACCGCACGCTCACGCCGTTCGGTTTCCAGAGCGAGCGGCGCACGTTCTGGGAAGTGCCCGATCTCTATTCGAAGATGTCGCCGTTCTGGTACGCCGACAAGATCAAGGATCCGATCCTGCTGATGCACGGCGAAGCGGACGACAACTCCGGCACGTTCCCGATCCAGTCCGAACGTTTCTACATGGCGCTGAAAGGCCACGGCGCGACGGTCCGCTACGTGACGCTGCCGAACGAAGCCCACGGCTACGCCGCGCGCGAAACGCTGCTGGACGTTCTCGCGGAACGGATCAACTGGTTCGACAAGTACGTGAAAAACGCGGGGCCAAGGCCGTTGGATAACGGGCGGTGAGACGAGCGGTTCTCTTCGCAGCGTTGCTGGTCGCGGTCGAAGGTCGCGCGGCGTGCCGCTGTCCGCTTTCCGCCTTCCATACGAACCTGCTGATCACCGCGCCGGCCGAGGGTCCGGGCGGTGTGGTCGCGTGCGGAATCGAAGAGAGCCGAAAAGGAAAGGTGATACGAGGTTCGGAGGTCGAGGTGTTTCGATGCGACCATTCGGAGGAAGTGATTTCCTTCGACGGCACGCAAACAGTGACGTTTGAACCTGCAGGGGACGCGCTGCGCATCATCGAATACGCGAACGCGGCGTTCGGTAAGCACTTCAAGTGGATTGAGGTTCCGGTCGCCGAATGGCGTGTCGATTCTCGCTCCACCAGACAGGACGTGCCGCGTCCGCGTCTTCCCAGACCGGAAGCGACAAAGGCGGAGATCAGGAAGTTGCTTCGCGAATGCCGGAAGTGGATCGCAGACCCGAAGCGGGATCACAAAAACGACGAAGAAATGGTCGGTCGGCTGTTTGCGGCGATGGTCGCCGGTGATCCCGATGCCAGGCAACTCTTCCAGTCCATGAAAGCGTTTCTTGATGGCGCGGCCGGAGAAGAGCATTTATACGCGGAGCACCACTACAACATCGGCGTCAACCACAAGTGAGGGCTTCGCTTTCAGTCCTTGCTGACCGCCAGATACACCGCCACCGGCGCCAGCGCCAGCCATGACGCGAGCGCGATGATCAGCGGGATGCCCCACTGCGCGAGGACGGCCTTCGACAGACCGGCGGTGTCGAACGACAATGCGCGGCTCGTCGCCACGAGGATTCCGATTGCCACTGCGACGCCTGCCGCCACCGCGATCGCCTGCACGACCGTGATGACGCGCGATGCCGTGCGGATCGCTTCCTGGCGCGAGCGGCGCTGCATCCGCCACCACACCAGTCCTGATGCCGGCACGTGTGCGGTTCGCACGCTGGCGTGGTAATCAGCGGCGATCAACGATCCGACGCGGACGATGCCGGCGCACGTGGCGCAGGCGTCGACATGCGTTCGCATCACATCGTCGCAGCCGTCCGGCCAGCGTCCGGCCTGAACCATCGACAGCGTTTCGTTTTCCTGGGGACAGGGGGTCATGAGTGTGCTCCGAGGAGGCCGGCCAGTTTTCGGCGCGCGCGGAAGAGGAGGATTTTCACGCTGCCGCTTTTCACGCCGACGATGTCGGCGATCTCGGCGTGGCTGGAGCCGAGGGCGTAGGCGAGCCAGAGCATCTCGCGTTGAACGGGTTTGAGTTGAGCCATGGCGCGCCAGAGATCGGTGCTGCCTTCGAAGCGTTCGGCGATCCGCGCATCGATGGCCACCGTCTCTTCATCGGACTCATTCAACTCCAGCTGCTCGATCGGATGGCGCGTCTTCTTCCGGTTCACGTCGCGGGCGATGTTCGTGGCGATGCAGAAGAGCGAGTTGCGGCGATGGCTTTCGTCCTGATGCGCGGTGCCGGCTTTGTAGAAACGGTAGAACGTCTCCTGCAGCAGGTCGTCCGCGAGATCGCGATTGCCGGTGACGCGCGCGAGGTAGATCCACACCGGACGCGAGGTTCTCTCATAGAACGCCCGGAAACTCTCCTCGTCCATCAGCCTCGCTGCCTCGGCATTTGCGCGCGCGCCGGCCACCGAGAGCAACGCATCGTTCATGACGCCAGTGAAGTCCATCGCGTGAATGATCTCATGTGGGTGAGTTGGTGCTGGTTGTCGTTGTGAATCGTGCGTTGTCTGTTGTCTGTTGTCTGTTGTCCATTCTCAGAGCCACTTACAACGGACAACCGACAACCGATAACGTGTTTCATTCATCAGCAGTCGCCGCCGCCGTCTCCCACAGGCCAAGCCTGCGGGAGAGGACGTACGACACGATGGCCGAGACGACGAAGCCGATGCCGATGGAGATGGCCAGCACGCCCATGGCGAAGAGCGGCTCCAACATCGTCTTGTTGATGTTGCCGCTTACGTACACCAGCCCGAAGCCTGCCGCGGCGAGCACGAGCCCGACCTGCACCGACCAGAGGATGCGCCCCACCGGCGCGCTGACCGCGCGCGGCGCGCCGTCGAGCGAGATCGGCGCCGATTCGAGGAAGCGTTTCCCCGCCGGCGTCTGGATGTAGGCCAGCAAATCTTCATTCGTGGTGAAGCGATCCATCAGTTTGCTGTGCACGTCGGCCTGAACTTTCGAAATCCGGCTCCAGCGGCGATGCTCGAGCATCGTGCGTACGAGCCACGTCAACACGCCGGTGATGAGACAGATGACTGCGAAGATCGTCAGCCCTTCCATCACTTCGCGCCAGACGCGTTCGTTGCTGTTCTCGGCGGGGCGCTCCTCGCCGACGTAGATGTTGGCGAGATAGAACGTGGGGCTGTGCGCGATCTCCGGATGCTGCGCCAGAAACGACGCAAGCGCCGGATAGTTGGCGAGATACGACTGATTCGTCATCAGCGACGGGTCGAGCTTGAGCACGCGGCTCACTTCCGTCGGATAGCGCTGCAACGTAGTGTGAAACGCATCGCGCGTTTCACGGCTGTCCGTATCGGTGACGACGGTGGTCGTCGCGGCGGTGGTGGTCGATGTTGATGTAGCCGGAGCCTGCGCAAACGCGGTCGTTGCGATGGCGGCGGCGAACAGAAGGGAGATCAGTTTTTTCGGCATTCGTAGGTCCTCTGCCCGGGGATACGAAACGGATGGGGGAGGGTTAACAGGGGCGGTATTTGAGTTGTCGGTTGTCAGTTGTCGGTTGGTTGCGCGGTTCGGCGCGTTGTCAGCTTCTGATAACGCGCGAAGCGCAACGAACCGAAAACCGACAACGCGGCGCCAGCCGCAACTAACCGACAACCGACAACGGGCGCGAAGCGCGCGGCATCACCAATCCGTCGGCTTGTAATCCTTCAGGAACTGTCCCCACACGTGCACGCCGGTGTTGATGCCGGAGATGATCGGATCGGTGATGCGTGCGGCGCCGTCGACGATGTCGAGCGGCGGATGGAAGCGATGCACCGAGGTCTTGCGCTCCGCGAGAGCGGCCGGATCTTCGTCCGTGACCCACCCCGTGTCGACGCTGTTCATGTGGATGCCGTCGGCGTGATAGTCGGCGGCGGAGGTGCGCGTCATCATGTTCAGCGCGGCCTTGGCCATGTTCGTGTGCGGATGCCGCGTCGTCTTCTGATTGCGGTAGAACTGCCCTTCCACCGCCGAAACGTTGACGATGTGCTTGTCACGATTCGCGGTCCGCAGCATGAGCGGCTTCAAGCGCGCGTTGATGACGAAGGGCGCGACGGCGTTGACCAGTTGTACTTCCAGCAACTCCACGGATGAAACCTCGGCAAGCAGCAGCCGCCACGAGTTGCGACCGCGAAGATCGACCTGTTGCAGATCCTGATCGAGCCTCCCCTCGGGGAAAAGATCGCGATCATGCCGGTCCTCCGGCAGCAGCGGAACCTGCGACAGTTGCGCGGAAGTCGTCAGCCCTTCGATGGCCGTCTCGGGCAGCATTCGATACCCGCGCAATCCCTCGAACGCGCCGAGGAGCTTGCGCTCAACCTCGGAGAGCGTGTGGATCGACGCCGTCTCCGCCTCCATCATGTGCTCGTAAAACGCCGGCGGACGGCGCACGGTCTGGCAGGCGTTGTTGATGATGAAGTCGAGCCGGTCGCGCGTGGTCAGCATCTCGTGGCAGAACGCTTCGACGCTCGGCGTGTGGCGGAGATCGAGTCCGAAGATCTCCAGGCGATCGGACCACTCGCCGAAATCATCTTCCCGCGCGTACCGCGCCGCCGAGTCGCGCGGAAAGCGCGTGGTGACGATGAGCCGCGCCCCGGCGCGCAACAGCTTCAGCCCGGCCTGGTATCCGATCTTGACCCGTCCGCCGGTCAGCAACGCCACGCGTCCGCGCAGGTCAGTCGACTCGGTGCGCTTGAAAAAATTCAGCTCCGCGCACGAGGGGCAAAGCTGATCGTAGAAAAAATGGACGACGTCGTAATGCTGCTTGCAGACGTAGCAATGCTGCGACTCGGAAGTCGCCCGCGGCTCCTCCCGCTCCGGCTCGCGATACGCATTCGGCGTCGTGAACACCGGCTTGCGCCGCAGCTCGCGAATGCCTGACGAGTTCAGCACCTGATCATCCTGCTGCAGCTTAGCCGCCTTGCGCGCGCGCCGCCCCGCCTTGGCCAGCTTGCGCCGCGCATGATGATCCGGCTCTGCAACGCGCCGCGTCGCATGCAACAGCCGCCGCCGCTCGTCCTCCGTCACCTGCGTCAGCTGCGTCCGATCCGAATCGAGCGATTCGAGCAGCTCCGCCGCGATGCGCACGCGTTCGGAGAAGGGGAGGTCGTCGTTGTCTTTAGGATCGGTCCTGGTCATTACCGCGTCTGGTAGATCGCCGGCCGGTAACGCGGCTGCGGAATCGGCTTTCCCGACGACCGCGCCGCTTCGAGCCACGCGCTTTTCGCGATTTCGACTTCAGCGAGTGCTGCATCCGGAGTGCTCCCGAACGCAGAGCAGGAATCGAGATCGGGGATATCCGCGATGTAACCGCCATCCTCGTCGCTGAAGAAGATATTGATGTGGTAGTCGCTCATGGCTCGTCCTTTAATCGGAGGTCATATCGTTCGATGATGCGCAGAAATTGCCGAATCTGATACGGCTTGGCCTCACCGCCGACCTCTTGCAGATTCAGGAGCTCAGGGATCACTTCATGCTCAAAGATGTGATGACTGCCGCTGGTTCGCGTGAGACGAAAGCCGAAGCCCTCGACGAGCTCGCGAATATCTCGAAACCGGGTGTTCTGAAGGTGGCCATCGAGCAGGCGACGCAAAAGCCGGCGGCGTTTCATACCAAATCGTAATCGCAGACGGTCGCTTCCGCCACGGTGTAGCGAGGAGTTTCAGATATCTGTCCATCTATTAACCGGAGGTGCTCTATGAGCCGATTGGTGCAGTGGAAGCAGGACCCCGTGCGGGTGAAGAACGTCCGCCTCGAAGGCGGCGAGGTACCGCGCAGTGAGGAGTGCGATTCGTCCTATGCCTATGTCTATGCCGGACACGGCGTAACCGATAGCCATGGCGTTTGGCGCATCCGCCTGGGCGATGTGACATGCGACCCGCCCGGACCGCGTCACGACAGCGTTCCCTCAGTCGTGGCGACACCGACGTACGGGATCATCGAAAGCAAGGGCGCAGGCGGCGGCTTTCCCCCGCCTCCCACGTTCCTTGTGGCGCTCGTCCTCGGCGACGACATTTCCATCCACAGCTTCAGCCCGGGCGGAGAGCGCATGCCCGATGTGCCGTTCTCGTGGCACTGCGTGGTGGAAGGGGAGTGGGTCGAATAAGCCATTGCGTACGGCTCGGCGGCGAAACGCCGCCGGGCCAGCCCAATGGCCTTAACTTAAGCGAGCAATGGAGCGCTGGCGTCTCGCCGGCTGGCCCGGCTGCGTCCTCGCTGCCGAACCGGCAAACCCTCGAATCTCGCTGGTAACACAACACTTGCGCAAGC
>Ga0157375_10004094_pt1 | contig 12640 bp, 14 predicted proteins | sample M35metaG_FD_115311 | JGI IMG/M metagenome (GOLD analysis project Ga0157375, IMG submission 115311) | Miscanthus rhizosphere microbial communities from Kellogg Biological Station, Michigan, USA - M3-5 metaG | ecosystem: Host-associated > Plants > Roots > Rhizosphere > Soil | place: USA: Michigan...
AGATCAGCTGCAGCGTACCCTGGCTCGCCTCGGCCTGGTACGGCGTATAGGCCGAATAGAATTCGCCGCGCCCGACGATCTGCCAGACCGCCGCCGGGATGTGGTGCTCGTATGCGCCCGCGCCAGCGAAGTTGAGTTCGATCGCGTCCATCGCCGCGCGTTCGCGCAGCAGGCGGTTGGTGTCCATCTCCGACAGCCCGGCCGGCACGCCGGCGAGCGCATGCACTTTTAGGCTCTCGGGGATTTCGTCGAACAGGTCTTCGATGCGGTCCACGCCGATGGCGGCAAGCATGCTGGCGACGTCGGCTTCGGTGTGCGGGATGAACGGCATCAGTGATCCTCGTCCTCGATCATCGTCGCGTAATCGTCGGGATCGAGCATGTCGTCCAGCTCGGACGCGTCATCGGGCTTGACCGCGAAGATCCAGCCCTCGCCGTAGGCGTCCTCGTTGATGGTCTCGGGCTTGTCGCCAAGCGCCTCATTGACCGCGACCACCGTGCCCGACACCGGGCTGTAGACATCCGAAGCGGCCTTGACCGATTCGACGACCGCGCATGCGTTGCCCTGTTTGACGGTATCGCCGACGCTCGGCAGCTCGACATAGACCAGGTCGCCGAGCAGTCCCTGCGCGTGCTCGGAAATGCCGATGGTGACCCGACCGCTGTCTTCCATGCGCGCCCACTCGTGGGACTTGAGGAACTTGAGGTCGCCGGGAATCTCGTTCATGTCAGCTCCGGGGGAATCGTTCGGTGGGAATCGTGCGCCGTGCAGGCCGCGTCATTGTAACGGTGGGCCGTGTGGGTTTCAGCAGATCAGATACCGGCTTGTACCTGACCCTCTCGTACAAATGGGAACTTGACCACGCGCACGGGGACTTCCTTGCCACGGATGTCCACGCGCACATCACCGGGCGCGCCCGCCGGCACGCGCGCGAAGGCGATCGCCTTGCCGAGCGTCGGCGAGAACGTGCCGGACAGGATCTCGCCGTCGCCATTCGCGGTCAGTACTTTCTGGCCATGGCGCAACACGCCCTTCTCGTCCATGACCAGGCCAATCATCTGCCGCGGCGCACCGTTGGCCTTCTGATGTTCGAGCACGTCGCGACCGATGAAATCGCGGCCGGCATCCAGCGCGACCGTCCACGCGAGCGCGGCCTCGTACGGCGACACGTCCTCGTCCATGTCCTGGCCATAGAGGTTCATGCCGGCTTCCAGGCGCAAGGTATCGCGCGCGCCGAGTCCGGCCGGCTTGACCCCGGCATCCAGCAAGCGGTTCCAGAACGCGACCGCCCGGGTTTCGGGCAGCATGATTTCGAAACCATCCTCGCCGGTGTAGCCGGTACGCGCGACGAACATGCCATCCACTTCAGCCGCGGCGAACTTGCCGAGCTTCGCCGCGACGGCGCGGCCTGCATCCGACAACAGCCCGAGCACCTTGTCGCGCGCGTGCGGTCCCTGCACCGCGATCATCGCGAAGTCAGGGCGTTCGGTCACTTCGACATCGAAGGTCTTCGCCTGCGCGGTGATCCAGGCCAGGTCCTTGTCGCGCGTGGACGCGTTGACCACCAGCCGGAAGAAACTTTCGTCGCGGTAGTAGATGATCAGGTCGTCGATCACGCCGCCGCGCTGGTTGAGCATGGCGGTGTAAAGCGCCTTGCCCGGCACCTTGAGCTTGTCCACCGAGTTCGCGACCAGGTGGCGCAGGAAGTGGCGCACGCGCGCGCCATGCAGGTCGACCACGGTCATGTGCGAGACGTCGAACATGCCCGCGTCGCGGCGCACGAGGTGGTGCTCGTCGAGCTGCGAGCCGTAGTGGATCGGCATGTCCCAGCCGCCGAAATCGACCATCTTCGCGCCGAGCGCGCGATGGGTCGCGTTGAGGATGGTCTTCTGCGTCATCGATCCGGTTCCGCGGTAGGGACCGCGATTATCGCAGACGCAGTAGCGCCCAGCGAATCAATCCGCGGGCTGCACCAGCAACGACATGCCATGCACGGCCACGATGCGCACGCTCGCGCGCACCGGCAGGTCCGGGCCTTCGACGGCCCAGTACGCGTCGCCGATCTTCAAGCGGCCGCGACCGTCCACGATCGCGGTGTCCAGCGGATAAATCTGTCCGACCAGTTGTTCGGCGCGGCGGTTGAGCAGCGGCTGGTCGCTGTCGCGGCCGGCCTTGCGGAACCATCGCCGCGAGACCTGCACCGAGATCACCGCGAGCACCACGAACATGACGGCCTGCCACAACACGGCGAGTCCAGGCATCAGCCAGGCGATCACCATCACCACCGCCGCAGCCAGGCCCAGCCACAGCATGAAGGCGCCCGGCGCGATGATTTCGCCGATCATCAGCGCCAGTGCGAAGACCGCCCAGATGAAAACTTCCCAGCGCATGATCAGCTTCCCTGCGGAGCCGCGGTTGGCGGTAGGGGACGCGAGATGACGGCCTGCTGCCTGCCGAGGGCGTCCTTCGCGAGCTCGGCGATGCCCGCGAGTGAACCGAGGATGCCCGAAGACTCCATCGGCAGCAGCACGAACTTCTGGTTCGGCGATTCCGCCAGCGCCTTGAACGCTTCGATGTATTTCTGCGCGACGAAGTAGTTGATCGCCTGCACGTTGCCCTGCGCGATCGCGGTGCTGACCAGCTCGGTCGCCTTCGCCTCAGCCTCGGCGGAACGCTCGCGGGCCTCGGCGGCGCGGAACGCGGCTTCCCGATTGCCTTCGGCTTCGAGGATCACCGACTGTTTTTCGCCTTCGGCCTTGAGGATCGCCGCCTGCCGGAATCCCTCGGCCTCGAGGATGTTCGCGCGCTTCTCGCGCTCGGCCTTCATCTGCCGCGCCATCGAATCCACGAGGTCGCGCGGCGGCTGGATGTCCTTGAGCTCGATGCGGTTGACTTTCAGTCCCCACGGATGGGTCGCCGCGTCGACCGCAACCAGCACCTTCGCGTTGATTTCGTCGCGCTTGGACAGCGACTCGTCGAGGTCGAGGGAGCCGATCGCGGTACGGATGTTCGTCATCACGAGGTTGAGGATCGCTATCTCGAGCGTCGCGACCTCATACGCCGCCTTGGCCGCGTCGAGCACCTGGAAGAACACCACGCCGTCGACCTTCACGACCGCGTTGTCCTTGGTGATCACGTCCTGCGAGGGCACGTCGAGCACCTGTTCCATCATGTTGATCTTGCGGCCGACGCTGTAGGCGACGGGCATCAGGATGTGCAGGCCGGGGTCGAGCGTCTTGGTGTACTTGCCGAACCGCTCGACCGTCCATTCGTAACCCTGCGGCACCATCCGCACGGCCTTGAAGAAGGCCACGATCCCGAAAAAGATGACGATTAATGCAACGATTCCGCTCATCACGATGTCCCCAATCGGTGGTTTGCGACGCCAGTATATGCCGTCGTCGCGCCCGCGATTTGCCGTCGGCTCAGGCCGTTGCCGCCTCGATCCGCGCGAAGATCCCGGCATCGAGCTTCTCGAACACCGCCAACGCGCCGAGGTTCTCGCGCAATTGCTCCGGCCTGCTCGCGCCAAGGATCACGCTCGACACATGCGGGTTGTGCAGGCACCAGGCGATCGCGAGCTGCGCCGGTTTCTCGCCGAGTTCCTTTGCGAGCGCGGTGAAGCGACGAGCACGTTCGATCCGCGCCGCGCCCTCGGGCGTGGCCATCCGCCGCGCCAACCACTCGTAGCCCGGCGTGGCCATCCGCGACCCGTCGGGAACGCCTTCGTTGTACTTGCCGGTCAACAAGCCCGATGCAAGCGGCGACCAGATCGTCGTGCCGAGTCCGATGGCGGAATACAGCGGCGCGTATTCGGTCTCGACGCGTTCGCGATGCAGCAGGTTGTATTCGGGCTGCTCCATCGTCGGCGGATGCAGGCCATTCGCCCGCGCGATGTCGGCCGCCTCGCGGATCGCGGCCGCCGGCCATTCCGACGTGCCCCAGTACAACACCTTGCCCTGGCGGATCAGCATGTCCATCGCGCGCACGGTTTCCTCGATCGGCGTGTCCGGATCCGGGCGATGGCAGTAATAAAGATCAAGATGCTCCACGCGCAGCCGCTTGAGCGCCTGCTCGCAAGCTTCGATCACGTGCTTGCGCGACAGCCCTTTCTGCGTGGGCGCCGGATGGTCGACCGCGCCGAAGTACACCTTGCTCGACACGCACCACGCATCGCGCGGCAGGCGCAGGTCGGCGAGCACGTCGCCCATGATCCGTTCGGCTTCGCCATTCGCGTAGGTCTCGGCGTTGTCGAAGAAGTTCACCCCCGCATCGAACGCCTGCGCAATCAACTCGCGCGCCTGGTTGCGGCCGATGCTGGTTCCGAACGTGACCCACGCGCCGAATCCCAAGGCGGAAAGCTTGAGTCCTGACGATCCAAGGCGACGGTATTGCATGCGATTCTCCAATGGCCCGCGTCGGTGTGCGCGGAAGGAAGTCCGGGCACACATATATAATGAGCGCGTCGCCTCCCGGGAAACAGCCTGCCTGCAATCGTGGGCTTGTGCGTCCACAGGTCCTCCATGAATGCATTGCTCGTGTCGTTCGTCGCCGTCGCGATCGCGGAAATCGGCGACAAGACGCAATTGCTGTCGCTCACGCTGGCCGCGAAATATCGCCGGCCGTGGCCGATCTGCATCGGCATCTTCCTCGCGACCCTGGTCAATCACGCAATGGCCGGCGGCGTCGGCGCGTTGCTTGCGCACTGGATTTCGCCGCGCGCGATGCAATGGGCGGTCGCGATTTCGTTCATCGGCATGTCGGCATGGGCGCTGGTCCCGGACAAGGCCGACGACGAATCCGTGAAGAAACACGCCGGGCACCGGCTGGTCGTCGCGACGGTGATCACCTTCTTCCTCGCCGAAATGGGCGACAAGACCCAGCTCGCGACGGTCGCGCTGGCCGCGCAATACCACCCGCTCTGGCAGGTCGTGGCCGGCACCACGCTCGGCATGATGGTGGCGAACGTGCCGGTGGTCTGGCTCGGCACGCGCTTTTCCTCGCGCATCCCGCTGCGCGCCGCGCGCGTGACCGCCGCGCTGCTGTTCCTCGCCCTCGGCTTGTGGAACCTGTACGGCCTGCTGCGTGGCGACGCTGGCTGACGGATGATGCGCGCTGCACCTCCACGGGTGCGATCATGATGCAGCGGTCGATCGCCGGAGGCGATGCGTGAGCACATTGCGGGAAACCCTGGTCGACCTCTTGCGCACCGTGCGCGATCGGCCGGACGAGATCGTGCTGGACATCGGCGCGGGTGGCGAGCTTCTCGTTGCCCGCATCCGCGTCGTCGCGACCTTGCTGTTGATGCTGATGCCGCTGATCAACCTTCTCAGCGGCGGCGGCGTCGTCGAGAGCATCGATGGATTCGTCGGGACCGGCCTCGGCCTCGCGCTCGCATGGGTATGGCTTGCCCTTGCGAAGCGGAAGCGCCGTTATCGCTGGCTGTCCTTCGCGACCAGCGCGTCCGACGTCACCATGGAAACGCTGGTGTTGGTTTTGATCGCGACGCAATCGCCCGCCGCCAGCGTCAACACGCTGATCGTCTGGTCGTGCTATCCGCTGTCGATCTTCATGACCGCGCTGCGCAACGACGGCCGCGTCACCCTGTTCGCAGGCCTGCTCACCATCGTCGAGTACAGCCTGCTGGTGACCTGGGTGTTCGCGCAGGCGGGTCCCCACGAAGTGCTGTCGTCGCCGGATTACGGCCCGGTCTCGCTGAGCAACCAGATCCAGCGGCTGGTGCTGCTGCTGGTCGCGACCCTGCTGACAGCCGTCGTCGTTTATCGCATCCAGCGCCTGGTGATGCTGTCGGGCACCGACACGCTGACGGGATTGCCGAACCGCTCGTTCCTCGTCCATCGCGTCCCGCAGATGATCGAGCAGGCGCGCAAGAACGACGTCTCGATCACCCTTGCCATCATCGACCTCGATTATTTCAAGCGCATCAACGACGACCACGGGCATCCTGTCGGCGACCGCGCTCTGCGGCACGTGGTCGAGGTCCTGCGCAACGAGCTCGGCCGCGAGGAACCCCTCATGCGCGTCGGCGGCGAGGAGTTCGTCTTGTTGCTGCAGCGTTCGATGGGCCCCGCGTGGGAGCGCATGGAAACGCTGCGCAAGCGGGTCGCCGCGACTCCGTTCCTGCTCGACGAGGAGGCCGTCGGCGTACCGGTCCGAGAGCACAAGCTCACTTTTTCCGCGGGCCTCGCCAGTTGTCCCGTCGACGCGGTCGACGTGCCGGGCCTGATGCGGCGCGCCGACAAGCGGCTGAGCAAGGCCAAGCAGGGCGGTCGCAACCGCGTCGTCGCACGCGAGTAACGGTGCGCGCCTTGAACCTGAAATTCCGCCTGGTCGCGATGAATTTCCTGCAGTTCTTCATCTGGGGAACTTGGCTGCTGACGATCGGCGCGTACTGGTTCCAGGGCAGGCATTGGTCGGGCGCTGGGTTCGGCGCGATCTTCGCGACCATGGGAATCGCATCGCTGTGCATGCCGTCGATCGCCGGCATCGTCGCCGACAAGTGGATCAACGCCGAGAAGTTGTACGGGCTGTTGCACCTCTGCGGCGCGGCCGTGCTGTTCGCGGTCCCGGCCATCGACAACCCGGCCGCCCTGTTCTGGGCGATGCTGCTGGCAATGGCCTGCTACATGCCGACGCTCTCGCTCGCGATTGCGGTTTCCTACAACGCGTTGAAGAACGATGGCCGCGACGTGGTGCGCGACTATCCGCCGATCCGCGTGTGGGGAACGATCGGTTTCATCGCCGCGCTGTGGACGGTCAGCCTGCTGCACCTGGAAACGTCCGCCGGCCAGTTCCGCATCGCCTCCTGCGCTTCGCTGCTGCTCGGGCTATACGCGTTCACCCTCCCCGCCTGCAGGCCGAAATTCGTCCAGACGCAAGGCCGCTCGCTGGCCGATGCGCTCGGCCTCACCGCGTTCACGCTGTTCAAGGACCGCCAGATGGCGGTCTTCATGTTCTTCGCGATGCTGCTCGGCGCCTGCCTGCAACTCACCAACGCGTATGGCGATACGTTCCTGCATGACTTCGCGGGCGTCGACCGCTACAAACACCTGGTCGCGGTCCGCTATCCGGCGATCATCATGTCGATCTCGCAGGTCTCCGAGACCATGTTCATCCTCGCCATCCCGTTCGTGCTGAAGAACTTCGGCATCAAGCGCGTCATGCTGATCAGCATGTCCGCATGGGTATTGCGCTTCGGCCTGTTCGCATATGGCGACCCCGGCCGGGGGTTGTGGATGATCGTGCTGTCCTGCATCGTGTACGGCATGGCTTTCGATTTCTTCAACATCTCCGGGTCCCTTTTCGTGGAGTCGCAGAGCGACCCGAACATGCGCGCGAGCGCGCAGGGCCTGTACATGCTGATGACCAACGGCATCGGCGCCATGCTGGGAAGTTCGCTCAGTGGCCTCGCGATCGATCGCTGGTTCACTGGAACCGACGGCAGCAGGGACTGGCACGGCATCTGGCTCGCGTTCGCGCTCAGTGCCCTTGCGATGACGGTGCTGTTCGCGACGCTGTTCAAGTACCGGCACTCCCCGGCTCTGCTGCATGTGCGGGATCGCGCGATCGATGCCTGATTCCCGAGCCCATGGACGCGTTGTCGTCGTCGGCAGCTACGTGCAGGACCACGCATGGTTCTGCGATGCGTTCCCGCAGCGCGGTGAAACGCGGATCGCGGCAGGCTTCAACACCGGGCCGGGCGGCAAGGGCTTCAACCAGGCCGTCGCCTGCCACCGGCAAGGCGTCGATACCACCTTCATCGGGGCGATCGGCAACGACTTGATGGGCGGCTCCGCGCGCCAATTCGCGCAGGGCGAAAAGCTCGATGCGCGCTGGCAAATCGTCAAGGACGCGCCGACCGCCGCTTCGAGCATCGTCGTCGATGCGCGCGGCGAGAACCGGATCGTGGTCAGTCTCGGCGCGAACGAACGGCTCGATCCGCTGTTCGTGCGAAGGCAGTGCGACAGCGTCCGGTCCATGCGCATCGTGCTGTGCCAGCTCGAGACCGGCCTCGACACGGTCGCGGCGGCATTCGATGCCGCTGACGCTTGCGGCGCGCTGCGCATGCTCAACCCCGCGCCGTTGCATCCCGCATTCGACCCCGCGATCCTGGACCGCATCAACATCGTGACCCCGAACGAAACCGAGTTCGCCCAGCTGCTGCGGCACTGCGAGCACGCCGAAGTCGATGCCGATGCGCTGGCCGGCCTCGACGACGCGACCCTGCATGCGCTCGCGTGCATGCTGCCGCTTCGGACCACGGTGATCACGCTCGGTTCGCACGGCTGCTTCGTGTCGCACGCGCAGGATCGTCGCGGCGATGCCGAAGCGTTCTATCGCATCGCGCCCGAAAAGGTGCATGCGATCGACAGCACCGGCGCCGGCGATGCGTTCAGTGGCGCGCTCGCCGCCGCATTGCTGCTGTACGACGGCGAGCCTTTTGCAAAAGCCGTGCGCCATGCGAACCGGGCCGCCGCGCTATCGACGGAAACCATCGGCACCGCGCCAACGATGCCGACGTTCGCCCAGGTTGCGGCGCGCTTTGGCGACTTCCAGAAGGCGTAATGTTGCTGCGTCCATTGGATGAACGCCGCCATGCCATTGCCGCCGCCGTATGCCATTGCCATCGTCTTTCTTGCAATCGAGGCGACGATTTCGCTGACGCGGCGTCCGCTGCCGAATGCTCAGGCCAAGGATCGCGGCACGTTCCAGCTGATCTGGATCGCGATTACGCTCGCCATCATCCTGGGCATCTATGCCGGGATTGCGGTGCCGGACGCGCGCCTGCCGGAAGCCGAGGTGATCTATCCCATCGGCTTGGTTGTGTTCGTGCTTGGCGTCGTCGTGCGCCTGTGGTCGATCCGGACGCTCGGCAAGTTCTTCACCGTGCAGGTTGCGATCGCCAGCGATCACAAGCTCGTCGAGAACGGTCCCTACCGCCTGCTGCGGCACCCCTCGTACACCGGCTCGCTGCTGATGTTCGTCGGCTACCTGCTGTGCTTTGGCAATGCCCTGACGATGGCGATCGTGCTCGTTGCCGTGGTCGCGGTCTTCATCCGCCGCATCCTGGTCGAGGAAGCCGCGCTCGCCGAGGCGTTCGGCGAAGCGTGGCGCGCGTACTGCAAGCGTACCTGGCGGCTGGTGCCACTCATCTACTGATGCGGTGGTGTTTCGGGCGGCAACCGGATCGACGCCTGCCCGAACGTGTAGCGCCACCCCTGCGGCGTGCGCAGGTACATGTCGCTGAACCACAGGCTGTAGTCGAAGGGCTGACCCTTGTCCGTGCCGGCGACGTGCAGCAGCGCGGTGACGACCGCGGTGTCGCCCCAGATGCGCACGGTCTGCTGCGTGTCTTCCTGGTGGGTGAACACGAGATCGGCGCGACGCTCCTCGGCGAGCAGGTCGGCCTTGCCGATGACCCTGCCCTTGCCGGTCACCAGCACGAAGTTCGCCGGCAGCAACCGGTCCATCGCGGCCACGTCCTTCTTCCGTACGGCCGCTTGGTACTCGGTGTCGAGCGCGGCAACGGTCTTTTCATCGTTCGGGGCTGCATGCCCTGGCGTGGGCATCGCGGCGAGGACAATCCCTAGTGCAAACATTCTCGAGATGGTTTTCATCGGTGGTCTCCCTGCGTGTGGCGATATCCTCACATGCGAGGTCGGCCCGCGCTGGCCGTTTTCGGACAGCATCACCTCGGCCGATCCTGTCCTCCTGGCCGTAGAATATGCGGCATGCGCATCGGCCCCTACCTGATCGAACCGAACGTTGTCCTCGCGCCGATGGCGGGCGTGACCGACAAGCCGTTCCGGTTGCTGTGCAAGCGGCTGGGCGCCGGACTTGCGGTGTCGGAGATGACTACGTCCGATCCTCGCTTCTGGACGACGCGCAAATCGATCACGCGCATGGACCATGTCGGCGAACCCGCGCCGGTGTCCGTGCAGATCGCGGGAACGATTCCCGAAACGCTCGCCGAAGCCGCGCGCCACAACGTCGAGCAAGGCGCGCAGATCATCGACATCAATATGGGTTGTCCGGCGAAGAAGGTCTGCAACGCATGGGCCGGTTCGGCGTTGATGCAGGACGAAGCGCTCGTCGCGCGCATCCTCGCGGCCGTCGTCCAGGCCGTCGATGTGCCGGTGACCTTGAAGATCCGCACCGGCTGGGATCGCGAGCATCGCAACGCATTGGCGATTGCGCGCATCGCCGAAGACTGCGGAATCAAGGCGCTCGCGGTGCACGGGCGCACGCGCGACCAGCAATACACCGGCTGCGCGGAGTACGACACCATCGCGGCGGTCAAGGCGTCGGTGCGGATTCCGGTGCTCGCCAACGGCGATATCGATACCCCGCAGCGCGCGAAATTCGTGCTCGATTACACCGGCGCCGATGCGGTGATGGTCGGTCGCGCGGCGCAAGGGCGGCCGTGGATCTTTGGCGAGATCGCGCACTACCTCGCGACCGGCGAACTGTTGCCGGAGCCATCGCTGGTCGAAGTACGCGAGATCCTGCTCGGCCACCTGCACGCGTTGCATGCGTTCTACGGCGAGGAAGCCGGCGTGCGCATCGCGCGCAAGCACCTGGGCTGGTACGCCAAGGATCGCCCCGAGAATGCCGCGTTCCGCGCGGTGGTCAATCGCGCCGTGACCGCCGTCGATCAAGTACGGCTGACCACCGACTACTTCGACCGGCTTGCATCGGGCTGGGCGATCGCCGCCTGAGATCGCCGCCCCGGGCCACCGCGTCCCGGCGAAACGGTCGCGTTCATGGAACATCCGGCAAGCTTCGGGCATCCCAGACACATGGAGGTGTCATGAAGACCGCAATCGTTTTGGCTTGCACCATTCTTGGCGTAGCTGCAGTGTCCACGACACCAGCGGACGCCACGTCGAAAAAACACGCGCGCGCAAGCGCCCCGATGCTGACGCCTGTCAGCGTCAACGATGCGAAACTGACGACGACGGTCGGGCCCGGCTCGCATGGAGCCGCCGCCCTGCGCGCCCAGATCCTGCTCGATCGCGCGCGTTTTTCCAGCGGCGAGATCGACGCCGGCTTCGGATCCAACCTGCGCGTCGCGATCCTGGGTTACCAGGCCGCCAATGGCCTCGACACCACCGGCGTTGTGGACTCGGCAACCTGGACCGCGCTGGATCGCGACACCGCGCCGGTGCTGATCCAGTACACGTTGACCGATGCCGACGTGGCCGGGCCATTCAGCAAGATTCCGACGGACATGATGGAGAAATCCAAGCTTCCAGCGCTCGGCTACACCTCGCCGCTCGAGGAGCTCGGAGAACACTTCCACGCGAGCCCGAAGTTGCTGCAACAACTCAATCCAGGCAAGGATTTCTCGCACGCCGGCACCGTGATCGTGGTGCCAGATGTCGAGCCGAAGGTCGCGCTCGCGAAGGCAGCCAAGGTCGTCGTCGACAAGTCCGACTCCACCGTCGCGTTGGTGGATGCCGCGGGCAAGGTCCTCGCCCAGTATCCGGCATCGACCGGAAGCGAACACGATCCGCTACCCATCGGTACATGGAAGATCCTTGGCATCGCGAAAAACCCGACCTTCCACTACAACCCGGCGCTGTTCTGGGATGCCAATCCATCCAACGTGAAGGCCACCCTGCCCGCCGGACCCAACAACCCGGTCGGCGTCGTCTGGATGGACCTGTCGAAGCCGCATTACGGCATCCACGGCACGCCCGAGCCGTCCAAGATCGGCAAGACCGAGTCGCACGGATGCATCCGTTTGACCAATTGGGATGCGCTCACGGTGTCGCAAGCGGTTTCGGCCGGGACGCCGGCGATCCTGCAGGAGTGACCGGGCATGAAAGGCTTGTTGCTGTTCCTGCTTGGTGGAATCTGCGGTGCGCTCGCCGTGTTTTTCCTCGTGACGCAGCCCCGGCCCTTGCCCGCGACCGACGTCGCCGCCGTGCCTGCGCCGTCGACTAGCGCGGTCGCGATTCCGGTTTGCCCACCGGTGCCTGAAGCAGCGATGCCGAATGGACGCGTCACGACGCAGCCATCCGCGACGACGCCGGTCCCGGTGGAAACCGGCACGGTCGCGAATCCACCAGATTCCGAATTGTCTTCGCCGCAAGCGCTGCTGATTCCCGTCGATGGCATCAAGCCAAGCCAGTTGACCGACACGTTCGACGATGCGCGGACCTCGGGGCTTCGCCATGACGCGATCGACATCATGGCGCCCAAGGGCACGCGCGTGTTCGCGGTTGCCGACGGCAAGGTGGCCAAGTTGTTCAACAGCGTGCGCGGCGGACTCACGGTTTACGAATTCGATCCCACGGGGACCATCGAGTACTACTACGCGCACCTCGACGGCTATGCGCCGGGCCTGGCCGAAGGAACGGTGCTGCGGCGCGGCGATCCGGTCGGATTCGTCGGCAGTACCGGCGACGCGAATCCCGCGGCGCCGCACTTGCATTTCGAGATCGCCCTGCTCGGACCCGAGAAGAACTGGTGGAAAGCGACCGACATCAACCCGTATCCGATCCTGACCGGAAAGCAGACGCTGCAGCAGGCGGTCACCGCGACGGGCCTTGCGAAAACCTCATCTTCGCCAGCCGCACCGCCGCCGCCGTCGCAGCGCTGACGAGCCGGTGGC
>Ga0157375_10004097_pt1 | contig 12638 bp, 12 predicted proteins | sample M35metaG_FD_115311 | JGI IMG/M metagenome (GOLD analysis project Ga0157375, IMG submission 115311) | Miscanthus rhizosphere microbial communities from Kellogg Biological Station, Michigan, USA - M3-5 metaG | ecosystem: Host-associated > Plants > Roots > Rhizosphere > Soil | place: USA: Michigan...
AAGTTCGAAGACAAGTCCATTGACGCCATTTCCATCGCGACGCCGGCTGAGAAAATACTACTGGCCAGCAGGAACGCAGGAGTCATCCAAAAGGCCTTGCCGAAGGGCTTGATATCGCTGGTGCCCGGGGTGGGACTTGAACCCACACTCCCGTTGCCGGAAAAGGGATTTTAAGTCCTCGTTCGCGGGGTTGCGTAGCGTCGGTCTCGGTTGGAAAAAGTCAATCCTGACAGAGGATTCGAGAATAGTTTTCGTATAATCCAGTAGGGCTGCGTGGAGGCCCGTGGATGACGGTTGATGATCGGAATTTCGACTCAAATATCGACGAGGATCCCGACCCGCCTATTTTGCCCTTTGAATCCTACTATCATGGCGATTTCGTCATTGATGAGGGGCGGCAGCAGGCGAGGCTATGGTTCCTCGTCGCGATCGAGACTTACAAATCCACTCCTGGAGTCTTAAGGCCGAATGAAGTGATTCGGCGGCTGCGCGATGACATTCTTCCTGTTTTCCGCAAGGCCCACGGTGAGTGGATTAAACTCAACCCAGACGTGCCCGAATGGAAAACAGGTATCCCATGGCTTAAACAACGAGATAGTCCGATCTTCTCTGCTTTATGGTCTGGGATTGAATGGTGGGCGCGACGGTTCCACCTCACCTTCCAGAATCGCCCGGCAGAATGGGTACTAGAATGCGCCCATCAGAATCTTGCAGTTTGGGCGATGCATTCTCGCCCCCCGACTGATCTGCAATGGCGCTGGCTTGATTCTTCCTCGTCCATCCCAAGATCACGGGTGAGTGGATAAGGATCTTTTACAACCCCTTGTCAATGACCCGCGAGAATGCTCGTGCTCAATTGGACCGTCAGATCGAGGCGATGGACTCGCTAGCCGCAGAGCTTGGTGCTCGCTCTAAATCGGGTTCGGTTAAGCGTCAATCGAGGCGTTGCTACGACGAGAGAGGGAAAGTGCTGAAAATGCCACGGCGCGCGGAATGGTTCGTGCGTAAACAAATCTGTGGCGAATCTTCCGAAAATATCAGCAACGAAAGTCCGGCAACGTACAAAGACCCCGATGCCGTCCGGGATGCTTGCCGGGAGTTCTCAAAACTCATCGGCTTGACCCTTCGTCGCGACAAGCCAGGACCCAATAAGGGCGGCAAGCATCGTTAGTATTTGATCGACCGCTATTCGTTGCCAAACGACTATGGGCCGGTGTTTCCAGTCAGCGACCAACCGCCAAAGGAAACCTAGCCAATTCCAACATTGCTGGCTCTCAGACGGCAGATGTATTAGACTTCCCGTGAACGTATACTAAGCTGCCCCGAATGCAGACTCCATGAATACAAATTTTGCAAGACCGGTTCATTCCGCAAACCAGGTGATGAAGCAATGGGCGCAGACGGGAAAGCCAATTCGCGTTTATCCGAGCATCTCCCTAGTCAGCGCTTCGGGTTAACGATAGCGCGCCAATTCCTTCGTCATCATTTCGGGCTGGGATTGAATGAGCCCGCATGATGCAGATAGCGTGTAGGAATACTGTTGATCTTGGCGCTAAAACGGATCGGGGATCGGGTAAGCTAGGAACGGTCAAATTCCTGTTTTCGCTGGCCTTCGTTGTAACTTAATTGTTTTTGTTTGTGGACAGTGCGATGGAGCTTGAGATTAGCCAGAATCGCAAAGCAGCGGGAAAGGGGATCTGGTGGTGGGTACTGGCTTAGAGGATCTTGAGTCACGATTTGACGAAGCCATGATGAACATCTATCGACGGGCGCTCAGCGAATGTCACTACAACGCGACGCGCTTCTTGCGGATGTTCCTTGAACATCGCGGCTGTGAGACAGCCCGTCTTCTGATTCATGCGTCCGGCGTTTCAGAGGGATACTTTGCCTTGTGGGAAAGGAAGCGTCTGGATCTCACGGTAGAAGCGCTGATCCTGGCGACGGAATGGCTTCCTTTGTTTTCCGAACGGGAGCGTGACATTGCACGCAAGCGCCTCGCAGAGTACGGCTACGAGATCGGCGTCTGATGTTTAATCCATTCCTTGCGAGCTCGGATGCGATGGGAGGGTTTGCAGCCTTGGCAGATTTCGTCCATCGCAAACGGTGCGGCTGTTCAAGCTCCGGAACGGTCAGAATCGTCGCCGCTATTATCAATGCGGCAGCAGCTCGGGAATATCAATCCCTTAAGGCCAGTGATCCCCGCCCAGATCCAGTATCGCAACGGCATGGCGAAGAAGTAATAAGAAAATCCTTGCGGCAGTCACTATGATCCAAGCGTGCATTCGGCATGAGGACGAACAACATCGGCAGTGGACGAGGAGGGTATTTATGACTGCGTTGGAGGTTTCTCTCTAATATTCTGCATGCAAATCAGATCCTTAGCCGGGTCAAGTTCCCATAGGTGCGTTTGAGTTTGTCGGCTCGGATTCTTTCCTTCCCTGGCGAGGGTAAGAAGCCTCTCCTCAGGATGTTTTGTAGCAATAGTTTGGAGAACCTCCGTACGTCTGCATGGAAGACCATCTTTCAAGAGATTCGCCAACTTTCCCATCTCTTTACTGGGACGGTAGACGCCAAAGACTAAATCCCTGGGCTTCATCGCCCCATCATAGCGAACGCAATACGACTAAGCGCCAAGCACTGGCACCACTAAAATAGAGGTTGCCAAAGGCCTGATTGCGGGTTAACGGCGACCGGCAAACGCATCGGACTGCCTAACCTGAAGACAGCTGTCGTGCGTAGGGTCAAGTAGAGTCTCCAATCCTCTGGATTTGTTTCGGCGTTACACCAAACCGGGAACTCGTCATAGGTGGCACCAGCTTCGATCTGAGTGACTGCCAGCGGGGAATGGTTGTCGTCCAATCGTTGACCAGCGATGAAATCGCGGATGACCCAGCTTCCTCGCACCTTGTTGTAATCAAAATAAACGAGGTGGTCATCGGCGACCAGTTGAGGGAGGAGGAGAACAATCCCATAGTTACCACCACCTCGATGGTTATAACTGTTCTGGTTGACGGGCATATCGCAACAAGTGTCGCAGAATCTAGATTCAGGCGCGACGCCCTGAACCGAGTATTCTTAACCAGGATCGATTTACACGGGCTCGTTCGCATTCGCGTTATCGTCCCATTCGTTGAACGGGCCGCATTTTGGCGCGAAATGCGTCGGGCAATGGCATCCGGCAAATCCCAGAAGCCCAGTCGGCCTTTGCATTTGGTTAGTTCCCTTGGATTGGTAAGTACAAAACCATAGTGCCTAGGTGCGTGTCACTTGGACTCGGTACGCTTCTCGCAACCGACAATCTCAACCCAGCCAACGACTGACCCACGTGCCATTTCGTCGAACGGAGGCACTTTGGCTTTGGGTGATAGCTTGCGGATCTCTTTAACGGACCACTCGTAGTAGGGTCGACTCATAGCGCGAGAAGCATGGATCGCGATCGTACCGCGGATGTTTGTTTTCCAGGTCCGGTTTTCAATATCCTTGCCTCCATGCACGATGGCGCACGCCCAGGGAGGTCGGACTGAAATAGCCTTCATGATCGAAAGTAGTATACTCCAGAGTCACTTTGGCCGGTCTGCGAGGCTTTCCCGCACCCCTAGACCCGTCCTAGATGCGCTAGAAACGACCCAGACCGTATCGCCAGATCGAGGATTGGGCGAAAAGAGCAGGGGAGGCCAAAATCGCTAGTGGACATGGACCCGGAGGGCAGCCTTGACCGCGCTAGGGGCGAGCCCTTGGCTTCCCGCATTTGCAACTAACCTGACGGTCCTGTTCTGATAGAGGTTCCTGAATCGGTTATGAAATCAAACAAGAAGCCTTGGCCTCTTCGGTCCACCCACGGAATTCGGGATCGAATCAACACAAACCCAGATTTTCAACGTCCTGCGGTTTGGAGTCGGGCGCAGAAGCAGCTTTTGGTCGACACGATTCTGCGAGACTACGACATCCCAAAACTCTATTGGAGAAAGGTTTCTGAGAAGCCAGACAAGTACGATGTGGTCGACGGCCAGCAACGACTAAGAGCCGTGTGGGGGTTCTTCGACGGCGAGTTCCCTCTTCCGAAGGATGCAGAGCCTATCGACGGAGAGGTTGTAGCAAATCTGCGTTACGAACAGCTCCCTGACGACCTTCGAATGCGGTTCGATGTATATGCTCTTGACGTTGTTGTTCTGGAACAAACAGACGAAGACGAAGTTCGGGAAATGTTCCTACGCCTTCAAAATGGCACTTCTCTGAAGGCTCAGGAAAAACGCAATGCGTACCCCGGTCAAATGCGCTCGTTCGTGCATCAGCTTGCAAGCCATCCATTCTTTAGGTCCGTCGGCTTTGCGAACGTTCGCTTTACCCACGACCTCGTGGCTGCTCAACTCCTTTGCTTAGAACTCGCTGGTGGGCCAACGAACATCAAGAACGCCGACTTGAATCGCATGTACAGCGACTACGCCACATTTGACCAAAAAACTGCGGAAGCAAAGGCGGTGAACCGGACGTTAACAATCCTTGCGGCAACGTTTCCGGAAAAGACGCCGGAGCTAGAGCGATACAACGTCATTTCGCTCTACTGCGTGATCGCGGAGATGCAAAAGCAATATGCGTTTGATCAGATTAAGCCGCGCTTGCGTGATTGGTTTCTCGGATTCGAGGAGGTTCGGAGAGCGCAGGAAGGAAAGCCAGAGGATGAAGTCGATTCCGAATGGGCCAGCTACAAGGAAAAGATCAGCCACAGTACGGACAGTGCCGATTCGGTTCGCTGGCGTATGGATTTCATGCTCAGGCATTTTTTGGAACTCCATCCCTCCATCGATCGGAAGGACAACCAGCGATCATTCACGCACGCTCAACGCCTTGCCGTATTTCGTCGGGACAAGGGCCATTGCCAACTCAAACTGAAGTGCGATGGAGTTAAGCTTACGTGGGACGATTGGCACTGCGACCATACTATCCCGTGGACAGGTGGTGGTAAAACAACAGTCGAAAACGCTCGCGTCGCCTATACGACGTGCAATCTCTCGAAGGGTGCCAATCATCTGCCATAAATCGTCGATAGACGCCTAAGGAGAGCGTCAGGTACCCGAGGTCGTTGATCCCGATGCCACCTAGAATACAAAGATCGGCGAAAATCTTGAGAAATGGCTAAAGCCTTGAATGACCGTAGGAGATGGGTAGAATCGCCGCATGTCGTCTGATCTCACGTTCTTGACGAACGAGGAGGGCAACACGCTCCGTGAACGCTTTCGCGCGTTGTTGGGCCAGAATACCCGTTATTTTGACATTCTAGTCGGCTACTTTTTCGTAAGCGGCTTCCATCAGCTTTATCCCTCGATGGAGAAGACTGAGAAGATCCGCATCCTGGTCGGGCTCAGCACTGACCGCTCGACGGTAGATCTATTGCAGCAAGCCAAACTGGAACCGGCGCACTTCGACTTCCCGTCGCAAGCAGAGACGCGTGAGGCGATGCAAACCGACCTCGTACGGGAATTGGAGGAATCACAGGATACAGCCCAGATCGAAGCGGGAGTCGGAAAGTTTGTCGAATGGGTGCGTTCCGGAAAGCTGGAGGTGCGGGCATATCCTTCAGAAAAGCTCCATGCGAAGGTCTACATCATGACCTTTCATGATCATGACCGGGACAAGGGAAGAGTGATCACCGGATCGAGCAATATGACTCAGGCAGGTCTTCGGGACAATCTCGAATTTAACGTCGAACTTAAGGCGCGGGCCGACTACGAGTTCTCGCTAGCGAAGTTCAACGAGCTATGGAAGGACGCGGTTGAGATCAACCAAACCTTCGTTGATACGATCGACAAGAAGTCTCCCTTCGCCCATTTCACACCGTACGAGCTCTATCTAAAGTTTCTATATGAATATTTCAAAGATTCGCTGAATCGAGCCGAGGAACTTGACGATTCGTATCTTCCGGATTCTTTCAAAAAGTTGCGGTATCAGGAGGAAGCAGTACTCGGCGCAAAGCGGATCATCGAAGAGTATGGGGGGGTCTTTCTTTCGGATGTCGTTGGTTTGGGAAAAACGTACATGTCTGCCCTCCTAGCGCGAGAACTGGAAGGACGAACTCTCGTAATTGCACCTCCCGCCTTGTTGGATCGGAACAATCCCGGTTCGTGGCCGAATGTCTTCGGAGATTTCGGAGTGAGGCAGACCGATTTCGAATCGCTCGGAAAGCTTGATGATTTGCTCAAGCGCGATATCAGCCGCTACTCCAATGTTTTCATTGATGAATCGCATCGTTTTCGCACGGAGACCAATCAGACCTACGAGAAGCTTGCTCAAATCTGCAGGGGGAAGCGAGTGATCCTGGTCAGCGCGACTCCGCTGAATAATTTCCCGAGCGACATCCTGAGCCAGATCAAGTTGTTCCAAAACGGAAAGAACAGCACCATTCCCAATCAGCGCAATTTGGAGGCGTTTTTCAATGGGTTGCAGCGCAAGCTCAAAGGGCTCGATAGGCAGGCTGATCGTGAGGAGTTTTTCAGCATTGTTCGCTCGAACGCAAATTTGATTCGTGACCGTGTCCTGAAGTATCTGATGATTCGCCGGACTCGTGGTGAGATTCTTAAGTACTACGGTCAAGACCTAGGGGAGCAGGGGCTGCGATTCCCAGAGGTAGCCGACCCCGAACCGCTCTTTTATACGTTCAGCGAGCGCGAGGAGCATGCATTCACCGAGACAATCAATCGCATCGTCCTTGAATTCAAGTACAGTCGGTACAAACCATTAAGTCCCGAGTACTACAAAGGCGAAGTAGATCAACTCGACCAACAGCGTCAAGTGAACTTGGCGAAGTTCATGCGAATCCTCATGGTCAAGCGGTTGGAAAGCAGTTTTCACGCTTTCCGTCTGACGCTGGAGAGGTTCATCCAGTCGTACGAGCGTTTCATTCACGAGGTGAAGAACGGCTCCGTATATATAAGCAAGAAGCACATCAACAAACTGTTCAGTTATTTGGAGGCCGGTGACGATGATGCCGTTGAACGGCTGATCGATGAGGAGAAGGCTGAAAGGATTTCGATTAGAGAGTTTCGACCCGAGTTCTTGCGTGACCTTAACAGCGACTTGAAGGTGTTGCGCGAAGTTCACCTGCTGTGGGCGGGGATTCGCCGTGATCCCAAATGGGTCGCGTTTGAAAAGATTCTTACGACGCGCCCGGACCTCAAGGGCAAGCTGATCATTTTCACCGAATCGAAAGAGACGGCCGAGTACCTCACCGAGAAGATCGCGGCCAGTGTTGATCCCCGGGTGCTTTGTTTTTCTGGACAGTCCGATCAAAACGCCCGCGAGATAATTATCGACAATTTTGACGCCAAGGCGTTTCAGCCGAAGGACGACTACAGAATCGTTGTGACTACCGACGTTCTTTCCGAGGGAGTCAACCTTCACCGTTCGAATACAGTCGTCAACTATGACATCCCATGGAACCCAACGCGTCTGATGCAGCGAGTTGGACGCGTCAATCGAGTTGATACGCCATTCGACCGGATTCAAACGTTCAACTTCTTCCCTTCAGAGCAAGGCAATGATTTGATTAAGCTCAAGGAATCGGCCGAAGCAAAAATTCAGGCGTTCATCGAAATGCTCGGTGCCGACGCTCGCCTCCTAACCGAAGGGGAAGAAGTAAAGTCTCATGATCTGTTTGACCAATTGAACTCGAAGAAGACGATCACGGGAGAGGATGGTGACGAGGAAAGTGAGCTTGAATATCTCACAGAGATACGTCGGATTCGCGACGAGGACCCCGATCTATTCGAGCGCATCAAGAGACTTCCCAAGAAGGCACGATCGACCCGCCTGTGGAGCGCCATTCCCGAGGGCCTCGTTTTGTCGCGCCCGGCCCTCTTCACCTATTTCAGAAGGGGCAAGCTCGACAAGTTTTACCTTAGCCGAGCTCAAAGCGAGGCTTCCGAGATTGATTTCTTGTCCGCAGTAAAGGTTTTGAAGCCTGCCGACACTGCTGAAATTCGCTTCCAGATTCCCGAGCTGTTCTACGGCATGCTCGACAAGAACAAAGCTGCTTTCATAGAGGCGACTGCTTCGGATACGGAGGCCACGGGTACGGGCTCTTCCAGCCGGAGTAATGACACGTACATCCTCAAGCGGTTGAAGGCTCGTGAGATTAAACATTGCAAAACGTTTACAGACGATGATGAGGCGTTTATCCGCCAAGTCGTGCGCCTTCTCGAGAACGGAGCGTTGCCGAAGCCAACCACCAAGACGGTCGCGGAAGCTTTAAAGAGTGAAGGAGAGCCATTAAAAGTTCTCGGAATCCTCAAGCGGGACATTCCCCGTGAGTTTTTCCAAGCCACGAGAGCTGATCTTGCACGCCATTCCAGCACTCCGCGTGAAGTGATTCTCTCCTCGTTTATCGGATGATTCTATGAACATCGCGCAAGCCAAAGACCTCGTTAGCGACACGTTCATCCACAGCTTCAATAAAGATCAGTTCCGGCACTTCATCAAAGAGCTCTTGAACCGCTATGACGAGAGCAAAAGTAGTTCGTGGACAAAGCAGTACATTCCTGACGCGTTCAAAGAGCACGTGGAACGTTACGAACGCCTAGGAACGTTCACCGCCTCCGGCGGAGAGAAGGTGGATGTCCTTATCGTCTACCTAACCCACGAATCAAAGCTGGAGAGAACTCGAACCGCGCTCCGTAATTTCGTTGCGCATCACCTCAAGAACCGTGACGACAAGGATGCGGGATTGGTAGCCTTCGTATCTCCGAGTGAGCAAACATGGCGATTCTCACTGGTTAGGATGGAGTATGTCACTTCCGTAAGCGACGCCGGGCGAGTCGCCGCTTCGACGAGTCTCACTCCGGCACGACGCTATTCCTATCTAGTAGGAGAGGGCGAAAGTTGCCACACCGCTCAGAGTCGGTTTCTAAGTCTCCTTCAAGACACCACCCGTGACCCAAGCATCGAACAGCTCGTAGAGGCTTTCAGCGTCGAGACGGTGACAAGAGAGTTCTATGGGGCTTACTACAATCTCTTCCTGGCAGTCGATAAAGGGCTGGAAAAGCTCGGCAAGAAAGATGAGGCGATCCGGCGGGAGTTCCGCGACAAGAAGGTTAGTACGGCCGACTTCGCCAAGAAGCTGTTAGGTCAGATCGTTTTTCTATATTTCATCCAGAAGAAAGGCTGGTTGGGGGTTGCGCGCGGCAAGGAATGGGGGACAGGCCCAAAGGATTTTCTTCGGCGCATGGCGAAAGGTGAGTACGGGACATACACCAACTTTTTCAATGATCGACTGGAGTTGCTGTTTTATGACACCCTAGCTACAGACCGTGGCGGAGAGGCGTGGTGTCGTCTGTTCAAATGCAGAGTGCCGTTCTTGAACGGCGGACTTTTTGAACCCTTGTGCGATTACGATTGGGAAGGAACAGATATCGTCCTACCGAACGAACTGTTCACAAACGACGATAGGACTAGCAGCGGGGATATTGGCAGTGGAATTTTGGACGTGTTTGACCGCTATAACTTCACAGTCAACGAGTCTGAGCCACTCGAACAGGAAGTAGCGATTGATCCTGAGATGCTCGGTAAAGTATTCGAGAATCTCATCGAGGAAAACCTGCGTCACGGCCTCGGTGCTTACTATACGCCCCGCGAAATTGTGCACTACATGTGCCAAGAGAGTCTCATCAGCTATCTATACCGAGAAACCAACACAGTGGACGTTCCCTTGGTCTCGTCTCCTGCGGTTCAAGAAGGGTTTTTTGAGAAGCCGAAAGCGGTACAGGGCGTACTTGGGGCAGCTGCTCATCAGGAGCGCATTTCAAGGGCCGACCTTTCGACTTTTATACGCTCCGGGGAGCAAGCAGCCCACTACGAAGCGGCGCGCAAGTCTGGAACGGTCAGTTATCGAGCGCAACTACCCAAAGCCATTGAGAAACATGCAGAGTTGCTTGATGTGGCTCTCCGCGACATAACCATTTGCGATCCTGCAATCGGATCGGGGGCCTTCCCGGTGGGCATGATGTCGGAGATCGTGAAGGCCAGACTTTCCCTGACGCCTTACTATGCAGATGACGCTGAGCGAACTCCTTATCATTTCAAACGGCAGGCGATTCAGAATTGCCTCTACGGAGTCGATATCGATCGCGGAGCGGTAGAAATCGCAAAGCTCCGTCTCTGGCTCTCTCTGGTGGTCGATGAGGAGGAACTGAAGCACATCAAGCCATTGCCCAACCTCGACTTCAAAATCGTGAGCGGTAACTCACTTTTGGGTTTTCCTTTTCAATCGCATGGTCTTAACGAGATTGAGAACCTGAAGATTCAATACTTCGACGAACCCAATCACGACCGCAAGGCTAAGCTAAAAGAGAAGATTGACCAGCGCATAGCAGCTCATCTCGCATCTTCAGAAAAGGCTTTAGGGTACGAGGTGGACTTTGACTTCCGCCTTTTTTTCTCGGAGGTCTTTCGGCGGCGGGGTGGCTTCGATGTCGTTCTTGCAAACCCGCCGTATGTCCGGCAAGAGGACATTAAGGAACTCAAGCCGTTCTTAAAAACGTATGCATGCTTTAGCGGAACAGCTGATCTGTACGTATACTTTTACGAGCGCGGCTTCGAACTCTTACGATCTGGTGGCACCCTATGCTTTATTTCTTCGAATAAGTACTTTCGAGCAGGTTACGGGGTTAAGTTGCGAGAGTACCTTACCTCGAAGGGCCAAGTGTCGGAGTTGATTGATTTTGGGGATGCTCCAATATTCGATGCGATAGCTTATCCAAGCATTATCGTAGTCCAAAAGCCTATATCGGGTCCGCCCTCACACGAAGGAGCGTTGGTCGCATTCTCGTGGAAGGCTGGGGATTCTTTACAAGACCTTCCTTCGATCATAGCTGCCGAGGGTTTCGCGTTAACACAGCGCGAACTAGTTTCAAATGGTTGGAAGCTAGCCTCACAGAGCGTCCTTCGTTTGTTGGAGCGGGTAAGATCAGTTGGTGAGCCGTTAGCGCACCTCTTTGCAGCTGGCCAGTATCGTGGGATTCTAACCGGACTCAATGAAGCGTACGTCGTTGATAGAGAGACAAAGGCGCGACTGATTGTAGAAGATCCGTCATCGGAGCGATTATTAGAACCATTTTTGCGTGGCCGTGATGTCAAACGTTGGGTCGTCAAATTTGCGGATCGATACCTAATACGAATCGAGTCATCGGAGAATGTCCAACATCCCTGGTCAGACAAGACGGGTGAAAAAGCAGAAGAGATCTTCGCTCGGACGTATCCGGCTATTCACGCTCACTTTGAGGGATTTCGGAAGGCGCTGATTAAGAGAGGCGACAAAGGGCGATTCTTTTGGGAGTTGCGCTCATGTGCATACTGGAATGACTTTGCGACGCCCAAGTTAATCTATCCAGACATATACGAACATCAGAGTGTGGCGGTGGACACGGAGGCATACCTCGCTGCCAACACATGTTACTTCATTCCGACCACCCAAATTTGGTTGGCGGCGTTGCTAAATTCGACGGTTATCGAGTGGTACTACTCTTCTGTCTCGAACAAAGTGCGTGGGGGATATCTTCGTGCGTTTACAGATTACATGCGACAGATCCCTGTGCCTTCAGTTAGTCTAGATCAACGAGCTCTGATCGAGCGGCTCGTATTTTATGCGGTTTGGGCGACGCGACACCTTTCCTCAGAAGGCGACCTAAAGGTAGCCAGCATGTTTGAGCAAGTGCTGAACGGTCTCTTTTACGAGGTCTTTTTCGAATCGGAGATGCACGCTCAAAAGCTTTTCATATTTAAGCACTTGGCCGAAAGCTCTCCGGTCGACATAGCTCGGTTGTCGGAACAGAGAAGATTAGGAGCGATTATGGAATACTATCAAAAGATCTCTGATTTAAATCATCCTATTCGATCTTGTCTGTTCTCGCTTCGTTCCTTGGAAGTAGTGCGGATCATCGAAGGTGAGTAATGAGGGTTCAGAAACTTCTCCTGAAGGACTTTCGGGGATTTCCGGGCCCTGCTGAGTTCGTGTTCGATCTGGGTAATGCGCACCATCTATTGATCTACGGCGAGAATGGAAGCGGGAAGTCATCCTTCTTTCGCGCTATTGAAGAGTTCTTCAATCTCGATCCTAAGGCTAAGGCATTTGCTGAGTTTAAGAACATCTTTTCCGATCCGAACCTGACCGACGGAGGTGTCGAGATAAGTCTCGATGACGGCACCTCTCATGCATGGCGATTCGGCGGGACCCGTGAGACGCCGAACGTCGTTGTCGCCAACATAGCGATTCGGCTCGGTTGCATCGACTATCGAGCTTTGCTGCGGACTAATTTCCTCCACGAGAGCGAGACGGTCAATCTGTTTCAAATAGCGGTTCGGACTCTGCTCGCACATCACCCCGTTAGCATCAATGGCAGATCAACGACTATTGGAAAGCTGTGGGAGCGCGTGCTCAGTGTCAAACCCGCGACGCATCATAAGAAGCCTTTGCAACGAGCCAACGATGCGGTGCGGGCTTTCAATGAGGGAATGAATATCGTACTTCCCGGCCTATCGGTCAAAGCGCAGGAATTGTTAACAGGCTTTCCGGGATGCGATTTTCAGCTTACATTGCGTTATCCGGGACTTCAGTACGATGTTGGAAAGCGGCTCTATGTGGGTAAGGAACT
>Ga0157375_10004098_pt1 | contig 12638 bp, 6 predicted proteins | sample M35metaG_FD_115311 | JGI IMG/M metagenome (GOLD analysis project Ga0157375, IMG submission 115311) | Miscanthus rhizosphere microbial communities from Kellogg Biological Station, Michigan, USA - M3-5 metaG | ecosystem: Host-associated > Plants > Roots > Rhizosphere > Soil | place: USA: Michigan...
CGGTCTTCACCGTTGCGCCGGTCACCACCAGGTAAGGCGACTTGCGTGTATACGCGAACACGTCCTGCGCGCTGCCCGCAGCGATGAATGCCTTCTCGACCCATGCCGCGTACAGCGGACTCACCACGAACCACCAGTTCTTGTCGCGGCTCTCATGCGCAATCACCACCGGCGTGCCGGGAAACAGCGCACTTTCCTGGAAGCGATCGATGTCGCGGTCGTCGGCGGAATCGTAGGCGCGCAGCGTTGAGGGGAAGGTACGCAGGTCCGCACGCCGGACGACCAGGCCGAAGCGCGTGGCCTGGCTGGCCGGCACCGACTCCTGCGCCGTGGATGCAATCAACGCATCCAGGTCCGGACTCTCGAGCTTGCGGCCCTGGCCGTCGAACAGGTCTTCATCCGGGTATCCCGAGAGTTTCCCGATCCAGGAGCGCACGTCGGCCGCCGCCAGCGCCTGCGGAAACTTCTCGAGGTCGTGCACTGAGGGGTCGAGTTGCAAAAGTCGTGCATTCTGTTCAGCGATCGCCCTGGAATCGAGCACGATGCGCTTCGAATTCGACTCGCGGGCAATCCAGAACTCGGGTCGCAGCTGATTTTCCTGCACACCGACCACTGAATGAGGTGGAATAACGGGCGCCGGAGGAGACTGCTGGCTGGCACACGCGGCGAGAAAACTCGACGCGATGAATGCGTACAACGAACCCTGCCTCTGCGCCCGCCTCATCACAGAATAGTCTCTTCCTGAAGAGATAAAGGCAAGAATAATTTATTGACGGCCCTCGCGAGGCCATGTTACACAGCCGCACAACAAAGGCGGCGTGTGCACTGTGAAAGACGCGCAATCAATCAGACCGTCACTGCTTCGCGATCGCATGATTCGCGTCGGCTGCGTGGCGCTGTTGGCGATTTTCAGCGCGGCCACTCGAGCGCAGACGCCGACGCAGATCCAGGCCATGGTGAACAGCGGCCAGTTCAATACCGCCGAAGCGCAGATCACGCAGGCGCTCGCGCAACCTTCTCTCTCCTCCGCAGATCGTCAGGCGCTCGACTTCGAACGCGAGCGCATGCGGCGCATCCGGCTCGACTTCTCCCTCTCGGCCGAGGATGCGCAGGCCCGTCTCAGGCGGCAGATTCCGGACCTCTCCTCCGCGGAGTTTGCCGCCTGGGACGCCGCGGGACTTCTCGAACACATGGTGATCGACGGGCAGACGCTGTATTTCAATCGCGCACCCTCGAACCTGTTCCGTCTGAGTGAAACCGCCGTCAAACGCCGCAGCAGTTCTTCGCCGCCGTGGACCGACGGGCCCATGGAGTCGGCGAACGCGCATCACCGTGAAGTTCGCGACCAGGCGCTGAAGACCGGCAAGCATTCCGCGGCACCGCGTCGCGTGCGTGTGACGTATTCGCTGACCGTGAACGCGGATGCCGTTCCCGACGGCGAGACGCTGCGCGCCTGGTTGCCGTTTCCGCGCGCCATCCCGGGTCAGCAGGAAAACCTGCGGCTGGTAGAGAGCACGCCGGCAAAGAACACCATCGCACCCGAGTCGACTCTGCAGCGCACCGTGTACCTCGAGCTGCCCGCCGCGGCAGGCAAGCCGACCAGGTTCTCCATCACGTACGAGCTGACCGTGTATGGCCAGTTCCACGCCATCGACGCCGCCAAGGTGACACCCGCGCCGCGCACGGCGGAGCTCGCGCCATACCTGGAGGAGCGCTCGCCACACATGGTGTTCACTGCGGGGATCCGGCTGTTTTCACAGCAGATCGTCGGCACTGAGACGAACCCGTACCGCATCGCGCAGAAACTGTTCGCCGCGGTCGATCGCGTTCCCTGGGCCGGCGCGCGCGAGTACTCCACCATCTCCAACATCAGTGATTACGCGCTGCATGCGGGTCATGCGGACTGCGGGCAACAAACGCTGCTGCTGATGACGCTGCTGCGGCTGAACGGCATCCCGACGCGCTGGCAATCCGGCTGGATCTACTCAGACGGCGACTACGACAACATGCACGACTGGGCGCAGGTCTATTTCGCGCCGTACGGATGGGTGCCGATGGACGTGACTTTCGGCCGCCTGAACTCCGGCGATCCGCAGATTGACGGGTTCTATCTCGGCGGACTCGACGCCTATCGGCTCGCGTTCAACGACGACTTCAGCCAGCAGTTCTCGCCGGCCAAGCAGCACTTCCGCTCCGACACCGTGGACTCACAACGCGGTGAGGTCGAATGGCGCGGCGGAAATCTGTACTTCGATCAATGGGACTACTCATTCAAGGCATCCGTGGTTCAGGGGAAATAACATGAATTTCAGACGACTGATCGGTTCCAGCATCCCGGCTCTGGTGCTCATTGCATCGCAGGTCGCGATGGGCGCGAGTGGAGACGGTTCGATCGTGGGACATCTCAACGCGCCCGACAAGGCACTGCTGGCTGGCGCGGAGATGACCGCACGCAACCCGGCCACCGGCCTCACCCGCACGGTCAAGACAGAGGCTGACGGCTCGTATCGATTCCCCTATCTACCGGTCGGCACGTACACCGTCGAGGCCACCAAGGACGGCAAGACGCTGGGCACGCTCGCCGATGTGACGGTCAGCCTGGGCGCCGCGACCACCGCGGACATGGACCTGGGCGGTGAGTCGCTCGCAGTGATCACCGTGGTCGGCTCGCGAGTCGTGAACGCGGTGGACGTCAGTTCGACCGAGAGCGCGATGAACATCACCCGCGAACAGATCGACCAGCTGCCCGTCGAACGGGACCTGCAGTCCGTTGCAATGCTCGCTCCGGGCATCAGCAAGGGCCACAACTTCGGCGGCGGCGCGGGACTGTCTTTCGGCGGCTCCTCGGTCGCCGAGAACGCCATCTACATCAACGGACTCAACGTCACGGATTTCTACAATCGCATCGGCTTCTCCTCGGTGCCTTTCGCCTTCTATGACCAGTTCCAGGTCAAGACCGGCGGCTACTCGGTGGAGTTCGGCCGTACCACGGGCGGCGTCATCAACGCCGTGACCCGCAAGGGAACCAACAAGTTCGAGTTCGGCACCGAGGTGACTTATGAGCCGGACTGGTTGCAGTCCGAGAAGTCCAACCAGCCTGGCATCGTCGGCCAGTACGACCAGTACAACCGCACCAACGTCGACATCTACGCCGGCGGACCGATCATTCAGGACAAGCTGTTCTTCTTCGCGTTGTACGAGTTCCGCGACTACAACCCGGTCAACACCGACGACGCCGGCGAACGCTTCGACGATGCGCAGGAAGACGACGGCTTCTGGGGCGCGAAAATCGACTGGCAGATCAACGACCGCAACCTGGTCGAATTGCTCGGATTCTCGGACCAGAATCAGACGGTCACCGACAGCTTCGGTTTCGACCTGGACAGCGGCCAAGTGGGCAACTTCCAGAACCGCCGCTTCGAAGACGAGGGCGGCAAGAACTGGGCGCTCACTTACACCTCGTACATCAGCGACTCGTTTTCCGCCAAGGCACTGTATGGCGAAAACGAGCGGCACTTCTCGCGCGCCAGCCAGAACGATCTGGATTGCAGCCGCGTCCGCGACCGGCGCGATGTCACGACCGACGTCGGGTGCACCTCGAGTCCCAATATCATCACGCGCACCGATACGCGTGAAGAGGCTCGCCTGGACTTCGAATGGGCACTGGGCTCGCACGGCCTGCGCTTCGGCTTCGACCACGAGTCGAATGTCTCGCTACACAACCAGTACTACCCCGGCCCCGACCGGCTGCTGTACGAAGTGTATTTGATCGACGACTCACCGACCCTGGAGAACGGCGCGCCCGTTCCTGACGGCATCACCGAGTTCGTGCGCACGCGCCAGAACGAGGTGGACGGCAGCTTCGAGACCCTGAATTCTGCCTACTACCTCGAGGACAACTGGGCGGTCACCGACACTGTGCTGCTGAACGCCGGCATCCGCGTAGAAAGCTTCGACAACCGCAATTCCGACGGCGACAGCTACATCAAGCTGGACAACATGATTGCGCCGCGCTTCGGCTTCTCCTGGGACATGAAGGGCGACGGCACCACCAAGCTGTTCGGCAACGCCGGGCGCTACTACCTCCCGGTGGCCAACGTCATCAACATCAAGCAGGCCGGTGGCTTCCTCGACGCCCGCAATTGGTACGTCCTGCAAGGCATGGAGGAGTTCGAGTACAACGGCGGCACGTATGAGCACCCGATCCTGGGGGACAAGGTCGGCGAAACCGACACTTCGCAGGGAGATGGATCCGTCGGCGACCTGCGCGCCGAAGTCGACAAGAACATGGACCCGGTGTACCAGGACGAATTCATCCTGGGCTTCCAGACCATGATCAATGAACAGTGGTCGTGGGGCGTGCGTGGTACGTACCGCAAGCTGACCAACGCCATCGACGATATGGCGATCACCTCGACCGGCGTCCTGTGTGACGGCGAGCCGGTGGACAATGGCTACGTGATGGCCAACCCCGGCCGGGTCGCGACCATCTACTCCGACACCGACTGCGACGGCGAAAACGACGCCTACGTCAACGTGGAAACCTCCCAGGGCGGCTGGGCCATGTATGACCTCGACGATAACTATATTGGCGACCACGGATACGAAACGCCGAGCCGCAACTACAAGTCGCTGGAGTTCGTCGCCGACCGTGCCTGGGATGGCAAGTGGTCGCTGAACGCCGCCTACACGATTGCCTGGAACCAGGGCAATGCCGAGGGACCGGTGAACACCGACACGGACTTCAGCGATACGGGCCGCACGGAGAACTTCGACGACCCGTGGGTGAACTACGGCTCCTACGGCTATCTGCCCAACGACCACCGTCACCAGCTCAAGCTGCGCGGCATGTACGGCTTCGGCAGCGACTGGCGCGTCGGCATGACGCTGGATGTGCAGTCCGGGCGGCCGATCAGCGCCTTCGGCACCAACAATCCGTTCGACGGCGAGTCGTACCACAGCTTTTTCGTCTGCACCGCGGATTGCGATTCAGCGGATGCGGTGTACGAACTGCTGGGCCGTGGCTCGCAGGGCCGCACGCCGTGGGTCTACGACCTGGGAGCGAACGTCTCGTGGCAGCACAGCTTCGGTGAGACCGACGTCATGGTTAAACTGGCGGTCTACAACGTGCTCAACCAGGAACGGGTCCTCGAAGTGGATGAGAGCTATCGCCCGACGTCGGAGGACAACACCTTCGGAAGAGGTTCGGCGTTCTTTGCGCCGCGCTATGGCCAATTGATCGTGACGGTGAAGTTCTGAAGCGAGGAACCCTCCTCGCCGTCGCGCTAACCACCGCCGCCGTGCTCGTCCTGGGCACGGCGGCGTGCGTCGACCGGCCGGTAGCGGCGGTGCCGCCTACGTCCGACACGCACGACACTCGATACAAGAATTTCGACGCGATTTTCGATGCGGTGATGTCCGAATACCACCTGCCCGGCATGGCGCTGGGCGTGATCGAGGACGGCAAGATCACTTACACGCGTACCGCCGGCGAGCTGGTCTCCGGTGGCGGCCAGGCGATCAACGCCGACACGCTGTTCAAGATCGCCTCGAATACCAAGGCCATGACCACGGGCCTGCTCGCGCGCCTGGTGGACGCCGGCAAGCTCCAGTGGGACGACCCTGTCGTAAAGTACCTGCCGCAGTTCCAGATGAGCGAGCCGTGGATCACACGGGAAATGCGCGTGCGGGATCTGCTCATTCACAACAGCGGACTGCGCGAGGGCGCCGGCGATCTCATGCTATGGCCGGAGCCGAACCTGTTCACTCGGCAGGACATCATCGCGGGGCTGCGGTACCTGAAGCCCGTGCAGAGCTTTCGTTCGCATTACGCCTACGACAACCTGCTCTACATCGTCGCCGGTGAAGTCGCGGCCGCGGCGGGCGGCGCGAGCTACGAGGAGCTGATGCGTCGCGAGGTATTCGCGCCCGTCGGACTCACGCGTTGCCGGGTCGGCGAATTCGACCGCGACACCGTGGGCAATGTCGCGCAGCCTCACATGTGGGAAGGCGACCGCAATCTCGTTTACGACCGCGACCCGCCGCGGGTTCCTGCGATTTCTTCGGCGGCCGCGGGAGGAGTTCGCTGCAGCCTCAACGACATGCTCACCTGGATGCGCATGTGGCTCGACCCGGAGCTGCATCCGGTGGGCCAGGACCATCCATGGCTGAGCCGCGCACAGCACGATGCGCTGTGGTCGGCGCATACCCCGATGCCGATGTCCGAGCGGCAGAAGCGCTGGGACAACGGCCACTTCTCCGCGTACGGCTACGGCTGGCGGCTGTCGGATGTCGATGGCGTGCTGCGCGTGTCGCACACCGGCACCTTGGGCGGGATGTACTCGGCGTTCACCCTGTTGCCTGAAAAGCGCAGCGGATTCGTGTTCATGATCAATGGCGAGGGTTCGCGGGCCCGCACCGTGCTGAACGAGGCCATGGTCAAGCAGCTCACCGTCCCCGGCGATGCTCCGCCGGCCAGCTGGTACATCGAGCAGCTGAAAGACGAGGACAGGAACTCGGCCTCGCCCGGCCCGGCCCACTGGTCCTTGCCCATGCGAAAGCTCGCCTCGCCCGCTTCGATGACCGCATGGCTGGGCCGCTACCGGGATCCGTGGTTTGGAGAGATCTCCATCTGCGAGCGGGATCGCCATGTGCGCTTTGACTCGGTGAAGTCGCCGCTGATGACTGGCGATGTCATGCGCGTGGGTGAGCGTCTGCTGGTGGATTGGGACGACGTCAGCGTCGATGTGGAACCGTGGCTCGACTTCACGCCTGCAGGATCAGGCAAGTCGGCTACGCTGACGCTTACCAAGTCGGACCCCGAGGGCGACTTCAGCTCGGACTACGAGGATCTGTTCTTCACGCGGGTGGGCGCATGCACGCCTGCGCCAAAGGTGGCGATCATGAGCGACACCGATGCCGCTCGGCACGTGGATGACTTGATGCGCAGCTATGCCGGCGACGTCCCGGGCGCGTCCGTGCTGGTACTGCGCAACGGTGTGCCCGTGATTCAGCACTCATACGGTCTCGCCGACCTCGAACAGCACACGCCGGCATCTCCCGCAACTAACTACCGGCTGGCTTCGGTGACCAAGCAGTTCACCGCCGCCGCCATCCTGCTGTTGAACGAGGCCAACAAGCTGCAACTCGACGACCCGGTGCGAAAGTGGCTGCCTGAACTCCCGGAAGTGACGCAGCCTGTGACCATCCGGCATCTGCTCACCCACACCGGCGGATTGATCGACTACGAGGACTTCGTACCCGATGACGGTCCCCAGGTGCACGACGCCGACGTGCTTCGACTGCTCGCAACGCAGAACCGTACCTATTTCAAGGCGGGGTCCAGCTATCGCTACAGCAACAGTGGCTATGCGTTGTTGGCGCTCATCGTCGGAAAGGCTTCCGGCCAGCGCTTCGCGGCGTTCCTGCACGATCGAATCTTTCAGCCGCTCGGGATGAATGCGACCGTCGCCTTCGAGGACGGCATTTCCACGGTTTCCAACCGCGCCTATGGCTACAGTGCCGCCGGCAATGCCTGGCGGCGCACCGACCAGAGCAGCACCAGCGCCGTGCTCGGCGATGGCGGCATCTATACATCTATCAACGATCTCGCGAAGTGGGATGCGGCGCTTTACGACGATCGCCTGCTGAGTGCTGAATCCCGGCGGCTCGCCTTCACGCCGGCCACGCATACCGACAATCCGAGTGTCGATTACGGCTTCGGGTGGCGCGTCACCGGCGAAACGCTCTGGCATTCGGGCGAGACCATGGGCTTCCGTAATGTGATCATCCGTTACCCGGAACGCAGGCTGACCATCATCGTGCTGACCAATCGCAATGACCCCGAGCCCTATTCCACCGCGCTCGCCATCGCGCAGGTCTTCCTGCCCGGAACGGGCCGCCCGTGATTCAGAATGACGCCGTGGTCCTGGGGCTGCTGGCGGCGACCCTGGGGGTGGTGTTCTGGACCACACGTTCCACGCATACGTTCTGGCAAGGCTTCTACCGCTATCTCCCCGCCCTGGTGCTCTGCTATTTCCTGCCGGCGCTGTACAACACCTTTGGATTGATCGACGGCGAGCACTCCAATCTCTATTTCATCGCCTCGCGCTACCTGCTGCCGGCGACGCTGGTGCTCCTGACGCTGGCCATCGACCTGCCCGCGACGCTGCGCCTGGGGCCCAAAGCGCTCGCCATGTTCTTCACCGCCTCGATCAGCGTCGTGCTTGGCGGTCCCATCGCTCTGCTCCTCTGGAAGACTCTGTCACCCGAATCCGTCGATCCGGAACTGTGGCGCGGCATGACGGCCATCGCGGGCAGCTGGATCGGTGGCGCCGCCAACCAGGCCGCGATGAAAGAAGTGTTCCAGATCCAGCCCAATGTGTTCGGCGTCATGGTTGCGGTCGACGTGCTGTTCTCTTATATATGGATGGCCGTGCTGCTATGGATGGCCGCGAAACACCAGCGCATCGATCGCAGCCTGAAGGCAGACACCACGGCAATCGCCGCGCTCAGTGATCGCATGGAACGCATGCGTCTCGAGCATGAGCGCATCCCGGCACTCGCCGATCTCATGATCATGCTCGCCCTCGCTTTCGGAGCGACGGGCCTTTCGCATGCGCTTGCCGGGCCGCTCGTGCGCGTGTTCACCGGCGTCGAGTGGGCTGAGCGACTGTCGCTCGCCAGCGAGTTCTTCTGGGTCGTGGTACTCGCAACTACATTTGGATTGATACTGTCCTTCACGCGCGCACGCCAGCTCGAGGGCGCTGGCGCCTCGCGGCTCGGCACGGTGTTCCTCTACCTGCTCATTGCGACGGTGGGCATGCAGATGAACATTGGCGCGATATTCACCAACCCCGTCCTGTTTGGAATCGGGTTCACCTGGATTGCGTTTCACGCCGTGGTGATGCTGGTGGTCGCGCGCCTGATCCGGGCGCCCACCTTCTTCCTGGCCGTCGGCAGCCAGGCGAACATCGGCGGAGCGGCGAGCGCACCGGTGGTCGCCGCGGCATTCCATCCATCGCTCGCGCCGGTCGGCGTGCTGCTGGCAGTGCTCGGCTATGCCCTTGGCACCTATGGCGGCTGGCTTACCGGGCAACTGATGCGCCTTCTCAGCCAGTAGTATGGCCTCGGACACGTGATGCCGGTTCGCGCCGTTCAGACGTTGTCGCCTTCAGTGGAGGTCCGCAGGTGTGTCGCCGTGTGCGCACCCCAGCGCCAACCGGTGATTTCCGGCATGTCATCGCCATGCTTTTCGATGTACTGCTTGTGTTCGAGCAACTTCTCGTTGATGGCCTGCTTGGCGTAGGCCGCGCGTGACCCGAGTTGCGGCAGGCGATCGATCACGTCACCGAACAGGCTGAATCGGTCCAGATCGTTCATCACCACCATGTCGAATGGCGTGCTGGTGGTGCCCTCCTCCTTGTAACCGCGAACGTGGATATTGTCGTGATTGGTGCGGCGATAGGTCAGCCGGTGGATCAGCCAGGGATATCCGTGAAAGGCAAAGATCACCGGCTTGTCACGCGTGAACAACAGGTCGAAATCCGCGTCTGGCAGGCCGTGCGGATGTTCGCGCGGCGGCTGCAGTTTCATGAGATTCACGACGTTGACGACACGCACTTTCAGCTGTGGCAGGTGCTGGCGAAGCAGCTCGACGGCCGCCAGGGTCTCGAGTGTCGGCACGTCGCCGCAACAGGCCATGACCACGTCAGGCTCGCTGCCCTTGTCGGAGCTGGCGAATTCCCAGATACCGATTCCCGCCGTGCAGTGCTTGATGGCCTGGTCCATGGTGAGCCACTGCGGCGCGGGCTGCTTGCCGGCAACGATCACGTTGACATAGTTTCGACTGCGCAGGCAGTGATCAGTGACCGACAGCAGCGTGTTCGCATCCGGCGGTAGATAGACTCGCACCACCTCCGCTTTCTTGTTCACGACATGATCGATGAAGCCGGGGTCCTGGTGGCTGAAGCCGTTGTGATCCTGGCGCCAGACATGCGAGGAAAGCAGGTAGTTGAGCGATGCGATCGGCCTGCGCCATGGAATGTGGTTGCACACCTTGAGCCACTTGGCGTGCTGGTTGAACATCGAATCGATGATGTGGATGAATGCTTCGTAGCACGAGAAGAAGCCATGCCGGCCGGTCAGCAGGTACCCCTCGAGCCATCCCTGCATCTGGTGCTCGCTCAGCATTTCCATGACCCGGCCATCCGGCGCCAGGTGGTCGTCGAACGGGAAACGCTCCGCCATCCAGGCGCGATTCGTGACCTCGAGGACGTCCTGCCACCGGTTGGAGTTGTTCTCGTCCGGGCTGAAGAGACGAAAGTTGCGGCTCGCCTCGTTGAGCCTCAGCGTGTCGCGCAGGAATCCACCCATGACCCGCGTGGCCTCGACCTGCAATGCGCCGGGCTGCTCCACCTTCACGGCATAGTCGCGAAAATCCGGCAGACGCAGATCGCGCAGCAGCAGGCCTCCATTGCCGTGCGGATTGGCGCTCATGCGCCGCTCGCCGCCGGGAGTCATCGACAGGACCTCCGGATTCGGACGCCCGCTCAGGTTGAAAAGCTCCTCGGGCTTGTAGCTCTTCATCCAGGCTTCGAGGATCTTGATGTGCCCGGGCTTGTTCATGTCGCCCATCGGAACCTGGTGTGAGCGCCAGTAATCCTCGGTGCGCTTGCCGTCGATTTCCTTCGGGCAGGTCCAGCCCTTCGGCGATCGCAACACGATCATCGGCCAGAGCGGTCGCTTTGCGCCGTCGTCCTTGCTGGCGTCGGCCTTGATGCGCTCCAGGTCGTGCACGATGCCATCGAGCGTGCCGGCCATGAGCTGGTGCATGGTCGCCGGATCACTGCCCTCGACGAAGTGCGGCTCGTACCCATAGCCGCGGAACAGGTGGTCGAGTTCTTCGTGGCTGATGCGCGCCAGGACGCAGGGGTTGCCGATCTTGTAGCCGTTCAGGTGCAGGATGGGCAGCACCACGCCGTCGGTCAGCGGATTCAGGAACTTGTTCGAGTGCCAGCTCGTCGCAAGCGGCCCCGTTTCCGCCTCGCCATCGCCAATCACACAGGCCACGATCAGGTCGGGATTGTCGAAGGCGGCGCCGAATGCGTGCGACAGGGCATACCCCAGCTCGCCGCCTTCATGGATCGAGCCCGGAGTTTCGGGCGCCACGTGACTCGGGATTCCGCCCGGGAAAGAGAACTGCTTGAACAGCCGCTGCATCCCTTCTTCGTCCATCGTGATGTTCGGATACACCTCGCTGTACGTGCCATCCAGCCAGGCATTCGCCACCAGCCCGGGACCGCCATGGCCGGGACCGGTGATGTAGATCATGCTCAGGTCGCGTTGACAGATGATCCGATTGAGATGCGTGTAGATGAAGTTCAGGCCCGGCGTCGTGCCCCAGTGACCCAGCAGCCGCGGCTTGATGTGCTCTCGCAGCAAGGGCCTCCTGAGCAGTGGGTTGTCATACAGGTAGATTTGCCCCACCGACAGGTAGTTGGCGGCGCGCCAGTGGGCGTCCACCTTGGCAAGTAGTTCAGGGCTAAGGGGTTTTGCGACGCCGTCCTTCATGCCGATCTCCTTTCGACGAGGCTCTCAACGCGACCATCATTGGCGCCGCCGAGTTCCCCGCGAAATATGGAGAAGGTCCGATAGAGCGACGCTTCCGGGCTGAGCGTGGACAACCGGGGCGCCAGCGAGCTCGGCTCTAACTACGCCGACGCACACCGGTTCGATGCCGCCATGGCGCAATGTCGTCGCGCGGTCGGACTGCCGCCATCCAGATGCACGCCCCTCGTGATGGGCCGGGAATTCATACCAGCAATGGCGAGCGAAGAAGCGCAAACTGGTGCATCGCAAACACAGGAGCGGCGCATATGAGCAAGGGTATGGACCAGAAGAAGAACACCAAGAAGAAACCGGCAAAGAGCCTGATGGAAAAGCGAGCGGCCAAGGCCGACAAGCGCGCCCAGAAGAAGTGGCCGACAGGCTGACGGCGAACTGCGCTCGACCTGACTAAAGGTTGGTCACGGTCGTCGCATCACTTGCCGGGTTGCTGCGCGAGAAGTTCTTTGCGCAGTTCCCGTAATTTGTCTTTGACGACCCTGGCGTTGTCGCGACCCATGCGCATCAACACCTTCTGGCCCGCGGATCTCGACTCGAGCTTCGGGTCGGCAAATTGGTACTGCACGCCCGGTTGCACGAGCGCAATCGGATCCTGAAGCTCAGGCGTCGTGAGCAAATGGTCGATGACCTCGATGACGCGATCATTGAAGTACTGCGGCGGATGCCCGAGGTTTTCGTAGGCCTCCTGGAGCAGCGGGTAGTAGTGAGCGTAGGTCGCGACCAGCAATTTGGTGTCGACCGAACGGATCATTTGCACCGCAGGTTTGTAGCGCTCGTAGTTGGTCGGATCCAGCACGGGCGAATATTCGCGCCGCAATACGTTCTTTTCCAAATAGTAGGCAACGCGCTGCAATCCGGGGCGCTGCACTCCTGTTGGATTGTTCCAGCCCGCGCGCGTCAATTGAATCAGCGGTTGCACTTCCGGATCAGCCTGACCCATCAGCGCCGGCAACCAACCTTCGCCGAGTGGCTGTCGAATAGGGCGCGGCGCCAATTGCACAATGTCGGTCTCA
>Ga0157375_10004100_pt1 | contig 12637 bp, 10 predicted proteins | sample M35metaG_FD_115311 | JGI IMG/M metagenome (GOLD analysis project Ga0157375, IMG submission 115311) | Miscanthus rhizosphere microbial communities from Kellogg Biological Station, Michigan, USA - M3-5 metaG | ecosystem: Host-associated > Plants > Roots > Rhizosphere > Soil | place: USA: Michigan...
CGATCCTGCTCTACATCGAATCGATCGAGGCGCCGCGCAAGTTCATGTCCGCGGCACGCGCGGCGGCACGCAACAAGCCGGTCATCGTCGTCAAGGCAGGGCGGGCCGGCCAGGGCGTCCGCGCGGCGGCGTCGCATACCGGCGCGCTGGCCGGCTCCGACATCGTCTTCGACGCCGCACTCCGGCGCGCAGGCACGCTGCGGGTCGACACTCTGCAGGACCTGTTCGTCGCGGCCGAGACGCTCGCGCACCTGCGCACGGACCGCGACAACGTCCTGCTGGTCATGACGAACGGCGGCGGTGCGGGCGTCATGGCAGCCGACGCCGCGGCGCTCGCAGGCGTTCCGTTGCCGGATTTGGCAGCGAGCACACTGGCACGGCTCGAAGCCACGCTGCCGCCGACGTGGTCTGGCGGCAATCCGGTCGACATCATCGGCGATGCGCCGGTGCACCGGTACGTCGACACGCTCGAGACGCTCATTGCCGATCCGGCGAACGGCGCGGTCCTGTTCATGCACGCGCCGACGGCGATCGTGCCCAGCATCGAGATTGCGCGCGCTTGCGCCCCGCTCGTGCGCGCTGCACCGGGCCGCGTCATGGCGTGCTGGCTGGGCGATGCCGCCGTTGCCGAGGCGCGCGCGGTGTTCGTCGCAGCGGGAGCCGCCGACTATTCGACGCCGGAGGAGGCGGTGCGCGCGTGCGCGATGCTCGCGACGTTCCGTCGCAACCAGGAGCTCCTCCTCGAGACCCCCACGGCAACGGAGTACGCTGCGCCTGACGTCGCTGCAGCGCAGGCCATCGTCGCCCGCGCTCTCGCAGCGCGCCGCAGCATGCTCGACGAGCTCGAGGCCAAGGAGATGCTTCGGGCGTACCGCATCCCGATCGTGCCGACGGTCGCCGTCGAGCCGCTGCCCGAGGCCGCTGTGCGGGCCGCCGGGCAGATCGGCTACCCCGTCGCGATCAAGATCCTCTCGCCGGAGATCAGCCACAAGTCCGACGCCGGCGGCGTGGCCCTCGATCTTGCCGACGCACCTGCGGTTCGCAGCGCCAGCGACGAAATGCTGGGACGGATCGCGAGGGCGCGACCCGACGCGCGCATCACCGGATTCACGGTGCAGCAGATGGTGCGCCGGCCGTTTGCCGTCGAGCTGATCGTCGGTGCATCCGTCGACCCGCTGTTCGGACCGGTGCTCCTGTTCGGTCAGGGCGGCACAGCGGTCGAGGTGATCGCCGACCGCGCCGTCGCGCTGCCGCCGTTGAACCGCATCCTCGCCGCCGACCTGGTCTCTCGCACGCGCGTCTCGAAGCTGCTCGGCGGGTACCGCAACCATCCCGAGGCGAGGCTCCAAGCCATCCACGACGTGCTCATCGCCGTCTCGCAGATGCTCGCCGACCTGCCGCAGATCGCCGAGCTCGACATCAACCCGCTTTGGGCCGACGCCGAGGGCGTGCTCGCGCTCGATGCGCGCATCCGTCTCGACGCGGGCGAGCCGGCGGGCGCAGCCCGGTTCGCGATCGCTCCGTATCCGGTCGACCTCTGCGAGACCGTCGATTGGCGCGGCGAGCAGATCGTCGTGCGACCCATCCGACCGGAAGACGAGCCGCAGCACCGCGCGTTCGTCGAGCGGCTCGACCCGAACGACCTGCGCCTGCGCTTCTTCTATGCCCGACGCGACCTGCCGCGCAGCGAGCTCGCGCGTCTGACCCAGATCGACTATGCGCGCGAGATGGCGTTCATCGCCGTGCGCCGCGAGGCCGCGCAGGACGGGGAGACGATCGGTGTCGCTCGCGCCATCAGCGATCCCGACAACGTCGAGGCCGAGTTCGCGATCATCGTTCGCTCCGACCTGAAGGGCCGCGGCCTCGGTCACCTGCTCCTGACCAGGCTGATCGACTATCTCGGATCGCGCGGCACGCAGCGGATGGTCGGTCAGGTCCTGCGCGAGAACCAGGCAATGCGCAAGCTGGCGGCGGATGCCGGCTTCACCGCCGACGCTGCCGGATCGAACGCCGATTCGGTGCGGCTGGTCAAGGTCCTCGCCCCGCGAGGGGCTGCGTGCGCGCTCGATTCAGCGCCGCAGCCTCGACCAGGTGCTGCCTGGCAGCAGAGTCCGTAGGCACTCGCGCGGCGGGCGAGGTCAGCCCGCCAACTGCGCCAGCCATTTCGGAGACGACGCACGAGGGCCACGGAGCAAGAGCGCGACTGATCAGTGCCGATGCAAGTGATGCACGTCGGGCACATGCGCATGGCTGTGACGCAGCGGCTCGTGCGAATGCGTGTGACTGTGCACGCCCGCCGGCATCGGTTCGTGTGGGTGGTTGTGATGGCCATCGTCGTGTGTATGCGAATGCTCGTGCTCCGTGACCTCGTGCACATGGTCATGGGCATGCGATTCCGCCAGATGTAGTGCGACGCCGGCCAGCATCAGAGCGCCGCCGGCGGCCACCCCCATGCGTGAAGATCGGTCGCCCATCGAGATCGCGAGCAGCGCACCGATGAATGGAGCGAAGGCGAACACGGAACCGGTTCGTGCCGCGCCAAATGCGCGCTGCGCGAGGAGATACAAGCGAAGGCTGAGCCCGTAGCCGCTGGCGCCGATCGCGACCAGCGCCACTGCCCGCCCGACGCCTGGCACCGGCTCGCGCAGCGCCAACGCCAGGGCAGCCGTGAACAGCGCACCCAACGCCGCCTTCGCCAGAACGACCTGACCAGGGTCGCGTTCGACCAGACCGCGCGAGAGCGTGTTGTCGACGCCCCAGGCCGCCGTCGCGCCGAGCACTGCCAGCAATCCGACGAGCTGAACCTCGCCGACCGAGCCTTGGTCATGGACGAGCACAGCCCCGCCGGCCAGCAGCAAAAGCATTGCGAGCCAGACACGGCGATCCATCTGCTCGCCGTACAGCAGTCGTGCCAGCACAACGGTGAACAAGGCCTCGAGCGTGAGCAGCAGCGATGCGCTGGTCGCACTCGTGCGCTGCAGACCCCATGCCAGCGCCGCGGGACCAATCGCCGCGCCGAACAGAGCCATGCACACGACCCGTCGCAAGTCGGTGGCTCGCAACGCGGCTTCCCGTTCGACGGGTCGGCGCAACAGGGCGCCGACGAACGCGGCGCCGGCGTACAGGAGCGCCGCCGTCGAGAACGCACCCACGCCTTCGCCAGCACGCTGCACAAGCGGAGTGCTGACGCCGAACAGCGCCGCCGCCAGCAAGGCAAGACCCGCGCCACGCATTGCCGGCCATTCGGAGACCTTCATTGGTATTCGGTACGGGAGCGAAGTCGTCGAGACTGGTCGGCGAAGAGTTCTCCAATCAGGCGTCGAGGGCGAGCCAGCCGGCGAGTACCCCGACGGCTGCGGCCAGCGCCAGTGCCGCGCCGGTTCATTCGCCAGACGGACAGGCGCATCGCGCGGTCACTTCTCGAGGTGCTGCGTGTCGACCGCGTGCTTGACCGCCTTGGCGAGATCGACCGCCCTGCCCTTACCCCAATAGTGGAGGAACAGGTACCGCGGCGATTCCTCGGTCATGTGCTGGTGGATTGCGACGATGTTGATGCCGTCGCCGCGCATCGTCTTGAGAACCGTTTGCAGCTCGCCTTCGAGCATCGCGAAGTCGCCGTCCACGACGGCGTTGTCGTCGCTGCCGGCAAAGGCCGCCCAGGTGTTGACGCCCATCTCGTTGCCGACCTCGACGCCGTGCATGGTCGCCTTGCGTCCGATGACGACCTTGACCATGCCGTTGCTGCTCTGCGATTTCGCGCCGAAGACTTGCTCAATCGGTGCGGCAGAGATGCTGCTCGTGGCCGGGATGTCGCCCGGGAACGCGATTGACGGCGCGACTTGCGCAGATCGCACTTGGGCGATCCGGTCGTAGACCGCCTTCACCGCGCTGGCCATCTTCGCCGTGTCGCCCCTTCCGCCGATGTGCATGAAATAGATCTTCGGCTGGTCGAAGAAGAAGTGGTTGTGAAGCGCCGTCACCTCGAGGCCGGCGTCGAGAGCGGCACTTATCGCCGGGTTCACCTCGTCCTCGAGCAGCACCGTGTCACCCATGACCATCGCGCCCGAGCTGATCGGCTTGAAGGCGGCATAGGAAGTGATCCCCATGAAGGGCGGGAGCGACCAGCGGTCCACGGTCGGCTTGATGTCGGTTCGCGGCTTGCTGACCTTGAACACGTTCTCGGCCTGGTTGTACGTCCCGGTCATTCCGGCGATCGATTCGATGCGCTTGGTGTCGAGCACCGGGTCGGCCGCGTGCGCGAGCGAACCGGAGAGGCCGAGCGCCAGGAGGGCGATGGAGGGGCGGAACATGAGATCTTCCTTTGTCGAGCTGTTCGTCAGAGTGCCTTTCGGCGTGGTTCCCTCTCCCATTGGTTTGTCGTAGCGACCTTCGCGCGCCGTCACGCGAGCGCATCGTGAGTCATCAACGCGGCCCCGTTCCGAAGCCGAACTCATCGAAGGCGGTGACGCTGTCGGCTTTGGTCCAGACGCCGACAGCACCCGATCCAGTGATGTGGCTGTCGTCGAACTCGATGTAGCGCTTGCCGTCGAGCGAAACGCCGATCTTGCTCCCGGCGAAGTCGACGTGCAGCGTGTGCCACTGGCCTCGCGCCACCGGCGCATCGACATATTTGAGAGTTTTCCGGATGCCCCGTGCCGTGTAATAGAGCGAGACGTTGTTCTCGAGCGCGTTGGCGCGGGCGACGTAGTAGTTGTCGCCGTCCTGCCAGCGCCAAACGACGCCGCCGGCCTGGTCTTCCTTGCCGGAGATGGGCTTGAACTTGACTTCGACCCAGCCGTCGCTGAGCTTCGTGTCCGTCCTGACGCACCAGGGGAACGTCGCCGTCCCCGACTGACGGAGCACCTTGGCCTTGCTCGGGGCGCTCGGGTCCGCCTCGATCGTCCATTTCGGATCGCCGCGCCCCGTCGCGCCGCACGACCAACCCGACGGCGGCTGGCCGATGGCGTCGGCTTCGAACGTCTTCGTCTCAGCCATGGCGTTGACCATCAACCCCCACAGTGCGGCGCACAACACCCCGCGTTTCATCATCGACCCCCGAACAACCCACCCCGTTCACGACGATTTTTCCTTGGGCTCGACGGCCCGTCCCGCCGCTTGCCAGGCGTCGAATCCGCCGCGCAGGAAGCGAGCGTTGAAACCCTGCGCTCGCAAGCGCAGTGTGGTCGCGCGCCCCACCTCGTGACCGTAGATGCAATAGACCACGATTTCCTTGTCCCTTGGGACGTCTGGGGCCCAGGCGGCGACCGCGGCGGGGTCGCGCCAGCGTGCACCCGGGATCAACGCTTCGGCCTTCTCGAACATCCCCGCGCGACGGACGTCGAGCACCTCGGCAGCGGAGAGCTCGTCCAGGCCGGCCCCGAACGGCTCGCTGGCACCGTGAACGGCGAGCTGGTAGCGCTCGTACACCGGCGCCCAATCGATGTTGGCCATGAAGGCGTCGACATACGCGGCGGCAGCGGCGCCGAAGTCGATGTGGTACGCGTGCTCATACATGTCGAGCGCGAGGACCGGCACGGCACCGGCGAGCGCGTCGGTGTGGTCGGCAGCCCACTGATTCACCAGTGTGCCCTCGCGTGGCAGGAAGCTCAGCACCACCCAGCCGGAGCCGCCGGCCAGGGCCTTGCCCATCGCGACGAACTCGGCGCGCCAGCGATCGACGCTGCCGAAGTTGGCGTCGAGCGCCAACCTCATGGCCGGCGCCATCGTCTGACCGTCTCCGCCGAGCGAGGCGAAGTAGAGCTCGTGCAGCAGCATCGAGTTGGTCGCGATGAGCTCCTCGCGCTTGAGCCCGTTCAGTTGGAAACCTGGCGCGCCGGCGAAATCGAGCGCGGCGAGCTGCGACCGGATCGCGTTCAGCCGCTTCACGGCGCCGCTGTAATTGTTGGCATGGTGACTTGCGAGCAGTCGCTCGGACATGCCGTTGAGCTGGCCGGCCGGAAAGGTCAAGGGGCGTGGCACAAGTTCCATTGCGGCTTCCTTTCGAGGGCTCATGCCGACTTCATGAGCGGGTAGACGGCGAGGCCGATCACGGCGGCCCCCACCACGATCAGCGGCTCCGGCAGCTTCTTGAAGCGCCACAGCAAGGCGACCGTGACGAGCGCGAGCCCTGCGGTGACCCAGTCGGTGATCGAGCGTTGGCCGATGACGACCACTGCGCCCGTGATCGCGCCGATCGCCGCTGCCGTCACGCCGTCGACGAAGGCGACGATGCCGGGCCGTCTGCCGTATTTCTTGAAGTACGGCGCCGGCAGGATCGTGAACAGGTAGCACGGCACGAAGGTCGCGAGCGCGGCGACCACCGCGCCCCAGAAGCCGGCGACCAGGTAGCCTATGAACCCGGTCGTGATGACCACCGGACCTGGAGTGATCATTGCGACCGCGACAGCATCGACGAACTGTCGATCGGTGAGCCAGTGGTATTCCTGGACGACGCCGCCATAAAGGAACGGGACGATCGCCAGGCCGCTGCCGAAGACGAAGCTGCCGGCATATGCGAAATAGGCGGCGATCTGGCCGAGCTTGTGGCCATCGACGGCGTCGAGCCCGACGAAGGCGAGCAAGGGCGCGAACGAATGCATCGCTCCGCGGAAGAACTTTGGTGGAGCGCGCACGAGCCAGACGAGCACGCCGGCGCCGAGGAAGATCCAGACCATCTCGGACTTCGTGATCACGGTGACCGCGGCGCTGATGACGAAGATCGCCCAGAGCAGCCGGTCCTTGCCGATGTTCTTCGTCGTCAGCTTGTACGCGCTCATGGCGATGATGCCGATCACCGCTGCGCCCACGCCGTAGAAGACCGACTGCATCCAGCCGATCCCGCCATAGCGGGCATACGCCGCGCCGATGGCCACCACCATCGCAAACGACGGCAGCACGAAGGCCAGCCCGACGAGAGTGGCGCCACGAATCCGGTAGTGGACGTAGCCGAGATAGATCGCCAGCTGCGCCGCGAGAGGCCCCGGCATGAGCTGCGACAGGGCCAGGCCTTCCTTGTAGTCGCTCTCCGCGATCCAGGAGCGCTTCTCGACCAGGTCGCGATACATGTAGCCGACGAGCGCCACCGGCCCGCCGAAGCCCCAAGTGCCGAGGGCCAGCATGTAGCGGACGAGCTGCCACAGGCTGTAGCGCCCGTGCTCGGCCGCGCCGTCCCGGATTTCGGCGCTCACGTGAGGTTGCTCGCTACGTGTCAGCGTGGAGCCTCGACGAGCGCCGCGGTCAGCCTGCGCACGATCGGCAACACGACGAGGGTCGCCGGGAAGGCGCCTCCATGGGTTGATCGTTCATTCGGCGGCTTTCCTGCTCTTGCCGCGCGCACCGTCGCGCTGAAAGTGCACGTAGAGCGAGTCGAGGACCGCGGTCATGTCCGACAGCAAGGCATCGTCATCCGCGCTTCGTTCACGTGCTCCGGCCATGACGGCCTCGAATCCCGCCGCCTCGGGGACTTGCTCCCCGCCGACGTCGAGCGCGTGGACCATGGATCCGAGCCGAACGAGGGCCGGGTCGCTGTCCAGGCCGAAGCTCGCCACCAGCGTCTCGAAGGTGACGCGGTCGCCGACGTGGGTGAAGGTCGCACCGTCGAAATCGAAGCCGAGCGCGCTCTTCGGACACTCAGAAGGCTTGGCCAGCCACCGGAACTTGGCTTCTGGGTCGATGAACCGACGGATCAACCAGGCGCTCGCCACGCGATCGACCCAGAGACGACGGCGCGTGGCCCAGGTCCGGCCAAGGTATTTGGCGGCGTCGAGGCGCGGCACCCGCCCGGCGGTCTGGTGCGGTTCGTCGGGTGAGAGAAAGCCGTCGATGCGCTTGCCGAACTCGGTCCAAGCCGCTTCGGCCTCAGCGCTTGACTCCGCGGGAAAGAAGTCGATCGACCGGAGTGCCTCGAAATCGCGCTGCAGCCGATGCTTCAGCCGCGCCAGCTCCAGGAGCGGCAAGGAAGACAGCGTTCGATGCGCTGCCTTCCACTCGGTACGCAACTCCGCGTATTGCTCGGAGCGGTCGAACAGCTGGCGGAAGGAACCCTCCTCTTCCTTCGAGGCCGGAACGACGCCCACCAGCCATGCGCTGCCGCCCTCGCGAATGCACTCGTCGCCCAGCTCGTGAAGGGCTTCGCGGTGATCAGACCTGCTCGGCAGCAAATAGGCCCCGTCGCGAAGGGCAACGCAGCCGAGGCTCTTCAACGCGCGCCAGATCCGCATCCGAGGGGTTCCGCTCGAGGTTGGCAGCGAGATCACGAGGAGAAGCCAGTCTGTTTCGACCGTGGTCATGTCGTATATCTTACATCGGTGTAGAGTATGTCACACGCCGCTGGACGATCTGTCCAGGAGCCGCTCGAAATGATTCGCGTCGCCTTCGTCACCCTCGCCTGCGCTCTCGGGTGCTCACTTGCAGCGCCGATCCCTGCGCAATCGCTCCTTCTGGAGCGAAGCATCGAGCTGCCCGACGTCCGTGGAAGGCTCGATCACCTCGCCATGGATCTCGAGGGCAACCGGTTGTTCGTCGCCGCACTCGGTGCCGGTTCGCTCGAGGTCATTGACCTGGTCGGGGACAAGCGCGTCGCCCGCATCGAGCGTCTCGGGGAGCCTCAAGGCGTTGCCTATCTGGCGGGATCGCACCGGCTCGTCGTCGCGAGCGGGAGCAGTGGCCGCGTCGACGCCTACGACGCGATCGGTTCCGCCGCGGCGGCAAGCCTCCTCCACGTCGAAGACGCCGACAACCTCCGATTCGATGCCGCGGCGAACCACCTGTTTCTCGGATACGGACGTGCGCTGGCGCAAGTCGACCCTCGCACGTTGCAAGCCACCAGACAGTGGACGCTTGCGGGCCATCCAGAAGCCTTTGTCGTCGAGCCCACCGGGCACTACGTGTATGTCAACGTCCCCACCGCCTCGCAGATCGCCGTCGTGGACCGTCGCAGCGACCGGTTGGCCGCGACCTGGCCCGTCACGAGAGCTTCGGCCAATTTCGCCATGGCGATCGATGCTTCGTCTGGCCGGCTCTTCGTCGCCACTCGCCGGCCGCCGTTGCTGCTCGCCTACGACACGAAGAGCGGCAAGCGCGTGAGCGAGCTGCCGATCTGCGGCGACACGGACGATCTATTCTTCGACAGCGCGCGAAAGCAGCTCTACGCCATCTGCGGCGAAGGCAAGGTCGCCGTCATCCGTCAGCGCGATCCGGACCGCTACGAAGTGATCGAGCAGGTCACGACCGCACCCGGCGCCCGGACGGGCCTCTTCGTGCCTGATCGCTCGACCTTGTTTGTCGCTGCTCCTGCGCGCATCGCCGGAGCTGCGGCGGTCCGCATCTATCGCGTGCAATGAGGAGTCCGCCTTGAGCAAACGTCCGCTGCAGCTCGGGATCGTCTATCCCGGCGACTCCGAGGCCCGCCGGCTCGCCACGCGCGAGAACAACCGCTTTGCTGCCCTCTTCGCTGCCTTCGCGGCGCACGGCGTGGATGCACAGCCGGCCGTCTACAACCGCGAGCAGGCGGGTGAGCTGCGCGAGCAGCTGCTTCAGCTCGCCGGCGCGCTGGTGTGGGTCAACCCGATCGAAGCCGGGCACTCGCGTGCACCGCTTGACGCGCTGCTGCGCGAAGTCGCCGACGCTGGCGTCGTCGTCAGCACGCATCCGGACGTGATCCTGAAGCTCGGCACCAAGGACGTCCTCGTCGACACCCGCGAGATGGGCTGGGGAAGCGACGTCTATCGGCTCAGGACGCTGGCGCAGCTGCGCAGCGACGTCGGTCGGCGCCTCGCCGCGGGATCCGCTCGCGTCCTCAAGCAATGGCGCGGGCACAGCGGCCTCGGCGTCTGGCGCGTGCAGGCGTCGTCGCGCGACGCGCCATTCACAGTCGACAGCCAAGTGCGCGCGCGACACGCGCAACGCGGCAGTCCCGAGCTCTCGATGAGCTTCGAGGAATTCATCGAGCTCATGGCTCCCTACTTCGAAGACGGCGGCCACATGGTCGAGCAGGAATGGCAACCGCGGCTGACCGAAGGGATGGTCCGCTGCTATCTCGTAGAGAACCGCGTTGCCGGCTACGGACTGCAAGCGGTGAACGCGCTCTACCCGTCATCGGGCAGTGACGAAGCCCCAACTCCCGGTCCCCGGCTCTACCACCCGCCGACGCTGCCGCACCTCGAAGGGCTGAAGCGGCGCCTCGAGAGTGAATGGGTTCCCGAGCTGCGGCGCCTCTTCGGCATCGGCGCCGATGAGCTGCCGTTGCTGTGGGACTGCGATTTCCTGCACGGCGAGCCCGACGACGCCGGGGGCGAGCGATACGTGCTGTGCGAGATCAATGTCAGCAGCGTCGCGCCGTTTCCCGACTCCGCGATCGAGCCATTGGTCACGGCAGCCGTTCGCCGCATCCAGGAGAAGCGGCGGAGTCCCTAGCGCACCAGGGCGGTCCGCTGTTCGTTGAGTGTCTGACCGGAACGGCCTGCCTCGCCTTGGCCGCGCGCGGCGTCTGGTTTTGCCGAAAGCCGACTGCGGTGGCCGGCCGGTGATGGCCGACAGTTCACATGACGCGCAGCAGCGTGATGCCGCCGAGGCGCTCGCGCACCGCGTCGTCGGCGAACGTCAGCGTCTCGAGCTGAGCACTATTCCGTGACCCGTTAGCGTCTCAGTGGCAGCTGCGCCCGGACCTCGAGCACGAAGCAGGTGAGGGGCGCCACTCCACCCGAAGAACAGGCGACGACTACTTGGCAAAGCGCAGATAAAGCGGATCGTCGCTCGTCGCGTGCTGCACCTGGGCGTTGTCGAACGCGGCGAAGCCGAACCCATACGGTTTTGTCAGGTCGGCGAATTGCACGTCGAACTTGCTGCCGGTCACGAGTTTGCGGCTCACTTCCGACGTGACGACACCGTTCGCCCACCGCGTCGCGACGCTGATGTCGCCGCGGTCGCCGGTGAGCGGGTAGATGAAGAACGAGGCCACCTCGTCGCCAGGCTTGAACTTGCTGTCGTCGAACGGAACCTGGTTGCCGTCCACGATGTAGTACAGGCCGCCCGCGTTGCCCGGCTTTCCATCCTTGTTCATGAAGGCGGGCTTGCCGTCGACCAGGTCGAAGGCCTTGTACTCGGCAGGGCCGGGATCGCTCTTGCGGCCGGCGTTCGGCGATGCCTTGGCGTCGTAGCGGGTGTGGTCCAGATACTGGTCGTCGACCTTGCCGAGCGGCGCCGTGCGGCTGCCCTTCATGTGCCACATGTCGCCGAGCTGGCCCTCGGAGGACAGGTACTTGTTGCCGAAGGGTTTGCCCTCGCCGACGTGGCACGCCACCGCGCAGCCCTTCCTGTCGAAGTTGACGATCGAGTCGTTGATGTTCCAGATCATCGCCCACTTGTCTTCGTAGTAGACGTTGTCGTCGCCACCCTTGTCGTTCGGATCTCTCAGTTTCTTCCAGGATCCATCGGGCTGCTTCTGGAAGGGGCCGCGGCGGATCGAGTTCGTGGGATCCGCGTACTGGATCAGAAAGTACACCCGGTCCGCGTCGTACACCGCTTTGAGCGTCGCGGTCGTGGCGCCTTTGCCATCCGCGAAATTCACGCCGCCGCTCAACGGGACGGTGATCGGCCGGGCCGTTGCCCAGACCGCGTCGTTCGCCAGACCGTCGAGAGTCGGCGCGTTCGCCCGAACCGCGACGAGGACGTTCGGCGCATCGGTCGATTCACGGGTCACGCAGGCGCCGAGAAGGCCGGTCGCGATGGCCAGTGTCAGGGTAGTGATCTGCATTCCCATCTCAATCCTTCGTTTTGACGACACACTCGCTCCGACGAGTAGGCCGGCAATTGAGCCCATTGAATGTCACTTCATCAAGTGCGGCCTTGAGCCAAGACAAAGGAAGCCGATTCTGAAATTCGGCCCCCGCCCTTCGCCATGCGCTTGCCTGCAAGTCGAAACGAGTCGATCGAGGCGCTGTGCCATCGACATGTCGCGCGCCGTCGTGGTGACCATCATGATTGCGCTGGCACCCTAGGCGACCTCGTATCCGGAACCGCTGTCTTCGCGGCTCGCTGAAGGCAGGGGCGGCGTCATCAAGGGACCAGAACCAGAATCCAGTTGACCAGGACGCGCGCTTCGGCCTCGCTGACCACCGGGGCATTCGGCGCCATCGAGACGACGCCGATCTTGCCGACCCAGTGCCTCGAACGGGGGTCGGAGCCCACCAGGACGGTGCGCGTGAGACGATCCGATGCGCCGGGATCGTTCCTGTACCTGACGGCGACGTCGCGCCACGCCGGCGCGATCGGCGGCAGCCCATCCGCCCGCCTGGCAGTCGGCAGGATGCTGTGACACGCCATGCAGCCCTTGGAGGTCGCCAGCTCGAGCATCGCCGCGTCATACTCGGCCTTGTTCGCATGGGCTGAGGTGACGGTGATCAGCAGCGCCGCCACGGTGGAGGTCAGGACGCGCATCGGACTTCTCCCCGGATGAACGTCCAGCGTATGCGGCCATCGCGCTCGCGTCTTGACTGACCTCAACGCCGCGCACGGCGGGCAAGCTGCGACAGCGGACGCGCGGTTGCTGCAGATCAACCGGCTGCGCAGGGCGCGCGCGCAAATGAGCCCAGAACGATGAATACCATGCAGCCGCCTTTGGACCTCTGGCTTTCGAGCA
>Ga0157375_10004101_pt1 | contig 12634 bp, 13 predicted proteins | sample M35metaG_FD_115311 | JGI IMG/M metagenome (GOLD analysis project Ga0157375, IMG submission 115311) | Miscanthus rhizosphere microbial communities from Kellogg Biological Station, Michigan, USA - M3-5 metaG | ecosystem: Host-associated > Plants > Roots > Rhizosphere > Soil | place: USA: Michigan...
GCCATGGGCGGCGGCTGGACCACGCTGCACGGCTACACCGTGTGTTTCTTCGTGATGGCCGGCTGCGCCCTCGGCGGCGCGCTGCTGCAACTGTTTTCCCATCGCCCCCAGGCCATGGCTGTGCGACTCCAACCCTAGAACAACACTGATGCGCCCCCCAGCTCGGCTGGCGGGGCGCCAAGAGGAACTGCCGATGACAACCGTCACCCGGGCCCGCGAACCGCAGGCGCTGAATAAACTGATGTTCGCCAAGCTGATGCCCTTGCTGATCATCGCCTACATTTTGAGCTTCCTGGACCGCACCAACATCGCCCTGGCCAAGCATCACCTGGACGTCGACCTGGGCATTTCCGCCACGGCCTACGGGCTGGGCGCCGGGTTGTTTTTCCTCACCTATGCGCTGTCGGAAATCCCCAGCAACCTGATCATGCACAAGGTCGGCGCGCGGTTCTGGATCGCCCGCATCATGGTGACCTGGGGCCTGATCTCGGCAGCCATGGCCTTTGTGCAGGGCGAGACCTCGTTCTACGTGCTGCGCCTGTTGCTGGGCATCGCCGAGGCCGGGTTGTTTCCGGGCGTCATGCTCTATCTGACGTACTGGTTCAACCGTGAACAACGGGCGCGGGCCACCGGTTATTTTCTGTTGGGCGTGTGCTTTGCCAACATCATCGGCGGCCCGGTGGGCGCGGCCTTGATGCGCATGGACGGCCTGCTCGGCTGGCATGGCTGGCAGTGGATGTTCCTGCTCGAAGGCTTGCCGGCCGTGGCGTTTGCCTGGGTGGTGTGGTGCAAGTTGCCGGATCGCCCGAGCAAGGCGTCGTGGCTGTCGGCCGAAGAAGCGCGGGGCATCGAGCAGCGCATTGCCCAGGAAACCGAAGAGGGCGCGGGCGAGGGTGGGCACTCGTTGAAAAACTGGCTGACCCCACAAATCCTGTTGGCGATCTTTGTGTATTTTTGCCATCAGATCACCATCTACACCGTGATCTTTTTCCTGCCGAGCATCATCAGCAAATACGGGGAGCTGAGCACCATGAGCGTCGGCCTGCTGACGTCGCTGCCGTGGATGGCGGCGGCACTGGGCGCCGTGCTGATTCCGCGTTTTGCCACGACGCCCGGGCGTTGCCGGCGGCTGCTGGTGACCGGGCTGCTGACCATGGCGCTGGGGCTGGGCATTGCGTCGGTGTCGGGGCCGGTGTTCAGTTTGCTGGGCTTTTGCCTGTCGGCGGTGATGTTCTTTGTGGTGCAGTCGATCGTGTTCCTGTACCCGGCGTCACGCCTCAAGGGCGTCGCGTTGGCGGGCGGCCTGGGGTTCGTCAACGCGTGCGGGCTGTTGGGCGGGTTTGTCGGGCCGTCGGTGATGGGCGCGATTGAAATGAGCACCGGTAACGCGATGAACGGCTTGAAGGTGATTGCGCTGGTGTTGGTGGTGGCGGCGCTGGCGGCATTGCGCTTGCGTCAGGGGCAGGAGGCGATTCACACCAGCAATGAAGTGGGGAACCCGGAAGCCAGCACCAGGTAAGCCACGATGGCCGCCAGGCACAGGCCGACAAATACGCGCAGCAGTGTCCTGGCAGTCGGGTTTTCGATGAACTTGATGGCCCAGAGCAACACCCCGCTAAAGAGGGCGCTCATGGCGAAAATGACCAGCACGGTGGTGTTCCTGCGACCCTGGAAAGCTGATTTATAGTCCCAAAGCCTGCGGATGAACAGTGCGCACATAGACGCAGGCCCCCGGGCTTTCTAAACTGCGGCTTGTCTTGGGGAAAGGGGCAGGCGCCGATGAATCGCAATGAACTACGCAAGGCCGACATCAACCTGATGGTGGTCTTCGAAGCACTGATGCTGGAGCGCAATGTGACACGCGTGGCCGAGAAGCTGTTTCTCGGCCAACCCACCATCAGCTCGGCCCTCAACCGTTTGCGTACGCTGTTCAACGACCCGCTGTTCATTCGCGTCGGCCATCGCATGGAACCCACCGCGCGCGCCGAGGAGATCATTCAGCACCTGTCGCCGGCCCTGGACTCCCTCTCGTCGGCCTTGAGCCTGACCCACGATTTCGACCCCACCCAAAGCACCATGACCTTCCGCATCGGCCTGTCCGACGACGTCGAGTTCGGCCTGCTGCCGCCGTTGCTGCGGGCCTTGCGCCAGGAAGCACCGCTGGTGGTGTTTGTGGTGCAGCACGTCGACTACTGGCGAATCCCGGACCTGCTGGCCTCGGGCGATATCACCGTCGGCATCACCCAAACGCGTGGCCTGCCGGCCAATGCCAAGCGCAAGTTGCTGCGGCATATCCGCCCCAGCTTGCTGCGCGCTGACGCTTCAGACACCCCGCTGACCCTCGACGAATATTGCGCACGCCCCCATGTGCTGGTGTCCCACACCGCCAACGTGTCCGGGTTCGCCGATGAATGGCTGGCCGAGATCGGCCGCAAGCGCCATGTGGTGCTGTCGGTGCCGCAGTACAGCGCGCTGCCGGCCTTGCTCGCTGGCACCGACATGATCGCCAGCTTGCCCGACTACACCGCCCAGGCCATGGCCGCCAGCGGCAACCTGTTCTGCGAGCCGTTTCCGTTTGAAACCCCGACCCTGGACCTGTCGATGGTCTGGCTCAGCCACGTGGACACCGACCCAGCGGAACGCTGGATGCGCTCGCGGCTGGAAGCGTTCATGAGCGAGCGCGACCTGCTGCCGGTGCTGGCCGCCAAATCCTGAGGCAACGCGTCCAAGCGGGACTGCTCGCGCAGGCGCCTGACCGAAGTTTCACCGACAAAACGGCCCGGTTCATTTCGGCCGCGTGTTATACCTATGACTCTTTTCCTACACGTACTCGGAGCTTTTCATGCCGCACCTGCACCTGGAATACACCGCCAACTTGCCAGACCTGGCGGTTGAGAAAACCCTGTTGCGGCTCAACAACGTGCTGATGGCATCCGGGCAGTTCGGTTCCGAGTTCGACATCAAGAGCCGCGCCGTGAAGGTCGAAAGCTTCCAGGTCGGCACCTCCCTGAGTTCCCGTGGCTTTATTGCGGTGAAACTATCGTTGCTCAGCGGGCGCTCGCCCCAGGTCAAGAAACAGCTCTCCGAAAGCCTGTTGGCTGCGCTGCAAGACCTGGGTGATTGGCCCGAAGGCGTGCAGCTGCAACTGAGTGTCGAGCTGCTGGACATTGATCGCGATTCCTACAGCAAAGTCGCCATCGGTTAAGGGTTACAGCAACCCTTGTTCGGCGCAGACTTTTACGACTTGCTCGCGAAACCAGGTATTGGCGCTGTCCTGTTCACTGGTTTCGTTCCACTGCATGTCCAGGGTGAACCCTGGTAAGCCGTTGGGCGCTTCGCAATGGCCGAATACCGGCGGTGGCGCCAGCAGCTTCTGCACACGGCGGGGCAGGGTGACGACGAAGTCGGTGCCGGTGATCATCTTCAGTGCCGCGCCGTAGCTGTTGGCCCGCGCCACCACTTGGCGCTTGTGGGCCTGGCGCGCGAGCCAGCCGTCAATCATGTTGGTGCTGGAGGTCCAGGGCGTCGGGAACACGTGGCGGCGCTCCACAAAGGATTGCAGGCTGAACGCCGGCTCCCGGGGCGCCGAACGTTGGTCGAACACACACACCAAATCATCTTCGAGCAGCATCTGGGTCTTGAAGTCTTTGTGGGCGCGGTGAAAGTGCGGGCCGAAGCAGATCACCAGGTCGAGGCGGCCTTCGCGCAGGTCGTCGGCGGGGATGTCGCTTTCCAGCTTTTGCACGTTGACGATCACCGGCAGGTCGGCGCGGTCGAAGTTTTTCAGCAGGCGCGGCAGGATCAATTGCTCGAAGTATTCCGGGGCACACACGTTGAAGGTCACGGCTTTTTGCGTCGGGTCGAAGGCCTGGCCCCCGGCGTGGCACAGGTTGATGCTTTCGAGGATCTTCTGCACATGGCCATACATGGTGGTGGCCTTGTACGTTGGCCGCATGCCCGCCCGCGTGTTGATAAACAGCTCGTCCTCGAAACTGGTGCGCAGTTTCTTCAGGCTGTAGCTCACGGTGGACTGGCTGACGAACAGCGTTTCGGACACCTCGGTAACGCTGCTCTGGTCGTAGACGGCGATGAACACCATCAAGTCCTGCATATCGAGCTTTCTGAGCGAATTACTGTTTAGCATCCATTCCATCCGGTAAGCCTTGGCACTGTGACAGCGCGCGACAAGGGCAAAAGCTTAACGGAACGCTCGTACCAATAGAAAGCTCTGTAGGGCGTTTCTATGTTTGGCGTGGGACAAATAATGTTTGCAACACGACGTCAGCGAATATGCCGAGCGTAATGCTGCGGGGTGAAGCGGCTGACTGACACAACGGCGATCCACTGTGGAAACTGGCTTTTGTGGGAGCTGGCTTGCCTGCGATGGCGATCTGTCAGTTGATACAGCGTTGATTGACACACCGCTATCGCAGGCAAGCCAGCTCCTACATGGGATGTGTGTCGTTAGATGGATTTAATCACGTGCTTGATCTCCTGGAATGCCGCCAACCCCCACGGCCCCAGCTCGCGGCCGATGCTGCTCTGCTTGTAACCGCCCCACGCCGTCTGCGGGAAGATCACCTGCGGCGCGTTGATCCACACCAGCCCGGCTTGCAACGCATTGGCGACACGCTCGGTGGCTTCAGGGTTGCGGCTGACCACACTGGCCACCAGGCCGAAGTCGCTGTCGTTGGCCAGGGCGATGGCTTCTTCTTCAGTGGTAAAGCGGCGTACACACAGCACCGGTCCAAAGATCTCCTCGTTCCACAACGCACTGTCCAACGGCACATCGGTAAACACCGTCGGCCGAATGAAGAAACCCTTGGCCAGATCCGCCGGCCGTTCACCACCGCACAGCAACCGCGCGCCGTCGGCAATGCCGCGTTGAATATGCCCCAGCACCCGCTGATATTGCGCGTGGTTGATCAGCGCACCCATTTCCACATCGTCGGTAAACGGGTCGGCCACGCGAATGCCTTCAGCCCGTGCCTGCAAGCGTTGCAGGAATTCATCCGCCAGGCTGTCAGCCACCAACACGCGGCTGGTGGCCGAGCAGATTTGCCCCGCGTTGAAAAAACCACCGCCGCACGCCAGTTCCACCGCCAGGTCGAGGTCGGCGTCGGCCAGCACCAGCAACGAGGATTTGCCGCCCAGTTCCAGGCTCACGCCCTTGATGGTTTCAGCAGCACGCTGCATCACTTGCACGCCCACTGCGTTGCTGCCGGTGAAGGAGATCTTCGCCACGCGACGGTCTGCTGCCAGGGGCGCGCCCACCGCCAGGCCGGTGCCGCAGACCAGGTTGAACACGCCGCTCGGAAAGCCGGCGTCGGCAATGATCCGCGCCAATTCAAGCTCCGCCAGCGGCGTGACTTCCGAGGGTTTGAGCACCACGCAGCAGCCCGCCGCCAGGGCCGGGGCGAGTTTCCAGGCGGTGGTCACCATCGGGAAATTCCACGGTACGATCAGCCCCACCACGCCACACGGCTCACGGCGCAGACGCGCGCTGAAGTCATCGCTGGGCAGCGCCACCGGGCGGTCTTGCCCAGCGTCCATTTCTTCAGCCACACCGGCGTAGTACTCGAAGGTGGCGATCACGTCGTCCACGTCGATCCCCGCTTCAAACAGCGGCTTGCCGTTGTTGCTCGACTGTAACTGCATCAGCTGCTCGCGGCGTTCGCTGACGCCCTGGGCGACCTTGCGCAACAGCGCGCCACGATCACGGCCGGTACTCTTGGACCAGTTATCGAACGCTGCGCTGGCCGCGTCGACCGCCAGTTTCACGGCTGTGGCATCACCCACGCTGACCTGGGCCAACGTCGCCTCGGTGGCCGGGTTGATCACCTCCAGCACGTCATGGCCGGCACGCCATACACCGTCGATGTACACACCGTTCAATACTGCGCTCATACCCCTACCTCCTTCATCCAAAGTCCCTGGTCGATTTCAATCAGCGTCGGCCCCTGGCGATCGGCCGCGGCACGTAAGGCTGTGCGTAAGTGTTCGCTGCCCTGGATACGCTCGGCGGCGCAGCCCAGTGCCTTGGCCACGCCGATGAAGTCCGGGGTGTAGATGTCTACGCCGACCGGCTCGATAGCGCGGTTGACCATGTACTTCTTGATCTCTTCGTAGCCCTGGTTATTCCACAGCAGCACGATGACCGGCACCCGCGCTTCCACGGCGCTGGTCAGTTCCGGCAGGCTGAATTGCAGGCCGCCGTCGCCGATCAGGCACACCACCGGCTGCCCGTCGCCACGCCCCAGCCAGGCGCCGATGGCGGCCGGCAAGGCGTAGCCCAACGTGCCGTAGCCGGTGGAGGAATTGAACCAGCGGCGTGGGTGGTCGAGGTTGAGCGTGAGGTTGCCGCTGTACACCGGCTGGGTGGAGTCGCCCACCAGCACGGCGTCGGGCAGTTCGTCCAGGATGGTGGTGAGGAACAGGGTTTGCGCGCGGGTGGCGGCGTCCCAGGTGGGCGCCAAATCGGCCCACAGGCGTGTAACCCGTTCGGCGCCCCACGCTGGGTTGCGCGTAGGCAGCGGCTTGCTGTTCAGTTCTGCCAGCAAGGCCTCGGCGGCGATCTGTGCATCGGCCACCAGCGCTACCTGCGGCGGGTAATTGCGCACGGTCTGGTCGGCATCGATGTCGACGCGCAGTAAGGCGCCGGGAATCTCGAAGCCTCCGGCGAAGGTCACGTCGTAGTCGGTTTCGGCCAGTTCCGTGCCGATGGCCAGCACCACATCGGCGTCGGCCACCAATGCGCGGGTGGCGACCAGTGTTTGTGTGGAGCCGATCAACAGGGGATGGCTGGCGGGCAGCATGCCCTTGGCGTTGATGGTCAGGGCCACGGGGGCGCCGAGGGTTTCGGCCAGACGGGTCAGTTCCGGGGCGGCGTCGATGGCGCCGCCACCGGCGAGGATCAACGGGCGCTTGGCGGCCGCCAGCAGTTGAGCCATTTGTTTCACCGCCGACGGCGCCGCACCGGCACGGGCCACGCTGACCGGCTCGCTGCCGAGCAAGGCGTCGGCGTTTTCCACCAGGACATCCAGCGGGATCTCGATATGCACCGGGCGCGGGCGGCCGGCCTGGAACAGGGCAAATGCACGGGCCAGTACGCCGGGCAGTTCCGCCGCCGACATCAAGGTGTGGGAGAACGCGGCCACGCCGGCCATCATCGCGCTCTGGTTCGGCAGTTCATGCAGCTTGCCGCGCCCGCCGCCCAATTGGCTGCGTGACTGCACGCTGGAGATCACCAGCATCGGGATCGAGTCGGCATAGGCCTGGCCCATGGCCGTGGTGATGTTGGTCATGCCGGGGCCGGTGATGATGAAACACACACCCGGCTTGCCGCTGGTGCGCGCATAGCCGTCAGCCATGAAGCCGGCGCCCTGTTCGTGGCGCGGGGTAACGTGACGGATGCTCGAGCGGGCCAGGCCGCGATACAGCTCCACAGTGTGTACGCCGGGGATGCCGAACACCTGATCCACGCCGTAGCCTTCCAGAAGGTGGACCAATACTTCGCCGCAGGTCGCCATACATGTCGCTCTTGTTATGGATTCGAGGCGGTATTGGACCGGCTGGCCCGTAGCGGCAACAATCGATAAAAAGTCATACTAGCCATGTCCTCACGTCATGGCTGCGCCCCTATGAAACGCCTCCCACCGTTGCCCGCGCTGCACACCTTCTGGGTCACGGCCCAGTGCTGCAATTTCACCCGCGCGGCCGAGCAACTGCACATCACCCAGGGCGCGGTGAGCCGCCAGATTGCCGGGCTGGAAAACCACCTGGGCTACGCCTTGTTCCAACGCCAGGCGCGGGGTTTGAGCCTGACCGAGGAAGGCCGCGAATGGTCGCTGCGGGCCCAGCAAGTGTTTGGTCTGATCGGCGAGGCGGTGGAGCAGATCGGCGGCCGCCGCGAGACCCTACAACTCAAGGCGTCCACCTGCGTAATGCGCTGGCTGCTGCCGCGCTTGATGCAATGGCAGCACGAGCGCCCGGACGTGCCTGTGGAACTCACCACCACCGTGGCCTACACCGTGGACTTTCGCCGCGAGCAATTCGATGCGGCGGTGATCTATGCGCCCATCGCCGAGCAATCGGCCCAGGCCCGGCACTTGTTTGACGAACAACTCACACCCGTGTGTGCACCGGCCTTGCTCGGCGGGTTGCGCACGCCGGCGGACCTGCAGCAACAGATACTGCTGCACCCCACGCGGGATGAGCGGGACTGGGCGTTGTGGCTCAAGGCGGCGAATACCCATTTGAGCAACCTGGCCCAGGGGCATCATTTCGAAACACTGGATTTGGCCATGACGGTGGCGTCACAAGGCTCGGGCGTGGCGATCGGCGACAGTGCGCTGATCGGTGAGGATTTGAAGGCGGGGCGGTTGGCAATGCCGTTCGAGCTGCAAGTAGCAACGGGGATGGGGTACTACCTGGTGTATCCCTCGGGGAGTGAGCCTTCACCCGGGCTGGAGGCTCTTATGAATTGGCTCGTCAGCCAGGCACAACAGTCGTAACCCTGAAGATCCAAATGTGGGAGCGGGCTTGCTCGCGAATGCGGTGGTTCAGTTAAAACTTCTTTCACTGATACACCGCCTTCGCGAGCAAGCCCGCTCCCACAGGTTTAACCGCGTTGGGTCAATTGGCTGGTCATGAACGCCAATCCCCCCATGTAGGAGAGCGTTGGATCAGTAGCCGACGGTGAAGCGTTGGCGTGAATGCTTCGGCGTTTCCACTTCGTCGATCAGGGCGATGGCGTAGTCGGCGAAGCTGATCCAGCTGCGGCCTTCGCTGCTCACCAGCAGGTCATCCTGGCCCAGGCGGAAGGCGCCGGTGCGCTCGGTTTCGACAAACTCCGCCGACGGCGACAGGAAGGTCCAGTCCAGGTCTTTTTCCTGGCGCAGTACGCTAAGAAACTCGGCGCCCGCGCTGGCTTCGGCTTTGTACTCGGCTGGGAAGCCCGGGCTGTCGATCACGCGGCCACCGCCTGGCAGCAGCAGCGAACCGGCACCGCCCACCACCAGCAGGCGCTTCACGCCGGCCTTTTGCACCGGGCCGATCACGGCGCTGGCGGGCAGGGTGGCGAAGTGCGCGGCGCTGATCACCACGTCGCTGCCGCTGACAGCCTGTTGCAGGGCCTGCGCGTCCAGTGCGTCGACTTTCTTCACAGTGACGCCCGGGCGCACGGCGATCTTGTCGGTGTTGCGCGCAATGGCGGTAACGCTGTGCCCGCGACGCAGGGCTTCTTCCAGCAGTTGGCTACCGGCACGGCCGGTGGCACCAATGATTGCAATCTTGCTCATGACGTTCTCCAGTTCGTTAGGGTTTGAAACCATTCACCACTTCATTTCGCCCTTGGCGACTTTGGCACCCAGTTCCAGGCTGCCTTCGTCGGCGAGGTTCGGGTAACGCTTTTTCATGGCTGTGATCAGCGCGGCAGAGTCCTTGGCCTTGGCGGTCTCGATGTCGAACGCCTTGATGTAATCGGCGGTAAACGCCACGGACTTCACGGTGGGGGTGCCCAGGTAGTGGCCTGGGATCACCGTGCGGGGTTTCAAGGCTTCAATGCGCTTGAGGGTGGTCAACCAGTCGGCATGGGATTGGGCGGTCTGGGTGTCAGCCATCCACACGTGGGTGTTTTCAAACACCACCACGCCACCGACCACGGCCTTGATCGATGGGATCCACACAAAGGTGCGGTCCGGTTGCGGGCCGTCCAGCCCGACCACTTCCAGCGCCTGGCCTTCAAGCGTCAGGGTGTGGCCTTGCAGCACCTGGGGGATGACCAGCTTCGCCGGTTTGTCGGCGCCCAGTTTCGGGCCCCAGAACGCGAGTTTTTGCTCGGCGGTCGCCTTGATGTGGTCGACCACCGGCTGCGAGGCCAGCACCTTGGCGTCGGGGAAGGCGGTGGTCAGGACGTCGAGGCCGAAGTAGTAGTCCGGGTCGCCGTCGCTGACGTAGATGGTGGTCAGGTGCTTGCCGCTGGCGCGGATCTTCTGCACCAGGTCTTGCGCCTGGCCATTGCCGAACTGCGCATTCACCAGGATGACGTCATGCTCGCCACTGACCAGTACCGAACTCACCGGCATCATCGCCGAGGTGCCCGGGTTGTAGGCATCGAGCGTCAGGTCCGTGGCAGCGGCGTGGGCAGCAAAGGCCAGGGTGGCCATCGCGGTGGCCAACCGTTTGAAGGTCGAGATCATGTGCAGCTCCAGCGAGGGATAAGTGATGCACAGAGCTTAGTTGCACTAAACGTCACAAAAAATGCCATGCTTGAACATAGTTTGTTTCTAAAAACGGGCAAATCATGGACCGTCTTCAAGCAATGCGAGTGTTTGTCAGCGTAGTCGACCTGGGCAGCCAGTCGGCGGCGGCCGATCATCTGGACCTGTCGCGGCCGGTGGTGTCGCGCTACCTGGCTGAACTGGAAGACTGGGTGGGCGCACGCCTGATGCACCGCACCACGCGCAAGCTGAGCCTGACGACGGCCGGCAGTGAAATGCTGCCGCGCTGCCGACAGATGCTGGAGTTGTGCAACGACATGCAGGCTGCCGTCACCGAGCCCGATGAAGCCCCACGCGGTCAGTTGCGCTTGAGTGTGAGCAGCTCGTTCGGCCAGGCGCAGTTGGCCGATGCGGTGGCCGAGTACGTCAAGCTCTACCCGCTGGTGAGCATCGACATGCAGATGCTCGACCGCACGGTGAACCTGGTGGACGAACGCATCGACCTGGCCATCCGCACCAGTTTCGAACTGGACCCCAACCTCATCGCGCGCAAGCTCACCCTGTGCCGTTCGGTGATCTGCGCGTCGCCCGCTTACCTGCTGGAGCACCCGCAACCCCGGCAGGTGCGTGACCTGGCGGAGCACAATTGCCTGACCCACTCCTACTTCGGCAAAAGCCTCTGGCATTTCACCGAGAACGGCGAGCCGGTGTCCGTGGCGGTGCAGGGCACTATCAGCGCCAACGAGGCCACGACGTTGTTGCGAGTGACCTTGGCGGGGGCGGGGGTGTCACGGTTGCCGAGCTATCAGGCCGGGGATTACATCCGCAGCGGCGAATTGGTTCGCTTGTTGCCCGACGCCGAGCCGCAGCAGATGAACATCTACGCGGTGTACGCCTCGCGCAAACACATGCCCCAGGCGCTGCGCAGCCTGCTGGATTTCCTGGTGGTGAGGTTTCCAGAAGAGCCGGCGTGGGACGTTGGCCTCTAAGGCGACATAAACCGGTTGAATAGCGTCCAATAATGGCAACTCGCCCTGGCTGACCTATGCTTTAAACAGCACTGTTCATACCTGTGCTGAGGTCTGTGCCATGACGCTAAAAATCAGAAAGTACCTGATGATTTTCATCCTGTGCGCCCTGGCGACTGCGCTGTATGGCACCGCCGCCTACCGGGTAGAGCAAACGCGCATGCAACCGCCGAGTTTTGCGATCAGTTGCCATCAGGACCAATGCGTTCCCCATACCGGCAGCTTCAGCGCGCTGCGCTGACCCGGCTCCTACAGGGCGGGGCTGGTTTCGGCCTTGAGCTGTTCGCGAAAGGCCTTGGGCGAGAACCCGACCCGTCGGCGGAACAGCCGTGAGAAATTGGTGGGGTCGGAAAACCCCAGCACTTCCGACATCTCGTTGATGGTCATGCTGGTGTAAGTCAGCAGGCGCTTGGCTTCCAGCAATTGGCGGTCATGCATGATCTGCAGCGCAGGCTGCCCACCCAATTCCCGACACGTACCGTTGAGGTGCGAGACCGAAATACCCAGTTTGTGGGCCAGGTCTTCGATCTTCGGGTGTTCGCGGTAATGCTGCTCGACCAACTGGGTAAAGCGCCGAAAGTACTCACGGCCGCGTGGTGTGCGGGGATGGCGGCGCTGGATGGCCTGGCGGCTGATCCACACCAGCAGCACGCTGACCAGGGCGTGCATCATCATGTCCCGCGCCGGTTGCTCATCGGCGTATTCGTCCTGCAGGCGGGCGAACTGGGCGTTGAGGTAGTCACTGTCCTTGCCGGCAGGGTAACTGCCCAGGGCCTGTAAACCGTCGACGGTGGCCCCCAGTTGCGCCTGCAAGTGGCTCACCAGCGGTGCAGCCAGCGTTACCACGTAGCCTTCGACATTCTCCGAAAAACGAAAACCATGCACACACAACGGTGGCAGCACCTGCAGCGTGGCTTCGTTGAGCGTGGTGCGCTGGCCTTCGATTTCCAACTGCGCGTGACCCTTGTGGACGTACAGCAACTGGCACAGATCCGCGTGCCGGTGGGGCTGGATTTCCCACTGGTATTCCCGACTCCGCCGGGAAATGGTTTCACAGTGCAACAAATCCGGCGTTGGCCATTGCTGGCTTTCCCCGTACAGCTTGAAGACCGGAATCGCGGAACTGGCAGTTTTGGTCATGGTTTCAATCCGATACTCAGGATAGTGGTGCGGTAATCGCCCCGATTGGCAAAAAGCGCAGGCTTTGTCTCAGTTTTCACCTTCTTATGCCGGCCACTCAAGTGAAAAATGCCAGCAACCAGATCAATGACAACTCTTTCACCCAATCCGTTCGGTGAAGCTTGCGGGCCATAAAAATAATGAAAACGCTGAAAACCCAAGTCGCCATTATTGGCGCCGGTCCTTCGGGATTGCTGCTCGGCCAAC
>Ga0157375_10004102_pt1 | contig 12634 bp, 9 predicted proteins | sample M35metaG_FD_115311 | JGI IMG/M metagenome (GOLD analysis project Ga0157375, IMG submission 115311) | Miscanthus rhizosphere microbial communities from Kellogg Biological Station, Michigan, USA - M3-5 metaG | ecosystem: Host-associated > Plants > Roots > Rhizosphere > Soil | place: USA: Michigan...
CATGACGATGGCTGCATCGACCATTGCGCCTATGGCGATCGCGATACCGCCGAGCGACATGATGTTGGCGTTCACCCCCTGGTATCGCATGACGCTGAACGCCATGAGCACACCGAGCGGCAAGGACACGATCGCGACCAGCGCCGAACGAAGATGAAACAGGAAAGCGAAGCACACCAGCGCCACGACGATGAACTCTTCGACGAGTTTGCCGGTGAGGTTGTCGATTGATCGGTTGATCAGGCCCGAGCGATCATAGGTCTCCACGATCTCGACGCCCGGGGGCAATCCGGCTTTGAGCGTCTCGATCTTCTTCTTCACGGCCTCGATGGTTGCGAGCGCGTTCTTGCCCGACCGCATCACGATGATGCCGCCCGTGACTTCGCCTTCACCATCGAGTTCGGCAATTCCTCTGCGCAGTTCAGGACCTAACTGCATGTGTGCGACATCACCGAGCCGTACCGTGGTTCCGGCGGAGCTTGCCCGCAGCGGTATCGCGCGAAAATCGTCCAGAGACCTGAGATAGCCGGTGGCGCGAACCATGTATTCGGCTTCGCCAAGTTCCAGCACTGACCCACCAGCCTCCTGATTCGCCGCGCGTATGGCTTCGGTCACGGTGCGATGCGTGATCCCGTAGGCACGCAAGCGATTGGGATCCAGCACGACCTGGTACTGGCGCACTGCGCCGCCCACGGTCGCAACCTCCGCCACGTCCGGCACCGACTTGAGTTCATACTTGAGAAACCAGTCCTGAAGCGCGCGAAGTTGCGAGATGTCGAGCTTGCCCGTGCGATCTACCAGCGCGTATTCGTAGATCCAGCCAACGCCGGTGGCATCAGGGCCAAGAGTAGGCTGCACGCCGGCTGGCATTCGACCCTGAACCTGATTGAGGTACTCCAGAACGCGCGAACGTGCCCAATAAAGGTCCGTACCGTCTTCGAATAGAACGTAGACGAACGAATCGCCGAAGAACGAATAGCCGCGCACGGTCTTTGCGCCGGGCACCGAGAGCATGGTCGTCGTCAGTGGATAGGTAACCTGGTTCTCGACGATGCGCGGCGCCTGTCCCGGATATGGCGTGCGAATGATGACCTGCACATCTGAAAGATCTGGAATGGCGTCGAGTGGGGTGCGGCCGACAGACACCACTCCCCAGGCGGAGACCAGCATCGCCGCCAGCAGCACCAGAAAGCGATTCGCGAGCGACCAGCGAATGAGTGCGGCAATCACGGCCGGGCATCCATGGGCTTCGCGTCCGGCTTGTCACTCGACAAGCGAGATACGGCGGACTTGAGGCTCGCCTCCGAGTCAATGAGGAATTGACCCGAGAGCACGACGGCCTGGCCTTCATTGAGGCCCGAAAGGATCACCGTCTTGCCAGCAAACTCCGATCCAGGCTCCACGTCGACGACATCGAAACCGCCGCCCTCGCGCGCGGCGATGACGACCGAGCGCTCGCCAGTGACCATCACCGCCTCGCTCGGCACGACGAGTTGCGGTGTCGCTGCAGGCGCGGCGAAGTCCAGCGACACGAACATGCCCGGCGCGAGGCGCGAACGCGGATTGTCGATTTCCGCACGTACCGGCAAGGTGCGTGTGGCGGCATCGACATCCGGAATTATCGCGACAACGCGTCCGCGAAACTCCTCGCCAGGCCATGCGGTTGCACGCACGGTGACCGCCGCGCCAGGATTGACCGCGCTCACCTGGGCTTCCGGGATTTGCGCCACCGCCCAGACCTTGCGGAGCGAATTGATTCGAAACAGCGGCGCGCCCGCCATGAACGACGCGCCTTCACGCACACCGAGTTCGGCGACAACCCCGTCTGCCGGCGAATAGAGGGTTGTCGACGCCGTCGTCTTGCGCTCGGTCTCAAGCCGACGTATGGCCCCTTCCGGAACCCCCAACACGAGGAGGCGCTGGCGCGCCGCCGTGCGAATCTGCCCGCCACGCGCAGAAGTTGCATCCAGCAACGCGACGTATTCTTCTTGAGCGGCGAGCCATGCGGGCGCGACGATATCGACGAGCGGCTGTCCGCGGCGAACCGGCGCGAGTGTGGTTTTCACATGCAGGCGCGAGACATAGCCTTCCACGCGTGCCTGCACGACCTCGATCAACTCTTCGTTGAACGCGACCGTACCAACCGCGGAAAGCCGCGTCTCGGTTGTGACCCGCTCGACCTTGCCAAGGCGCACCCCGAGGTTCTGCGCGGTGTTGGCGCTTACCTTGACCTGCGCCCCATTGCCCCCGTCGTCTGCGTAGACCGGCACGAGTTGCATGTCCATGAATGGCGACTTTCCGGGCTTGTCGAATCTTACGTTCGGCACCATCGGGTCATGCCAATAGAGAACTTTGCGATCGCCAGCGGCCACCGCAGGAGCCTCATTGGCGAACCATTTGCTGATGCCGTATCCAATGGCTCCGCCGACCAGCAATACGGCAATGAAGGCAGGAATGAGTTTTTTCATGGTGTGTTCCTCAGCGTTGCGCGGCGAGGTCCAGATAGTGCAGGTAACTCCACGCCATTCCGCGTTCGGCCTGCAGATTCGCGCGCTCCACCAGCAGCTCGGCTTCGTCTTCAAAGGAGTCGATTGCCGCACCGATGTCTCCCTGGCTCCCGCGATAGGCGGCGACTGCGGCTCGTGTGCGCTCTCGCGCGAGAGGCAGTCGCTCGGTGTCGATAAACCGAAGTTGTTCGCCGGTCGTCTCCCATGAAACGAGCATTTGTTCGAGCTCCGCCTGGTGCATGCGCAGTTCGGCGTCCCGCTCGGCCTGCGCACGCCGTACGTCGGCGCCGCGTGAATCGACCACCGGGTTCTGGCGATTTCGGGCAAACAGCGGCAAGTCGACCGTGAACTGCAGCGAAGCCATGTCGGAGTAGTCGGGCCCACGCTTGGCGTAGCTGATCTCCGTGCTCCAGGCGGGACGACGCGCAGCGCGCGCCAGCTCGAGTTTCGCTTCCGCGACCTCTACCTGCGCATCGAGCGGCCTTAGCGAAACGTGCTGGTGAACCGACGCTCGCAGCTGCCCCACTTCCGCCGGCAACTCTTCCATCGACGGAATTGCCGCTGGTGGCGCCATCACTTCCGATCCAGTCCAACGTGCCAGCTCGGACTCATCGCGACGAAGCTCACCCTGAAGTTGCAGGATTCGGCTCTTGATCTGAGTCACGCTGGCATCCGCGGCGAACGCCTCGGACACTTTGGTGCGACCAGACTTGAGCGCGGCGGTCACCGCACGCGCACCCGTTTCAAGGTCGGTTGCGAGCGCACGCAGTCGCTCCAGGGATTCACTCGTCGCGGCATATCGCACCCAGGCACTGGCCGTCGCGCGCGCCACTTCATATCGCGTGGCCTGCAGCTGCGAATCGGCAAGCGCGATGTCCGCCGCTGCAACCGCTCGTTCTGACCTTCGCTGCGCAGAGGGTGTAAAGGTCTGCATGAGGCCGACTTTGCGCATGGTCATGAAGTCGCGGGTGGTCGAGAATGAATCCGCTCCTGTCACGGGCAGATTGTCGATACCGACGATCGCCTGCGGATCCGGCAGCCTGCCGGCGCTGACCGCCAGAGAATTTGCGGATTCAGTCGCGGCCTGGCTGGCTGCAATTTGAGGAGCGCGCGCGAGCGCGAGGTCAACAGCTGCGTCCAGCGTCAGCGGTTGTTCTGCGCCGGATGCCGCGAGTGGGCAAACAAGCGCGATGAAAACCAGAATTGAACATCGCATGGGCAAATTCCTGCACGAACCAGAAGGGTCGGAACCTCAGGAGCGACTTCCGCCGCGCAGCGCGCGGTCGGACTCATCACTCGAAGGTCGATTGCTGGTGAATACCAGCGTCAGGAATTGGCTAAAGGCGCAGGCGCCCGGTGGCTAGATAGGTAAGTGCAGCGCTGCTGGCGAAACGGGATGCCGGTTTGGGCCGCAACGACGCGCGTACCGGTGGGGAGTTTGCAAACGCGGGTAGGTCAAAGGCAGCTACAACGTCCGGCGCATCAGGCGAAATGCTGCGCTCTTCCGCAACCGGCGACACGACCGCCGCCACGGACACTTGAGCTGGCGAGACTACGCAGTGCGCTTGGTCAGGTAACGCGGGCGCGCGCTTCTCGGGACATTCGCCGCATGGCGGGGAGCCTTCTGGCGGGCAACAGTCGCCGTGGCTGGCAGCGGCGGCGCACGTTACCGCAGGCGCGATAACGGAAAGCAGTCCGAACCAGATGACGAGCAGACTTATGAGGCGCCGAGACATGGGTCCTGAAGTTACCTGTCAGATGGACGCTGGGCTGGCGATCCGTGTCGATACTCCGGGATTGTGGGCCGCCCCGTCAAATTGGGTCGGTGGTCCATCACATTTGTTGCCAGGAGACCGGCGGCACACCCAATACTGGCGCCCCCGGCCGGAGTTGAACCGACGACCTACCGCTTAGGAGGCGGTCGCTCTATCCACTGAGCTACGGGGGCGCGCGGGGCGGGATTTTACAGGGCCGACATCCGGTTCACACGCTGCGATTTCCCTCCGATGCGAGACGTGGCGGCCAACCGGCCGACAATGCCTCCATTCCCTGGGAGGCGCCATGAGCAAAGTTGTCCGGATCCACGAGCAAGGCGGTCCCGAGGTGTTGCGCCTCGAGGAACTCGAGGTGGGCGCCCCCGGCAACGGCGAACTGCGCCTGCGCATCGAGGCCATCGGGCTCAATCGCTCGGAGGCGGCCTACCGCGCTGGTCAGTATCCGGGAAAACCCAAGATGCCCACGCTCATGGGCTATGAAGCCTGCGGCACGATCGAGGCGCTCGGCGACGGCGTAAAGGATTTCAAAGTTGGCGAACGTGTCTGCGTGCTGCCGACTTATCGCCTCGGTGATTACGGCGTGTATGGCGAGCAGGCCATCGTGCCGGCGCGCAGCGTGCTGCCCGCCCCGCCCGCATTGAGCCCGATCGAAGCCGCATCGATCTGGATGAAGTACCTGACGGCAATGGCCATCCTCGAAGTCACGCACGCGACGGTGGGCGACTACGTGATCATCCGCGCGGCATCGAGCAGTGTGGGCCTCGCCGCCATTCAGCTCGCAAATTGGGCCGGAGCCACTCCGATCGCGGCCACTCGCCGCAGCGACAAACGCCAGGCGCTGCTGGATCACGGCGCCAAGTATGTGATTGCCACCGAGGAAACCGACCTGGTCGGCGAAGTGATGAAGATCACCGGAGGCAAAGGTGCACGCATCGTGTTTGATCCGGTGGGTGGACCGTATGTGCAGACGCTGGCCGAGGCGATGGCGGTCGACGGCACGCTCTTTATCTATGGCGGACTCTCCGGCCAACCGACGATGCATCCGCACTGGCCAGCGGCGTTCAAGAATCTGAGCATTCGTGGTTGGGTGGCTTCGACCATCTGGAACCATCCGGAGCGCTTTGCACGCGCCCGGGAATTGATTCTGCGCGGGCTGGCGGAAGGACGCCTGAAGCCCGTGATCGCCCGGACCTTCCGGCTGGCGGATATCGTGGAAGCACATCGCTTTCTCGAATCCAACCAGCAGATGGGCAAGATTGTCGTGACTCCCTGAGCGCGCTCGGGCGCGTCACGTACTCATACGTCGCGCCGGATGAAAAGAAAATGGATTCGCGGGTGTCGCCGGTCACGCTCGAGACGTGGCGTCGCGAAAGCGCTCGCGAGTGTGGCCGTTACAGCTATTCCGACAGCGTGAGCGGCTTCGCGGTGAAGTGGTGGAGCGGAAGGGGATCGAACCCTCGACCTTCGCATTGCGAACGCGACGCTCTCCCAGCTGAGCTACCGCCCCACACGTTTGGAACAATCGGCCCGGACCCGGGGGTCCGGAAGGCGCGGGATTCTATCAGGCAGGCTGGCCTCGGCAAGCGATTCACTCTTAATATCCCGCCCATGCTGGAAACCGAGCAGAGAGCGCCGGAATTCACGCTGCCAGACCAGGACGGTCGCGATATCTCGTTGACCAGCCTGCTCAAAGGCGGCCCGGTAATCCTCTTTTTCTACCCCGCCGACTTCACGCCCGGGTGCACCCGCGAGGTCTGCTCGATCCGCGACCTGCACCGGGAAATTGGCAATGCGGGCCTGACGGTGGCCGGCATCAGCCCGCAGAGCCCGGATAGTCATCGGCGCTTTCGCGAGAAGTACCGCCTGCCCTTCACTCTCCTCGCGGACGAGACTAAGGAGGTCATCCGGATGTTCGGGGTCAGCCTGCTCGGCGTGTGGGTGCAGCGAGTGACCTACCTGATCGACCAGAACCGCATCATCAAGGGACGCGTGAAGGCGCACTTCTCAATCGCCGAACATGAAGCCTTCATCAGGAAGGCAATCGCGCTGCGCGGCCAGGACGGGTAATGGAAAATGGGGACATTCCTATTTTCCGATTTCGGAAAATAGGAATGTCCCCATTTTCCGTCAGTACTTCATGCGCAGTACTGATGCACGTCCGATGGTGGGCACAGTGACCACGTACATCGTGTCGAATTCCTCGTCGCCCATCGCCGGCACTTTGTCGCGCCCGGCCAATTCCGCGACCAGTTGCGGAACGGTGTTGCTGTGCCCGACGACCATCGCAAGCCCGCCGCGGTTCTCGCGCAGCACCTGCCGAGCGAGTTCCGCATTCGAAATCTTCGCCGCGACAATCGTGGGCTTGAGATTCAGCCGCTGCGCCAGGCTCGCGGCGGTCTGCTGTGAGCGGCGCGTGTCGGTGACATAAATCCTCTGTACCCGCCCCAGCGGTTCCGCGTCGCCGAACATCTCCGCCAGGCGCGTGGCGCGCAGCTCACCCTGCGGCGTCAGCGGCGCGTCATCGATGGCGCCAAGCTGCTTCTCGGCATGCCGCACCAGCACGATGGTCGTCGTCGTGGCGGAGTTCCAGTAGAAGATCGCCATTGCGAGCACCGCGAACCCGCCCAAGGCTAACAACCACAGCGGCGCGAGAAAGGTCCTGCGCCTCCGCGTCAGCGACGGAGAAACCGGTGCAGGTTCGAGGGCGGCGTTCATGCGCCGCAGATGATAAGCCGATTCGCACCACCCGCGCGCACGGAGTCATCGAACCTGCCAAAGAAGAAGGGCGGCTCGCGCCGCCCCTCTCCATCACCAGATCTGGTCTCGATCAGTTCGCCGCTGCCGGGGCCGCGGGCGCCGCTGGCGCCGCTGGCGCCGCTGGCGCCGCTGGCGCCGCCGGCGCATCGTCTCCAAAGTACGCGTCGATCGGCTGGATGGTGCCGTCATCGTTGTACTTGATCTCGATGGGCTCCTTCACATTACGCAGGTGGTTCACACCATTCGAACGCTGCGTGTCGTGATAGAAGATGTACCACTTGCCGTCCACTTCCGCGATCGAGTGGTGGTTGGTCCAGCCAAGCACGGGCTGCAGGATCACGCCCTTCCAGGTGAATGGACCGTACGGCGATTTGCCCATTGCATACGAGATGGTGTGCGTGTCGCCGGTCGAGTACGAGAAGTAGTAGTTGCCCTTGTACTTGTGCATCCACGAGGCTTCGAAGAAGCGGCGCACGTGATCACCCGACAGGAGTGGCTTGCCGTGTTCGTCGAGGATCTTGAGATCCTTCGGCTTCTCGGCGAACTCGGTCATGCTGTCCGCCATGCGCGCGACTTTCGGAAACAGCGCGGGCTTGTCGTCTGCCGGCTGCGCGTCGTCGGCCATGTCGAGCTTGCCCGACTTCCACTTCTGCAGCTGTCCGCCCCACAGGCCGCCGAAATACATGTAGTACTTGCCGTCGGTGTCCTTGAACACGGCGGGATCCATGCTGAAGCTGTTCTTGATCGGCCCAGGCTGCGCCTTGAATGGGCCCACAGGGCTGTCACCCACGGCCGCGCCGATGCGGAACACGTCCTGTTTGTCGTGCACCGGGAAGTACAGGTAGTACTTGCCATCCTTTTCGGCGGCATCCGGCGCCCACATTTTCTCCTTTGCCCACGGCACATCCTTGATGTCGAGGCCCACCGGATTTACGGTGACCGGGCCGCCGATGGCATCCATCGACAGCACCTGGTAATCCTTCATCGCGTACTGGTTGCCGAGGTCATCGCTCGGGATGCCCGAGTCGTAGTCGTGCGACGGGTAGATGTAGATCTTGCCGTTGAACACGTGCGCCGACGGATCGGCGGAGTAGATGTCAATGGCCAGCGGCTGGGTGAGAAACTGCTTCGGATCGGCGCCGGCGGGCGCCGCGGGCTTGGTCTCTTCGGCCACCGGCGGTGGTGGCGGGGGAGCTTCTTCTTTCTTGCCGCAAGCGGTCAGAAAGGTGGCAGACGCGGCAATACTCGTGATTGCCACGATGAATTTTCGTTGCATGGTCGCGCTCTCTATAAACGGAAGGGTCCGCGGGGTCGGAAAGTATCAGAAAAATGGGGACTTCTCGAAATGGGGACATTCCTCATTTCCGCCGCGACACAATGTCAACGATATCGGGAACCTGCAAAAAGGTACGTACCTCGGAGAGGTGCGTCCCTTTTTGCCAGGAAATGAGGAATGTCCCCATTTCGAGAAGTCCCCTTTTTCAGTTTGGCATAACGGCGAGCAGGACCCGGCCTGGCCAGGGCGCGACCCGGTATTCGCCGCTGCCGTCGGGCTGCCGGATCCAGATATACCCGGCTTCTTTCGTGTCTATGTCGAATCGCAGGTTACGCCCTTCATGGACGATCTCGCCGCGGATGCGCGCCGGGCGGTCCAGGTAGACGAGCATCAGCTTGTCGCCGGTATCCGTGTCTAACCACTCGCACATTCCCACGGGTGCAATGCCGTTCGCCGGCATGACGAACGGCGACAGGCGCGCCACGCGGGCGTTGGCCGGTTCGATGGTCATCCACTTCTGGGAGAATTCGGTCGGCACGAGCGCGTTCACGAGCTTGTCGTGGGTCTTGTTGAGATCGACCGAAAAGCTCAGGTCCGGCTTGAGCGCCACCGGCGCAAATTCGCCCTCGTTGGGGCCGCCGTATAGATCGCCCACCACGTAGGGCACCCACAGGCGCAGGTCTTCTTTCGGCGCCGCGCGTGGCGTCTTGGCGTCGCTCTCGAAGAATGCCACGCGTGATTCGAGCACCCAGTCGGCGCGCGCCTGCACGGCTGGCTCCTCGTGCCTGCCGCAGGCGGTCAGCACGGCCAGGGATGTTAGGACCCACAAACCCCTTTTGTTCATATGGCCCGGGATTGTAAGGGGACCGCCACACCCGGCGGCATTGCTATATATATTTGAGACGTAGTTAATGCCCCAGCCAACGAATGGAGCCCTCCCCATGGTAGTTCTCGTGCTTCTTGTGCTCGCCTTGTTTGTATTGCAGACGCTGCTGCCCGGCCGTTTCCGTGAGCCGGTAGCGCCCGGCGACCCGGGCAAGCTGGCCGAGAATCTCGGCAATCGAGATCACATGCGGCCGCTCACCGTCACCGGGCAACGGGCCGCGCGGGCACTCGCCAACATGCAGGAAGCGCTGCCAGTATTCCTGGGGCTGGCGCTCATGAACATGATCGTGGCGCCGGACGCGCCCCAGGCAAAGACCGGCGCTCTCGTGTTCCTCGTGGCGCGCGTGTTGTACACCGGCGTCTACATCGCAGGCGTTTCCGTGGTGCGCACGCTGCTGTGGGTGGTGGGTTGGGCGGGCCTCGTTTTGATGTTGCTGCCCCTCCTCGACCGGATGTGACCCGCTGAAATGAAAAAGCCCCCGGCCCGTTCGCGGGACCGGGGGCTCGATCGATCCGGCTTCAGGAATTTCCGGCCTTCTGCTGCTCCTTGAGCAGTTTGCGGTCTTCCTTCAACTGCTTGGTGTCGATCGGGCGGATCTCTTCGATGAAACATTTGTCGTGCCCGACGATGACCTTTTCGAACTTGTCCACGTTGCCCGCGGTGTTGGTCACACCGATGGCCTGCGCGAACATCAGGTCCGGGCAATAGCCGGCCACCTTGATGAGATAGGCCTCATTGATGCCCGACCAGACCACCAGCTGATCCTTGGACACGGGGCTCCAGCCGCCGTCCAGTGTCTTCATATAGAAGGATTTGACCGGCTCGCCGGCGTACTCGGTGTAGCTCAGCTTCGGTTCGGTGAGCTTCTGCAGGGTGGCGGCACAGCCACTGAGCAGCGCCACGGATGAGAGGATTGCAACCAGTGACGTCTTCATAAATACCTCTTGCGAAATTCGACCCACACGTTGTGAGTGGAGTTCCCGCAGCGTCCGGTTCCTCAGTCCTGCCAGCGCTACTTGTTCACCCGCGGTTCAGGTTCTTCTACCACAAACTTATCTCCGACCATGCGCCGGATCGTGACATAGAAAACCGGCGCCAGCAGCACGCCGACGATGGCGGCTGACAACATGCCGCCGGCCACTCCGGTACCGATGGCGCGCCGGGCATTGGCGCCGGCCCCGCTGGAGAACACCAGAGGCAGCACGCCGAGGATGAAGGCGAATGAAGTCATCAGGATAGGCCGCAGGCGTAGCCGGCCGGCTTCCATGACGGCTTCATACAGCGGCACGCCTCGCTGCTGGGCCAGCAGCGCGAATTCCACGATCAGGATGGCGTTCTTGGCCGCCAGACCGATGATAGTGATCAGTCCGATCTTGAAGAAAACGTCGTTCTGCAGGCCGGTGCTCCATGCAGCAATGATCGCTCCGATGATGCCCACGGGCACGATCAGCAGCACGGCGATGGGGGTGGCCCAGCTCTCGTAGAGCGCGGCCAGGCACAGGAACACGACGAAGATGGTCAGGCTAATGAGCATGGGCGCCTCAGCGCCGGCACGGATCTCCTGCAATGATTGCCCGGCCCAGTCGATGGCGAAGCCGGGCGGCAGGTCGCGCGACACGATGTCCTGCATGGCGTTCATCGCCTCTCCCGAGCTGTGTCCCGGCGAATTCGAGCCGCCGATCGACATCGCAGCGAATCCGTTGAAGCGCTGCACCGACGGCGGCGCAATTACCCATTTCGATCTGAGCACCGAGGCCAGCGGTACCATGCCGTCACTCGTGGTCTCGCCCTGTTGGAGGAACGCGTTGCTGGCCCCGGTGCCGGTCGGCAGGTAGAAACGATTCAGCGCGTCTTCGTTCATGCGGAAGCCCGCGTCGGCCTGCATCTGGACGCGCAGTACGCGGCCCTGGTAGTAGAAATCGTTCACGTACACCGGCGCGAACATGAGCTGGATGGCGTTGTACACATCGTCGACCGACAGGCCCATCGATTGCGCCTGGGCGCGATCCAGCTTGAGCTCCAGGCGCGGCGAAGGCGCGAGTCCCTGGTAGCGCACGCCCTGCAACACCGGGTTCTGAGCCGCCTTCTGCAACAGCGTGTTCTGGGCCGCCAGCAGACCGTCCGGACCCTTGTAGCCGCGGTCCTCGAGCCACATTTCGAAACCGCCGAATTGCCCCAGGCCGGTGATCACCGGCAGGTTGAAGAAATACACCGACGCGTCACGCTCCGTAAACGCGACGTTCTGGTAGGCCCAGGCGATGACCTGCGCCGCCGATTCCTTGCGGTCCTCGAGCTCCTTGAGGCGAACGAAGAAAATTCCCTGGCTCTCGTCGTTGCCGTTGAAACTGAAGCCCGAAACTTCGAACACCTGGGACACGGCGGGCGACTGGCGGATCTTTTCGCCGACGCGCCGCATGACCTCGCGCGTGCGCTGGATGGTCGAACCCGGCTGCAGCTGGATCTGCCCGAGGACGTAACCCTGGTCCTCGTCGGGCACGAAACTCTCTGGCACGCGCCAGAACACCAGCGCGCCGACCACCAGCAGTGCGCCGTATCCCGCCAGCGACCAGGTCTTGTGGCGCAGACTGAATCGCACACCGCGCAGATAGTGGTTCTGCGCGTACTGGTAGCTGACATTGAACGCATGGAAAAACCTGTTTTCCTTGAGATGCTCGGGGCGCAACAGTGTCGCGCACAGCGCGGGCGTCAGCGACAGCGCGAGAAATGCGGAAAACAGCATCGAGATTGCGATGGTCAAAGCGAACTGCTGGTAGATGACGCCCACCGAGCCGGTCTGCATCGCGGCCGGTATGAACACCGCCGCGAGCACCAGGGATATCGCGATGATCGGGCTGGTGATCTGGTCCATGGCCTTGCGCGTCGCATCGCGCGGCGAAAGATGCTCCTCGCGCATCAACCGCTCGACGGATTCGATGACCACGATGGCGTCGTCCACCACGATACCGATGGCCAGCACCATGCCGAACAGCGTGAGCTGGTTGATGGAGAACCCGAAGATCTCCATTCCGATGAACGCGCCCATCAGGGCCACCGGCACCACCAGCGTCGGGATCAGCGTGGCGCGGAAGCTCTGCAGGAACACCAGCATCACGATGAACACCAGCACCACGGCCGCGATCAGCGTGAACAGGACTTCGTGAATGGCGTGCGTGATGAACGTGGTGGCGTCGAGCGCGACGAACCACTCGACGCCCGGCGGGAAGTTCTTCGCGAGCTCGTCCATGCGCGCCTTGATGGCGTCGGCCACTTGGAGCGCATTCGCGCCGGGCAGCAGGTTCACGCCGAAGCCGCTGACCGGCAGATCGTCGAGGCGTACGTCGAAGCCATAGTCCTGAAGCCCCAATTCGACGCGCGCCACGTCCTTGAGCCGCACGCTGGTACCGTTGGCCTCGGTGCGCAGGATAACGTTTTC
>Ga0157375_10004105_pt1 | contig 12631 bp, 4 predicted proteins | sample M35metaG_FD_115311 | JGI IMG/M metagenome (GOLD analysis project Ga0157375, IMG submission 115311) | Miscanthus rhizosphere microbial communities from Kellogg Biological Station, Michigan, USA - M3-5 metaG | ecosystem: Host-associated > Plants > Roots > Rhizosphere > Soil | place: USA: Michigan...
AATCGCCTGATCCCGTTCGTCTATTCGACCGAAGTGGCCTATGTCTTCTTCATCGGCGACGGGTACATCCGAGTGTTCAGCGGTGGTGCGGCGGTGGCTCCGACCGCGCCCGCGTATGCCGGCGGCACGACCTACGCCAAGGATGCCTATGTCACCTCGGCGTCCATCGTCTATCGCTCTTTGCAGGCCGGGAACGTTGGTCACACGCCAGCGTCCTCCCCTACGTTCTGGACACCCGATCCCGGCCTGCAATTCTCCATCCCGTACTCAGCAGCGCAGATCGGAGACGTGCGCTACACGCAAAGCGCGGACACGCTCTATCTCGCGCACCCGGACATGCTGCCGCAGGTGATCGAGCGCGTCACGGTCAACAGCTTCACGGTGACGGCGTTCAGTCCGCAGGAAGGTCCGTTCCGCGACCTGAACTCGGATGCGTCGGTTGTCGTTGCATCCTCCGGGGTCAGTGGTGCGGTCACGCTCACGAGCAACACGGGGATCTTCTCGACCAACGCGGTCGGCTCGCTGTTCTATCTGGAACCGCAGAACCTGGGCGTGCTGCTGCCGTGGGTGACGGGCGATCGTTCGGTGACTGTTGGCGCGCTGCGACGCTCGGACGGAAAGACCTACCGCGCGACCACGGTTCCCGCTGGCGGGACGTGGCACGAAACAGGGCAGGACACGCCGATCCATGACACGGGCCGGGCATGGGATGGCGCGGGCGACACGCGCACCGATGGCGTCAATACCTGGTCGGTCGGCGTCGAATGGGAGTACGTCGATTCGGGCTATGGCGTGGCGCTGATTACCGCGCGCGCGTCCTCGACCTCAGTTTCCGCGACCGTCAAGAAGCGCATCCCGGCGCAATGCGTGGGTGGTGTGGGCGGTGCTGCGCATACCTGGCCGCTGACCGGCGACGGCACGACGCGCACCTTCCCGATCGCCGCGGTCGGGTCGGGCATCATCTCGGTCACGATCGACGGAGTGCCTGCGCAGGGCGATTCGGGCTATACGCCGCCGCCGCCGACTGGTGGTGGCTTCCCTGATCCGGGACAAGGGCCGGTGACGCCATGACCGGATGGGTTGTCGATCGCGTCGGTGCGACCATCACCTTCGACACTGCGCCAGCGGCCGGCGCCGCCATCGTCGTGACCGAAACCGCCGCGTCATCGTTCAACGCTTCCAACGTGTGGGCGTTCGGCGCGTGGAATGCGGGATTCGGCTATCCGTCCGTGGTGCAGTTCTATTCGGACCGGCTGATCTTCGCCGGCTCGGTGTCGCAGCCGCAGACGATGTGGACCTCGCGCACGAGCGACTACACCAATTTCGGCAAGGATGTGCCGATGGTTGACTCGGACGCGATCACGCTGACGATCAACGCGCGACAGGTGAACGCGATCAAGGAACTGGTGCCGACCAACGACCTGATCGTGATGACGACCTCGGGCGAGTGGAAGCTGACCACTGGCGCGGATGAAGTCGTGGCGCCTGGCAAGGTCGGGTTCGCGCCGCAGACGTTCTGGGGGTCCAAGGGCGTCAATTCGATGGTGATCGGCAATTCCATCGTGTTCGTGCAGGGTCGCGGCAACATCATCCGGGATCTGGTGTTCAACTATTTCCAGCAGTCCTATGCCAGTTCCGACCTGTCGATCTACGCGGCCCACTTCTTCGAGGGCTACGAGATTCTGGACATCGCCTATCAGCAGGCGCCGTACTCGGTGGTCTGGATGGTTCGCGACGATGGCGCGCTGATCTCGATGACGTATGTGCTGGAGCAGTCGGTGATCGCGTTTGCGCTGCACACGACCGATGGCCTGTTCGAGTCGGTGTGCGTGGTGCCGGAAGGCGCCACGAATGCGGTGTACGTCACCGTGCGCCGGACCGATGGCAATGGCGTGGTCACGGTGAACGTGGAGCGCCTGAACGATCGATCGTTCCTCACCGACCAGCGCGACGCCTTTTTCGTGGACGCCGGCCTGACCTTCGATGGCCGGCTGGTGTCGGGGACGCAAACACTCTCGACGGCAGGCGGATGGACCAATGCCGATAACCTCACGCTCACGGGCTCGGTCGCGTTGTGGGTCGGATCGTCGGACATCGGCGATCAGGTGCGGCTCATCATCGATGCGACCTATGACGGCTTCGGTGATGTGGCAACGCCGGCATCCGAACTGCGGTTGAAGATCGTCGGCTACACGAACGCAACGCATGTCACCGTGCAATCCATTTCGGACGTGCCGGCGGCCTATCAGGGCGTCGCATTCAGCCGGTGGGAGATTCTGCGCGACACGTTCTCCGGGCTTGACCATCTGGAAGGCAAGACGGTTTCGGTGCTGGCCGATGCGAACGTGCAGGCGCAGAAGGTGGTGGTGGGCGGCAAGATCACGCTGGATGCGCCGGCCGCTGTGGTGCATGTGGGCCTGCCATACCGCAGCTACCTTGAGTCGCTGGACGTGAACCTGCCGGGGCAGGAGACGGTGCGCGATCGACCGAAAAACATCTTCAAGGTCGCGCTGCTGGTGCAGGACACGCGCGGCTGCAAGTCCGGGCCGGACCTGTCCACGCTGGATGAGTTCAAGATTCGCGAGTTCGAGGGGTACGACGATTCGATCGCGCTGTACTCGGGCGTGATGGATGTCAACACGGCGTCCACCTGGGACAAGAATGGCCGGTTCGTGGTGGTGCAGACGGACCCGCTGCCGTTCACCGTGCTCAGCCTTTTGCCTCAAGTTGCTGTGAGTGGAGTCGGCTGAATGCGCTGCCAGATCGTACCCGTCGAAGGTTGGCATGTGGCGCACGTCGCCGCGCATGTGCGCGAGGCCGATGCTGCGGAGATATGGGCGTCGCACCATCTCCACGCGCTCGAAGCGATCGAGGACGGACTGCGGACCTCGGTGCTGGCGCGCACGGGGCTGGTCGATGGCGAACCGGTGTGCGTGTTCGGCGTGTGTCCCTCGTCGCTGCTGACTGGCGCTGGCTCGCCGTGGATGCTGGCGACGCCATTGCTGCACACCGTCGATCGCGCGTTCATCCGGCTCTCGCGGCGCGTGGTGGACGCAATGCAGTCGTTCTTCGCCGAACTGTCGAACTACGTCGATGCGCGCAACCTGCACGCGGTCCGCTGGCTTGAATGGCTCGGGTTCCATGTGGAACCTGCGGTCCCCTACGGCATCGAGCAACTTCCCTTCCATCGCTTCACAAGGAGCGTCTGATGTGTGCGCCTGTCGCTGCATTCATGGCCGCGCATGCGGTCGCCATCATGCTCGCCAGTGCCGCCGTGGCAGTCGGCACGACCGTCTATGCCGGCATGGAGCAAGCCAAGGGCCAGCGGGAGTCTGCGGCGTACAACGCGCAGATCGCCGCGGTCAATGAAAAGCTCGCCGAGAACAAGGCTGCGGATGCCTTGCAGCAGGGTTCGGTGGCCGAAGCACAGTCCCGCGCGCAGACGCGGCAGATCGTTGGCCGGCAGATTGCCGGGTTCGGCGCGCAGAACGTGGTCGAGTCGGGCTCGGCCCTGGACGTGCTGGGAGACACCTACGCGATCGGCAACACCGACATCCAGCGCATCCGCTACAACGCGGCGCGGCAGGCGTGGGGCTTCGGCATGGATGCCTACAACGCCAAGGCCGGCAATGACCTGAACCAGTTTCAGTCGAAGGTCGATCAGCAGGGAACGATCCTCTCGACCATCGGCAAGGCGGCAAGCCAGATCGGCGGCGCTGCGCAATCCGGCATGTTTGGCGGTGGCGGTGCTGGCGGCACGGTCACTGTGGGCCAGTGGGCTCCGGTGGGTGGCTGATGGCCGTCGTCGCCCGCGTTGAAGCGCCCACGGTCGGAGTCGATCCGCTGCCGAACGTGCGCGTGACGGCGCAGATGAACCCGAACCCGCTGGCGCCGATCGCGCAGGGGATTTCGAGCATCGGCGATGTCGCGCAGAAGTTCGCGATGGATGAGCAGGAAAAGGCGAACCAGGCGCAGTACACCGACGCGCTCACGAAGTCGTCCATGCTGGAAAACCACCTGCGCGATCCGGCGAACCCGGACGGCACCTATGCGCCCGAGACGATGGGGCAGGGCTGGGCTGGCCTGCATGACAAGGTGATGCCGCAGCTCACGGCGGGGCAGGAAGCGATCCTCAACAGCGTGCAGAGCCAGCCGGTGCGGGAGAAGCTGCAGGCGCACTTCGCGCAGCAGGCGGCGGACTTCGCGAGCAGCCTCAACAGCATGGCGGTGCAGCGCAAGGAAGGCGCGATTTCCGAGACATTCAAGGTTGGCAGCGCGACGCAACTGGACGACTACGCCACGAAGCTGTCGATGGGCGACATTGGTGGCGCGTCCGCCGCGCTCGGCAACTTCGACAAGATCGCCGACGCCTATGCCGCGCAAACCGGCATGTCGTCCGATGCGATTGCGATGTTCAAGAAGCAATCGGTGTCCGAGTCGCTGCGCAAGGTGATCGAAAACCAGATCGACACGAACCCGATGGCCGCGCAGGCCGCGATGGAAAAGCTCGGGACGGGGATGACCTTCACCGATCAGCTTGCGGTGAACTCCAAGCTGCGCCCGATGCTCGATGCGCAAATCGGTTCAGCGGCGTATGACAAGTACGCCGGTTCCGGGATTCCTCCGGTGCAGACCTTGCCGCCGTCGAAGGATGGGGCGACGTTCGCGGACCAAGCCATCGGCGGCATCCAGGCGCGCGAAACCGGCAGCATGGCGAACGCGGCGACTGCGGTGTCGAGCAAGGGCGCGACCGGCACCTACCAGATGGAGCCTGCAACGGCCGCGGCTGCGTGGGCGCGGTTGCATCCTGGCGTGCCGTTCGATCCTGCGGTGCTGAAAGACAAGACGCCGCAGGGGCAGGCGGTCAACGCGGAGCTGGCAAAGAACGAACTGGCGCATATCTGGGACCTGTGCGCCAAGGCAGGCGTTGCTCCCGACAAGCGGGCGGCTGCTGCATTCGCCGGCTACAACATGGGCGCTGGTGCCGCGGTGGCGTGGGCGACGGGCAAACCGTATCGAACCGAAGATGGTTCGCTGTTCACGCCGAAGTATCCCTGTGATGTCAATGCGCTGCCAGCGGAAACGGCGCACTACATCGGCGGCAAGCTCACTGCCCCGATGGGCTACGGCGGCAACGTGCCGGCCCGTGGCGACGTGATCGCGGCGATCCAGGCCGATACCACGCTCTCGCCGATGCAGAAGCGGCAGGCTCTGGAAAAGGCTGCGGTGGTGAACCGCGCGCAGAACGAGAACCGCATCGATCAGGACCGGCAGGAATCGACCCAGATATGGGGCGCGGTCAATGCGGCGGCGCAAGATCCGGCCAAGCGCGGCATGACGGTGGCGCAGATTCTCGGGCCTGACCTCAACGCCGTGGCGATGGGGAAGGAGTATTACAAGTCGCTGGAGGAGCACCTGAAAAACCCGGCGACCGTGGATGATCCTGCGACGGTCAACTATGTGCAGGACCTGTACCACAAGGCCACGGTGAGCAACGATCCGACTGCGATCTCGGCATTCGTCAACACCGACATAACCGCGTTGTCGCATGACCTCAAGCCGGAAACCCGGCAAATGTTCATCGACAAGCAGGCCGAACTCGCCAAGGGCGAGAATGGGCCGGCCGGCATGTCGAGCTCCAAGCTGGTCGAGGATGCGAAGGCGCAAATGTTCAGCCCCGATGACAAGTCGGCGGTGACGGCGCAGCTTCGCGCGGACTTCACGACGAGTTACTACGCGCTCGAATCCCTCGCGAAGGCAAAGAACGGCGGGCATCCGTTGGATGTCGAGCAAAAACGCCAACTGATCGACTCGCTGAAAAAGACGACCGCGATGGAAGTCTGGAACACCGCGCGCACCACGACCATGACCAACGCGGACGGCACGACGAGTCAATCGTTCCCGATGACCAATGCCTTCCCGAAGGGCGCGGACAACAACGTGCATGTGCCGCTGTACGAGCGCATGGCGACGGCGAACGCGACACACCCGGAGATCATGGGTCCGGCGCTGAATCCTGCGGGCGTGGCGAAGACGGCGGCATCGAACGCGGTTCCGGCAACAGCCATTCCGGCGATCATCAAGTCGTTCCGTGCGCGGTTCGGCAAGGACCCGACGCCGGAACAGATCCGGTTCGGCTATGAGCACGGAGTCGGCAAGTGAGCGACGATCCCTATGCGAGCGCGTGGGACGCGCTGGGCGCTCCGCAACAGCCTGCCGCTGCTGACGCACCGCCCGCGCCGACTCCCGCGCCGGTAGCCGCTCCGCAGGCCGCGAATGACCCGTATGCGGGGGCGTGGGACCAGATCGACGCGAACGCGCAAACCGAAACGAAGGTGCGCGCGGCGGCGGTCATCCACGCCAACACGAACCCGAAGGACTACGCCGAGGCGATCGACCTGTCGAAAGGCTCGGGGCTGTCGCCCGATCTGGTCGCGCAGAATCTTCCTGATTTCCGCAACGCGGCGCAGCGCGAGCAACTGTCGGGGCTGGTGAAGTCGGGCAACCCGCTGGGTTCGTGGCTGGCGACGCCGCAGAACTACGCGGTCGCGAAGGACAGCATCGATCATCTGGTCGGGATCACGAACGCGCTGCTGTTCGGTGGATCGGCGGAGCAACCCGAAAACCGGGTTCCGTCAACCGGCTTTCACCCAATGGACTGGCTGGCCGCCAAGTTCAGCGGCGATCCGACCGATCCGAGCAAGACGACGCTCGGTCCCGGGGCATCGTTTGTCCGTGGTTTTACCGAAGCTGGCAATGCGACCGGCGCGTTCCTGAGCAGCCTGATCGGCGCGGTGGAAAAGGTGAACCAGTACACGCTGCAGGGGCAGATAGCCGAAGCGGTGCATCCGGGATTCACGCAGGAACAGCAGGACAAGCTCTACAAGCATGTCGTGGCGCCGCTGTACGAGAACGCGGCACAGGCGGCGATCCAGCCGAACGAGCGACAGGACATCGGCGGCAAGATTGCCGGCGCCGGTGGCTCGCTGGCGAACACGCTGCCGCAGTATTTCGTCGGTGGTGCCGAGGCCAAGTTCGGCGAGGCGCTGATCCAGAACGGGCCGACCCTGGGCGCGCGCGCGATCGGCTACGTCGTCAACGCGCTCGAGCACTCGTTGTCCGCGACCGCGCTGCCGGCGACCGAGCAGGCCGCACAGACGGCCAAGCGGGTTGAGGATGCTGGCGGTACGGGTCCGCAGGCCGCACTGGCGGCTTACGGCGACTGGCTCAGTCAGATCGTGGCGAACGCACTGCCGCTCGGGTTCCGTGGCGGCAGGGTGGCGCGCGCTGCGCAAGCCGTGCCTGCTGGTGCGGTGGCGAACGTCGCGGCAACGCAGATCGCGAACGCGGCGCTGCCGGAGAACATGCAGCAATCCTCTGATGGCGCGTCGATGGTGGCTGGCGGGTTGCTGCCGGCGATCCTGTCGCTGTTCCACGCGCACGCGCCGATCGACTTGCGGGCGCAGCAGGAAGTGGTGGATGCGTCACGCGCGCAGACGCTGGACAGCATGGTGAAGGCCGCGGCGAAAACGCCATTGAAGGCGAACAGTCCGGCGAAGTTCGAGGAATACCTGTCGCGGGTTTCCCCCGATGGCGTGGTGAACGTGCCGCCGGAGAAGCTGGCCGCGCTGTACCAGTCGGCGAACACCGATCTTGCGACCGGGCTGGACAGTCTCGGGATCTCGGACGCCTACGAGGAAGCGCAGGCGACCGGAACCGATGTCGGCATTCCGGTGGCGAAGTACCTTGCGCGGCTCACGCCGGAACAGCACGCGGCATTGGCGCCCGATGCGCGGCTGCTGCCGTCTGGTTCCTTCCACGATGCGCCCGTGTTCACGCGCGACCAGGCCGAGCAGGCGATCCGCGAATGGATCGCGCCGACGACAGAGGACCGCGCAACCGGCTCCGCAGGCCAGGTGTACGACGAGGTGTACGGCCAGCTCCTGCAGCAGCACGGCGACAGCACGGCAGCGCAGCAGGCGACGCTGGTGCAGTCGTTGTACCGCACCTGGGGCGAGCGTACCGGGGTCGATCCTTACGCCTTGTGGCAACGCTTCCCGCTGAACGTCAATGATGCGGGCCGGATGTTGCTGGCGGCGAAAGACTCGCAGCCGATGATCGACTCGCTGATCGCGGCGGCGCACTCGGGCAAGGACTTCAAGGAATCCGACCTGTTCGGCGACTCGCTGATTCCGGCGGTGAAGGCATACGGCGGCATCCAGCCCGATTCGGTGGGTGGTGGCGATCTGCGGGCAGCGGACGCGCACCTGACGCCGGGGTTGCTGAATCATTCGGGACTGACCGCCGAGCGCATGGCCGAGAAGCTGGCCGGCGATCCGCAGTGGGCGTCGGTGTTCCAGACGAAGGATGAATACGGCCGGCCCGATCCGCACGAACTGGTTGACCTGATCCGGCAGGAGTTGGGCGGGAGCAAGGTGTATCCGCACGCGGCGACGGACGCGCAAAGCACGAGCGCGGTGAAGCGTGCGCAGTTCAACGACATGGCGCAGACGATCCGCGCGCACTTTGCCGAGCATGCCGACAAGACGGGCGAGGTCATCGCGAGCCTTCCCATTGCGCGCCAGCGGGAGATTGCGCAGGCGGCGTTCCATACGCCGGAAGGGGAGGCGCTGTATCAGGGCGGTGGCAAGCCTGTCGTGACACTGACAGGCCATGAAGTCGCCGACGAGATCACTCCGGAGAACTCCGTTCAGGTTGCGAAGGAATGGTTCAACGATCACCTGCGCGGAGAACTACACCGCGAAGGGTTCCCCGTGATTCGCGTGAGCGGCAAGAGCCTGCGCGAACTCAAGCGTGGAATGCGAATGAATCCGGAAAAGGTGAAGCGGCTACCAGCGATCCAGCCGATCATCGAACACGGTGATTACATTGGCCGCGTTCCGCTAACCAAGCCGCGCAAGGACGACATCGTTGCCTTTCACAAGTTCGAAGGTGATGTCTCGATTGGAGACAAGGCGACGCGGTTGCAGGTTCTGGTTGGCGAAGATGCCTTCGGCAATCTGCTGTATGACGTGTTCGACAAAGCAGAAGCCCCGACTGTTACCTCGGATCGAGCCAAGGGTGCCGGGGCTTCGGAGGATGTTTCCACCCTCGATCAAAGCGTCGCACAAAACGAGCCGGACTTCAACATTCGTCTTGCACAACCCGGCGACGGCACCCCGCGCGGCCAAGTGACATTCGGCCAGCCCGACGCGCAAGGCCGGCGCGTGTTCAATATCTCCCTGCTCGCGGGCAAGGATCGCAGCACGTTCCTGCACGAGTCGGCGCATGCGTTCATGGAGATCATGGGCGACCTTGCGCGGGATGCTGGCGCGAGCGATCAGATCAAATCCGACTTCGACACGCTGATGCGCTACGGCGGCGCGGTGGGCGATACCCCGCAGGCTCGGCTCGACTGGTGGCATTCGGCCAGCCTTGAGGAACGCCGAAGCGCGCACGAGAAGCTGGCCGAAGGGTTCGAGCAATACCTGATGGAAGGCAAGGCTCCGAGTCCTGCCCTGCGGCGCGCGTTCGCGTCGTTCAAGGTGTGGCTCAAGTCGATCTACCAGACGCTGGCGAAGTTCAAGACGCCGATCAGCGACGACGTGCGCGCGGTGTTCGACCGCATGCTCGCATCGGACGATGAGATCGCGGCGGCAAGGAAAGGGCTGCGCCTGGACGCGCTGGACACGGTGAGTGCCGGGGATGGCGCATGGTTCCATCCCGACGACCTTGCGCGGATTCGGCAGGTGTTCGCCGATGCGAACGCGGACGCGGAACCCACGCTCGCCGCGCAAGTGCTGCGCTCGGAAACCGCTGCGCAGAAGCGGCTTGTGGCTGAGGAACGCCGTTCGATCGCCAAGGTGGTCGAGGGCGAGGTGCGGGCCTATCCCGAGTACCGCGCGATGCGCTGGCTGCGCAACGGCAAGATGCCCGATGGATCCGAAGCGCCGAAACTCAAGCTCGACAAGGGCGCGCTGCTGGACGACTACGGGCCGAAGTGGATTCAGGACAACCTGCGCGGCATGTATTCGGAAGAGGGCGGTGTGTCGCCGGATCAGGCGGCGCAGGTGCTCGGCTACAGTTCTGGCTCGGAGCTCGTGCAGGCGTTGGCGAAGGCTCCGAAGCTGGCCGACACGATCAAGGCCGAAACCGATGCGCGCGTGCGCGAGCGGTTCCCCGATCCGTTGACCGATGGCACGCTGGCCGACAAGGCGATGGGCGCCGTGCATCGCGAGAAGCAGGCGCAGGCGTTGCTGCTGGAAGTGCAACTGCTCGAACGCAAGGCCGATGGAGCCACGCGCACCAACGGCGCGATCCTGCGCGAAGTCGTGCGCGGACTCATTGCCGGCAAGGTGGCGCGCAAGATCAGCCCGAACGATTACCGCGTGGCCGAGGCGAAGTCCGGGCGCGAGGCGTTCGCGGCTGCGGCCAAGGGCGATCTGCGCGCGGCATTGCAGGCGCGCCGGCAGCAATTGCTGAACCATCTGCTGTACGCCGCGGCACGGGATGCGCGGGCGGAAGCCGACAAGGCCGTGGCGTACCTGAGCAAGGTCAACACGCCGAAGATGCGGGCCAAGCTCGGCAAGGCCGGCCACGACTATCAGGAACAGCAGGACGGCATCCTGGCATCGATCAACCTGCGGCCCATGTCGGGCGCTGCTGCGGATCGGCTGGCGCGGCTGGGTGCGTGGATTGCCGAACGGCAGGACGCGGGGCAGGCGGTCGATCTGCCGGAGTCGATCATCCACGGCACGATCGCCAAGCCGGTCCGCGACCTGACGCTTTCCGAACTGCGCGACGTGCGCGATGCGATCAAGAACATCCGCCATCTGGCCGACTTCAAGAACCGGCTGCTGCGCGGCAAGGAGATCCGCGATCGCAAGGAAGTGGACAAGGCGGTCGCTGGTTCGATCAACGACGGGGCCGGCAAGCATCCGCGCGTGGACAACCGTGGCGATCCCGCGTTCCGCGACAAGGTTCGCCATGCGTTGCTTGAAGGGCGCGGACTGATCGGTGCGCCGGCATCGCTGATTGCCGAGATGGAGGGATTCCACGAAGGCGGCGCGCTGACCGAGAACGTGATGCAGACGATCCGCGACGCGGAGTATGGCGAGGTCGCGCCACGGGTACGCAAGGCGCAGGAAGATTCGAGCCAGTTGTGGCTGGACCACTACACGCCGAAGGAACTGCGCCAGCTCGACAAGGCGGTGTGGATTCCCGAGTTGCGCGAGAACTGGTCGAAGCGCCGCATCCTGAACCTGCTGCAGAACTGGGGCAACGAAGGCAACCGCGAGGCGATCCTGAATCAAGGGGTCAAATCACTCACGCCTGCGGACGTGGCGGCGTTGTTCAAGCGGCTCGATGCGCGGGATGGCAAGTTCGTGCAGGCGCGGTGGGACTACATGGACACCTACTGGAAGGACTCGGCGGCTGCGCACAAGCGGCGCACGGGACTGGTTCCAAAGAAGGTGGAAGCCTCGCCGTTCGCGTTCACCGGCAAGGATGGTGAACAGATCGCGATGAAGGGCGGCTACTTCCCGCTCAAGTACGATTCGCGCGCGACGGTGAAAGCATCGGCGCTGATCGAGGACGAATACAACAAGATGATTTCGGGCGGCACGGCCAAGCCGAAAGTGACCGACCGCATGATGAAGGAGCGCGTCGGATCGGGCGGCAACGTGGTGGACCTGACCATCGACCATTTCGATTCCGCGATCCGCGACACGATCCGGCTGACGCACCTGGCCGACGCGGTGAACTACGCGCACCAGGTCCTGCACGGTGCGGAAACCGGCGAAGCCTTCCGGCAGGCCGGCGCGATGGAATACCACGCCGCGCTCAAGCTGTGGCTCAAGGACGTGGCCGCTGGCGAGATGGGGCCGCGCAATGCCGGCGAGCGATTCCTGCGCAGCCTGCGCAGCAATGTCGTCACCGCGCACCTCGGGCTCAATCCGTTCAAGGCCATCGGGCATCTGGGCGGGCTGTTCGTGTCCTCGGCGCGGATCGGGCCGAAGGCGATGATGGCCGGCATCAACCGGTTCGGGCGTGCGCCGTTCGCGATGGCGCGCTATATCCACGAATCCTCACCGTACATGCGCCTGCGGGAAGGCAAGACGGCCGAAGCGATCGACAACCTGATGAAGTCCACGGACCCGAAGTGGAAGCTGGCGGTCAACGGACTCAAACGCGCGGCGCTGATCCCGATCACGAAGGTATGGGCGACGGTCGAGCGGATTACATGGCTCGCTGCTGAGTCGAAGGGGCTGGTCGATTTCAATGGCGATGTGCAAAAGGCGCGCAATTACGCCGATGGCATCGTGTCGGGAACGCAGGGCGCTTCGGAGTTCATCGAGAAGTCGGCGCTGCGCCGCGGCACACTGCACGAGAACACCCGGCAAAGCGAGGCGCTGAAAGCCGTCACCACGATGATGTCGTACATGAGCGCGAAGATGGACCTGCTCTATCGCGCCGGGTACATCGCGCATCGGGACAGTGCCGGATTCTCGGTCAAGTCGGCCAAGGCGGTGCTCAAGCTCACGACCACGATCCTGCTGGCCTGCACGATGGACGGCATGGCCTACACCCTGTCACAGCACGCCATGCCGCAGAACCCGCAGCAGTGGTTTCA
>Ga0157375_10004109_pt1 | contig 12624 bp, 13 predicted proteins | sample M35metaG_FD_115311 | JGI IMG/M metagenome (GOLD analysis project Ga0157375, IMG submission 115311) | Miscanthus rhizosphere microbial communities from Kellogg Biological Station, Michigan, USA - M3-5 metaG | ecosystem: Host-associated > Plants > Roots > Rhizosphere > Soil | place: USA: Michigan...
AGCGCTCCGGCCGAGCACGGTCGCGGAGCTCACGGTCGACACCTTCCACTGGCTCCTCGATCGCAGCATTCCGTTAACCGTTTCATCCTGCAGCAGCTCAACGAGCGGCTCGGCCAGTTCATGGCCGCGCGCGAGATCGATCGTCTCAACGATCCCGACGCGCGCGTCGCGCGCAGCCTCGCCGCGTTGTTCCACCCGGTCCTGTATCCGGGCGTCGGCACGCTGCTGCGGATCACCCAGCAGGAGCTCGGCTACCTCGTCGGCCTGTCGCGCCAGCGCGTCAACGAGGCGCTTCGTGCGCTCCAGGCGAGCGGCCTGATCCGGGTCGAGTACGGCGGCGTCAAGGTCACCGACCTCGAGCGCTTGCGCGCCTTTCGCTGAGGCGGCGCTCAGTCGCGCGGCGGGTTGCTGACGCCCGAGGCGACGTGGCCCGAAGGCACGTGCGCCGAGGCGTTCTCGATGTGCCCGGTCTGGTCGTCGAAGAAGAAGTCGGGCTCGAACTCGCGCAGGAACTCGCCCTTCTGCAGGCCGCCCAGGAACATCGCCTCGTCGATCTCGACGTTCCACTCCATCAGCGTGCGGATCGCACGCTCGTGCGCCGGCGCGCTGCGCGCCGTGACGAGCGCGGTGCGGATGCGCATGCCGTGCGCCGGCTCGTTCTGCAGCCGATGCAAGGCGAGCAGGAGCGGCTGGAACGGGCCCGCCGCGAGGGGCGTCGCGGCCTGCGCCCGCTCGTGCGCCTGGAACGCGTCGAGGCCGCTTTCCTGGAAGACGCGCTCGGCCTCGTCGGAGAAGAGCACCGCGTCGCCGTCGAAGGCGATGCGGACCTCCTGCGGATGGCGGTCGGACGCGCGCGCCGAATGCGGGAAGACGCGCGCCGCGGGCACCCCCGCTTCGAGCGCCGAGCGCACGTCGGCTTCGTTGGCCGACAGGAACAGGTTGGCGGCGAGCGGCTTCAGGTAGCGCCAGGGCGTTCCGCCGCGCGTGAAGACGCCGCGCTGGATCGGCATGCCGTACGCCTGCGCCGAGCGAAACACGCGCATCCCCGAGACCGGATCGTTGCGCGAGAGGATGACGACCTCGACGCGCTGCGCCTTCGGATCGTTGAAGGCCAGCAGTTTCTGCACCAGCGAGAACGCCACACCGGGCTTGGCCGCGCTGTCGATGCGCTCGAGCTGCAGCTGCATGTAGGCGCGGTCGTCGTTGGCCTCGAAATGCTCGTTCTCTTCCTCGAAGTCGAAGAGAGCGCGCGAGGAAATCGCGACGACGAGCTGACCGGCGAGCGTGGCGGGCATCGCCCGATCTTACGGATTCAGCGCGGCCGGATCTCGACCATCAGCTCGTACGCGCGCGGGTTCAGCGCCCGCATCGCGTCGCTGTCCGACGAGAGCTCGCTTTCGCCGATCGCCTGCTGGTATGCGGCCGTGTCGCGCAGCGCCGGGTCGGGCTCGACGCGGACCACCAGCATTCGTCCGACGATGCCTTTCGGACCATCCTGGCCGAATTCCGTGAGGCTGCCGCCGTTGCAGTCGAGCACGGTCCCGCCGAGGTCCGAGCCGAAGCCGGTCAGGGTCAGCGGCTTGCCGTTCAGGCGGCGCAGCGTCGTGAGCGGCGTGCCGAGCGTGATGCCCTTGTCGGTCTTCCAGACGGTGCGCTCGCCCCGGAGCAGCACCGTCTCGGGCGAGAGGCGCGTCTGCGGATCGCGCCAGAGGACGACGGCGCGGCGCGCCGAGTCGTTCGCGAACACGATCGTCGCCGGCACCGTTTCTCCCGGCTCGGGCTCGAACGACGCGCGCTCGACGTTGGCCGCACCGAACAGCTCAACCAGCCTCGCCTCGCTCACGCCGGCGTCGATCGGGCCGACGCGCTCGCCGGGCACGATCACCCAGTCGGCGGCGACCGAGCGTGCCGCAACGAGGCAGCCGGCGACGAGGACGAGGAGCCAACGCTTCACTTGACGAAGCTGTTGAGCTGGATGATCGGCAACAGAACGGCGAGCACGATCAGCATCACGACCCCGCCCATGCCGACGATGAGCAGCGGCTCGAGGATCGTCGCCATCTGCAGGGCGCGCCGCTGCACTTCGCCGGCGAGCTGCTTGGCGGCGCGGTCGAGCATCTCGGGCAATTGGCCGGTCTGCTCGCCGAGGCGCGAGAACATCGCCAGGATGCCGGGGAAGCGCTTCTTGCCGGCGAGCGCGGAAGCGAGCGGCGCGCCTTCGCGCACCTGGACGAGCGCGTCCATCGCGTCGGCGCGCATGGCGCGGTTCGAGAGGGTCTCGGCCGCGGCCTGCAGCGCCTTGAGGATCGGCACGCCGGCGCCGGCGAGCATCGCCAGCGTGCCGGCAAAGCGCGCCGCGTTGTAGCCGCGCGCGAGCCGACCGATCAGCGGCAGGCCGAGGAATCCGGCGTCGAAGCGGAGGCGGAAGGCCTCGTTGCGCAGGCTGAAGGCGAGCGCCGTGCCGCCGCCGGCCAGCAGCAGGAGGACGAGCCAGCCGTAGCCGCGCAGGAAGTCGCTGAACGCCATCATGGCGATCGTCAGGAACGGCAGCGAACGCTTGGTGCTGGTGAACACGGTCGCGACCTGCGGCACGACGTAGGTGACGAGGAAGATGACGATGATCACGGCGATCACCGAGACGATCGCCGGATAGAGGGTCGCGCCGATCAGGCGCCCTTTCAGCTCCTGGCGTGCCTCGAGGTCGTCGGCGAGGCGCTCGAGCACCAGGCCGAGCGCGCCGCTCTGCTCGCCGGCGGCGACGACGCCGCGATAGACGTCGTCGAACTCGCGCGGCGCGGTCGCCAGCGCGCGAGCGAACGGCTGGCCGGCATTCACTTCGCTCCTCAGGTGGGCGACGAGCTCGCGCTGGCGCGTGTCCTCGGCTTCGTCGGCGAGCGCGGTCAGCGCGCGCTCGAGCGGCAGGCCCGAGCCGACCAGGCCGGCGAGCTGGCGGGTCCAGACGGCGAGGCCGGTCGGGTTGAAGACCCGGCGCGCGAAGCTGAAGCCGGTCGCCGCGGTGCCGGCCGAAACGACCTGCGTGACGGCAAGCGGCACCAGCGACTGGGCGCGCAGCTGCGAGCGCGCCGCGCGCGAGTTGTCGGCGTCGACGAGGCCGCTCTGCGCCTTGCCGGTGGCGTCGAGCGCTTCGAATCGGTAGGCAGGCATGTCAGTGGGAAGCGCCGCCGCGGAGCGGCAAGCGTGGCGACATCATCATTCGCGCGTGACGCGGACGACCTCTTCGAGCGACGTGATGCCTTCTTCGACCAGGCGCTCGCCGTCTTCGCGCATCGACTTCAGGCCGGCAGCGCGGGCGGACGCCGCGATCTTCGACTCGGCGGCGCGGCCGTGGATCAGATTGCGGATCTCGTCGTCGATGTCCATCAGCTCGTAGACGCCGGTGCGGCCCTTGTAGCCGGTCATCGCGCACTGCGCACAGCCGACCGGGTGCCAGTGGCCGCGCGCGTCGACCTTGCGGCAGGCGAGGCAGAGCTTGCGCACCAGCCGCTGCGCGAGCACGCCGATCAGGCTCGACGAGAGCAGGAACGGCTCGACGCCCATGTCGATCATCCGCGTCACCGTGCTCGGCGCGTCGTTGGTGTGGACGGTCGCAAGCACGAGGTGGCCGGTGAGCGAGGCCTGGATCGCGATCTGCGCCGTCTCGTAGTCGCGGATCTCGCCGATCATGATCACGTCGGGATCCTGGCGCAGGATCGCGCGCAGCGCCTTGGCGAAGGTGAGGTCGATCTTGGCGTTGACCTGGGTCTGGCCGATGCCGGCGAGCTCGTACTCGACCGGGTCCTCGACTGTCAGGATGTTGGTGCCGGCGGTGTCGACGCGGCCGAGCGAGGCGTAGAGCGTCGTCGTCTTGCCCGAGCCGGTCGGGCCGGTCACGAGGATGATGCCGTGCGGCTGGTTGATCAGGCGGTCGAACTTCGTCAGCGTCTCGCCGCTCATGCCGAGGCCTTCGAGCGTGAACTTCGACTCCGCCTTGTCGAGCAGGCGCAGCACGGCGCGCTCGCCGTGCGCCGACGGCAACGTCGAGACGCGAACGTCGACGGCGCGGCCGCCGATGCGCAGCGAGATCCGGCCGTCCTGCGGCAGCCTTCGCTCGGCGATGTCGAGCTCGGCCATGATCTTCAGGCGCGAGATCAGCGCGGCGTGCAAGGCGCGGTTGGGCTGAACGACTTCGCGCAGCGTGCCGTCGACCCGGAACCGCACCGAGCTCGAGCGCTCGTACGGCTCGATGTGGATGTCGCTCGCGCCGTCCTTGGCCGCCTGCGTCAGCAGCGCGTTGAGCATGCGGATGATCGGCGCGTCGTTCGATGCCTCGAGCAGGTCCTCGATCGCCGGCAGCTCCTGCATCATTCGCGACAGGTCGACCGCGCTCTCGACCTCGCCGATCACGACCGCGGCGCTCGACTCGCCACCGGCGTAGGCGGCGGCGATGCGGCCGGCGAGCGTCGACGCCGGCTCGCGCTCGAAGGCATCGACGTCGTACATCCGCAGCACCTCGGAGAGCGCCGGCAGGCCGACCGTCTCCGGCGCCCACAGCACCATCCGGGCGCCGTCGTCCTCGAGCAGCACCGTGTGCGTCTTAGCGTACGCGTAGGGCAGCGGATGCCGCATCGCGTCCTCCTCAGCGGCCGGGTGCCGGTGCCGGCGACGACGCCGCCGGGGCCGACGGCACGATGATCGGGACCACGACCGGCACCCCGGGATCGGCGGGCGCCCTCGGGATCGGCCTGGTCGTCCCGGGCGAGCTCTGCGGCGCCGAGATCTGGCCGGTCTCATCTGGCCCGCGGATCGGCGCGATCACCGGCGACTCGTTGATCGGCACGAGCATGCTCGGGTTCGGCTGCATCTGGCGCTGGAAGCTGCGGATCTGCTCGTAGCGCTCGAGCGAGACGCGGTTGGTCGTCTCGGCGTCGCGCATCACCACCGGGCGCAGGAAGACCATCAGGTTGGTCCGCGTCTTGGTCCTGCTTTCGCTGCGGAACAGCGCGCCGAGGTACGGGATGTCGCCGAGCAGGGGCACCTTCGTCTTGTTGTCGGTGTAGCGGTCCTCGATCAGGCCGCCGAGGACGATGATCTGGCCGTCGTCGACGACGACGTTCGACTCGATCGACCGCTTGTTGGTCGACGGGCCGGCGTTCGAGGTTCCCGGCGCGACCTGCTGCGACAGGCTCGATGCCTCCTGGAAGATCGTCATCCGGATCGTGCCGTTCTCGCCGATCTGCGGCCGGATGCGCAGCGTGATGCCGACGTCCTTGCGCTCGATCGTCTGGAACGGGCTCGTCGTCGCGACGCCGGTGTTGGTGAACTGGCCGGTGACGAACGGCACGTTGCTGCCGACGACGATCTTCGCTTCCTCGTTGTCAAGCGTCACCAAGTTCGGGGTCGAGGCGATGTTGGTGTTGGTCTGGCTCTGCAGGATGCGCGCGATCGCGGCGAGGCCGATGGTGCCGTAGAAGTTGTGCAGGAGCGCGACGTTGAGTCCTTCGCCGATCAGGCCGGCGGCGCTCGCGGCGCCGCTGCCGATGCCAGCCGTGCCACTACCGGTGGTGGGGGTGGTGGCGGTTCCGCCGCCGAGCTGCGCCGCCGTGAGGGCGAGCAGGTTGCCCGTGGTCCCGAAGTTGGTGCCGCCGACGAGCGCGTTGGTTTGGCTGCTGTTGGCGATCAGGCCCTGCCACTGGAAGCCGAAGTCGGCGGCGTTGTCACCGGTCACCTCGACGATCAGGCTTTCGATGTAGACCTGCGCGCGCCGCTCGTCGAGCTGGTCGATCATCGATCGCACCTGGCGGTAGAGCGGCTCGGGCGCGGTGATGATGAGCGAGTTGGTCGACGGATCGGCCTGGATGAATCCGCCCGTCGACGGCCCGGCCGCCGGCGTGATGGGTGCCGCCGCTGCGCTCGATACGTTTCCGGTGCCTGCGGTGCCCGCAGGATTGACGCCGCCGGTCGGCGTCGGCGTCGAGCTGCCCGTCGGGCCGCCGGCTCCGCCGGCACCGCCTGACGCAGCGCTGAACGCGGCGCGCAGCACGGTGGCGAGCTTGGTCGCGTCGGCGTTTCTGAGGTGGACGACCCAGATGTTGCCGGTCGTCGCCGACCCTTGCGGAGCGACGTCGAGCTTGGCGATCAGCGACCGCAGGCTCGCCATCCGCGCCGGATTGGGGCTGCGAACGATGAGCGAGTTGCTGCGGCCGTCGACGATGACCTGGGGCGCGGCCAAGGTCGAAGCGCCGGCGGCGCCAGGCACCGCAATCGCACCGGGCGCGCCGCCTTCGCTGAGGCGCTGGATCAGCGGCGCGATGTCGGACGCGACCGCGTACCTGAGCGGGATCACCTCGACGTCGCCGCTCGCCGGCGTGTCCATCGCGGCGATGATCTTGCCGATCCGCTGCAGGTTGTCGGCGTAGTCGGTGATGACCAGGGTGTTGTTGCCCGGGTTGGCGTTGATCGTGTTGTTGGGGCTGATCAGCGGCCTGAGCACGGGCACGAGGTTGTTCGCGTTCTCGTGGTTGAGGCGAAAGATCTGGGTCAGGATCTGGTCGCCGCGGCGGCCTGCGTTGCCGACGTCGACCGTTCCCGTCTGCAGCTTGGCATCGGCTTCGGGAACGACCTTGTAGAGACCGTTGACCTCGACGACCGTGAAGCCCAGCCCGCGCAGGGCGGCGAGGAAGTTGAAGTAGGCCTCGCGCGGCGTCAGCGGCTCCTCGCTGTAGAGCGTGATCGTGCCGCGCACGCGCGGATCGACGACGAACTGCTGGCGCAGGATCGCCGACATCGCCCGCGCGACGCCCTCGATCTCGGCGTTGACGAAGTTGAGCGTCACCGGCTCGCCGCGAAAGCGTGCCGCGCTCGCCGTCTGTGCGGTGGCCGTGCCCATCGGCATCGAGGCGAGCAGCAGCGCGGCCGCCGCCGTCGTTGCGCCGCTCTTGCGCAGCCAGGTCGTGCGCGAGGCGCAGGGTTCGGTCATTCTCATCCGATCGAAATGATCGACTTGGCACCTTCGCGCCGGCCGATGATGTTGAGAAGGTTCGACAGCGCCGCCTCGTCGGTCGAAGCGGCCCGCGCTTCGCCGCGGAACTTGACGCCGCCCGGCCCCCAGGTTCCGTTTCCGCTCAGCTGCAGCGGGCCGTCGAGGGTGGTGACCGAGAGCAGCGTCGCGCTGTTGCTTCCACTGCCGCCGGTCAGCGTGACCTTGTAGCTGCCGAGCGTGTCGAGCGTCGTCAGGCGCGACGAGACGCCTTCGAGGGCGAGGTCGACCTTGCCGTCGAGGCGCCAGCGGCCCTCGACCGACTCGATCGTCACGCCGGGCGAGAGCAGGCGGAAGCTGCCGCCGAGCTGGAGCGTGTTCCAGGGCGTGCCGAGGCCGCCGAGCCAGGCGCTCGGCCATTGGCCGATCCAGTCGGTGCGCGGCAGGAGCGTGGCGCGGATGCGGCCGAGGCCGGGCCGGACCTGGATCACCGTCGTGCCGTTGAGGCAGCACTCGTGGCGCGCCGCGAGCTCGGCGCCGTACCAGCGCGGCGCCAGGGTCCACTCGAGACGCCCGGGGAGCGAGCTCGCGTCGCGGCTGCCCGGGCCGCCGGCAAGGACGGCCACGGCGCTGCCCGACCAGACGGTTCCGCGCGCATCGGCGAGGATGAGCCGGCCGTCGGTCGACGACGCGACCGCGCTCGCGAGCCACGACGCCGGCGCGAACAGGACCAGCCCGGCGAGCACGCCGACGATGCCGCCGGCGACCGCCCAACGCACCGCCGCGCCGCGCGCCTGGACCCAGGCTTGCTCGGCGAGGGTCGATTCGCTCCAGCCGGTCGACGCGACCGTCGGGGTCCAGAGCTGGCGATCGCGTTTCTTGCGGATCATGGGTTGCCCGCCAGGGTGATCGAGATCGAGCCGCTGTAGCCGGAAGCGCCCTTGAGCAGTTGCGCTTCGACCGGCCGCGCGCGCGCCGCGCTGCGCGCTTCGCCGAGCCAGTTGCGCAACGCCTCGAACGGCACGCCCGAGAACGTGAGCACGGCGCGGTCGCCCTGCAGGGCGATCTTGCCCTTGCCGCCGAGCCGCTCGGTCGCCGCGCGCAGCGCCTCGTTGGCCTGGGCCGGCGGCACCGGCGAGGCCGAGCGCAGCGCCGCGCTCTCGACTGCCGCGATCTGCATCTGCTGCCACTGCGCGTCGAGCCGGTCGATCTCGGCCGGCGTCTCGCGCAGCGTTCTGAGCGCGGGCTGGACGGCGATCAGCCAGACGACGAGCAAGGCGAGCGCGACCGCGCCGCCGGCGATCAGCTGACGCTCGCGCGGCGCGCGCGAACGCCAGAGCTGTCCCGCCTGGGCGCGCGCGCTGGCGACGCCGGGCGGCAGCGAGGTGGCGTTGTCGACGCTCACGTTGCGCCCCCGCTGCCGCCGCGGGTCAGGATCAGGCGGCCTTCGCTGGCGTCGACGCGGACGCCGGCCGGCCGCAGCACGGAACGGAACTGCTCGATCTGCGCGTCGCTCCAGCCGTTCGCCGCGAGCGAGAGCTTGCCGCCCTCGAAGCGAACGGTGTCGACCGGCGGCCGCTCGCCCGGCCAGGCGGCGGCGGCCGCCTGCAACATCGGCTCGAGGTCGCTGTCGCCCGCCTTGCCGGCGAGCGTTCGCAGCGCCTGCGTCTCGCGCAGCATGACCGCCGCGGGGTCGCGCTGCACGTCGCCGTCGGCGACGCGCGGGAAGGTTTTCTTGACCAGCGCCTGGATCGCGGCCCGCCGCGATTCGACCGCGCTCCGCTGATGCCAGGCCCAGACGTTGAGGCCGACGATCTGCAACGCGACGAGCAGGGCCAGGCCGATGCGCACCGGCCGCCAGGCCGGGCTCATCGCCTGGCGCGCCCAGTCGCCGATCGCGCGCGCGCCGCGCGTGCGTCGCGCCAGGTCGAACTGGCGCAGGTTCCAGAGGCTGCGCCCCGCCTGCAGCAGACGCTGCTCGGTCGGCATGACATTGACCGGCGCGCCGAGCCAGCGCTCGGCCGCGGCGGCGGCCATCGGCGCCGCCGTCCAGCGCGTCTGCGGCGGTGCCGGCTGCGGCACGAGGGCTCGCGCGAGGCCGCCGTCGAGCCGAACGGTGGCGACGCCGTCCGTGCTGGCCCACGTGATGACCGCGCCTTCGACGGTGCCGACACCCGACGACGGCGCGTGGAAGTGGCCGGCCGGCGGGTCGTCGGGCCAGGCCATCGGCACGACGCGGTCGACGAAGACGTTCGCCTTCTCGAGCGCCGCGAGCTCGTCGGCGAGCCAGGCCTTGTCGACCGCCGCGACCCAAGTCGGCTGGCCGGCGACGGCAAGCGGCGCGACCGCGAGGTGGACGTTCTCCGCGTCTTCGAGCAGCGCCTCCTCGATCACGCCGACGATCGCCATGCGCAGGCGCGCCGCCGGTGCTTTCGGCAAGGTGATGCGGTGCCAGCTGACGTCGGCCTCCTGGATGACGGCGATGACGACCGAGCGCGTCGGCAACAGCGCCGCGGCGGCGTGGCCTTGCGCTTCGACCTCGATGCCGTCGTCGCTGGTGACGTAGGCGTACTCGCGCCGACGCGCGCCGGCGGCGCCGGATTCCTCGCTCGCGCCGGCGCGCAGGCGCTGGCGTTCGGGAAACTGGAGGACGAGGGTCGACATGCGGTGGGGGCTGGGGCGCGGCCGATTTTAGGGACGTCGAGGGAGCGAACCCTTGGCGATCAAGGACTTAGGGGCGATCTTGTAGCGAAATCGCCGTACTGGTTCTCGCTTTGGCGAGGTTTACGAGCCGGTCTGCTCGCGCGTGGAGACGCGTTCGCGCTGCAGGACGACGACCGTCGGCCCGTTGCGCTTCACGAGCGAGTGCTGCTCGAGAACGACGTCGCCGAGGCGCAGGCGCCCGCGCACCTGGAAATAATTCGAGTTGAACGCGAGCCGGTTGAGGTTGGCCGGCGGCACGTTCGGCGCGAGCGCCGTCAGATCGCCGACGCTCTTGAGCGGCGCCCGCTGACGCGACTGGACGATCCGTTCCGCCGTGGCGAGATCGAGCTGGTCGACGACGGCGACGAGCACTTCGCGCGGTGCCGTGTTGACGTTGACCAAGGCCGGAAATCGCAGCGTGTCAGGGATGAGGATGATGTAAGGCTCGAGCAAGCGCAGCGATTCGGCGTCGATGCCGAGCCAGCCGAGCTGGGAAGCGGACTGCGGCATGAGCGGCGGATCGGCGGGTGGCGGCGGCGGGCTGCTCGCTCCGGGCGCCGGCGGCACGGGCGGTGCCGCGTCGCGCAGGGCCACCGCGATGCGCGTCGCGACGTCGGCGGAGACGCCGACCGTCGTGCACAGCCGCTCGAGCGTCGCCAATTCGATCTTGTCGATGCCGCCGGTGGCATCGAGCAGGTTGAGCAGGTTGTAGCGCGCCATCGCGTCGGTGATCACGCCGGACAGGAACGCCTCGGGCGCGTCGTCGGTGTTGTCCTTGTCGGCGGCGAGAAAGGTCGAGAGGCGCGCTTCCGCCAGCGGCACGGCCCACGGCTCGCCGAGGTGGTCGCGAGGAGGGGGGTGCAGCTGGTCATTCTTCGCGTCTTCCCGCAGGATGAGCCGAGCCCAGTCGAGCGCGCCGGAGAGAATCCACGCCGACTGCGTGCGCGCGCGCTCGGCGGCTTCGACCTGGATCGCGCGCCACTGCTGCCAGACCATCGAGCCGGCGAGCGTCGCCACCAGGGCGACGATGATCATCGCCGTGAGCAGCGCCGCGCCGCTCTGGCGCGACCGCGAGTCGATGCGGGAGCGAACGATCATGGCGCGATGATCGTGTCGCGCACGAGGTTGCCGACGAGGCCGCTGCCCGGCGCGAAGCCGAGGACGACGCGCACGCCGCTCGGCAACGCGACCTTCTGCACGCCTGGGCCCGCCCCGGAAGCGGCCGGCGTGGTCGGCAGCGCGACGACGTTGCCGGTCGACTGGCAGTTGGCCCACGCGGTTCCCTGGAAGAAGTAGACGTGCCAGTCCTCGAGGCCGGCGAGTGCGCGCAACTGGCCGCCCTCGCTGCCCTGGAACTGCTGCGTCCGGAACCAGCTTTCCTGCAGATTGCGCGTCGTCGTCACGACCGGGCCGGCCCAGCGCTGCCAGACGGACGCCTGGGTGTCCGGGCGCAACGCCCAGACGACGACCTGCAGCCCGCCTTCGGCGCGGCGGACGAGTCGAACGCTCTGGCCGTCGCAGCTGAGCGTCGGCACCGCGCTGGTCTCCTGGATCGACGCCAGGTCGAGCTCCCATTGCGCGATCACGGTCTCGAGGCGGAGCACTTGCTCGAGCCGCACCTGGTTGGATTCGCGCGTGCGGGCGATGCCGTCGACGCCCTGCCACGCCATCAGCGACATGATCGCCATCACGACCATCGCGACCAGCACCTCGATCAGGGTGAAGCCGCGGCAGCGTGGAGCGGAGCTCATTGCTTGCCCAGGATGGTCGAGAGCAGCACGATCTGCAGGCCGTCGGCGTCCAGCATGCGCGCATCGACGCGGCGGAAATTCGGGTTCGGCGTTGGCCGCACGATCAGCTTGCCGGCGTAGGTGCGGCCGAGCTGCTCGCAGGTGAAGTCGCCGTCGCCGATGTCGGGGAACTGCTGCCTGAGCTTGAGCTCGGTGAGCTTGTTGTCCGCGCACCACTGCGCCGCCGTCACTTCGGCCAGGCGAGCGGTGTTCGACGTCAACGATCCCGCCGCCCGGATGCCGGCGCCGAGGGTGACGGCGACGATCGCCAGCGCGACGAGTACCTCGATCAGCGTGAAGCCGCGTTGGCGAGACGTCACCGCGCGACCCCCGCGTTGTCGCTGACCGCGAACGGTCCGATGCCGTCGGTCATGAGCGTCAGCCGCTGGTTGTCGAGGCGCAGCAGGATGCGCTGCTCGCCGATCAGCGGCTCCGGTCCGAGGACGACGGCGCGCGCGCCGATCACCTGCGCCGAGGTGCTCGCGTCGAGCCAGTGCGTCGGCAGCGGTGGCTTGGCTGCGAGGCCGACGAAGCGAAAGCCGCTGCCGTCGGACTGCTCTGCCAGCGGCTCCCAGCGCGCCGCGACTCCGGAAGCCCGCGCCTCGGCGCGCGCCGACTCGAGCAACGACACCAGTCGTGTCGCCTCCTGCTCGAGCTTCGACGCCGCCGGGTCGCGCAACGCCAGACTCGCCACCGCCGTCGCAATCGCGATCATCGCAACGACGACCATCAGTTCGATCAGCGTGAAGCCGAGCGATCCCCGGCCCGCCGACAAGAGTCTCCCGGAAAGCGGCCCCAACGGGGCCGGCCCCTCCCTCCCGGAGGGAGGGGAGCGAAGCGGGGAGGGAGCAGCCCTGCCCGGGTTCTGGCAGGAGGGCAGGGCCCTACTGCCAAGAGCCGATATCGGCATTCTTTCCATCGCCGCCGGCAACTCCGTCGGCCCCGAAGCTGTAGACGTCGATCTCGCCCTTCAGGCCGGGGTTCGCGTACTGGTAAGGGCTCTTCCAGGGGTCGCTCGGCAGCTTGTCGAGGTAGGGGCGCCAATTCGGCGGCACCGGCCCGACGGTCGGCTTGGCGACCAACGCCTGAAGTCCCTGCTCGCCGGTCGGATAGCGCAGGTTGTCGAGCTTGTAGAGCTTGAGCGCCTGCATCAGG
>Ga0157375_10004112_pt1 | contig 12623 bp, 10 predicted proteins | sample M35metaG_FD_115311 | JGI IMG/M metagenome (GOLD analysis project Ga0157375, IMG submission 115311) | Miscanthus rhizosphere microbial communities from Kellogg Biological Station, Michigan, USA - M3-5 metaG | ecosystem: Host-associated > Plants > Roots > Rhizosphere > Soil | place: USA: Michigan...
GCAATGTGTTGCGCATCGGCGGCACTTCCGCCATTACCGCACAATAGTACTTTTTTGCCCGTCTTAAAAGTCTTGACAATGAGGTCAGCACAATTCTCGATCGACGTAATGTTGTTCTCAAGTATCGAACTGAAAACGTCGACGTGCTGTTTGAGCGACGCCTCTATCACGGAATCAGAGCCATTTTCGACTGGCTGCCTATTTTCCAATATTTTTTCAACGATATTTGTCGTTGAATACCCGTTTTTTAACGCCAATGACAAAACTTTTCCGCCATAACTGCCCACAAAATCTCCGCCAATGATTTCCTCTACCTTCCAGTCACCTCCTTTGACCAGGATGTCGGGCCTAATGCTCTTGATCAGATTTTCAGGCGTAAGCTCATCAAAAATAATGACTTCGTCAACGACCTTCAATCCTAGTAAAACGGCTTTACGGGCGTCCTGGTTATTGATCGGCCGGTCATTTCCTTTTATGGCCCTCACAGACTCGTCACTGTTGATACCGACGATCAGCCTTGTACCTAAAGCCTTGGCCCGTTCCAATAGGTCTATATGACCCGCATGGACAATGTCAAAACAGCCATTGGTGAAAACTATCATAGGGTTGTTTGAAAAGTTATAATTCAGCCGCGGTTTTAACTTCCATTTTTTTTGCGATCAGATTAACTAATAAAACTCCTATCATGGCCGTGAAGCCAACCTTGATCATATTAGGGATGATCGTCGCATAAAATGACTCATAAGAGATAGTGCTTATGAGCATAAAGTAGACACTAAGTTTCCAGATCACCGGTTTTTGGCCTTCGACAAAAATTCGATAAATGAATCTAAGTATTAAGCCCAAGATCGCCATTCCGATCGGGACTCCAATAACGCCGAAATTTCTTAGTAAGTCTCCGATCGGCGTAATTGCATACGATGATCCGCTGAAGTCAAAGTAAAGGTCGCTGTATCGCCTGGGGTCGGAGGCAACCGGCTTATCCGGCCAAAGAACACGCGGTATGAAGAAAGTTGTGGAATCGACCCAGATATTATTATCGATACCGTAAGCCTCTTCATACGGTTTCAATTTTTCATAATTCGATGCTACGACCGCGAGGGTGCTAAGTATATCGATCCTCTCGACCAAGCTGGAAAATCCGGAAGAGACTGAATTCGAAACGTCACTTCGGCCTATCTCATTAAAAGCTTCAGCAACATTTTCCGCATACTGGGCAGAGTTTTGCTGCTCCTCTGTCCCTTTAACAGATCTAAAGGTTGTTCCATAGATCATTCCGACCACCAAAAAGATCGGTAAAAGTATCCCGACGATCACCGTTTGTCTAAAAGTGATTTTACGTCCCGCAAGAATATAGGAAAGCATTACAGGGACGAGGATCTGCAGGATACCGGCTCGATTACCCGCAAAAAGGGCAGCTCCGATGCTTATAGTACCGATTAGGCCAATTATCAGCAGATAGATGGGGCTTAATCTTCTCTGTTGGAATATTATCAACCAAAGAAAGACGGTGGCTTGAAGTGAAAATCTGGATGTAAGATAGATCAAGCCGTCGTAAGAATTAACAACGGTACCGGTTTGATAACCGAACCCGCCTGTTGTGAATGACAAAATAAAAAATACTGAACCGAGGAGCATCAGAAACACTGAGGGAATAATTAGTGAGGAGGGAGAGTAATCGGCCGACGGGATTCGGCTTGCAACAAAACCCCCTAACTTTGCTCCAATCGGGAGAAGGTATCCGATGGCGAGCCCGCCAAACCCAAGCGCCACAAGGACTATCGTGAATGGTAGGTCCGTCTGAATATCCTGTATCAAAGGTAAAAACCCAGGTTGAGACCATCCGCCCGCAAGCAAAAATCCGCCGACGACAAACGCGGGGAAAAAATAGGACAGCGTTGCAAAGACAAGCGGATTCGCTAAACTAAATCTTCCCTGATAGTTTAGAACGCAGAGCGGCACGGCCATTACGACCGCGAGGCCAAATACCCACGGGAGCAGAAACAGGTAAGGAAAGTTGTCGAATGCTCCAAGGGTCGCAAGCAGAACTATGAACGTAACGAGCGCGGCCAACCCCATCATTATGATTGCCGGAACTGCACTTAATTGTTCGGTTGAGTTCGCGCGATCGCGAAATTGTTCTGCCCTATTCATTTTTAATAAATACTCGACTATTGCGGTAAACGACAGACAGCGATAATTCCGTCTGCCCATTGCCGCGATAGCGTTACACAAATATCATTAAGCAAATTGAGCACCGGGCGGCTGTGCGGGCGGTGCTCTCTACCAAGATCATAAAAGTAGAAATTACTTATCTCCAGCCTGTGGCGCTCGATAAGCAGCCTTAAGGTTCCATAGGAATAATAAGCAACGTGATCAGGATGTACGGGTTCTATCTTGCCCCGCTTGCCCCTCACTCCGTAGTAAAAAAATCGCATTGCGCAATAAGCGTTTACAGTGGTAATGAGCAAGACCGAATTTCGATTCATAAATCGCTGAACACCATTAAGTAAGAGTCCCGGGTTACTTAGATGTTCAATTACCTCTCCCGCAACGATGACTTCAAATGCGTCGTCGAGATCAACCTCCTCCAATTTTTCCAGATCACCAAAAATCACCTGTTTGGACCCATTAGCGGTCAGTACATCGATACCGGCTTGATCGGCATCCAGACCCCAAAGATCTGTCGAAACTTTCTCAAGTTCGGAATGGAGGAGCGTACCATTGCTTATCGCACCTTCGGTGTAGGGATAGTTTGTACATCCCAAATGCAAAACACGCTTCCCTGCGCAAATCTCCGTAATAATATCCAACCGTTGAACGAGGTCGAAGTCGTTGGCCATAATCAAATCTTATCAGAGATGCCCTCGATTTACGGCACTTTTCGCCGGCTCATTTGTATTTGAGTATAGCGTTCCTGATAAGAAGCTTCTCGTCCGCTTCGAAAAGGCCGGTAAACAATAATCCAGCCATGTAAACCAATAATCCGATAAAGACAGCGGTCACAAAAGCGAGCCAGCCACTCGGTAGCCGCGATACTAATAACCATTCAACCAGACAGGTGAAAAGGCCGGCCGCCGCGATCCTAGCCCAAATGGAGCCCCAGAATCTCCAGCAAATGCCATCCAGGAACTCGCGTTCAACATAGATGATAAGCGGTATGAAAATCAGGACGCCGATAAGCCGCGCAAAAGCCACGCCCTCAGCTTTCCATCGATTTGACAAAAACACCATCAGTGGAATCGAGACGAACATCCAGATAAATGTAGCAACTGCATTTACAGCGGCAAATCTGAAACTCTCTGCAACCTGCCATGCTATTGTATTCATCGCGACCAAGGCAAAAGTAAATACGTGAATAACAAGCAGCCAATATGACAAATCGGCAAACTCTTGATTCAACCAGATACCAAGGAAGAGACGGCCGCAAACTACGGCCGAGATCACGGCAAATACGACGAGCGACAATATTAGCTTAGTCGATTTCTGGTAGAGGGTCACCAGTTTTTCTTTCTCGTCAAGTAATTCGTTAACAGCCGGGAACAGAGCCAGAACCAGGCTACCCACGAACATCTGGATATACATCGCAAGCGTCATCGGCACAACGTAATAAGTTAAAGCGGCCGGGCCAAATTTTCTCACTATCCAGCCTCTTTCAAACAAAAGGAGTAAGCTGCCGCATAGCTGATACACGATAATACTTGTGGCGTACCGCCAAACAAGTCCCCACGCTTCCCCGCTGACATGTAGCTTGAGCCTCAATTCCGGCAAGAGGTTTTTGGCCATCAAATACGACGAAAGACATACGCCCGCCGCGACAGCAAGTGTCAATAAGAGAATGGTCAACACTCCATATCCGAAAATGACTGCAATGACGCTGCCTACGCTGAATAAAAGACTACTCAGGTTCGTTAAAAGCAGAAAGCGGTCAAATCTTTGTAAACCTTGCAATATTGATTGAAAGATCTGGCTGAGGGTTCCGACCAGTATTGTTATCGACGCTAAGTACAGGGCTATGACCGCAGTATTTTGTAACCCTGGAGTGATGAGTAAAACGTTGGTAACGATCAATCCGGCGAGAATTATGATGGCGGCCGCTCCTAACAGTCCCAGTGATAGACTAAGTATTACTGTCGCCGATACGATATCCGAGATTTTGTCTGTTTGGCGGCTCACCTTGTATTCCGCCACGTATTTTGCCGCGGCCTTTCCGATCCCGAGCGTAAAGAAATAACTCGAAAAACCCGATATGACTACGTAGAGGCCATAAAGCTCGGTTCCCAACCCCTTGACAATTATCGGCGTAGCAATGATCGTCGGAATGATCGGAAAGAGCCAGGAGAAGAGGCCGTATAGGCTGTTTTTCAGGAGTAGATGGCGTCTGCTTGTGTTTTCAACCATCGACAAAGCACCCCTGATATTTCGAGATCGCTATCTGAGAGGCGACACGCTCGTCGAAATGCGTTAGAACAAATTCACTGCCAGCACGAGCCAGCTTTTCCCGCAATATGGGATCGTCTTTCATATTATGAATGGCGCGAGCAAGGGTTTCCGCGTCTCCGGGTTCGATCAGCAGGCCTGTTTCACCATTTCTTAGAGCCTCGGGAATCGCATATACATTTGTTGAAATACTCGGCACACCTAGGGCCATAGCCTCCAACAAAGCGATCGGTAGCCCCTCAAGTAGGCTGGGCAACGTAAACACATCGGCGATTCTAAAGAACTCGAGCACCTCCTCGCGTGTAGATCCGACCTCATCTGATCGGATAAATCGAAAATCGTCGCCAAGCTCATATTCTAAGATCCGCCGATTCTCTTCCCCAACTGGTCGGACCGGGCCTACCCAAACAAATTTGAAATTTGTTTCCTCCCGATTCAATATTTTGGCAGCGTCGAGGAATATCCACCGTCCCTTTCGATCGATGAATTGCCCGACACAAAGAATGATGAAATCGTCAGCGTAAAAACCGTATTGTTTACGAAGGGCTTTTGGATCGCGTCCGGTCTCGAGGGTTCGACCGATCTGTCTTGGGTCAACACAGGTATAGGTCACGGCTATCCGTTTCCAAAAAGTCGGGTTAACCAGATGTCGGAGCTCATTTTTTGTATATTCATTCGACGCAAAAATATGAAATCCACGGACGCGTGAAACGATCTGCATTCTTATCTTCCAGGCAAGCTTCCGCCACCGGGCGTGGGTGCTCGGTGCATTGTGAAGCGTTGTAAAGACATTCGCATGTCTAATCCTGAGAGCAAGATAGAATATCCATGATTGCCATGGGGCAAAATCAATATGCAAGATACATTGACTTAGATCGAATTTTCTCAAATAACGGAAAGTAATGACTTCGGCCCGAATCCGCCGCCATTGGCGCTCTAGTTTTCTCATGATCGTCGGAGCCGTTTTATTATCTATGCAAGCATCGATGAACTCGTAACGAACGCCAATTTGCTCAATGAAGTTAATGATTTCCTGGGACGAGCCGAAGGGCAATATGACAACAATGTCCCAGTCGGCTTTCGCCTCTTTCATGATTGCCAGCAGATATATCTGAGCGCCGCCCCAATTCAGGTAATTCCATACGTAAATTATCTGGCGCCGCGGTTTAGTCACGTTCACTGGGTTTGGTGATGGATTCAATTAGTTGAGTATTGTTCAATAAACGGCTTTTCGATCGATCCGCCGGTCGGCCTCCTGAGCAGGCCGAGGCCTTGGAGTACGAGTTTTGTCACAAAAACAAAAAAAGCAGTAACTGCCTTCGGTTTCGACGGGGCGCCGAGCCAATAACACATGAACCGGTTTCGAAGGTTGTGGCCTCCGTTATAATTAGTCCACAATTCCCTATAAAGCTGTTTGAGCGACATTTCACTCAGTCGCGGCGGAGGCGTATTCGGTTGATTAAAAACTCGAGCTCGTGGCTCGATCAGCAGCTTCCAGCCTCGCTTTTTCAAACGGGGTGTGAATTCCGCATCGCCAAAATGCGGCAGCCATTTGACCGCAAAAAGCCCTTCTTTGCGAAAAGTCTCCGCCGAAAAGAGCGTGCAATTGCCCACAATAAGCTCGACCTCAAACTCCTGTTTCGGCACGGTCCACACCGTCTGCCCGTTGAAATGTCGCCAACCACCATACCAAGTGTCCCATTTGGGGGCGACCTGAAAAACCCTGTGCGGCACATCCCATGAAAGTAAAAGCCCTCCCACGACGCTTTTTTTATTCCGCTCAGCCGTTTCGACCATCAGCTGCAAAAACTTGGCGTCGAAAATCGTATCGTCGTTTATCAGCAGAATGTAGTCTGGGCCGTTCTCAAGAGCGCGTTCCACTCCGAGATTTGCGGCGCCGGAACACCACAAATTGCCATCCCCGTGGATGATCTCGACCCCCGGAAATTGTTCTTTGATGGCTTCGGGGGTACCATCGGTCGACCCGTCATCGACTATGATCTTATGAATCTCAAGGCCCGCGGTGTCGATACGTTCCAGGCTGCGAAGGCATTGCAGCGTGATCTCGCGACGATTGCGAACGGGCGAAATGATCTCGATCTTTATGTTTTTCATTTCCGATCCAGCATTTTGTCCGGTTTCCCACTAAAGACGAACTTTTGTAAGATTAATTGAGGGAAAGATAATTTCTCCGAGGCATTCCGGCGCGACGTCTGAATCTATCAAGTTTACATCGAAAATCAAATATGAGGAAAGTATTAATTACCGGTGGAGCGGGCTTTGTCGGTCGTCGTTTTGTGAAACGTTTCCTGGAAATGGGAGATGAAGTTCATTGCGTTGACAATTTGGCACCTATGAGCGGATCGGTCTCACCTCGAATTGGATGGTACGCGACCAATCCGCTCGATTTTGAGGGATTCAGGTTCTACGAGGAAGATTGCCGCACCTTTTTTCAACGCGTAAAAGAAGATGATTTTGATTATTGTCTTCACCTTGCCGCCCTTGTCGGTGGAAGATTGATGATCGAAAATAATCCGCTGGCGGTAGCGGACGATTTGTCTATCGATGCCGCGTATTGGCAATGGGCCCAACTGACAAACCCCCGGAAGACGATATGTTTCAGTTCAAGCGCAGCATACCCTATCAAATATCAGACCGAGGGTGACTATGTACTGCTGAAAGAAGAGATGATCAATTTTGAAAGCGATCTTGGTATGCCGGATATGTCCTACGGCTGGGCAAAATTGACCGTTGAGTATCTTGCTCGTCTTGCCTTCGAAAAAAACGGCCTCAAGTCGATTTGCTATCGTCCTTTTTCCGGCTATGGAGAGGATCAGGACGAAACCTATCCGTTCCCGAGTATCTGCAAGCGGGCTTTAGAGCACAAGGGGGCGCCTTTTCTTACCGTTTGGGGCACGGGCGACCAACTGCGTGATTTTATTCACATTGAGGATTGCGTTGATGGAGTGCTTGCGACGATGGATAAGATCGACAATGCAGATGCTATGAACCTTTCGACGGGGATTTACACCAGTTTTAAGCAATTTGCGATACTCGCTGCGGAAGCCTGTGGTTATTCACCAGAGGTGAGAGGGCTTTCCGATAAGCCGACCGGCGTTTTTGCACGTGGCGGTGACGTAACGAAACAAAATGCGTTCGGATTCAAACACTCGATCAATTTTGAAAGCGGGGTCAAAACGGCGCTTGAATATTACTCAAAGCATTAAACATTACACCCTCACAGCTATTGCTGATCAACGTTATCGTTGTAATCGTTTCGATGATAATAGCTCTGATAGTAATAGTAGTTGTCTCTGGTATTTAGGTTGACGTTGTTTAGTACAACACCAAATATCTTGGCACCGATCTCCTGCAGTAACTGGCGCGAACGCCTCACGACCTGGCGTGAACTTCGGCCGGCGTGGACCACGAGAATGACGCCGTCAACCATCGACGCGGTAAGAACGCCATCCGTAAATGAAGCGATCGGCGGCGAGTCAACCACGACGTGCGTGAATTTGGTTTGAAGCCTTCTGAGCAATGACGCCATGTGTTCGGAACCAATTAGCTCAGCCGGATTTGGCGGTATAGGCCCCGAGGTCAAAATATGCAGTTTTGATCTCTCATCCTGCCTGATCGCGCTAGTTACTTCCTGGTCTGTCAACTCGCTCGCAAGGAGCGTGCTGAGCCCGATATTGTTTTCGACCCCAAATATTGAATGAAGTCGCGGTCGACGCATATCCGCGTCGATGATTAGGACCCGGGCTCCCGTTTGGGCCAGGCTGATGGCCGTATTTGTCGCTGTCGTCGTCTTACCTTCGGATGGAAGGCTGGAAGTTACGAGGAGCGATTTCGGAGCATGACCGGCTGTCGACAGCAGGATCGAAGTCCTCAAATGGCGGTAAGCCTCCGCGAGCGATGAGCGCGGATCTGCGGCGATCAACAAAGGTGATTGCGGTGCTTCCTCTTCGCTTTCATTCGCCCCGACTAGCAGCAGCTTTCGCTTCGGGATCGAATTCATCGTCGGTATCGCAGCCAGGGCCGGTAGTTGCAGGTATTTCTCAACTTCTTCGGTGTTTCTAATCGTGTCGTCGAGATATTCGAGGAACAACGCGAGTCCCATTCCAAATAGCGTCGATAGGAATAACGCGGCGGCGACAGTCATGAGCCGCCTGGGGGAGACTGGCGTGTCTGGGGGTATTGCTATCTCGGTAACGCTAATGTTGTTGTCCGAGCCTTGAGCCAGTACATCGTTACCGCTCACCTGTTTCCTGAGATTGTCCAAAAAACCCTTGTTCGTATCGATATTTTGTTGGAGGAGTTTGATGTTAACCGCGCTCTGATTTTGTCCCTGGGCCTCGCCATATTGCTTATTGAAATCAACGCGGATCTTATCTTCTTTGTCCTTTGCCTGCAGGTATTTAGTGCGGAGATTCTCAAGAAGCCCGCTGGTGGTTCGCTGGCGGTAAGTTTCAAGATCTCCCTTGAATTTGGCTACCGCTTTGTCTATAGAATCTTCAAGGCTTTTTATCTGGGCGTCAATTTCGATGATCTCCGGCGCCCCTTCCTGATATTCCTGAAGCCGTAAGGCTCTCGTCTGCCGCAGATCGGCGATCTTCTTTAACGTCTCCGACTGTAAACTGCGAATGCTGTTCTCCTGCTCGGTGATAAAGCGGGCCATCTTGTCTTCCGCAAGTGCCTTGACCTTCTCGGGAGAATTACTAACGGTCATGTAATCGGCCTCAGCATTTTTTCTATCATTTTCGGCAACGAGTAGGCCTTTGTTCAAACCGCTTAGGCGGTCGATCACAATTGTCTGATCACCTTCGGTCTTAAGGATGCCGGCATTTTGGGTTAAATTGACCAGCTTTTCTTCGTCGCTTTGGATTTCCGATTGAAGGCTTGTGATCCTCTCCTGAAGAAAATCATTCGTCTTCCTACTTGTTCCCGACCGCTTCTCCTGGTTTACCGTCGTAAAAGTCTCCGCTATGGAGTTAACGACAAACGCCGCCAACTCCGGGCTAGAATGACTGAACGAGATGCCAATAAGACGAGTGTCCTTTACGGTGGCTCGCGATTCGCGTATCGGATCTATAACTAAGTTTTTATGAATGAGGTCAACGTAGGGCGAAAGGCGCACGGCCTCAGCTATTTCTTCTGAGGTTGCAAGTGACGTATCTTTGGCGACGGACTCCGACTGCGTACTCTTGTCTCTGTCTTTTCCATCCTCCGTTGCCAGGCCGATGGACCGAAGGACTGATCGCCACGGCGATACCTCGCTTTCTTTCTGGGCCTGTTGAAATTCCCTATTTGTGTCTAGGTTATGTTCCTTAACCACGCGCCGAAGCAGGCTATCGCTCCACAACAGCTGGAGCTGTGTATTAAAATAAGACGGATCGGGGTTCGAGATCGGCCGCTGTCGATCATTTGTAACAAGGTCTGGATTGATCTGCTCCAAATCAACCTGAACAACTGCCCGGGCCGAATAGATATTTGGTTTTCTCGCCATGTATATCGCGGCAAGCGTTGTTATCAGTACCGTAACACCGATAACAAGCCAAAGCCGCTTACGGATCGCGCGCCAATAGTCGACCAACTGAAATCCCTCATAAAGTTGGCCCTCGCGATAGGAGGGATATCTGCCCGCGGTCGTTTGCGAGTCGAACGATCGGTCCAGTTCTCCTTCATTAAGCGGATTTCTGATAATTTCACGCGTTTCTTTCATAAGTGAAAACTAAGGCAGCGGGACCCTATATATGACGTTCGGCACCGAGCTTTTGATCGAGTTGGCAAGTCCCTGCAAAATTGATTTTGCCTTGTCTTCGGAAACCGCGACGATGTCATTAGGCTCCAGATAAGGATCTTTCACTTTGCCCTTATCGATCTGATTCAGATCGTATATCAATTCTTCTCTGTCAACGCCCCCGGGACGTTGTCTCAGGATGCGGATTTTGTCTTTATTTGCCGCCGATTTTAAGCCCTCTGCGGAAACGATCGCCTGTGTCAGTGTGATGGGTTCTCGTATCTTGATCGAACCCTGCCTATTGACATTGCCGTACATGTAAACGATATCAGCATCCAAAACCGTTACCACGTCCCCCGGCTGCATCCAGAATGTCTCTTTTCCTTCCTGAATGTCACGGATCTTAAAGCCGACGACATCGACTTTATCACTGTCGGGGGCGTCATTGCTTTCCTTGCAGTTTGAGCTGCTGCCAGTTCGGGCGATAAGCAGTCGTGTACCGGCCTCCCTGTTTGGCCCGCCTGCCATCGCAAGCATTTCAAGCAAGTGAACGCGTCGGTTGACGAAGAAATTGCCTGGCTTTTCTACAGAGCCTATCACAGCGATCGACTGGGATTTCTGCTCGGCTACGACGACATTTACCTCCGGGTCGCGCAGGTATTTTTCCTTATAAGCATTTTCAATATCGGTCGCGAGCTCGCGTTCCGTCCGGCAAACCGCTACAACTGGGTGCTCTCAGCGAAACAAAACTATCGTGCCATTCGGGCTGACCAGAACGCGCTGGCTGAGGTCCGGATGTCGAAAGACCTGTATATCCAGCACATCTCGAAACCCAATGCGATACCTGTCGCTCTGTGCATTTGCATCGAGAACCGTAGTCCGCAAAGGCGTCGAAGACGGTGCGGGCACCTGCCCATTCGATATCTGGGCTGCCGCGTTAAGTGAGGAGGCCAGTCCAAACAGGCACAACACGCTGACAATTCTTAGTTTACTCATAACAAATTCCTATGAGTTCGCCGACAACTCCGATCCTTTTTCCTTAACGAGAATTCTTGCCGAATTTGCAATATAAAGCCGTAATAACCCGCAACGCCTCATAATAACAAACGTGTGGTGCTTTGAAAACACAAGCTTTGAAAGTCGGAGCAATTTCGCTAAACTCGGAATCACAAATTATCTGCTCAAATGGAAAACACTACGCCGATGCTTCGGCAATATCTTGAGATCAAAAAACGGTATCCGGGGACAATACTGTTCTTTCGCCTCGGTGACTTTTATGAGATGTTCAACGAGGACGCTCTCGTTGGCTCTCGTGAGCTTGAGATCACATTGACCGCTCGGCAAAAAGATTCGCCAAATCCCATCCCGATGTGTGGCGTCCCGCATCATGCTGCCTCGAACTACATCGCCCGTCTCGTCCGTAAAGGCTATCGTGTAGCAATCTGTGACCAAACCGAACTTCCTGGCAAAGGCGTAAAACTCGTAAAACGTGAGGTTGTTCGGGTTATTACGCCGGGGACAGCCGTTGATCCGCAGCTTCTCGAAGCAAAAGAGTCCGTGTATCTGGCTTCTGTTTGTGCTAGCGGTGAAACGTTTGGGGCGGCATTTTTGGAAACGTCATCGGGACGATTTTCCGCGACCGAGATCAGCGGCCCTGATGCTTGGCAAAAGATCTGTCATGAGATCGAGGCCCACGCACCGCGGGAGCTTTTATACCCGCAATCGCTGGAAAAACTGATCGGGCAAGCATTTGTGGCGTCCGCGACCTTGGGTTCACCATCGCTTTTTAACGATCGCGGCGCGCCCAGATCTTCTGATTTTCCTTTGATCACCCTGACCCCGCTCGCTGATTCAAACTTTGACGAAAAGGATTCGACCCGGCTTTTAAAGCAGCAGATGGGGGTCAGCGAACTCTCGGGCTTCGGATTAAAAGGCAAGAACGTCGCGAGCGGAGCCGCGGGAGCGTGTCTAGGATACGCACGGGAAACGCAGCGGGCGACTGCCGGACATATCTCAGAGATCAATTATTTCGAATCGAGCGATTTCATGATACTCGACGCTGTAACGCTCAAGAACCTCGAGATATTTGAGTCGCGTGGCGAAAAGAGCAAAAACACGCTGTTCGGCGTGATCGACGAGACCGTTACCGGTATGGGCTCGCGGCTGCTGAAGGAGTGGATATTACGACCGTCGTTAAAACGTAGCGAAATACAAACCCGCCTTTCAGCGGTCACTGAGCTTTCGGACACAATTCTGCGCGAAAAACTTCGGTTTTTGATGTAAGAGGTCAGCGACCTTGAACGACTGATCGGGCGTCTCAATCTTGGTACCGCTAGCCCTCGTGACCTGCTTGCGTTGAGACGCTCGGTCGGACAGGCGCCACTTGTAAATGAGGCTTTATCGGATGCCAAATCATTGCTTCTGCAGGTTTTAGCAGAAA
>Ga0157375_10004113_pt1 | contig 12622 bp, 5 predicted proteins | sample M35metaG_FD_115311 | JGI IMG/M metagenome (GOLD analysis project Ga0157375, IMG submission 115311) | Miscanthus rhizosphere microbial communities from Kellogg Biological Station, Michigan, USA - M3-5 metaG | ecosystem: Host-associated > Plants > Roots > Rhizosphere > Soil | place: USA: Michigan...
CAACGCGAAGCCCGGAAACTTTATCGTGTACAACACACTGCAGCCTGGTTCCAACGGGACCGTGGTTGCGAATGGCAACGAGGCGGTGAAAGCAGCCCGGTTGGTTTATAACGATTTCGGATTAGCGAATCAGTTTGGCGTGGACCTAAGAGACCTGGAAGGGTTTCAGTTCTTCAAGACTCCGTTTGGTGACGTTCAGAGAAACTCGCTGTTCGGAGATGCTCTTTACAGCGTCAACTTGGCGTTGTTCAAAACCACGCGGATCAACGAGCGATTCAAAGTCGAGTTCCGTGTGGAAGCACAAAACCTGCTGAACAACCGGAACTTCGGCGTGCCGGATCCCATAACAGAAGACGCGAGCAACGGCTTTGCCGTCAGCACTTTCCAGAATCCGGGATTCAATACGGGATCGGTCCGTACGCTACGGTTAGGAGCAAGACTCATTTTCTGATCGTCTACATCGGATTTGAATCTTGTAAGGAGGTGGCCACTGGTCATCTCCTTTTTAATTTGTCGGGGGCGAGTGAAAATCGAGCTGAGTAGCTCCCATATCTGTATCGTTTTTTGAATTTAATCCAAATTTATGTAGGAAACTCCTTATATGTAGGAAACTCCTTAGTGGAAATCCTGGGTTCCCGTTAGGCAGGATTGTCAAAGAGCGCCTGATCGTGAAGTTTTAAGAAAGTCAGAATACAACGTCGAATTACCGAGCTCGGTAATTCTTTCTAAATCAGACATTTAATCCTCCATCCTCTCCAACGTACGCAATAAAAGCGGCAGAACAGTAGATTGAAGAGCAATTTTGTTCCAAGCCAATTCCCCAGGCAAAGAAATAAAGGTAGGTATCTAATGCGTCGCTCCTAATTGGCATAGGTATTGCGTTTGTTACAAAAGGTCCGTAGATTCACCGCCAATTTTCTATTTTTATTTCGTAGTTTCAGCATGGTTTAGGGGCAACTCATTTTTTGTATGTCCGATCACCCTGCTTTTGAACCATGCTCATGGCTGGTCTTGCACTAATTTAGTTACGACGTCCTCAAACACGCCTCGAGAGTTCCAATTCGCGATTCGCGTCGACTTCTAGTCAAAGCTGATATTCATTATTGCCATTTTGGCATAAGGCTCCTCGCTGTCGACGGGCCTATCTTTACCTCGGGATGGGCATTTTAAGACAGGATTACACGCGAATTTTGAATTAAATCCAAATTTACGTGCATAGTAACCGTAGACGTAGGAATCCGTCTGACGGAATTGGATGGTCTCGAGGCCTTAGAGAACTCGCGAGCAACAATTCGAGCTATCAGCAAGACTCCCATCAAATCGAGCGATGAGTCATATTCCATTCGCCTATTGCATTGTTTTTCTTATAATTGGCGAAAACCGCTTAACCGACATCCTCGCGGCGGTTCGAATGTACAAGGCGGATGGGGCCACTTTGGTTGCCGATCGACATAACGCGGGCAAATCTTGGCATAACGCTTGCCTATATTAATTTAGCTGATCCACCATTCATAACTTAATTCATACATATTGCCAGGCGGGTTCTAACAGAAGGGAATTCAGCCAACAACCTATTTCCATATCCCCACCGAAGTTTTTCGGGGTTGCGACCAGAGATCTTATACGGATATTTGCACTTATTCTAAGTGAACCGTAATTTCAAATTTTTTTGGAGGGAGAGTATGAGAAAGTTTACCTTTAGCGTGATGGCGTTGGGCGTTATTCTTTCGTGCCTAATTGCCATCTATGCACAGACGACCGGATCAATGTCCGGAACGATCACCGATCCGAACGGTGCCATCGTCGCGGGTGCAACAGTCACCCTTAAAAACGACGCTACTGGATACGAGCGGCGGGCTACCACAAATGATAAAGGCGGTTTTGCCTTTACCTCTCTGCAGCCTGGTATTTACTCGGTAACCGTTGAGAATTCAGGGTTCAAAAAAGCAATAGCCTCAAACATCACAGTTCAGGTCTCTGTAGACGCAGCAGTCAACATCCCTCTGGAGGTTGGCCAGGCAACGGAAACGGTAACCGTTGCTGCGGGTCAGGAAGTGATCAATACGAGCTCGCCGACCCTAACAAACGTTATTAATACTAGACAGGTGATCGACCTTCCGTTGCCGACCCGCAATCCCATGGATCTTGCAGCGCTGCAGGCGGGAATCGCAGTGACCGGATCAGGCACTCGAACGGCAAATGTTGGCGGCCTTCGCGGTAGTGCGACGAACGTTACGCAGGACGGCGTGAACGCGATGGATAACTTCGTAAAGACGGATTCGTTTTTCGCGCTTTCAGCACCGTCGCTGAATTCCGTCGGCGAGTTTAGTATCACGACTGGCACGACTGGATCGGAGGCGGGAAGAGGCGTGGCCCAGGTCAATCTCGTCACGAAAGGCGGAACGAACGAGTATCATGGCAGCCTTTTTTATTTGATGCGTAATGACGCTCTCGAGTCCAACTTCTGGTTCAATAACCAAACCGGCACCCCTCGACAAACTGAGCACCAACACTTTTTCGGCTTTACCGTCGGGGGTCCGGTCTACTTCCTCGGATTCGGCGAAGGCGCTCCGGCCATATGGAACGGCCATGACAAAGCTTTCTTCTTCTTCTCTTACGAAGGATTTCGCGAGCACTTCCAGGCAACGAGAAACCGCACAGTAATGACAGCGGCCGCGAGAACGGGATTGTTCAGTTATACTGGAACAAATGGCGCCCTCCAGACAGTCGATTTGAAGCCACTTGGAAATTTTCATACCCTGAACTCGGCGACCCAAGCCCAGCTGAACGCTATGCCGTTGCCCAACAACACGCTTGTTGGAGATGGCTTCAATACGGCCGGTTGGCAGTTCAATGTCGTTGGTTCGGACCCGAGCGACAAGTACGTGGTCCGCTACGATCATCAGCTGGTGGAGAAATCGAGGTACGGATCGCACAAACTGGAGTTCGTGTATAACCGAGCTCACTTCATTCTATTCCCCGACACCTTCAACGCGATCGAATCACCTTTTCCGGGCGGTATTGACGCTGGTCAGGAGTCGATCAGATCCTTGGCGACTGGAGCTCTTCACTCAACTTTCGGATCCTCGATCACAAATGACTTTAGGTATGGTAAGCAATGGGCGCCAGTTGCCTTTCTGCGTAACGCCCCCCCGGCTGGACCATATGTTACGTTAGCCTCTCCGACGACCAACTTTGATAACCAGTTCATGTCCCAGGGCCGAAACACAACAGTTGATCAGTACTCCGATGACGTGTCCTGGACGAAAGGAGCTCATTTGTTCAGATTTGGCGGAAGCTACGAAAAGATCTTTGCAGATACCTTCAATGACGCAGGCATTAACGAGGTAATAACCTTAGGCACTGGTAATCCGTCAAATCCGGATGGAGTAGCCGCGGGAAGTTTCCCGTTTTCGGTTTCTGCGGATGTCACTCGAGCGCGGGCAATTTATGCTGATCTTATGGGAATACTGCAGTCCGGGGTTGCAACATTTAATGTAACGTCTCCGGACTCCGGATTTGTTCAGGGTGCTACGCGGTCGCGAATCTTTCGCGAACAGGACCTGGCGTTTTACGGTCAGGACCAATGGCGTGCGAAAAGCAATCTCACCTTGAACTTCGGACTACGCTGGGAATTTGAGGGTGTGCCGACGATACCGAATGGTCTTGCGATCCAGGTTACTAACGTGAACGATCTGTATGGCATATCTGGACCGGGCAACCTCTTCAAGCCCACGGCACCCGCGGGTCCCCCGCCGGGAGTCGCAACTCTCGATTTTGTGAGCGGCGATACCGGTACGGAACTGTTCAACAACGATTGGAACAACTTTGCTCCGTTTGTCGGGTTGGCCTATTCTCCAAATTTCAAGAGCGGCTTTTTGCACACGCTGTTTGGAGAACCTGGAACAACCTCTATCAGGGCTGGGTATTCGATCAGCTACCTCCATGATGGCTTTACCGTTATCAGTAATGCACTTGGAACGGGTGTGACCAATCCAGGCCTGATTCAGAATGTAGCCAATACAACTCCAACGGGCACGCTTTCTGGAGCCATTCCGCTAACCGCACCCACCTTTAAGATGCCGTTGACGGACAAGCAAAACTTTGATCTCAGTCCTCTCAACGGACTGTGGGCCATCAATCCGAACCTCAAAACACCTTGGGTTGGACAGTGGAACATCGGTATTGAACGAGAGATATTCAAGAATACTGCCCTTGAGGTCAGGTATGTGGGAAACCATGCGTATGATGTTTACCGAGCATATGACATCAACGAGGTCAATATTTTTGAGAATGGATTCCTGTCAGAATTCCTCGCTGCGCAGAATAATCTTGCTCTTTTCCGTGCTGCGAACCCGACTTGCGATAAAACGGGGGGGCCGGTTTGCACATTCGCTAATACCGGGTTACCTGGGCAAGTCAATCTTCCAAATATGTCCAAGTTCTTCACGGGACTAGCAACTGGAAGTGCATTTACAAGCTCCGGTTTCAAGAGCAACCTTGACAACAATAACGTAGGTTCGTTTGCGAATACGCTAGCTTTCTCCAACACGTACAAAGCCAATCGGCAAAGTGCCGCAATCGGGCTTCCAGGTAACTTCTTTGTTGCCAATCCGAATGCTGCCTTTGCTGTGCTGCTCGACAACAACTCGATGTCGAACTATCACTCGCTCCAGGTAGAGCTTCGCCGAAGATTCTCGCAGGGACTTCAGTTCCAAGCAGACTACACTTTCAGCAAGTCCTTAACTGATGCGAGCGGTGCCATCGGCAGCCAGAGCGATGTATCGAACTTCCGTACGCTCCGAAATCCTCAGCTCGATCTCACCCGGTCCTCTGTTGATCAGACGCACCGGTTTGTTGCAAATGCCCTGTATGAACTGCCCTTCGGAAAGGGAAAACCCTTCTGGGGCAGTGCGAATGGATTTGTCGACAAGCTTATCGGCGACTGGACGATCGGCAGCATTGTCACGTGGCAGGGACGTCCGCCGTTTTATTTCACGTCAGGCCGTTCGACATTCAACTGCACGCCGTCAAGATTGACGACAAGCAATGGATGTACAATCAATGGCAACTCTGCGCAGCTTCTGATCCCGTTTAAGGACTTCAAGAAGAACATTGGCTTATTCAGAAGACCTGAGGGACTTTATTTCATAAATCCGGATATACTGGATATAACCACCAACGCTAACGGAACTTTCAAGAGCTCGACATTGAAGCCTGGTATTCTCGGAGTTCCGGCTCCTGGTACGCTTGGGAATTACCCGCTAAATTCTGTTGGCGGTCCGAATTACTTCAACATTGATATGAGCGTTGTAAAGAGACTGGCCGTGACCGAACGGATCAAGCTTGAGTTAAAGACAACGTTCATTAACGTGCTCAACCACCCGAATTTCATATTCGGCAACCAGAACTTTGATACCACTAGCTTTGGGTTGATCACATCGCAGAGCGGCAATCAGAGGATCATTCACTTTACCGGGACCATGACCTTCTAGTGAGGGCCCGGTAAAGATTGACTTCAGACAGAAGTTATTTCTTGCCTGTTTTACGGGCGTTGGCAGGCAACTGTCAACGCCCGTTTTCAATTCCGCTGTGGGATGCGACAGAATATAACATCAGATTGCGGTCCCAGATCGCACATTGAGGAGTTAGGAGGGGGTGATATCAAATGAACTTTCAGCCGAGAAATCATTCGGTGTTTCTACAATTCTTTCTTATTTCGATCCTTGGGATGACGTGCACGGCGCAGATCCCGAGGATGATGACTGAATCAGCTGACGCTGGAACAGGCGGGTCAAACGCCGTAGAGGGAAGAGTCTATGTTCAATCGGGACAAAAGCTGCAAAGACGGGTCTCGGTTCGGCTTTTTACAATGACGAAAGGCGACGTAACCACCATGACGGATGATTCCGGAAATTTCTCATTTCGGGGCCTGGTCAGCGGAACCTATACGATCGTTATCGATAAGGAAAAGGACTTCGAGCCCTACACGCAGCAGTTCGAGATCATTCAGCTTCGGGGTTCACCATCGCAAATCTATCCTCTGAACATTCGCCTTAAACCAAAGGCCGCAACTGATTTTAAGCCGGGTATCGTGAATTCAGATCTTGCGGGTGTACCCGAAGCCGCCGTGGAGCTCTACAAAAAAGCGCTCGATATGGCAAAAACGGGGGATCATAAGGGGGCGATCGTACAACTGCAACTCGCGGTCCAAGCTCACCCGAAATTCATGACTGCCTATACTGAAATGGGTGTTCAGTATCTGCAAATAAATGAGTTGCAAAAAGCCGATGAGGCCCTGCAGTCGGCGCTAAAAATAGAACCTGAAGCATTCGCTCCCTTGGCTAATCGGGGAATAGTTTTGGTGCTTCTTAATCGATTTCCCGAGGCGGAAACACTATTACGCACAGCTCTGAAGACAAACAGCCAATCAGCAATCGTTCACTATTATCTTGGGCGTGCAGTGGGCAACCAGAGCCGGTTCGAAGAGGCAGAAAAAGAGTTCGTAGAATGTATAAGACTTGGCGGCGAAGAGATGAAGGAGGCACATCGATATCTAGCGATCCTCTACAGCGTTCGCGGAGAGAAGAAGAAAGCGGCGACTGAATTGGAAACCTATCTCAAATTGGTCCCGGCGGCCCCTGACGCTGAGCAGCTCCAAAATACTTTGCAGCAGCTTAAAAAGCAGTGATGTGCCCGCGAGGTTTTCAGGACGAGTTAGGCTACGGAGCCTCAGTGCATCCAAAACAGTGAATTTAATCCGAATAAATCGCGACTCGCGTATCTCACTGATCGAAAGGATCGCGAACTACTAAGCTCCCCGGGGCGATGTTTGCTGACAAAGAAAGAGCACTTTCCGGTTAGAAAAGGCCACTAAGCTTTACGGCATATCTGTTGCGTGCTAAACTCTCGAAATAGATTGGGCTTTCATTTTATAAATTCATACATAACCTTTAGATTGACTTAACTCCGTAGGAGATAGGTCCGTACTCTAACAATATTCCCCAAAAATCCAGAAGTATTTTGGGTTGCGCGCAAAGGGCTTCATTGCTGATACCTGCACTTATTTTCATAGGTGGTCTGTATCTTTATTTTTTGGAGGGAGAGTATGAAAAAATTTATGTTTGCCTTGGCGGCGATTGCTCTGATCTTATCAGCGCTCATCGGTGTCCAGGCGCAGACGGTCGGTTCTATCTCAGGCTCGGTCATGGACCCGAATGGGGCTATGGTTCCGGGAGCGACCGTTAAGGTCAAGGGAGAGGCCGGTCAAGAGTTTACTGCAACAACTGCCGACAACGGCACATTCAAGATACCAGCTGTTCAAAACGGTTTATATGTCGTTACCATAACGGCTAACGGCTTCAAGACGACGACCATCACCAACGTTAAGGTCAACGTCAATGCGCCGACCCCAGTTGACGCAAAACTGGAACTCGGAAATGTCGGTGAAACGGTCGAGATATCAAGCGGGGGCGAGGTTTTGCAAACCGAGACGGCGACGATCGGTACTACTATCACCGGAAGGCAAATTCTCGAGACACCCATAGCCTCGCGTGACGCTCTTGATCTCATAGGTCTCTTACCAGGGACGGCAACCGTGGGACGTCCTCGTCAGGCTTCGATCAATGGCCTGCCGAAAGGGTCATTGAATATTACGCTGGATGGGGTTGACGTTCAGGACAATCTCCTCCGTTCGAGTGACGGTTACTTTACATATGTACGGCCCCGCGTCGACGCGATCGAAGAGGTGACGGTTTCGACTGCGGTTCCCGGTGCAGAAGCTTCCGGGGATGGAGCGGTTCAATTGTCGTTCCGTACGAAACGCGGTGGTAACGGCTATCACGGCGGCGTATTCTTTCAGCACAGAGATGAGTCTCTTAATGCGAACTACTGGTATCTCAATCGGGATGGAGCAAGGGACACGGAGGGCCATGCTTTCCGGCAGAAGATTAGGCTAAATCAGTTTGGGGGCCACGCGAGCGGGCCGATCCCTTTTTTTGCATTTGGCGACGGCGGCGGCCCACACTTTAAGTCTGGGCGCGACACGGCGTTCTTCTTTGTCAATTACGAGCAATATCGGTTGCCTAATTCACAGGCAAGGACCAGGGTCATTCTTTCGCCTAGCGCCCAAGCCGGAACCTATTCGTATGTTTCAGGTGGAATAACAAAAACGGCCGATCTTTATGCGATCGCGTTAGCGAATGGTCAATTGGCGACGCCCGATTCGACCGTCGGGTCCTTGCTTACACAGATTCGCGCTGCGGTAGGCACTACGGGGAGCGTAACTCCAATTTCGGGTTCACCTAATCTGCAGAACTTCCTTTTTTCACCTGTCGGAAACGATCAGCGCAAGTTCCTTACGACTCGTTTCGACGTCAACATCACTAAGAACCATAGCGTCGAATTCATTATTAACAGGGACGATTTTGTTCCGTCAAAGGATTTCCTAAACAGTCAGGACGAACGATTTCCCGGGATGCCTTTCTATACTCAGGGGTCGAAGCGTGATGCTTATTCGCTAGGCGTAAGGTCAACTCTCTCGAAGAGCTGGATCAACTACGGCCGATACACGATCTCGACCGGTCAATCCTTCTTTAGCCAGGGTATTTCCAAAGCAGATTACGGTTACCAGGGAGGATACGACCTTTTGATCAGCGCTGCGGGCGCGACTACGGCTACCGCGAGAAACTCTTATAGCGATCGAAATTCGCCTACCTACGCGTTTGACGATTCGCTTACGTGGTTGGCAGGAAGCCACAGCATCACGTTTGGAGGTCAGTATAAACGGATCAAGCTGATCCAGAACGCCATAGGAAGGATCGTTCCATCGATCACTTTCGGACTCGATTCGACAAGCGGGAGCGCTGACCAAACGGCGTTCAATATGTTCAATGGAACGAGTCTTCCAGGGTCAACATCTGCACAACAGACGGAAGCTAAAAACCTGTACGCTGTACTGGTAGGCCGACTTCTCGGATACACTACGACCGCTTATTTGACCGGTGACGGTACGTACAAGGAAAACGCTTTGCAGTCGCAAAATGCGCGACAAGATACCTACGGGCTGTTTGCACAAGACAGCTGGAAAATTCGGTCGAACGTTACGGTAAACTTTGGACTTCGCTGGCAGCCTCAGGGAGCGTACACGATCCTTACCGATAATTATGCAAGGCTCTCGAGCTTTGCAGACGTTTACGGCCTTTCGGGCCTAGGTAACCTGTTCAAGCCAGGTACGCTTACCGGTGCGGTTCCAACAGTGGTCGGCATGAAAGCCGGCGAGAAGGCTTACTCCGACGACAAGAAGAACTTTGCACCAACGGTTGGAGTTGTGTGGAGTCCTGAATTCAGCGGAGGTTTCTTGAAGTCGGTCTTTGGTGGGCCGGGTAAGAGCGTTTTTCGAGGAGGGTTCTCGGTCTCGTTTGTGCGCGAAGGTACTGCACTCATTGGCAGCCTGCTCGGGGCAAATCCGGGCGGTAGTCTGGTGGCGAGCCGCAATCTGTCTCTCGGGAATTTCCTGGCGGGCACAAATCTTCGGGATGCCAACAATCCGAATTTGACCGCGGGATCTTTCCCAACCTCTCCGGCGTATCCGTTCGCGGTTCCAACGGGAAGTTCATCGAACGCCTTCGATCCGAGCCTAAAGACAGGTTCCGTAAATTCATTTAGCTTTGGATACCAGCGAGAGATCGATAGCAATACGGTTGTTGAGGTTCGATATGTTGGAAATCGCGGGCACGATCTCTTTCGCCAGCACAACATTAATGAACTCAATACGATCGAGAACGGATTTGCGGCCGAGTATAGACTTGCACAAGCGAATCTGTACGCGAATGAGGCGGCGTTCGCCGCCGGTCAGGTTAGTCGGCGGGCTTGCCCTGCATTCGTTGTAGTGGCGACTCAAGTGTGTCAAACGAGCTCCACAAATACCACGCTTGTCCAAAGGGTTCCTACGTTCAGTTACTTCGGGGCGGGAACCAGCACATCCCCGCTTCCGATCATGATTGCATACTTTAACGCGGCTGCAAGCAATGCGCCTTCGAATCCAGCTGTATATAACTCGACCCTGTTCTTCAACTCGACGCTGGTTACACAGTTATCGCAAGTTGCTCCAAGTCTAATTGCCTTCGCGGGTAACGTTGAAAATAGTGCTGCCCGCCGCGCGAATGCATTGGCGAACGGTTTAGCGTCGAATTTCTTCTATGTGAATCCTACGTCCAATGTTGGCGGGGCATTCGTGCTGGATAACAGCGCGGATAGCTCATACGACAGTGGAGTCGTCGAATTAAGACGTCGACTGTCTCAAGGACTTCGCGTGCAGGCTAGCTACGTATGGTCCAAGGCGATGTCTAATTCGTTCCAGTCAAATTCGGACAACTTTGCGAACTTCTCGCATCGCCCCGAAGGCCTTAAGTTGGCGCAAAACGTGGCCGTATTCGACATTCGTCACCAGTTCAAATTCGATGCAACGTACGACCTGCCTTTTGGCCGGGGCCGAAAGCTGATGTCGAATGCTAATGGCTTCGTCGATGCACTTCTTGGTGGTTGGACGCTGTCTCCGACGCTCAGATGGCAGAGCGGAACCCCTTTCAGTTTCGGCAATGTCGCGTTGGTCGGAATGTCCACAAAGGAGCTGCAAAAGGCTATCGGCGTTTACAAGAATACAATTGTAACCACCGGCGGCGTATCGCAGCAGGTTGTGACGTATCTGCCGCTCGATATTCTCGACAACACGCGGCGGGCGTTTGACATAAACGTTGCCAACGCAAATGGATATGGCACGACGTTCGGAGGCGCTCCGACAGGGCGTTACATCGCTCCTGCAGGAAACGGCAATTGCGTTTCCCGCTTTTCTGGTGAATGCGGTTTCAACAATCTAATTGTTTATGGGCCGGGCTACTTTAAGCTTGATTCCAGCCTGTCTAAGCAGTTCAAGATCACTGAAACCTCAAACATCCAGATAAGAGCCACGTTCCTGGACGTTCTGAATATGCCGAATTTCCGTGTTGGCGGTTGGACGGCTGACACAGTTGCAATCACGCCCGGTGGTTCGACCTTTGGACAGTTGGGGAATGGGTCCGCCTACCAGGACATTTCAACAACGAATGATCCCGGCGGCAGGCTTATCGATCTAATGATTCGATTCAACTTCTGATCGTTTCTAACGGGCTACCCGTATAGATCGATCATTTCACAGGCGGCGTTCTACATAGGACGCCGTCTTTTTTTGCAATTCAAATAGATTCGCTCTAGGCTTACAACAGTCTCTCATAAGACACTTTAACGGTTCGCATATGCCGGCAATCAATCTCGTTGTCCTGATCATCGTGTTTTTCATTACCACCGTGGTGGGTGTGGTGACGGGCAGCAATTCGCTGATCACGGTGCCGGTGATGTTCCAGCTCGGGATCGATGAAAAGGTGGCTGTCGCGACGAACATGTTCGGGCTGACGTTTATGTCGATCGGAGCATCGATCCCTTTTCTAAGGCAAGGCAAGATCAATATCCGGCGGACGTCGCCGATGATCGCGTTGACGATTGTCGGATCAGCGATCGGGGCAGTTTTACTCGGGCGGATCACGAATGAGGCGATCAAGGTCATCGTTTCGGCAGCGATGATAGCGATGGCGGTCTTTACGGTTTTTAGACGAAACCCAAAATATCGTGAGCGTCACCACGTGTCCGTCGAATTGCAAGGGGTCGCTTATGTTCTGATCTTTTTACTGGCGATCTATGGTGGCTTGTACAGCGGCGGTTATGTGACGATCCTGACCGCAATGCTCACCGCCGTTCTCGGAATGACATTTGCGGAATCGGTCGCGTCGACCAAACTGATAAATGTCTTTTCGTCCGGAATAGCAACGATCGTTTTAGCGTGGCAGGGCCTCATCGACTATAAGCTAGGCCTGATCCTCGCCGTTACGATGTTTGTCGGGGCGATAGCCGGTGCTCATTACGCAACAAAGCTAAATGAGACCTGGCTGCGGCGGATATTTATGTCGACAGTTTTTCTACTTGCCCTGAAGCTTATCTACGACCTCGCGTCCCGCTAATTCAGCTCTTCGCCGTTTTTCGGCTTACCGCTCGGAGTCGTACCTTGCGGCTTAATTGGCGTTGGTTTGGTAGCAGGTTTTTCCGGCGTCGACTTTATAACGGGAGTCGGTTTCGGGGTTGGAGTTGTCTGAACATTAGCGTTTGCGTTAGCTTTAGGTGTAGGCGTCGGTTTGACAGACTTGTTCACGGGAACAGGGCAAAGCAGGATCCCGCTTGGCTGCGGGATACAGCCCTCGGGCGGCATGAACACGCTGGGGCTATTGGGATCGACCGTGACCACCTGGCCTCCCTTTGGGGCGCCGGGCGGAGGCTGTCCGCCGTTCTTCCACGGATCGTAATTGTCACCGCCAGGTAACGTTCCGGGCGGGGCCGCCATGTTGGCGTTTGCATTTGGATCCCCTGACATGGCCTGCATATTTGCCAGTGCCTGCTCCTGTACGCCTGTCGCCGGATTGATCGGCTGCACCGGCTGTCCGTTCGCGTCCGGCTGAAGCTGTGTTGTCGGGTCAGTCTGTTTGACCGAAGTCGCATAGATCAACGCAACGGTCAGCAATGAAATGCCGGCGAGAAC
>Ga0157375_10004115_pt1 | contig 12619 bp, 9 predicted proteins | sample M35metaG_FD_115311 | JGI IMG/M metagenome (GOLD analysis project Ga0157375, IMG submission 115311) | Miscanthus rhizosphere microbial communities from Kellogg Biological Station, Michigan, USA - M3-5 metaG | ecosystem: Host-associated > Plants > Roots > Rhizosphere > Soil | place: USA: Michigan...
CTGCTTTCTTTGGTTACTTTCTTTGCAGCAGCAAAGAAAGTGACTGCTGCCCCGCACAGGGGCGAATCTAATAAACCAAAGCCAATACAAGTCTCATAGGAGCGCAAGCGCATCAGACGGTGTTAGCAATCCCCGAATACCCCCCGTCCAAGCGCCATCACCCATCACCGATCCCTATCATCGATCTCGAGCACGAGCGGAAAGCTCACTTCAAACACACTGCCGTGCCCTTTGTAGGATTGAAACTGAAGTTCCCCCTTGAGCGCCCGCGAAAGCTCCTTGACGATGGCAAGCCCGAGCCCCGTCCCGGGGATATCCGCGGCCGCTGCGCGCTCGAACTCCTCGAACACGCGCTCCTGGTCCACCGCGCTGATGCCGACACCCGTGTCGGCGACACGCAACCGCCAGCGCCCCTCACCCGCTTCGAGCATCGAAAGCTCGACCTCGCCCGAGGCCGTGTACTTGATCGCGTTCGACAACAGGTTGTAGGCGACCTGCTTCAACTTCAGCCGGTTCGACGTCACCATACGAAGCCCAGGATCGATCTGTCCGGTCAGCCGCAGTCCCTTCGCCTCGCTCGCAACGCGGCTCGCCTGCATCAGTTCGTCGAAGAGCCCGGTCAGGTCGAACGGCTCGACCGTCAGCATCGAATCGTCGCCGAGCACCTTCGAATACTCGACCATCTCGTCGACGAGCATCGCCATGTCATCCACCTGGCGTTTCGCGAGCGCGAACGCCGTGTCCTTCTTCGCAGGCGAACGCTCCGCCAGCTGCAGCGCGGTGGAGAACACGTTGAGAAAATTGCGCAGGTCGTGGGCGACGCGGCGCGCCACCTGCATCCGCGATTCGTAAAGGTCGCTGATCAGCCGCTGACGCAGCGTCAACTCGTGGTTCGCGCGCTCCAGCCTGCCCGTGTATTCGTCGATCTTTCGATCGCGCTCTGAAACGGCCTCGCGAATCGACGCCAGCGTGACGAAGCTCACCACCTCGTCAGTCATGAGCCGCGCATGCTCCTCGGATTCGCGGTTGAAGTCGTCATGCCCCGACGCATACTCGCCGATCGCGGCGAGCAGCACCTGGCGAAACAGATCGAGCTCGCGCACGAGCTCGTCGATCCGGTAGCCCTGCTGCCAGCGCCATTGGCCATGCTGGCGCGCGCTGCGCTCGATCGACCCTTCCTGATTGCGCAGGTTCTGCGACTCCAGTACGGTGCAGATTTCGTCGAAGATGGACGGCAGGTGATCGGCAAGCTGGCGATAGGTAAGCTGATCCGAATGCTCGACTTCGGCGTCCCCGAAGACGAGCTTCATCCAGCGTTCCGTCAGCGTCTTCTGCTGCGAACGCAGCGCCTCGACCAGTTCTTTCAATCCGCCGACAGGTGAGTCGTTCATGGCCGGTTCCCCGCAGCTGGGCGCCAGGCGACAGCGCCGCATGTTGGTCAGATGACGTGTGTTCCTCCGGACAAGGCTTCTGTGACGGCTCTGGGCTTGCTCGCACCGGTTCCGAAAGTATAGGCCCAGGCGTTGTGCAAATGCACGCCACCGCCCGCCGCGCCGCCAGGACGGGCGAGCCCGGACGGCGCGGCGGAAAAACGCGCGCCTCGAGGGCGTCCTCGGGGGCGTCCTGAAGTGCGTCCTTAAGCGCGTCCTTAAGACGGCCTCAGGACGACACGGCGAGCGGCAGGGTCGCGACGAAATACACGAGGCCGATGGTCGTGAAGCCGCATAGCACGAGCGCGGCCGAGATCGCGGCGAACAACGCGCCGAGTCCGAGCGTTCGCTTGCTGACGCGCCATTTACCTATGTTCATGACGAGGGCGGATTGAAGTTTCGCATTCCGTCATGGTGTTGAAAGCGCCATTGCGGACTCGTCAAGATCACGCGGCCGTCCGCAAAGTTTTCATAAATATTCAGTGCGCGCGGCCGCGCTCGCGCAAAAGCTGCACGAACTGCCGCGCCGACGGCGACAACACCCCGCCCTTGCGCGTGACGATGCCGTAGGTCTGCGACTTCGACTTGAGCTTCACCGGCAGCACGCGCAGCATCCGGTGGCGCGCGAAAAGTTCGGCCACGCCGCTCGGCAGGATCGACACCAGTTCGGCGCTCCGCTGCAGGAGCGCGACCGTGACGAACGTCGACGCCGTCGTGATCCGGTTCGCCGGCATCGGCAGGCCGGCCAGGTCCATTTCGCGCTCGAGCAGCGCGTTCATCGGCATGTAGCTCGGATAGGTCACCCAGCGGTGGCCGGCGAGCTCGGCGAAACCGACTTCGTCGGCGGACATCGGCGGATGGTCGTACGCCACCACCACCGACAGCGGCTCGTCGCCAACCGGCTGGTAGTGATACTTCGACGGCTGGTCGGACACGCTCGCGCGGCCGATCACGAGGTCGAGCCGGCCGTCGTCGAGCAGCGTGAGCATGCGCGCGCTCGTGTCCTCGACGATCTCGATCGACAGCCCCGGATGGCTCGCATGCAGTTCGTTCACGATCGGCGCGACCACGTTCGGCACCGCGCCCATGATCGCGCCGACCGCGAGCCGGCCGCCCGTGCCCGCGCGCATCTGCGCCACTTCCTCGCACAGCGACGCGAGGTCGCTCGCGAGCACGCGCGCGTAGCGGATCACGCAGCGGCCGAACTGGTTCGGGATCAGCCCGCTCTTCGCGCGCTCGAAAAGCGGCGCTTCCAGCATGGTTTCGACTTCCGCGAGCGCCTTGCTGGCGGCGGACTGGGTCATGGACATCGCGCCGGACGCCTTGTGGAGCGACTTGTGATCGTCGAGCGCGATCAGCAGCTGGAGCTGCTTCATGCGCAGGCGCGACATCAGGACATCGAGCGTATTCTTCATCGGAGCGCCGCGAGCAAGGCGGGTGAGTCGCAAAAGCGATCACCCGATGGAAAGCTTTCACTATACACGGCGGCGCTCCCGGCCGTATAGTCGGGCGCAGCCTATATAAGGAGACAGCTTTTCATGGCGCAGCAAATCTATCGCGGCGTGTTCCCGGTCGCGCCGACCATTTTCGACGACGCCGGCCGCCTCGACCTCGAAGGCCAGAAGCGCGCGATCGACTTCATGATCGACGCCGGCTCCGACGGCCTGTGCATCCTCGCGAACTTCTCCGAGCAGTTCGCGCTCACCGACGACGAGCGCAGCGCCGTGCAGAAGACGGTGCTCGAACACGTGGCGGGCCGCGTGCCGGTGATCGTCACGACGACGCACTTCAGCAGCCACGTATGCGCCGAGCGCAGCCGCGCCGCCGAGGACGCGGGCGCGGCAATGGTCATGATCATGCCGCCGTACCACGGCGCGACGATCCGCGTCGCCGAGCGGGGCATCCACGAGTTCTACGGCCGCGTGTCGGATGCGATCGGCATTCCGATCATGATCCAGGACGCGCCGGTCTCCGGCACGCCGCTCTCCGCGCCGTTTCTCGCGAAGCTGGCGAAGGAAATCGCGAACGTCTCCTATTTCAAGATCGAGACGGCGCAGGCCGCGTCGAAGCTGCGCGAGCTGATCGAGCTGGGCGGCGACGCCGTGGTCGGCCCGTGGGACGGCGAGGAGGCGATCACGCTGATTCCGGATTTCGACGCGGGCGCGACCGGCGCGATGACGGGCGGCGGCTATCCGGACGGCATCCGCAAGATCGTCGACGCCTACGTTTCCGGCGACACCGAAGAGGCCGCCGCGCTCTACCAGCAGTGGCTGCCGCTCATCAACTACGAAAACCGTCAGTGCGGCCTCGCCGCATGCAAGGTGCTGATGAAGGAAGGCGGCGTCATCCGCTCGGACGCCGTGCGCCATCCGCTCGCACCGATGCACCCGGCCGTGCGCGCGGGCCTGCTCAAGGTCGCGCGCCGGCTCGATCCGGCCGTGCTGCGCTGGGGCAAGTAAGCTCCCGGCCATCGGCCACGTTTCTTACAGGGAAAAAATCCACATGCAAATCTCAGGCAACCTGCTCATCGGCCAGAAGGCCGTGCGCGGCACGAACGGCTCCATCCGTGCGGTCAACGCCGCCACCGGCGCGCCGATCGAGCCCGCATTCGGCGGCGCCACCGCCGCCGACCTCGAAGCGGCATGTGCCCTCGCATGGGCCGCGTTCGACGCCTATCGCGAAACCCCGCTCGAAGCGCGCGCGCAGTTTCTCGAAACCATCGCGCAGAACATCCTCGACCTCGGCGACGACCTGATCGAGCGCTGCGTAACCGAAAGCGGCCTGCCGCGTGCGCGAATCGAAGGCGAGCGCGGGCGCACCGTCGGCCAGCTGCGCATGTTCGCGGGCGTCGTGCGCGACGGCGACTTCCTCGGCGTGCGCATCGATCCGGCGCAGCCGGAGCGCAAGCCGCTGCCGCGCGTCGACCTGCGGCTGCGCCACGTCGGGCTCGGCCCGGTCGCCGTGTTCGGCGCGAGCAACTTCCCGCTCGCGTTCTCGGTTGCGGGCGGCGATACGGCGTCGGCGCTCGCCGCCGGCTGTCCGGTGGTCGTGAAGGCGCATTCGGCGCATCCGGGCACGTCGGAACTCGTCGGGCTGGCGGTGCAGAAGGCGGTCAAGGATTGCGGCATGCCGGAAGGCACGTTCTCGCTGCTCTTCGACAGCGGCCGCGAGATCGGCCAGGGGCTCGTGAAGGATCACCGCATCAAGGCGGCTGGCTTCACCGGCTCGCGCGGCGGCGGCACGGCGCTGATGCAGCTCGCCGCGGCGCGCCGCGAGCCGATTCCGGTCTACGCGGAGATGAGCAGCATCAACCCGGTGCTGCTCTTTCCGGCCGCGCTGAAGAATCGCGCGGACGCGATCGGCCGTGCATTCGCCGCGTCGCTCGTGCTCGGCGCCGGGCAGTTCTGCACGAACCCCGGGCTGATTCTCGCGGTCGACGGCCCGGACCTCGACCGCTTCATCGAGGCGGCGTCGGCGGCACTCGCCGAGACTCCCGCCACGACGATGCTCACGCCCGGCATCCACAAGGCCTACGAGACGGCGGTCGGCCGCGCGGCGGATCACGCCGCGGTGAAGACGCTCGCGCGCGGCGCGGCGGCGAAGGCGTCGAATCAGGGGCAGGCGGCGCTCTTCTCGACCACCGCCGATGCCTTCCGCCAGCACGCCGAGCTGCACGAGGAGATTTTCGGCGCGTCGTCGCTCGTCGTACGCTGCCCGGACCTCGCGACGATGCGTGAGATCGTCGAAGCGCTCGAAGGCCAGCTGACCTCCGCGCTGCACATCGACGAAGCCGATCACGCCGACGCCCGCGCATTCCTGCCGGCGCTCGAGCGCCGCACCGGCCGCCTGCTGGTGAATGGCTTCGGAACCGGCGTGGAAGTCGGGCATGCGATGGTGCACGGCGGCCCGTATCCGTCGACCGCCGACGGCCGCTCGACCTCGGTCGGCAGCCTCGCGATCAACCGGTTCCTGCGTCCCGTCAGCTATCAGGACATGCCGGAAGCGCTGCTGCCTGCGGCGCTGCAGTCGGAGAATCCGCTCGGGCTCAACCGGCGCCTCGACGGAAAGCTGCAACTCGCGAAGTAAGCGCGCGGCGCTCGGCGGGCGTCTGCCCGCCGAGCGCTTCTCAAGCCTGCGCGGCCATCGGAAACGCGGCCTGCTCCGTCCACGGGACAGGCCGCCCGATGTGAAATCCCTGCGCGTAGTCCACGCCCAGTTCCCCCAGCGCCCTCAGGATTCCGTCGCTCTCGACGTATTCCGCGATCGTCCTGCATTTCATCGAATGGCCCATCTCGTTGATCGCGGCAACCATGTCGCGGCTCACGGGATCGTTCAGGATGTCCATGACGAAGCTGCCGTCGATCTTCAGGTATTCGACCGGCAAGTGCTTCAGATACCCGAACGACGACATGCCCGCGCCGAAGTCGTCGAGGGCAAAGCGGCAGCCGAGCGCCTTCAGTTCACGCATGAACCGCGCCGCCGACGCCAGGTTGGCGATCGCCGCCGTTTCCGTGATCTCGAAGCAGATCAGCCCCGGCGAGACGCCCGTGCGCGCGAACTGCTCGCAGACGAAGCCGAGGAAGCGCTCGTCGCCCACCGACGCGCCCGACAGGTTGATCGCGTACACGTCGAAGAGCCGGTGCCGGGCCCCCGACAGCGCGTCCAGCGCGGTGCGGACCACCCAGCGGTCGATGGCGGTCATGAGGCCGTAGCGCTCGGCGGCGGGCACGAACAGATTCGGCGCGATGGCGGCGCTGCCGGGCTCCTGCATCCGCAGGAGCAGTTCGGCCCGGCGCGGCTCGCGCGTCTCGTCACCGCCCGCGCCGCGCCCGCCCGGCGGCGCGACCGGCACGATCGGCTGCGCGTAAAGGCAGAAATGTTCGTGTTCGAGCGCCTTTTTCAGCCGCCGTCCCCACGACACCTCGCTCGCATGCCGCGCAAGCTCGTGGTCGCGCAGGTCGGCCACCTGCACGCGGTCGCGCCCGCGCTCCTTCGCCATGTAGCAGGAGACGTCGGCGAGGCGCAGCGCTTCCTCGACGCTCATGCGCGCATCGCGCAAGTCGACCACGCCGACGCTCACGCTCGTCGCGAGCGGCTGCGCCTCCCAGTTGAACACGAAGTCGTTCAGGCACGCGCGCACCTGCTCGGCCACCGCCTCGATGCCGGCCGTGTCGTAGCCGTACAGCAGCACGGCGAATTCGTCGCCGCCGAGCCGCGCGAGCGTGTCGCCGCCGAGGATGCAGCGTTCGAAGCGCGCCGCGACTTCGCGCAGCATCGCGTCGCCGGCGGCGTGGCCGCAGGTGTCGTTGACGACCTTGAAGCGGTCCAGATCGAGAAAGAGCAGCGCCGAGGCCGCGTCTTCCCGACCGCGCGCGCCGCCCGCGAGCGACACCGCCAGCCGCCGCTCGAACTCCGCGCGGTTCACGAGGCCCGTCAGCGCGTCGTGCGTGGCCTGCCAGGCGAGGCTCTCGATGTACTCGTGCTCGCGCGTCATGTTGCGCAGGATCAGCACGAAGCCCATGTCGCCCGACGCGCGGCCTGCATCGCCCGCTGCGTGCGCGGCCGGAGCGCTGATGCGCGAGCTCACCGCCTGCACGTAGATTTCCTCGCCGTCGCTGCGTTGCAGGAGCATGTCGGCAGGCTGGCCGATCTGCGCCTGCGCGAGCGGGTCCGCCGGCGCGCGGGCTGGCTCGTGCAGCAGGCGGAACGCGTCGGCAAGCGGCCGGCCGAGGCACGCTGCGGCCGGCTGGCCCGCGATCCGCTCGGCGGCCGGGTTGATGAATTCGATGATTCCCGAAGGCCCGGTCGCGATGACCGCCTCGCCGATCGAGCCGAGCGTCGCCTTGGCGCGCGCCTCGCTCTGCGTGAGCGCCGCCTCCATCCGGCCGCGCTGCCGCACGAGGCGCCGCACGTGCACGCCGCACAGCAGCAGGAGCGCGAGCGCCGCGCCCAGATCGACGGTGAGCAGCAGCGACGCCGTCTTGCGGAACGCCTGCCCGAGCACGGCCGAAAAGCCGAGCGACAGCGGCGTGATGGCCGCGTTGATGTCGCGGATCTGCCGCCTGAGCGCATCGACGCTGCCGTGCGCCGCCGCCCCTCCCGCACTGTCCTTCAGTTGCGCATGCAGCGCCTGCGCAACGCGGTCGAGGCGGGCAAGCTCGACGTCGGCGCGCGCCCAGTAGTCGATCGCCTCGCGGAAGTAGCCGACGTGGCGGAAGGTGCGGAACGCCCGGATCATGTCCGCGACATCGGCCGGATGCATGCCGCCTGCGATCAGCGCGTCGCGGGCGGCGGCCGTGTCGGGCGGCACGCGCTCGAGCGCGACGCGCGCGCGGTGCAGGCTCTGCGGGCCGCCGATTGCGGCGAGATACTGGCTGAAGTCTTTTTCGTCGGCGGTGCTGGCGTAGAGATCGAGGAGGAACACCGCGTCTTTCTGCGCTTTCGACCAGGTGCTCTCTCCGCCGATGTACGCGCGCACCGACGACATGACGTCGATGCTCGACATCGCGAGCGCGACCACGACGAGGATCACGGCCAGGAACGGCCAGATGACCAGGATCAATTGCGCATTACGGCCCCGCGACGGACTTTCCATGCACTGCCCCCGTGCCCGGCCGGCGTTCGCGCGACACGTTCTCCGTGCGAAACAGGACGCGCGCTCCGGTGGCTTTAGTTGTAGTTCTGAGTGCTTTCGACTGTTCTTTTGCCGCGGCCCCTCGCGGCGTGGCAGCCATCGTAGCAAAGGACCGTTCCATCTCAAATAGGTAAGAAGCACCGTAGGACAAAAATCGGACAATTTCAAAATCGGCACTCTTTACGCTGCTTTTTGGCAACGATCTATCGGCGGGTGTTCGCGTGATCTGGATGCGGGCGTATGCGGTTTCACCGGATTCGTTTCGCTGTCTGAAACGATTGCGGGCGACGCTCGGGCGTCCTTCGGACGGCGGGCACATCCGCCTTGTCACGAATGCGCTTTCCTGCGTGCGCAGTTCGTCTCCCTCCGCCAGATGCCCCTTGTCGTTTTTTGACTAAGAATTGGCGCTTCAAACGGCATCGGACGCCCACACTGTCGAAAGCACCGTGCGCGGGGCAACACTGCACGTCCGGCGTCTTGGGACGATGCGTGGCGTGCCTCGCAAATTGCTCTGACGAAACGATCGCGAAGCGATGAAAACGGCGAGCGGAGGCGCCCGCAAGCACGCGATTTCCTTTGCTGCAAGCGGGTTTTTGCTAGGTACGAAAGGCGATTGACGTTCCAATCGAGTTGACACATATTTGATTCGTCGCTTCCCTCGGCGCCGTGCGCGCATCAGGGAGTACGAAGGATTGCTGCTCGCGAGTCGCATCGCGGCGTTCCGCGCGATTCCCCGCCTGGGCGGCTTGGACATCGCACATGTCCTTCGAGGGCTTCAGCATGACCACCCGTCTGACTTTTCCCGCGTCGATCTTTTCAGTGGTTTGCCAGCGCTGCGGCAGCACGCTGCGCAAGAACGCCGACAGCTGCCCGAACTGCGGCGCGGACCGCGCAGCCGCCTTCGGCGAAGACAGTGCGAAGCCGGGCACGAAGCAGCGCGCGGGCATGTTCAGGCGGGCAGCGGCACCGGCGATGGCGTCCGCGGCGGCAGGCGCGGCGGCCGATGTGCCGCCTTCGTCCGAGTGGAACGCCCCGCCGCCCCAGAAGGAACCCGTGCGCCCCAGCTACGACGAACCCGACGAAGACGTCGAGCCCGAGCCCGAGGGATGGAACCGCCGCAAGACTGCGATCGCGGGCGTCTGCGCGCTGGTGCTCGCAGCCGGCGGCTTCGTGTATTTGCAGCAGGACAGCACCGGCAGCAGCGGCGAGAACGAGGTGGAGCCGTCCACGCAGCACAGCGCTTCGGGGCCTATCGATTCAAAACCCGATTCAAGACCCGACTCGCGCACGGGCGGCGGTTACGCGGCGGCCGTGCGGCCCGCCGCACCGGTTACGCCCGCTGCGCCGGTCGCGCGCGTCACGCCCGCGACACCGGCGACGCCTGCGCCGAGCGTCGCGGCCATCGAGAAGAAGAGCCAGCCCGACAGCCGTCCGGTGCCGTCAGGCGACAGCATCCAGGCGATGCGCAGCGCGATGGACCAGCACGACCTCGGCGCGGCGCGTGCGCGATTGAGGAGCATGTCCGCGTTGCAGCAGGCCCGCTCCGACGTGCAGCGGCTCAAGGACGAACTCACGAAGCGCGAAATCGAACGCGACGCCGCATTGCAGCTCGCGCGCGCGTGCGAGCGGACGTCGGCATGGGCCTGCGTGCAGCAGAACGCCGGTGAGGCGCTCGCGCTCGACGGCAGCAACACCGAATCGCAGGCCATGCTGGAACGCGTGATCACGCATGCAGGCTGGCTGATGGCAGCGCCGCCGCTCGCCGCGCTGAAGAGGACGCCCGAGACGCCGCCTGTGACGGCCAACGCGACGCCGCCCGCAGTACCGCCCGCGACGGCCGCGACGGCCGCGACGGCCGCGACAGCCGCGCCATCGCCGACACAGCCCACACCGCCCGCGACCGCAGCCGCAGCCGCACCTGCGGTGACGCCGCTGGCCACGCCGCCAGCGAAGACCGCGGCAGCGCCGTCGAAACCTGCGGCCGTGCCGTCGAGGCCGGCGACATCGGCTGGCAACCGGTCGTCGGCCACGACAACGGCCGCGACGCGCGCGCCCGTACCCACGCCTGCCCCGGCGCCGACCCGCGCCGTCGTGGCCCCGCCGCTGCCCGAATCCGACACGCGCCACTTCGCCGCGGTCCCGCACGCACCGGCCACGACCGCCACGATGATGATGCCGGGAACGGACACGTCGCCGGCCATGGCTGCGACACCCCCGATTCCCGCGCTGCCTTCGATGGCCGCCGCGCCCGCGACGACCACCCGCACGACGATGCCCGTGACCACGGCGACCACCGCCACGCTGCCCTCGACCGCGACGGGCGTCACGACGTCGATTCCCGGCGTACCCGCAACCCCGCCGCCGACGGCGAACGCGACGGCGCGCACCGCGATGCCCGCGGCCACCACGACGCTGCTGCCCGGAACCGCGACCGCGACGCTTCCTGCGACGGGTCCGTCGCCGATCGCGACTGCCCGCGCGACACTGCCTGCCATGGGCACGGTGCCGGGCACGGCCACCACGAGCACGATGCCTGCCACGACAACGCCCGCGGCAACCACGGCGGCCACCGCAACCACGATGGGCACCACCGCAGCGACGCCCGCGACCGCGCCACCGCCAGCGGCCACCGCGCGTACCACCGCCCCAGCGGCCACGACCACGGTCATGACGACGGCCGCCCCGTCGCCGACAGCCACCACCAGAGCCACGCTCCCGGCAGCGACGACGACCACGGCCATGCCGGCAACCGCCCCCTCACCGACGGCCACGGCCAGAACCGCCTTGCCTGCAACCAGCGCAACCACCGCCGCCACCGCCACCACCGCGACCACGACGCCGCCTGCGGCCACCGCCAGAACGACTGCCCCGGCACCCGCGGTGACCGCGACGCCAGCCGCCGTCACGCCGGGCGCAGCGACGCCTCGGACTGCTACGACCGCCGCGGCCACCTACGGCCCGTCGGCTGCGGCCGAGCCGCGCACCGCCACGCGCATGCCGGCCACCGACACGGACAACCCCGACGAACTCGAACGCGCGATCAAGCAATTCGGCTGGAGCGGCGGAGACACGATGCCCCGGCGTCGCGCCGAGCCGACCGGATCGCCCTGAGCGCCCGTCGCGCGCCGTCCGCCTCGGAGCCCGCGAGGCCCGGCGCGCGCCCCCTCGACAAGACGCCACCCACGATCGCCGCCGCAGCACCGAACATCGAACGCGCCACGACGCGCGAGTTTCGCAACACCCGTCCAACTCCGACATAAAGGGTCAAACATGTTCTCGACGAAATTCATGCGCTCAGCACTCGCCCTTCTCGTTTCGTTCGGACTGTGCGGTGCCATGGCGCAGACAGTCGCCGCGCAGGTGCAATACAAGATCGTCACCGGGCCCGAGCGCGGCACGTATATCCAGATCGGCCAGGACCTCTCGAAATATGTCGCCGATCCGGCGGGGATCGAACTCGAAGTGCTCGCGTCGAAGGGATCGGCCGAGAACGTGCAGCGCATGCGCTACGAACCCGGCGTGAAATTCGCGCTCGTGCAGTCGGACGTGTATCAGGCATACGTCGACATGGCGACCTCCGGCAACACGGACGCGGGCAAGATCATCCAGCCGCTGCGCCTCATCATGCCGCTCTACGACGAGGAGATCTATTTCGTGGTGCGCTCGGATTCGCCGCTCAAGTACATCCATGAAATCAAGGACAAGAGCATCAGCGTCGGGCTGATCGGCAGCGGCACCGCGCAGTCGGCGGCGACGCTCTACCGGCTCATGTTCGGCGAGTCGATCCCCGACCAGAACGCGCAGCACTTCAGCAACGAGGACGCGCTCGCGAAGCTGATCGTGCGCAAGATCGATGTGGCGATCGTCGTGGCGGGGCAGCCCGCGAAGCTCTTCCAGGACATGAACCCCGAGCTGCTCCAGCAGATCAAGCTGCTGCGCCTCGACCCGGGCGCGCCCGAAACCACGCGCGCGAAGCAGACGTACTTCCCCGCGACGATCCGCACCACGAGCTATCCGAACTGGATTCAGGAAGACACGCCGACACTCACCGTCAAGGCGTTCCTCGTGACCTACGACTACGGCCTGCGCGGCACGGTCGGCGCGCTGTCGAAGTTCGCCGATTCGCTTTGCACGAACTTCGACACGCTCCAGGCAAACGGCCATCCGAAGTGGAAGCAGGTGCATCTCGAATTGCCCGCGCTCGGGCGCGGCTGGAAATACTATCCGCCGATGGAAAAGCGCCTGCGCTCGTGCATCGCGCACCGCACGGCGCTCGCGGACGCGCCGCCGAAGCGGGAGCGCGCATCGCGTCGCGAGCAGCAGGAAGCGGTGCAGAAGGTGCGCAAGCCCGCGTGCTCCGCGCAGGAGAAAGTGCTGCTGCTGTGCGATTGAGCGCTGATCGGACGCGGACGGTCGAACCGGTGCGTGCGCGTGCCGGTGCGCGGCTCGGGGTTGGGGGCGAAATTTGAGACGCGGCCTTGAGTCTTGGGCCTTGAGTCTTGGGCCTTGAGTCTTGGGCCTTGGGCCTTGGGCCTTGGGCCTTGGGCATTGGGCA
>Ga0157375_10004116_pt1 | contig 12619 bp, 8 predicted proteins | sample M35metaG_FD_115311 | JGI IMG/M metagenome (GOLD analysis project Ga0157375, IMG submission 115311) | Miscanthus rhizosphere microbial communities from Kellogg Biological Station, Michigan, USA - M3-5 metaG | ecosystem: Host-associated > Plants > Roots > Rhizosphere > Soil | place: USA: Michigan...
AAGGGCAGCAACGTCGCATCGAACTGGTGCGCCAGGTCCCGGTAGGTCTGTTCGAAACCGTGCGTGTAGGCGGCGCCGTAATTCGGCGGGATGCGCATGCCGATCAGCAGGATTCTTGCGTGGATGGCATGCGCGGCCGTCATCATGCTTGCGAGGTTGGTGCGCATCTGCTGCAGGGGCAATCCGCGCAGTCCATCGTTCGCGCCGAGTTCGATCACCAGCACCGCTGGGTGGTGGAGCGAGAGTTCGTGCGCCACGCGCGCGGCGCCGCCGGCGGTCGTTTCGCCGCTGATGCTCGCATTGACGACGCGCCAGCCGGGCTTGCTTGCGGCGATGGTGGTTGCGATCAGCGCCACCCATCCCTGCGACTCGGCCAGTCCATGCGCCGCCGACAACGAGTCGCCCATCACCAGCACGGTACGCGCGGGTGGGATATCGGCCGGTGCCCTCGCCGCGTGCGCCTGCTGCGTTGGTGCGGCAAGCGCCAGCAGCAGCCATCCGAACGCCATGAGCCATTGAAGGACTCGAATGCGCGCCACATGTAATGATTCCAAGCGACTTCTCCTTGCATGCCGTGACAACCGCGCGTGCGAGCGTCCGACTCCCAATCATTGGCGACCCGAAACGAATGAATAAGGCCGATGCCGCCGTTCCACAAGCCGATGCTGCTTCGAGCCTCGTTCCGCCGCGACCGCTCGCCCTGCAGGTCCGCGCACTGGGGAAGCAAGTCGCGCTGCCGGCCGGGTCGCTGACCATCCTCGACGATGTCACGTTCACGATCGCGCGTGGCGATGCGGTCGCGGTCGTCGGCGCATCCGGGTCCGGCAAGAGTACGTTGCTGGCACTGATGGCGGGGCTCGACACGCCAAGCGCGGGCGAAGTGCTCGTCGATGGCGAAGCGATGTCGACGCTCGATGAAGACGGCAGGGCGCGCATGCGCGGCCAGAAGATCGGTTTCGTGTTCCAGAACTTCCAGTTGCTGCCTTCGCTGACCGCATGGGAAAACGTGATGCTTCCGCTGGAGTTGCGCGGCGATGCCGACGCCGCGTCGCCGGCTCGCGCGATCCTGGAGCAGGTCGGCCTCGGCGCGCGCCTCCAGCATTATCCGAAGCAGTTGTCCGGCGGCGAACAGCAACGCGTTGCGCTCGCGCGCGCGTTCGTGACGCGACCGTCGCTGCTGTTCGCCGACGAGCCCACCGGCAACCTCGATACACGCACCGGGCAGGCGATCATCGATTTGTTGTTCGACCTCAATTCCGCGGCGGGCACGACCTTGGTGCTGGTGACGCACGACGAACATCTCGCGGTGCGCTGCGGGCGCACGCTGCGCCTGGATGGCGGTCGCCTGGTGGCATCGTGAAGCAGCAGGTTCCGGCATGAAGACCTTGCGCCTGGCATGGCGGCAGTTGCTGCGCGACCTCGGATCGGGCGACGTGCGCATCCTGATCGTCGCGGTGATGCTGGCCGTGGTCGCGGTCACCGCGGTGGGCTTCGTCACCGACCGCACCCAGCGCGCGTTGATCATCCAGGCCAATCGCCTGCTCGGCGGCGACGCGGTGGTCCACAGCGACACGCCGATCGCAGGGCCCGTGCGCGCCGCGGCGAGAGCCAAGGGCCTCGTGCACGCAGAGACGGTTGAATTCGAAAGCATGCTCCGCGTCGGCGATGGTCCGGATGCCAACCTGCGCCTTGGCGAATTGCGTGCGCTCGGTGCGGGGTTCCCGCTGCGCGGCAGCTTCCGCGTCGCCGGTGCTGATGGACATCCGCGCAAGGCGACCGGCATTCCGGATCCGGCAACGGTCTGGATCAGTCGCGCTGGTGCGGAAACGCTCCGCGCGCACGTGGGCGACAAGATGGCCATCGGCGATGCGACGCTGCGCATCAGCGCGCTGGTCTTGCAGGAGCCCGATGCGTCCGTGGATTACTTCAACGTCGCTCCCAAGGTGTTCCTCAACCTGCGCGACCTTCCGGCGACCGGGCTGGTGCAGGAAGGCAGCCGCATCGGTTATCGACTCATCATTGCTGGCGATGCGACAGCGGTCGAGCAATTTTCCAGGACGGTCGCGCCGTTGCTCGTGCGCGGCCAGAAGCTGGAGAAGATCGGCGAAACGCGCCCGGAAATCCGCTCCGCGCTCGATCACGCCGGTCGCTTCCTTGGGCTAGCGGCGATGCTCTCGGTCGTGCTCGCCGCGATCGCGGTGGCGATGGCCGCGCGCCGCCATAGCGAACGCCACCTGTCCGGTGCCGCGGTGATGCGTTGCCTCGGCGCGAGCCAGCGCACCCTGGTCGGCATCCATGTGGGCGAGGTGGCGTTGCTCGGCCTTGCATCCAGCATCGCGGGCGTGCTGATCGCGTTCGCGCTGCAATGGGCCGTGGGTGGATGGCTCGCGCAGAAACTCGCGCTGTCGATCCCACCGGCGGCATGGATGCCTGCGTTGCAGGGCCTCGGCGTTGGCATGATCGTGGTCCTCGCGTTCGGTGCGCCACCGGTGCTCGCGTTGCGGCGTGTTTCGACGATGCGCGTGTTGCGGCGCGATGTCGGCGGCGGCGAACCCAGCGCGTGGCTGGTCGCGATTTCCGGAATCGCAGGCCTCGCGGCATTGCTCTGGTGGAAAGCAGGTTCGGCGGCGCTGGGCGGCGTGGTCCTGCTCGGGATCGCTGCGACGCTTGCGATTCTCGCCAGCTTCGCTGCGGGCCTGATCTGGCTCGTGCGTCGGTTGCGCACGCGCTTGCGCGGAAGCTTGCGTTATGGCCTCGCGAACGTCGGTCGGCGCGCGGGCTCCAGCATCGCCCAAGTGGCTGCGCTCGGGCTCGGGCTGATGGCGCTGCTGTTGCTCACACTCGTGCGCACGGACCTGCTCGATCGCTGGCAACTGACGCTGGCCGACAACACGCCGAACCGTTTCATCATCAATGCGCAGGTCGATCAGGTACGGCCCATCGTGGCATTCATGGCGTCGCGGGGACTGCCTGCGCCAACGTTGTATCCGATCGTGCGTGGACGGCTGGTTGCGCGCAACGGCGTCCCCGGCGGCGCGACGGTCGCCAAGGACGATCCGATGGCGCAGCACCTGGCCGATCGGGAGTTCAATCTCTCGAGCACCGCCGCGCTTCGCGGGGACAACAAGGTTGTCGCCGGCACGTTTTGGAAGGCGGGTCCCGGGGTGCCGCCGCAGCTTTCGGTCGAGCAGCGTTTCGCCGATTCGCTCGGATGGAAACTTGGCGATCGCATCGCATTCGAAATCGCCGGGCAACGCTTCGAGGCGCCGATCACCAGCCTGCGCAGCATCGCTTGGGAGAGCTTCCGGCCCAACTTCTTCGTGATCGCCTCGCCCGGCGCGCTCGATGGCTATCCGGTGAGTTATGTCACCGCCGTGCGGGTTCCCCCGAGCGATCCGAAGTTCACCGCCGAGCTCGTCGAGCGCTTTCCGAACCTGTCGGTGATCGAGGTCGATGCGGTGTTGCAACAGGTGCGCACGACGAGCGACCAGGTGTCGATGGTGGTGCAGGTGGTGTTCTGGTTCGCGCTGGCAGCCGGCATCCTGGTCCTGCTCGCGGCAATCAGCGCCAGTCAGGACGAACGCCTGCTCGAGGGCGGGGTGATGCGCGTGCTTGGCGGCAGTCGTCGGCAGTTGCGCCTGGCCCAGGCGGCGGAATTCGCGGTGATTGGCCTGCTTTCCGGAATCGTGGCTGCGGTCGCGGCATCGGTCCTTTCGGGCCTGATCGGGACGCGCGTCTTCGACCTGCCATGGCAAACCAATTGGACGCTTGCCGCGATCGGTGGCGCGGTCGGGATGTTGGTCACGCTCGGCGCGGGATTGATCGCCACGCGACGGGTACTGAATGCACCACCCTCGGTGACATTGCGCGAACTGCAGGGATAGCGCGGCGTTGCGGGAAGGCGGGATCCGGCAACCACGGCTGCCGGATCCACGCATGGACCTTCGTCCATGTAACCGAAGATGCGTCGCGAACTTACGAGGCGGCGTCCTTGAGCTTCTTCAGCGGGCGGATCTTGACCTTGGTCGTGGCCGGCTTGGCTGCGAACCACTGCTCTTCCTTGGTGAACGGATTGATGCCCTTGCGCTTGGGCTTGGCCGGCACGCTGACCGCGGAGATCTTCAACATTCCCGGCAACGTGAACGAGCCGGCGCCTTTCTTGTGGACGGAACCATGCACGGCTCCCTCGAGTGCAGCCAGTACCGCACGCACGTCTTTGGCCACGACACCGCTCATTTCCGCGATGCACGCCACGAGGCCGGATTTGCTCAACGTCTCCTTGATCGGCTTGGGAGCCACCGAAGGAGCTTTTGCCTTGGAAGCCGGTTTGGCCTTTGCTGTCTTTTTCGTTGCCATGGGATCACCGCGTAGTTGAAGTATGGATAGGACGAATGCCTCTCGGCATGCCGAATGTACGGGAAGTCCGATGCGTCGCCAACCTTTGGGCTTCACGGGGATCCGGCATCGCCATCCGGTTCGAAGCAGACCCGGGCGTCGTACCATGCGTCGATGCCACGGCCGCCGGCCGAAATCCGCCAATCCACGAAGGTGCAAGTCCATGCCGATCCGTCCGACCGCGTTCCTGTTCGCCGCGTTGCTGGCCGTCGGCTCCGCCGTCGCCCCAATCCTTGCCGCTCCGGCATCCGGCCCATCGCGCGTCCTGACCGGAGCGGATCTGTTCGACCTCGAGGTCGCGAGCGATCCGCAGATCGCGCCGGACGGCAAGACGATCGTGTACGTACGACGCGCCAACGACATCATGACCGATCGCACGCGCGCATCAATCTGGTCGATCGATGTCGCCAGTGGCGGGCAGGCGCCGCTGGTCGCCGGCCCGGGTTCGCATGGCGAGCCGCGCTGGTCGCCCGATGGCAGCAAGCTCGCGTACGTCTCCAAACCCGACGACAAGGACGGCGCGCAGTTGTATGTCCGCTGGATGCGCACGGGCGCGACCGCACGCATCACCGGCCTGCCGGCCACGCCGCATGCGATCGCATGGTCGCCCGATGGCAAGCGCATCGCCTATGCGATGTTCGTTCCCGACGAAGGCACGAAGCTCGGCAAGGCGCTGGACAAGCCCGAGGGCGCGCAATGGGCCGAACCCCTGCAGGTCATCGACGCTGTGGTGTATCGCACCGACGACGGCGGCTACAACAAGCCCGGTTACGAGCAGATCTTCTGGGTGCCGACCGATGGCGGCGCGCCGACGCAACTGACCTTCGGCGCGCTCAACGCGGGGGGCCGGTTGTCGTGGTCGCCCGATGGACGCTCGGTGGTTTTCAGCGCGAACCTGACCAAGGACTGGCAGCGCGAAGCGATCGCCACCGACGTGCACGAAGTTTCGATCGACGACCTCGCCGTGCGCACGTTGACCCACCACACCGGCCCGAACGATCAACCGGCGGTGTCGCCAGATGGCAAGTCGATCGCCTACGTGGGTTTCGACGACAAATATGTCGGCTACCAGGACCAGAGGCTGTCGGTCATGAACCGCGACGGCAGCGGTTCGCGCGTGCTGACCGCGAACCTCGATCGCAGCGTCGCCGATCCGCTCTGGGCCGCCGACGGCCGTTCGATTTTCGTGGACTACGACGAACACGGCAGCGTGCGCGTCGCGCGGGTCGGCCTCGACGGGTCCGTGCGCACCGTCGCCGAACACCTCACCGCGCCCGCATTCGACCGTCCCTACAGCGGCGGCGAATTCAGCGTCGCGCGCGACGGCACGGTCGCGTTCACCAGCGGCACCACGCAGCGTCCGTCGGACGTGTGGATCGCGCGCGACGGCCACGCGCGCCAGCTGACCCACCTCAACGCGCAGCTCGCATCGAAGAAGCTCGGCGACGTGCAACACTTCGAAGTGACGGCGTTCGACAAGTTGCCGATCGACGCGTGGCTGGTCACGCCGCCGGACTTCGACGCCGCGCGCAAGTACCCGCTGATCCTCGAAATCCACGGCGGTCCGTTCGCGTCGTACGGGCCGAAGTTCTCGACCGACGACCAGCTTTACGCCGCCGCCGGCTACGTCGTGCTCTACATCAACCCGCGCGGATCGACGGGCTACGGCGAAGCGTTCGCGAACCAGATCGACAAGTCCTATCCGGGCCGCGACTACGACGACCTGATGGGCGCCGTGGATGCGGCGATCGCGAAGGGCTTCATCGATCCCGGCAACCTGTTCGTCACCGGCGGCTCCGGCGGCGGCGCGCTGACCGCGTGGATCGTCGGCAAGACCGACCGCTTCCGCGCGGCCGCCACGCAGAAGCCGGTCATCGACTGGTCGAGCTTCGCGTTGACATCGGACTTCACGCCGTACTACCACCGCTACTGGTTCGACAAGTTTCCATGGGAAGACCCGGCCGGTTATTGGGCGCGCTCGCCGCTGTCGCTGGTCGGCAACGTCAAGACGCCGACACTGGTCGTGGTCGGATCGATGGATTTCCGCACGCCCGACAGCGAAGCCGAGCAGTATTACGAAGCCTTGCAGCTGCGTGGCATTCCAACCGCGCTGGTGAAGGTCCCCGGCGCGAACCACGAGTTCCTCGCCGGCCGACCTTCGCAATCGGCGGCGAAGGCGGCGGCGATCCTGGCCTGGTTCAATCGGTACCGATTGAACCAGGCTGCGACTTCGACGACCGTGCAGTAGCGGTTCACCAACGGGAACCAGCGACGTGATCGGTCCTCCTTGCGCGCGCGAGTGGATCGAAGCTCATTTCGTTGCTGCTGGATTCCCGATACATCCCTCGGGCCTCCTGGTTGCCGGCATCGACTGCCCTCGACCTTTTCGCCGATCCGCAAGAAGGAACCCGCGCACATGCCAACCATGACCCTGTATTCCGGCCCGCTCAGCATGTTCGGCGCGAAGGCCCACATCGCTGCGCTGGAGAAGGGATTGCCCGTCGAAATCGTCATGGTGCCGTTCACCGCCGACCATCGCTACGAGCCCAGGCACCCCGAAGTGCTGCGCGTCAATCCGAAGCGGCAGGTGCCGGTGCTGGTGCACGGCGAGGTCGAGCTGTTCGACTCCACCCAGATCTTTGAGTACTTCGAAGACCTGCAGCCGCAACCGCCGCTATGGCCGGTGCCGGTGGCGAGGCGCGCGCAGGCGCGACTGCTGGAACTGAAGTCGGATGAGGTGTTCTTTCCGCACGTGATCCGCCTGATGGGATTGCAGGATGAACTCGACGAGCCGCCTGCGCTGGAAGCCATCACGAAGTTGAACGACTACTACGTGCGGATGGATGCATTGCTGGCCGATCGCGAATTCCTCGCAGGCGATTATTCCTACGCCGACATCGCCTTCTTCATGGCCCAGTTGTTCGCGGCGCGGCTCGGTGCGCCGATGAGCGATGCGGCGCCGCGCCTCGTCGCATGGCGCGCACGCGTCGCCAGGCGTCCTGCGGTGTTGCCGATCGTACGGCAGTTCGCCCAGACGTTGGCGGAAATGCGACGGCCGATTCCGGAATTCATGAGTGGCGCATTGGCGTCGGTAGCGGGATAGCCGATACAAGTGTCATTGCGGCGGCGGGCTGCAGCGACCCAAGGCGCGCCTGCAGGTCAGGCACGCCATTTGGCGGCTGTCGCGCGCATCGACCGCATCACTTCCATGCCGCGCCATCCGCCGAATGCTCTTCGATGATCCGGGTCAGCACCATCATGTCGACCGGCTTGAGCAGATGGCGATCGAAGCCGGCCGCGGCGACGCGTTCGCGGTCGGCCGATTGGCCCCAACCCGTCAATGCAACCAGCACGATGCCTTCGTGCAGTGGATCTCCGCGAAGCCTTCGCGCCAGCTCGAGACCGTCCATGCGCGGCATGCCGATGTCGAGGATCGCGATTCCAGGTTTCGCGCTGGCCGCCTTGGCCAGGCCCTGTTCGCCGTCGTAGGCGACGGTCGTGGCGACGCCCATCAATTCCAGCGCGGCGGACAGGGAATCGGCGGCGTCGCGGTTGTCGTCGACGATCAGCACATTGCCGCGAACCCTGGTCGGCAGCGGCGGCTGCGATGGATCGCACGCGCCGACCCTGGCATGCGTCAGGGGCAGGCACACGGTGAAGCACGATCCCTCGCCAGCACCGGGACTGCTGGCGGCCACGGTACCGTGATGCAGTTTCACCAGGTGCTTGACCAGGGTCAGGCCGATGCCCAGCCCGCCCTGTGCCATGCGCGTCGTGCGGTCGATCTGCACGAACATCCCGAACACCGATTCGAGCATGTCCGCGGGAATGCCGGCGCCGTTGTCGCTCACGCCGACTTCCACCGAATTGGGCAACTTCGCCACGCGGATCCGGATCACGCCGCCGGCAGGCGTGTATTTCGCGGCGTTGTTGATCAGGTTGGAGAAGACCTGCACCAGGCGCACGCGATCGCCCTCGACCCGCGGCGATTCCGCGGGCGGCTGGAACTCGAGCCGGTGCTTGCCGGCATCGACCAGCGGCCGGCTCAATTCGATTGCGTCGGCGATGACGTTGTTGATCTCCAGCACTTCCAGTTGCAGGTCGATCTGGGCGCGCGTGACCCTGGAAACTTCCATCAGGTCGTCGATCAGGCGCGTCATGTGCTTGACCTGGCGTTCCATCAGCGCGTAGTAGGCGGGCGCTTCCGCGGGCTTTGGCGGCGTTCGCGTCAGGATCGAGAGCGCAGTGCTGAGCGGCGCCATCGGATTGCGCAGTTCGTGCGCCAGCGTGGCCAGGAATTCGGTCTTGCGCTTGTCCGCCTCGCGCAGGCCGTCGAGCACGGTGCGCAATTCGTATTGCCGGCGGCGTGCCCGCAACGCGCTGCGCACGGCGCTGATCAGCGAAGCGATGCGCATCGGCCGTTCCAGCACGGTGACGTTGGCCGGCAATTCCATGGCGGCGGCAACTGCCCGCGAATCCGCGCCCTGGCGGGCCAGCACCAGGATCGGCAGATCCGACCACGGCGGCTGCTGTTTCAGCGCACGGAACAGGTGGCGGGCGGCGGGATCGTTGAGGGCTTCTTCGGCGAGCAGCACGACCCCGGCGCCTTCATGCAGCGCCGTAACGATCGCCTCGACGCTCGCGCACCGCTGCGAGGCGATGCCGGCGCGTTCCAGCACGCTGCTGGTGACGACGGCATCCTTGGTCGTCGCCGCTTTCAGCAGCACGCGCAATTGTGGTGCTTCGGCCAGCGCGGCGGCCATCACGAGGCCGCCGCCGGTCGCTCCGAAATCGGTATCGGAATGCCGCTGAGGATGCCGCGGAAGCGACGCAGCGGCTCGCCGACGTGCACGCCGGCTTCATCCATGCGGAACGAGCGGATGGTCCGTTCGTGGGCGCTGCCGCGCTTCTTCATCACCGAGATCGCCTGGCAGACCTCGCCGTCCGATTCGTAATAGCGCAGCAACACCACGGCATCGGCCAGGTAGCTGGCGTCCACCGGTGTCTGCATCTGCGATCCGATCAGTCCGTGCTGGGCGCCGACCAGCAAGGTGGCGACGCCGGCCTGGCCGAGGAAGGTCAGCAGCTCATGCAACTGCACGATCAGGAAACGTTCGTCCGGCATCGCATTGAGATACCCGTTGAGGCTGTCGATGACGACGACCCTCGCGTCGTGTTCCTTGACCTGCACGCGAATGTCGTTGACCAGTTCGCCAGGCGACAACTCGCCCGGGTCGACCTGCTTGACGCGGACGAGCCCGGACTCGATGTACGGCAGGATGTCCATGTTCATTCCGGCGCAGCGCGTGCACAGCGTGTTGATGCTCTCGTCGAAGATGAACAACGCCGCCCGCTCGCCGCGTTGTGCCGCCGCAAGAGCGAACTGCACGGCGACGGTGGACTTGCCGGTGCCGGGGGCGCCCAGGAACAGCGTGCTGGTGCCTTTCTCGATGCCGCCGCCCATCAGCCGGTCGAGGGCCTCGATGCCGCTGGCGATCTTGCCCCGAGTGATGCCGGGCGTGTGTTCGGCGGCGATCAGTCGCGGGAAAACCTGCAATCCGCCGCGCACGATCCGGTAGTCGTGGTAGCCGCCGCGGAATTCCTGGCCGCGGTATTTCAACACCACCAGGCGGCGGCGGGCGGCACCGTAGTCCGAGTGCAATTGTTCGAGGCGGAGCACCGCATGGGCGATGCTCTGCACCTGCAAGTCGTGCTGCGTCGCCGTCATGTCGTCGAGCAGCATGACGGTGCACTGGCGGCCGGCGAAGAAATGCTTGAGCGCGAGTATTTGCCGCCGATAGCGCAGCGAAGTCCCGGACAACAGGCGCATTTCCGATAGCGAATCGAAAACGATGCGCTTGGGTGCGATTCTCTCCACGTCGCCAAGGATGCGAAGCGTCGTCTCGGTCAGTTCGACCTCCGACGGATGGAACATCGTGTACTGCTCTTCCGGTTGCAGCGAATCCTCGGTCGGCAGCATTTCCCGCATGTGGATGTGTTCGAGATTCCAGCCGTGCGAGCGGGCGACTCCGCGCAATTCCGATGCGGTCTCCGACAGGGTCACGTACAGGACCGGTTCGCCGCGACTGACGCCATCCATGAGGAACTGCAGCGCGATCGTGGTCTTGCCAGCTCCCGGGGTCCCTTCGATGACGTACAGCCGGTCGGCCAGCAGCCCGCCGCCCAGGACATCATCGAGTCCTGCGACGCCGGTGCTGAGTAGCGGCGGCGCATCGGTCAACACCGAATCGTCCATATCCGGGTTAGCTCCTTTTCCGATAGTGCTTTATGCCGGAGCAGCGACGGCAAAGGCAAGCAAACCGAGCGCTTTTTGCAGGCGCGACCCGACGTTCTTGGGATGTCGTTCAGTTTTCCCGGCGCGGCGGATTCAACTCGTCGGTGCGGCAGACGTTTGCAGCCGAAGCGTGGAGGCCGAATCGATTTGGCCAGGTGGCCGAAATGCAGGGAATCGGCCTCCGGACATCATCTCCCGGCCAGCGATCCATCCGGTCGCGAGAGTCCGCAAGTCGGCGCCCGCGGGAATCATCGCCCAACGGGCCAGTCGCGCTGGAGCGGGCTGGCGGCTGAGGCGAAAGCGTTGTGTTGGGCTTCCATCCAACTGGCGGAGAGGGTGGGATTCGAACCCACGGTCGGCTTACACCGACGCCTGATTTCGAGTCAGGTACATTCGACCACTCTGCCACCTCTCCGGTGGTGCGTGCCCGCGCAACGGCGGGGTGCGCATGATAAGGGTTGGCCTGCGGCGGCACAAGCTCGCGCTTGGCATGTCCCGTGCTGCCTGCCCGCCTGCGGTTGCCATGCCCGCGATAGAATGCCAGCCCCACTTTCGGTGCGTGCGCAATGAGCCTGATTTCAGTGCCGGTGTCCTACGGCGAACTGCTCGACAAGATATCGATCCTGCAAATCAAGTCCGAACGCATGGGCGATCCGGCGAAACTCGCCAACGTGCGGCACGAACTCGGCGCGCTCGAAGCGAGCTGGAAGTCGCATTCCGCTGCGCACCGGGACATCGCTGCGTTGCGCGCGGAACTGAAGGCCGTCAACGAACGGCTGTGGGTGATCGAGGACGACATCCGCATGCGCGAGAAGGCGCAGGACTTCGGCGCCGAATTCATTCGGCTCGCGCGCGCGGTGTACTTCGAAAACGACGAACGCGCGCGGATCAAGCGCGACATCAACCTTGCGCTGGGCTCGCAGCTCGTCGAGGAAAAGTCCTACCAGGATTACCGCGCCGCGCCGCCGGCCTGACCATTTCGACCCGGGGTTGCGATGCAGCGATCGAACGCATCGATCACCGCATCGACACCGATGAGTTCCATCGCGCCGGCGCGTTCGATCTTGGCGCCCCAACGCAGCTCCGACGCGGGTTTCCCGAGCAGTTTTTCCGACGCCTCGGCGTAGCGATCCACCGTCCAGCGGAGGTCCGAATACGGCCCGGTGCGGCGCGGATCCGTGCACGCGTAAAGTCCGATCACGCGCGTGCCGACCGCGTTGGCGATGTGCACGGGCCCGGAGTCCGGCGACAACACGATGTCGGCGCGCTCGAGCAATGCGGGCAATTGCTGCAATGTGTCCCTGCCGGTGAGGTCGATCGCCGGTCGTCGCATGCCGCGGATGATCGTGTCGGCCATGTTTCGCTCCGCCTCGCTGCGTCCACCGCACAGCACGACGCGATGCCCGCGCGCGACCGCGTGATCGGCGACCGCCGCGTAGCGTTCGGGCAGCCAGTTGCGCCAGGCGTGGCTCGAACACGGCGAGACCAGCAAGGTCGGTTGGGTGCCGGGCAACTGTTCCGCGGCCCAGGCGCGCGCATCGCCCGAAATCGGGAAGTTCCATACCGGCGCTCCGCGCGGCAAACCGAGCGGTTCGACGAACGATGCGAGCGCATCGAGCACATGCTCGCCCGTTCGCGCCGGAATGCGCCGATTCACGAACAAGCCGTGCAGTTCCTTCGCGCGCGCGCGGTCGTACCCGATGCGCACGTCGGCTTGCACCGCGCGCGACAGCAGGTTGGCGCGCAGTGCGAGCTGCATCAGCAGCAGGACCTCGAAGCGGCGGCCCGCGAGTTGCCTGCGCAGCGCAGCGAGGCCAACCCAGCCGCTGGACTTGTCGACCACGATGAACTCGACGCCGGGCAGGCCTGCGAGCAGCTTGTGCTCGGGCTTGCCGATGATCCAGGTGATTGCGGCATCGGGCCATGCCA
>Ga0157375_10004117_pt1 | contig 12618 bp, 13 predicted proteins | sample M35metaG_FD_115311 | JGI IMG/M metagenome (GOLD analysis project Ga0157375, IMG submission 115311) | Miscanthus rhizosphere microbial communities from Kellogg Biological Station, Michigan, USA - M3-5 metaG | ecosystem: Host-associated > Plants > Roots > Rhizosphere > Soil | place: USA: Michigan...
CGAAAAGAGGAGAAGACAGGCAGCAGCGGCGCGAAGAGAAGGCGTTAACGATTGCAAGGCGCGGCAAGATTACCAACTTCTTCTGGAAACGAAAGATGCCTCATGAAGACCCGACGATTTGATCACATCGATCTGCGCGTGCGCGACCAGGCAGCTGCGCGGCGGTTTTACGCGCAACTGCTGCCAGAGCTTGGTTTCACGATCGACTCGAGCGGCGAGGAGTGGTGCATCTGGCAGGCTCCCGGCGAAGGGCCGGTTGAGTTCTTCGGCTTCACGGAGAAAGCGGGGCATCGGCCTAACGACAACCGGATCGCCTTCTGGGCGGAAAGCCGGGTGGAAGTGGATCGCCTCAGCGAAGTCGTCCGCCAGGCAGGCGGATCGAATCTGGAAGGTCCGGCGCTTTGGCGGGAATATTCGCCCGGTTACTACGCCGTCTTTTTCGAGGACCCGAGCGGGAACAAGCTCGAGATCTGCTCACGGCAAAGCCTGGCGGCTTGAGATCGCGGGCGCTTCTGCGAGACGTATCGCTATGAGCGACGAAGCGCCCATCCCGAAAATGCTGCGACCGCAGCGGCGCGTTCGATATCTCAAGCTGATCGCGATTTTCAAGATCCTGCAGGGCATGATTCTTTTCGCGATCGGGACTTCACTGCTCTTTCTGCATAGCCGCACCGGCTGGCTCGATGCCATTTCCGACTGGGTGGACGGCGAGCTGATGGTGGCGCACAGCCGGACGGTGCTCTTTTTTCTGAGCAGCCTGCAAAATGTCGTGACGGGTGGATTGCTCCAGGTGACGGGATTGATCGCGCTTTTGACGTCGATCGTGCTCTGCGTCGTGGGCGTCGGAGTCTACTTCCTGAAACACTGGGCCGAGCTGTTGCTGGTGCTGGCGACGGCCACGCTCATCCCGTTCGAGGTTCGCCACGCCGTCCGCCATCCCGGCGCGGTCGTGCTCATCATCCTGGCGGTCAACTGTTTCATCGTCTGGTACCTCTATCGCGTGCTGCGGCGCGAGCGGCGGGAAGCGAGCCGCGTCGCGGGCGCGGAGAGGAGCGAAGCTGCCGAAATCGTTAGGCGGTAGATGCCTTCTCCGCCCATCCGGAACCCGTTTTGGATCGAGTTCCGGTGGTTCTCGCTTCGCTCCACCACCGGCCAATTGCCGGGACGCCTGCGGCGTCACGGCGCGTGACTCGCTCTGATCCCAAAGCGGGCCAGAGCCGCCCTGGTTTTTTCCATGGGCAGGCCGATGACGTTGCTGCGCGAGCCCCTGATATTTTGGATAATGGCATCCCCGTCCGCCTGCGCGGCGTAGGCCCCGGCTTTGTCGAGCGGGTCGATGCGGCTGAGGTATTCCTCGATCAGGCGGGCGCTGAGTTTTTTAAAAACGACCTGCGACAAGATGGTGAAGTTTTCGGCGCGGCCGCGGCGGAGATGGACGATGAAGACGGACGACGCGACGACGTGGGTTTGCGCGCTGAGCCGGCCCAGAATTCGCGCGGCGGCAGCGCGATCGGCCGGTTTTCCGATGACCTCACCGTCGAATTCTACCAGGGTGTCGGCGGCGAGGACAATTGCCTCGGGATAGGCGCGCGCGACGTTTTGGCCCTTGCGCAACGCGTTCCAGGCAGTGGCTTCACAGAGTGTGAACGCGCCCGCCGAAATTTCGGCGACGGCCGGGGCGACGACTTCGAACTCAAAACCGGCGTTGACCAGTAACTGCCGGCGGCGCGGAGAGGACGAGGCGAGAATCAGTCGTGGCCGGTCGCCACTCATGCGCGGCGGCGTTTCACGGCTGAGTAGGGGCTTTCTTGTTATTGAGGAAATCGGGCATTTTCATTTCTGAATATCCGGCCGGCGCAGCGAAGTCGGCATCGGGCAGCGGCGCGACGCTGACCGATTCAATCGTACTCGTGATTTCGGGTTGGTCGGGAATTTTGATTTTGGTGCGGAGCGGCATCCCGGGGAGCGCATGATAGTTTGGCATACCCTTGGTGATGTTGGCGAACGCGCCGTTTTGCAGGATGGCCATTTGATCGAGGATTTTGGCGTAATCGGGATACTTGGTCGCGACCCAGTAGCTGGCATGAAACTTCGGCGAGTCGGACACGTACTCTTCCGTTTCATAGCCGCTGATAGTTTCTTTTTTCCCTGTCGCCTTGGGCGTGACTTGCGTGGGAACCTCCTCCTTGGCGAAAGATTTCGCCATCTCCGCCATCGCTTTGGCTTTCTCGGCGGGAATAGTCATAATCATTTTCTGCTCGTGCATCAGGTTGGTGATGGCGCCGGTTTTCGCGTCGATGATCGTAGTCACTTGTGGACTCGCTTCGACGCGCGCCTTGTCGCCTTTCACTTTCATGGTGATGCGGTGCAGACCTCCCGCGCCATCCACTTTCTGCACGATGGTGAGGTCGCCCCGGGCGCTGACAAGAAGGGCGAAAAAAGCGATCGTGAAAAGGCGCAATGATTTCATACAAAGTTGCTACCCGCGGGCGGCGGGATTGGCAAGCGAGCAGCAAAACTAAGGACGTCTTTGTGCGGCGATGAGCTCTGCTCCCATGGCGGGTTGGGACACCAAGGCGCCACCCACATTCCGGAAAAAACTTGGCAAGGGTGCAGGGGCGCGCCAGCTTAGCGCACCGCGCGGGCATAGCTTAATGGTAAAGCTCCAGCCTTCCAAGCTGGCTATGAGGGTTCGATTCCCTTTGCCCGCTCCCTGTGAACCGCGAAAGTGGGTCATGGCCGCATTGAAGAACCGAGTCTTTGTGGAGCCTGTCGTTTTCGCGCTTTCGGTCGCTCTTTGGGTCGGGGTCGCGCCCGTCTTGCAGGCTCGTGATCCCTCGGCCGCTGAACTGATCGAGAATGCTCTGCCGGCGAAGACGTCGTTGAGAAGAGCAGCCAAGGCGGATCTTTTGTCCGCGGTTTGCGCGGCCGTGCGCGAGAGTCGGAAGTCCGGCCCCGCCATCACCACCGCAGCTGCGGCAGCTCAGGGTGATCATGCCCCCGACATTGTCGCGAGTGTGCTCCGTTGCGCGCGCCGGGTCGATTGCGAATATGTCGGTGCGATCGTGAAAGCTGCGATCTCGGCGGAGCCGGGTGCGGCCGCATCGATCAGGGACGCGGCCCTGGGGCAGATGCCGAATTGCGAGGAGACCATTCGGGGGTCAACGCGCGGGGTGTTGAAGAATATCGAGGGGCGCGCCAAAACAAGCTCGCCGAGCTCGAGCGAGCCCAGCCCGTCCATTAGTCCGAGCGCAAGCGCGGAGGAAGAATTCGATCCGCGCGAAGAGCTTGTCCTCGTTTGCGACGGCGGGACGCAACGCGCAATCAGGAAAAGTCTGCTCGCCGACTTTCTGCAATCCCATCCCGAGGCCAATGCGGGTTCGTGCCCGCCCACGCCGACGCCTTCGCCGCTCCCGTCACAAACGCCCGCGCCACCAGTTACGCGGCCGTAGGCCGGCGGAGATGCCTTGGCTTTGGGCGTGGGCTGTAGGGTCCGCTGTCTCAGCGGAAAGTGGATGGACTGATCACCGCGCGCGCTCCAGCAAAAAAATTCTCCTGCCCGCGGGCAATTACTGTAGTTTCGGCGCCCGGTGGCCACGAACGCATCTTTCCTCACTCGCGCAGGCGAAATGCTTGCCGCTTTCCTCATCGCGCTGGCGATGGTCGGGATGCAGGTGTTTATCGGTGGGACGCGGCTGGCCTATGGCCTTCCGCTCTACGCCCTTCTCGGGCTGGGAGGTTTGTGCACTGTTTTTTTCCTGCGCCAAACCCGGCCTTCGACCGGGCGCATGTGCCTCTTCTCGGGAGCGCTTTTCTTTGGTTACGTGCTCGTTAGGGCAGGGTTCTCGCCCGTTCCTTATCTGGCCCGTGCCGATATTTTTTCGGTCCTGGGCGGATTGGTGGTTTACCTCGCGGTCGCGACGATTTTTACTTCCGCCCGCTGGCGCCTAAGCATCCTTCTTGGCCTCCTCGTGGTCGCATTGGTGCAGGTCGGAATCGGCGCGATTCAGTTTCGCAACGGGAACAATTTCATGCTCATCCCGTTTTTGCAGCGCTTCGATTACGGCCGGCGCGCGAGTGGATTCTATGTTTGCCCGAATCACTTCGCCGGCCTGGTCGAAGTCATCGGCGTCTTTTGCGTCGGCCTAGCCTGCTGGAGCCGCTGGCCGGTTTGGGCGAAACTGCTGATTGCTTACGCTGGCGCGATTTGTTACGCCGGACTCGCCCTAACGGGGAGTCGCGGAGGCTATCTGAGCGCGGGCGTCAGTCTGCTCGTGATTGGAAGCCTGAGCCTGATCGCGCTGCGCAGAACCGGCAGCACAATTTTCTGGCGCACGGCGGGTGCGAGCGGCTTGTTCGCTCTGCTCCTTATCGTTGCTGTGATTCTTGGCTTCAGGCAAAGCGATTTTCTGAGAACCCGGGCGCACAGCGTGGTCGACCCGCAAAACGTCCGACTCGATCTCTGGCGAGCAGCGCTCGCGCAATGGCAATTGCAGCCCATGCTCGGGACCGGCAGCGGCACCTATCTTTACTACGGGCGGCATTTTCGCACCGAACGAGTGCAGCTCGATCCGGTCGAAGTGCATAACGATTATCTCCAGCTCCTGGCCGAGTACGGCGCGGTCGGCAGCGTGGCTTTTCTCTTTTTCCTCGGCGCGCATCTTTGGCATGGCGCAAACGCATTTGGAAAGCTCGGTCCACGGCGGATCGCGATCTCGGCGCGACCGTTGAGTAACAACCTCGCGCTCACGATTGGCGCGCTCGGAGCAGTGGCGGCCTACACGGTCCATTCGTTTTTCGATTTCAATCTTCACATCCCGGCCAACGTTTTTTTGCTCGCGTTTGTCTTCGCGATTCTGGCCACCCCGGATTTGAACCGGGCAGAGGGGCGTCTCGCGCCGCCGATTGCCTCCGCCCGACTTGTTCTGCCCTTGCTCGGGCTGCTCCTGCTCGCCGGCTCGCTTCGTTATGCGCGCGCGGAACACGACGCGGAGCGGGCACGGGTCGCGCTGCGGGACGAACGCCATCTCGCGGCCACTCTGTGGGCGCAGAAGGCGATCGCCCGTGATGATCAGAATCCCGAGACTTTTTTCTACCTTGGCGAAAGTCGCGTCCGGCGTGCTGAAGAGCTCGCGCACCCGGCGGCGGCGGCAGCCTTTTATCGGGCCGCGATCGACCCTTTGCAGCGCGCGTCGGCGCTTGCGCCTAACGACGAGACTTTTCTGATCGCACTCGGCCGGGTCTACGACGCTCTGGGACGATTTGCGGAGGCGGAATGGATGTTTGGCCGTGCGCAGGAGTGGGATCCGCGGTCGATTGCTGTGCAAAAATCGTATCAGGCGCACCTCGCGCTATGGAGCGAAGCGCGACCGGGACTGCGCCCGTTGCCGCGTTCGGATTTGCCGGACAAAAACGAGCCGTTGTCCGAGCCCACTGCTACTCCATCGCCTGGTATTTTCTAGAGAAAGCGAGCCGAATCCTGGCTCGGAAATTGTGTTGATGTAATTCCACGCAACGCATAGTCTCCGCGCCAATGGTCCGGCCAAAGCAACCTACACGCGTTTTTTTCGCGTCACTTCTGGGCCTTCTTGCGTCCGCTCTCGCGGCGGTCCCCACCCTCGGAGGCGCGCCGGACGAGCCGTCGGGCAAGACCATTCTCGAGAGCGCGGCCGACGCCGACAGCAAGAATCTCCAAGGTAGCGATCTCGGAACGGGAAGCTTTGCGCGCTCGCCGTTTCGGGTTTCGGTCTCGGTGCGGGAAGGCTACGACGATAATGTTTACACGACGAATCAGAACCGGGTGGATTCGTTTTTCACCAATGGCAATGTCGTCATCGGCTACAAATTCGGTGACGCCCGCACCCGGCTCGACCTGGAAGTCTCCGGCGGCGCCACCTACTATTACGATCGGCCTTTCGGTCAGCAATACGACGTTAACAGCGGGCTTACCCTCACCATCAGTCATCAGGCGACGCCGCGGCTGGGGTTGGCGGCGGCCGCTTTCCTGGCCTACCAATCGGAACCGGACTTCAACACCGGGTTCGGAGTCAATCGCCGGAGCGGTAACTACTTTTACACTAACGACAAATTCTCCACTTCCTACCAGTGGACGCCGCGTTTCTCGACCGTCTCGAGTTATACGTTAGGCGTGATCCAGTACGAAGACAGCTCCATCGGGGCCTATGAAGATCGGTTCGAGCACACCTTTGGCAATGAGTTCCGTTATCTGGTTCTGCCGACGACGACGCTGGTCGGTGAGTATCGCTTCGAACTGATCGATTTCGACACGGCGCCGCGTGATTCGCTTACTCATTTCGTCCTGGCTGGTTTGGACCACAGTTTCAGTCCACACTTCAATGTCTCGTTGCGCGGCGGGGCCCAGTTTCGCGAGTTTGATAACTTCGACGAGCGCACTTCGCCTTATGGCGAGGCGACCTTGAATTATTCCCTGGGACCCCGCACCTCCATCAGCTGGATGAATCGCTACGGCCTCGACGAACCGGACGTGCCGCTGGCGCCGTCGCGCACCACCTTTCGGACCGGACTCAGCGGGGGCTTCGCGCTCACGCCCCGGATCACCTCGAGCCTGACGTTGTTTTACCAGCACGATGAAAACGACGGCATTATCACCCCCGTCGCCTTTGTGCCATCCTTCGATGAGGACTCACTCGATATCGGGGTCGGTCTGCGTTACGAAATCAGTCGCCACTTCGCCGCCATCGCCGGCTATAATCACACCGAGATACTTTCCGAGATCGAACTCCGGGAGTATTCGCGTAACCGCTATTACCTGGGTCTAAACGCAACCTTTTGAAACGTGGGAGTGGGCTTAGGGCCGAGACCTTTGGTATGGCAACTCATCGGGGCCCTAAGGCTGCTCCCAAATTGCCCGGGTAGGGCCTTTTGCGCCGGGGGGAACTTCTGTTACATTCCCCGCCCGTTGTAGCGAGGGAATCATGGCACAGAACGAAGAAGTTAGGCTCCACTTTCTGGACTATTGGCGCGTTTTGCGCGTCCGCTGGGGCCTTATTCTTCTCGCCTTTCTTCTCGTCGTCATAACGGCGGCGCTCGTAACCTTCTTCCAACCGAGAGAGTATCAGTCGTCGGTCTTTATTGAGGTCAAATCCACCGCTGAGACGCCGCGCATCTTTGGGACCGACGGCACCCTGCCGTTCCACGATCCCCAACTGGCCCCAACCGTCTACCAGATCATCCAGCGCACCGGCATTCTTTATCCCGTGATCGAAGATCTGAAACTGCAGGATAAATGGACCCGGAACGGGGTGCGCCCGACTCTCCAGCAAGCCTACCAAATCCTGCGCGGGCAACTCGACCTCGACGAGGTCCGCAATACCGACCTTCTCCAGATCAGTGTTTTCGACTCCGATCCGCAGGAAGCGGCCGACATCGCGAACAAGATCGTCGCTGTTTACCAGGAGAAACGCGTCCAGGAAGAAAAGGAAATCCTCAACCGTGCGGTCGAGACCATGAACGAGGAGGTGGCCAAGGAAGACCGCAAAGTGGAGCTGGCCGAAAAGGAAGTGGCACGGATCCGCGACGAGGAGCACATCGTCGACCTCAACCCGGAGGGGACGGAAGATTCACTCACCGCCGCCAACCAAAACGTCGTCAAACAGGAAGGCGAAGTGAACGAAGCTGAAACCAAGGTCGCCACTCTCAGCTCGGCCCTGCAACAGATCGAAAGCCTGAAGGGCGACGATCTGATGCGGATGATGCCGACCTTGAACATCACGGATCCAACGATCCAAAAAATTCTGCCTAGCTATCAGGAAGCGGTCGCCAATGAAGCGCAACTGCTGAACTCTGGCCTGGGTGAAAATCATCCCAAGGTCAAGGCCTTGCGGGCGACCAAGGCGGTTTACGTGCGGCAATTGGAACAACAGGTCTCGAGTGTCCGCGATGCCTTGCAACGCAACCTGAACTCCGCCCAAAACACCCGCGACGAGCTCAAGAAGCAACTCGCCGACATCAACGAAAAGCAGGTCACGTCCAAGAATCTCAGCTCCAACTACACCCGGGCCAAGAACGCCTACATCAAGGAGAAAACCCTGCGCGATAACGTTCGTCTTCGCGCTCAGACGCAGACCATGGAAATGGCCATGCCGCGTCAGGCAGTCAGCGTCAAACAAGTTGCGGAACCATCCGCTGCGCCGGCCCGCCCGCGAGTCGCACTCAACATGGCGCTGGGCGCCTTGGTTGGCTTGGTGGTCGGTGTCGGGCTCGCCTTTTTTATCGAATATCTCGATACCAGCGTGAAGACGATGGATGACGTCGAGGCGCTCCTCGGCGTGCCGGTCCTCGCCATCATCCCACAAAACATCCAGATCCTGCACCGCGAGACCGGCGATACTCCGGATGCCGAGGCTTATCGGATTCTCCGCACCAACATCGAGTTCAATCGCAAGAGTCCCGACGCCAAAACCATTTCCATCGTGAGCGGCGGTCCGGGCGAGGGAAAATCGACCACACTTGTTAATCTCGCGTTCATCGCCGCTCAGGGGGGCTATTCCACTTTGATCGTGGACGCTGATCTGCGCCGGCCGGTGCAGCACGCCATGTTCGAGGTCGGCAACAAGACGGGCCTGACGAACTACCTTACGACCGAAATGCCGCTCGAGAACGTTATCCTCCCGACCAAGGTGCCCAATCTGTCCCTCATCCCGAGCGGCCCGTTGCCTTCCGATGCGGTCGGCATTTTGAATTCGCAGCGGATGTCGGATTTGATCGCCGAATTGAAGTCCCGCTACGACATTGTCTTTTTCGATTCACCGCCCATGCTCGGCGTGAGCGACGCTTCCGTGCTCGCGAGCGAAGTGGATCAGACCATTATCGTCGTGCAGCACCGCCGTTTCCCGCGCGCCATGCTCACCCGGGTGAAACAGGCCGTTGTTGGAGTCGGCGGGACGGTGCTCGGTGTGGTCTTGAACAATGTCGATCTCAAACACGACCAGAATTACTATTACTACACGAGTTACTACGGCTACTACCACTCGCGCACCGGCGAGCCGAAAGCTGCGCGCCGCTCCAAAGTACCCACGCCGATCAACAACGGCGCCTCCCGCCCCGAGGATTACTGAGTGAGAATTTTACTCCCCTTGGGTCTCATTCTGGCCGCTCTCGCGCCCGTTACTCGCGCCGACTCGGTCCTGCGGGCGGGTGATCCGGTCGAAATGCGGATCAGCGGTGTCCCGGCCGATGAACAAACTCAGGTCAACAACATTTACACGGTGGATGCCAACGGCATGGTCAATATGCCCTACATCAACAAGGTGCGGGCCGAGGGGCTGACTCCGGCGCAGCTCGCCAGCGCGATCGAGAATGGCTACAAGTCCGCTCGCATTTTCACTAATCCTACGATCACGATCGTGATGCAGCCGCAAAACCGTTTCGTTAACGTCGGCGGAGCGGTCCGCGCGCCCAACCGCATTCCGTACACCGAAGACATGACGCTCTTGACTGCGATTAGCGCTTCCGGCGGCTTTAACGATTATGCCGACCAGAAACACGTCCGCCTGCTTCGTGGAAATGAGGCGAAGGTCTACGACGTGCGCCAGTTTCGGAAGGATCCGGGGCTCGATCCGAAGCTGCAGCCGGGCGACAAGATCGAAGTGCCGCAGAGTTTCTTTTAGGGCAATATCGGTCTTTTTGTATACCTTTCGCTGTGCGAAGCGCGGGCGCACGCGTCGCCTGCTCCAAAACCTCGCTCGCCGCCACGCTCAACGAGCGTCCACCAGGGGGCAGCGCTTACGATTGCCCGGGGCCTTTGACCAACCCGCGATGACGCCAGAAATAGCCAAGACCCGAGTAAATCGTGAGGCCGATCGTGATCCAGAGCAGCGTGTTCCCACCGTAGCGCCACGCATTCGCCCACCAGAACGCGTCGGGTCCGGCCAGCCCCAACTCGTGTGCCGCGAGAAGGAGAAGGAAAAAAACAACGGTCGCGATTTGCCACGAGGTTTTGTGTTTCCCAAGTTTTTCGGCCGACAGGACCACCCCCTCAGAAGAGGCGAGTAGCCGCAATCCGGTGATGAGAAAATCGCGCGCCACTACGATGGTCGCCACCCAGGCCGGGACGGCGCCCAGCGGCACGAGGCAGATGAAGGCTGCCGCCATCATCACCTTATCGACCAGCGGATCCATCAGCTTCCCAAATTTCGTCACGATCCCGTAGCGGCGGGCGATCTCACCGTCGAAGTAATCGCTGATCCCGGCGAGAGCGAAGAGCACGAGGGCAATGGTGCGAGCGTAGCTCCAGTTGGAACTGAGCGAGAGAACGAAGAGGACCGTCAGCGCGAGCCGGCCGAGCGTCACCCGATTGGCCCAGTTCATGTCGTGTGCGCGGTGCTTTCTTGCCTGACGAAAACGGGACGTTTCCAGATCGGCACTTTTTGCTTTAGTTCGGCCACAATCCAAGCGCTCCCTTGATAAGCGGCGGCGCGATGCGCGCTTGCCACCCGCAGGAAAAGGGAAGCTTCGCCCGCCGCCACCAGCCCAATGCGATGGTGCAAAAGAACGTCCTGGAGATCGAACTCCGCCTGGGCCGCGCGCGCGATCATTTCCATCTGGTGCTGTGCCATAGCCTCGTGCGCTTCATATTCAATTCCGGAAATCTCGCGCCCGTCCTCCCGCCCCCGCACCACGCCCCAGAAATCAACCGATGCCCCGGCGGCCCCGTTCCAAATATTGGGACGTGCTTGTAGCGAGGTGGTTGTGATAAGGATTTCGGGATGCCAAGTTGCCATCTGCTTCAAGCGAGCCCGCCGGATCTGCTGCCCCAGCATAGCGACGGGTTCAGGAGATACTGAAAATGAAAACGAATCAATCTGATATAGGCCTCATCGGCCTCGCCGTCATGGGCGAAAACCTCGTCCTCAACATGGAGTCGAAAGGCTTCCAGGTCGCCGTCTACAATCGCACCGCCGCCGTCACCGAAAAATTTGCCTCCAATCGCGCGAAGGGAAAAAACATCCAGCCGACCACGACGATGGAGGAATTCGTTGGCGCCCTGCAACGTCCGCGCAAGGCGATGATCATGGTCAAGGCCGGCGCGCCGGTTGACGCTGTCATTGATCAACTCGTGCCGCTCTTCGAGAAAGGGGACGTCATCATTGACGGAGGGAATTCGCTTTTCACCGATACGCAACGGCGCTGTAAGGATCTGGAAGGAAAAGGAATTCACTTTGTCGGTTGCGGTGTTTCCGGCGGCGAAGAGGGCGCGCTCAAAGGTCCCTCGCTCATGCCGGGCGGGCCGCGCGCCTCGTGGGAAATCATCGCGCCCATTTATCGCAAAATTGCGGCGGTCGTGGATGGCGAACCCTGCTGCCGCTACATGGGACCAGATGGCGCCGGCCATTACGTCAAGATGGTGCACAACGGGATCGAGTACGGCGACATGCAGCTGATCTGCGAGGCCTACGCCATCCTGAGCGGCGTTCTTGGCCTAACGACCGACGAGCTGGCCGATATTTTCACGGAGTGGAACCGGGGCGATCTCGACAGTTACCTGATCGACATCACCTCCCAGATTTTCCGCCGGAAAGATCCCGAAACCGGCAAACCGATGGTTGACGTCATTCTCGATAAGGCCGGCCAGAAGGGCACCGGCATCTGGACTCTGCAATCCGCCATTCGGCAGTCCGTCGTCATCTCCACCATCAACGCCGCCGTCGAAGCGCGGGTGATTTCTTCCCGCAAAGACGACCGGGTCAAAGCCTCCCGGATTCTCCCCCAGCCCAAAGTGGAAAAATTCAGCGGCGATCGCGCCGCGCTCATCACCGCAGTCCGCGACGCGCTTTACGCCTCCAAGATCGTCTCCTACGCCCAGGGAATGGAATTGTTAGGCGCGGCCAGCAAGGAGTTCGGTTGGAATCTGAACTTCGGCGACATCGCCACCATTTGGCGCGGCGGCTGTATCATCCGCGCTAAATTTCTCAACCGCATCCGCGAAGCCTACGAGCGTGATCCGGCGCTGAATAATCTCCTCCTCGATTCTTATTTCACGGACATCATTCAGAAAACGCAGCACAACTGGCGGATCGCGGTCGCGACCGCGGTCCAGCAGGGTGTGGCCGTGCCCGCCTTCAGTGCGTCGTTAGGCTACTTCGACAGCTACCGGCAGGCCCGGCTCTCGTCCAACCTGCTCCAGTCGCAGCGTGATTTCTTCGGCGCTCACACCTATGAGCGCGTGGATAAGCCGGGGGTTTTTCACACCGACTGGATGGGATTGGAGAAGGGGCCGACGGAAAAGCCGGCCGAGCCCAAAGAAGTGCCGAAGCGGCATGCGGCGGAGTAAGAGAATCAGTTTGTTATGCCAATTTACGTTTACGAAACAACCGATGCGTCGAAGCCGGCACGGCGTTTTGAGATCAAGCAGAGCATGAAGGACGAACCGCTTCGGATTGACCCCGCGACGGGCGAGCCGGTCCGGCGCGTTATCTCCGGCGGCTACGGTGTGCACGTAGCGGGCGGCGCGCCCGCGCCCGCGCCGATGCGCGGGGGTGGATGCGGCCCGGGTTGCGGCTGCCATTAGAATAAATCTGTCATCCCGAGCCGGCGGAGCGCGGCGAGGGACCTCGCAATTGCAATCAGCGTTTGCCG
>Ga0157375_10004119_pt1 | contig 12615 bp, 14 predicted proteins | sample M35metaG_FD_115311 | JGI IMG/M metagenome (GOLD analysis project Ga0157375, IMG submission 115311) | Miscanthus rhizosphere microbial communities from Kellogg Biological Station, Michigan, USA - M3-5 metaG | ecosystem: Host-associated > Plants > Roots > Rhizosphere > Soil | place: USA: Michigan...
CCGTCGCGGTCCGAGTCGATATAGCGTTGAGGCTGGCTACACCGCCGCGGTGGCTGATTGCGTGGCCAAGGCGCGCTCGCGCGGTGGCCTCGGTACCGGGGTGACGCTGCATTCGTGCTACGAGGCCGGCCGCGACGGTTGGTGGCTGCACCGGTGGCTGCTCGAGCACGGCATCGACAACATCGTGGTCGACTCGGCAAGCATCGAAGTCAACCGACGCGCCCGGCGTGCGAAGACCGACCGGCTCGATGGCGACAAGCTGCTCGCGATGCTGCTGCGCCACCACGGCGGCGAGCGTGTCTGGTCGGTGTTGCATGAGCCGACGCCCGAGGACGAAGACGCGCGCCGTACGCACCGAGAATTGGCGCGGCTGATGCACGAGCGCACGGCCCACACCAACCGCATCGGCTCGCTGCTGGTGCTGCACAACCTGCGCCCGCGCATCATCATCGGTGGACGCGACTGGGCGGGCTGGTGGAACGCCCACGATCTGCAGGTACCCCCGGAGTTGCGCGCCGAGCTCGAGCGCGAGACCGCGCGGCTGGCCTTGGTCAACTGCAGATCAAGGCGCTCGAGGCCGCACGGCGCCAATCACTGGAAGACGGCAAGCAGCCGATGGTGGCGCAGCTGGCCCAGTTGCGTGCGATCGGTCCCAAGGGCGCCTGGGTGCTGGTCAAGGAGTTGTTCGGCTGGCGGCGCTTCGCCAACCGGCGAGAGCTGGCCGGCTGCCTTGGGCTAGCGCCTACGCCTTACGACAGTGGCGCCAGCCAGGTCGAGCAAGGCATCAGCAAGGCCGGCAACAAGCGAGCGCGAGCCCTGCTCGTCGAACTCGCATTGGGGCTGGCTGCGATTGCAGCCCGCGAGCGAACTAACCCAATGGTTCACTCCGCGCTTCGCGGCAGGAGGCACGCGCATGCGCCGTGTAGGCATCGTCGCACTGGCGCGTCGCCTGGCCATCGCCCTGTGGCGTTACCTGCAGCACGGCGAGATCCCGGCCGGGGCCACGCTGAAACCAGCCTCCGTCTAAGGCCGACCCGTCTCGTTGCGACATACGGCTTGGCACGGATCGCATCATCATGATCAAAGGTCGACGCGCCCGCAACGGCAGCGGGTCACCACCGAGTGACCGTCCTCAAAGAATGGGCGCGTCGGTAAATGGGGTTAGTCCAGGCGCCTTGCGCGTATTGAGCATCGGGTGCCGAATCGACCGATCCGGCACGGATAGAAGTTCGTCCGAGCACTGGCTCGAACGCTCATCACACCCCGACCTTCGATTCGGATCTGAGACCCGAGAAGGCCGACACCCCGCGATAACCATCTTCGTGAGGGGTCCGTGATGCCGCGATCAAACTCGGCTTGACAAACGAGTCCTCATAGAGCTGCCGTTCGCGGCGGCCAGCCGGACCAGCGGACGGTCGCACCCGTCCGGCCGCGGCCATGACGAGCCTGTCTCCGACGACTGTTTTGGCGCTGCTGAGTGGGGCGTACTTCTTCTTGAAGGTCATTACGGGTCTCTACCAGGCGTATCCCATCTTGAAGAGCAGCGCGCTGTTGCCGTCCTTTCCCAGCGCGTACTCGAGGTTGGCGACGATGCCCGCCGCGGGCTTCAGGAAGTACTGGACGCCCACGCCGATGCTCGGGAAAAGGTTCGATCCCGAGCAGCCGCCGCGATTGCCGCCGTAGAGGCAGGCGAAGCCGCCAAACAGTGTCGCCGTCCATCGCTCGGCGAGCCGGTGGCGCTCTTCGACTTCGATCGAAGACATCGACTGGCCGAGGTACTCCCCCATCGTATAGCCGCGCAGTTGCACCGGCGCGTAGGCGCCAAGCGGGGCGTTCTGCGTCCACTGGTTGTTCTGTCGAAGGGCCAGCACGCTGCCGTCTCCATGGCTCCAGAAATGCCGGTAGTCGAGCCGGTAGACCGAGAAATTGTCGCTGCCTTCGGCTTTCGGCCGATACGCGATGTTGTTGAGGTTGAGTAACCAGCCTTTGGTCGGCGCATCCGTCCGGTCGCGGGAGTCGTGCAGGCCCACGAGGCCGATGCCACTCGCCTCGAACCCCGTCAGACCGAGAAAGGCGATCAGGTCGTCGTCCATCGCCGTTTGCCCGACGATCTGATAGTTCGTGGCCAGAACCTGCGCGCCGATGAACCAATCGTCCTTGACCCGGTACAGATAGCGTGCGCCGAAACCGCGGATGTGATCCTCGGACTTCAGAGGCGCACCCGTCCCGAGGAAGTCGTCGTAGTCGTTCTTGACCACGCCGCCGATCGCGATCACGTTGAGCCGATGCTGGTCGCCGTCGAAGGAGGTGCGCGCGAACGCCACCGCGGTCGCCGAGTCGGTCGAGGTGTACTGCGCGCTGACCCCGAAGATCGATACCTGCGACTCCGGATCGAATTTGCGGACATAGCCGGCGAGCGCGCCGAACGATGCGCCAAGCTTCGGGCTGTTCGAGAATGTCGGCAGCAGCAGCCAGGGCGACGGCGCTTTGCTCGGTTCCTCCGCCGCGGCCTTCGGCTCTTCCGCTGAAACTTTTGGCGTTTCGTCCTGCGCCCGCGCCACGTTCGTACACAGGCAACCGATGGCGAGGAGCGCAAGGCTCAAGCTTCTGCTGGCTCCAAGTCTCGTCGACATAGGCGACGCAGGGCAGCAGCGACATCCGCGGCGTTGCCTGGCCGCAAACCCGTTCTGCCCGGTCCCGAGCACGCATGGCCGCAGGTGTAGTCCGCTGACTAGCGGGCGCTCAGGTGGTCCGGTGCGGGCGAGCGTGCCCGCGGCGGCAGCGCCATCGGCATGTACGGCGATCGTCCTGTCGGGCATGGATCGGCTCCCTCCGAGGCGCTACCGGAGGCCCGGACTTCAGTGTGCGCCAGCGCTTGCGACCCTACCAGACGATACGTGGAGAACCATCTGCAGCAGGAAGTGAGAATTTCTATTCTTGGCGCACTTCTCAACCTCGGCCCTTCGCAATCCACGCGTCTGTTCAGGGCGGCAACGGGCTACACGCCTTACCAGTTCATGCCGCTAATACCAGTCCTTCCCCTTTTCGTCCGGTTGCCGGGCGCACCAATACTGGCTGTAAGCGCTCCCACCCCGAAAATGCGCAGCATCACACGCCTGGACGTCATCGACTTCCTCGTAGGTGATGGAAGTACGCATCCTATTCCTCCAACCAGCTTGCGGCTCCGCGGCTGATACCTCGGTTCGCGCTTTTTTTGGGGCAATGAGGCGCGCTGGCGGTGGTGCGGAGGCGCAATGCCTCCGCTCGGTCCGCTGCGTTTTAGGAGGAGTGGTCGCCGGCAGCGACGTAGACGGCTCGATAGGTACCGAATGTCGCCTTTGCGGTCGCGCAGCTCGGACTACATGAGTCGCCGGCGGCTCTCCGAGCCTATCGCAAGGAAGTGGAGCGGCTGATCCTTTGGGCGGTGCTCGAGCGCGGGAAGGCGATGACGTCGTTGACCTAGCTCAAATCCTGAGTTGCGCGAAGCAAGTCGTCGATCGCTTCGGCTTGAGGATGACATCCAGCGACGCGCTTACGCCGCTGATTCGTAAGACGGAATATCAGTGGGATCGTCGCCGATCCCTAGACAGCCGGAGGCTCTGCCCTGAGCAGATCATCGGCGCCTATTCGTCGGCACCAACTAGTACGAGGTGCGCAACGTGGCCGCTACAACGCGATTCGAATCGTCAGACCGGTCTCGCGCCGGTGGCGCCTTTACCTCCTGCCCTACGCCACGGCGGGCTGGGAGTGAACTCGGCCTTCAGGCAGTCGACCAGCGCTTGCACCGATAGCTGGTTGCGTTGCGCGTCCGGGACCTGCACCCGGATCCAGTAGTCAGGAACGGGAAATTCTTCGAGCAGGGTCACCAAATCGCCCCTTTCGATCGCCGGAGCAACCAGATACTCAGAGAGGCACGCAATGCCGTGGCCCATCAACGCGGCACGCAATACCTGACGACCGTCGTTGCTGCTGAATCGCGGTTCGATGGTCACCACAATCGGCCCGGTCTTGCTGCCGAAGTGCCACGCACTGCCGGTGGGAACGAAACCGAGCACGTCGTGGCGCTGCAGGTCCTGCGGGATTCGCGGCCGGCCGCCCGCCAGGTACGTGGGTGCCGCGACGATCAGACGCTTCGCCTCGCAGAGCTCGAATTCGGTGACTCCCGCGAACGAACCGGGCGACATGCTGATCGCGATGTCGAAGCCATCGAGAACTGGATCGACAGGTCCGTCCCTCACGATCAACTCGAGTGCGACCGCGGGATGCGCGCGCTGGAAACGGGCCAGCACATCGCCAAGATAAAAGTCGGTGAGCGTGGTCGGCGCCTTGATGCGTAGACGGCCTTCGATGCGCGGCGAATGCTGTTGAACGCCAGCGAGCGCTTGGTCCATCCCGTGTACGGCGCGCCGCATCGCCGCGAGATGGCTCTGGCCGGCTTCGGTGAGCTCGATCCGTCGGGTACTCCGCCGGATCAGCAGCACCCGGGCGCTGCTCTCGAGCTGGTCGACTCGCTTCTTGACGACCGAGGTGGCGACGCCGATTCGACGGGCAGCCTCCGAGAAGCTTCCGGTTTCGGCCACTTTGATGAAGGCCTTGAAGGAAAGAAGCGGATCCATGAGGTCATTTTGGCTTACGCGATTCGCGAAAGCCCTTTTCTCTCAGAGAGGCTTGTTGGCCTGGGAGCCCCTTTCTACGATCCGCTCGCTTTCCACCTTTCTCGAATGGAGCAAGAAATGACCATCGGAAGACGCACCGCGGCCTCGCTCGTCGGCATCGTCCTGCTCGGTTCGGCCCTGCGGTTGCCGGCCCAGGAATGGCCCTCTGCGCCAGTAAAGATCGTCGTGCCCTTCGATCCCGGATCGACCCCGGATACGGTCGCCCGAATCGTCGGGGAGGGACTGTCGATCCGCCTGCACCAGGCCTTCATCGTCGAGAACAAGAGCGGCGCGGCCGGCAACATCGGCACCGACAACATCGCCAAGGCGTCGCCGGACGGACAAACGATCGGTGTCAGCATTGGCGGTCCGTTGACGGTGAACCCGGTGCTTTACCGCAAGCTGCCGTTCAACCCAGACCGCGACTTGGCACCGATCAGCATCGCGGTGTCGCAGCCGCTGGTGCTGGCGGTGTCGAAGAAGGTACCGGCGACGAATGCCAAGGAGCTGGTCGCGCTGCTCAAGTCGACGCAGGGCAAGTACAGCTACGGTTCCGTCGGCGTGGGCTCCGTCTCGCACCTGGCGATGGAATGGGTCGCGTCCGCCAGCGGTGCCACGCTCGTCCATGTGCCGTACCGCGGCGCGGGCGCGCTCGTCACCGATCTGCAGTCGCAAACGATCGACATGGCGTTGATGCCCGCGGCGGCGCTGATGCCGTACGCGAAGGCCGGGTCGATCCGTGCCATCGCCGTCGCGGCGCCACGTAGGTCGCCGCTGGTCCCCGACTTGCCGACCTTTGTGGAGAGCGGACTGCCCGATATCGATGGCGACGGCTGGATCGGCTTCGTTGCGCCGGCGCGGGTTTCGCCCGCGATCCAGGCACGAATGAACGCCGAGATCGTCCACGTGCTCGGCGACCCGTCGGTCAAGGCCCGGCTCCTCAATCTCTACATGGAACCCGTCGGCAACAGCGCAGAACAGTTCCGCGCGGTCATCTCGTCGGACAACGGCCGCTGGCGCCCGCTGATCCAGAAACTGGACCTGAAACTCGACTGAGCGCGTGGGGCGGCGCTCGAGGGAGCCTTCGACGATGGCCAAGGATTTTCCGGTGGGCGCCCACGTGGTTGTCACTGGCGCAGCTTCGGGAATCGGTCGGGGGACCGCAGAGTGGTTGACGAGCGCCGGCGTGCGCGTCATCGCGCTTGACCGCCAGGAGCCCGACTTCGAGGTGTCCCGCTACGTTGCCGTCGACCTGGCGGATCTCGCCAGCATCGAGGACGTCGCCGCGTGCCTGGGGGACCTCTCGCTGCACGGTCTGTGCAACGCGGCCGGCGTGCCGGGAACGCATCCGGCAGAGGTCGTGGCGCGCGTCAACTACCTCGGGTTGAGGAGCCTGACCGCGGCGCTCTTGCCACAACTCGTTCCCGGCGCCGCCGTCGTCAACGTCGCCAGCGTCGCAGGATCTCGCTGGAGCGAGCGCGTCGGTCATCACGCCGGGCTCGCCCGGACCTCGGCCTGGTCCGAGGCCTTGAACTACGCAGCGCGATACCAGCCGCCCGAGATCGACGCCTACCGCTTCTACAAGGAGGCGTTGATCGTGTGGAGCCGGCTCTACGCCAGCGACATCTTGCGGCGTAAGGGCGTGCGGATGAATTGCGTCAGCCCCGGTCCGGTCGACACGCCGATCCTGGATGACTTCCGGGCGTCGATGGGCGCGCAGACGGTCGCCGACACGATTGCCAAGACCGGCCGGGCCGGCACTCCGGACGACGTGGCACCGGCGATCGGCTTCCTGCTCGGCAGCGGATCGCGCTGGATCGCCGGGCTGGATATGCCGGTCGACGGTGGCCTGACCACGCTGCGGTTTGCCGACTCCTTCGCACCCAACTGAGCCGCCTCGACATGCAGACCAGAACCCTCAGTGAGCCGGCCCGAGAGACACCGGTGTTCGGTGAATTCGATGTCGTCGTGCTCGGCGGCGGCCCGGCCGGCATCGCCGCGGCGACCGCTGCCGCCCGCGGGGGCTGTGCAACGTTGCTCGTGGAGGACTACGGCTTTCTTGGTGGAATGGGCACCGCAGCTGGCGTCACCAACTTCTGCGGCCTGCACGCGAATGTGAGGGGCGAGATTCGCCAGGTGGTCCACGGCATCGCCGACGACCTGCTCGATCGGATGCGCCGGCTCGGCGGGCTGAGTGAGCCGCACTTGCTCTTCGGGGGCAGGATTGCCGCCCAGGCCTACGACAACGCGGCCTTCAAGATCGCCGCGGACGAGGTCGTCGTCGACAGCAGGGCGCAATTGCTCTTTCACGCCCGGGCGGTCGGCGTCGTCATGCGTTCGGCCGACACGATCGAGGCGCTGCTGATCGAAACCCGGTCTGGCCGCCGCGCGGTCCGAGGCTCGACCTTCATCGACTGCTCAGGCGATGGCGATCTGGCGGCCTGGGCCGGCGCGGCATTCGAGAAGGGAATGGACGGGCATGACATGCTTTATCCATCCACCATGTTCCGTGTGAACGGCGTGGATCCCGTGCGCGCCGGCGATGCGTGGAACCATTTCGGGCGCTTGATGGCCGAGGCGGAGGAGCGCGGCAGAACCTTTCCGCGACGGACGCCGATCATCCGGCCCCAGAAGAACCCGACCGAGTGGCGTGCCAACGTCACCCAGCTCGCCAACCCCGACGGTTCGCCCGTCGATGCGACAGACGCCGAGCAACTGAGCCGGGCCGAGGTCGACGGGCGGCGCCAGATCGTCGATTTCTTCGGGTTCCTGAGGGAGTCCGCCCCAGGCTTTGAGAACGCCTACATCCTCGAGATTGCTCCGCAGGTGGGCGTTCGCGAGACTCGACGGATCGTCGGCGACTACCAGCTCACCGAAGCTGACGTGCTCGGCTGCGCGAGCTTCGACGACACGATCGGTGTCAACGGGTGGCCGATCGAAGCTCACGTCGCCGGCGACATCGTCTTCAAGTGGCAGGACAGTCCGGACGGCCGCGGCTACAACCAGCTGCCCTATCGAATGATCCTGCCACGGGGCATCGACAACCTGCTCGTCGCCGGACGATGCGCCTCCATGACGCACATGGGTCAGTCGGCGGCCCGGGTATCCGGTGCCTGCTTCGTGATGGGACAAGCCGCTGGCACCGCCGCATCGTTGGCGTCGGACTTGGCCACGACGCCGAGGCAGCTCGGGGCAGCGAGATTGCAAGAAGCCTTGGCGCGGGATGGCGTCTTCCTCGGATGACACACGTTTTGCTTCATTAGTCGCAGCAGATGGGGCGGCGACCGCAATCGCAACGCTGATGAAATTCGCGGCGCGCTGCTGTCGAGCGGTGAGGAGGGCCGATCGCATCTCGGCGGTGCTGACGCTTTCGAGCTGCACCTTTGTCGCGGTGATGAAGCCGCGCACGACGGACTGACCGTGGCCGGGCAACGAGACGACTGCGCCCGGAGTGACGCTAACGACGCCAGTCATTCTCGGGATGGCGCCAGTCGGGCTCGTCCGCCGGAAATCCCACACCACAGTCGCCGCAGCGCCAGGAGATGGTGTCCATCTTCATCGGCCTGAGCATGTCGCACTGGATCACGTACTCGGCGTAGAGGTGCCACATCCAAGGGATGACCTCCTCGCGGGGACAGTAGCGGCCGCCCACGGCGTCGAGCAGTTCGTAGGGTGTGAAGGGGCGCTTGGCCTCCAGCATCCATTCGTGCAGATCGTCCACGATGACTTGCTGCAAGCGAGTCCGTTGAAGGAACTGGGGACCGCGAAAGCGCAGGAGGAAGGTGATGTTGTCGATGAAAGCCGGATTGAGCTCGGCGTCGGTGAGCAGCCTGACCCGGAAGCCCGCTTCCTTGCAGAACGCTCGGGCGGCCCGGAACTTGAGCTTGTTGTCTGCCCACTGCTCCTTCAGCAGCGCACGCGGCTTGATCTCGTAGATCGTTGGCTGATCGACGCGCGTCCGGTTGCGAAGACCCAGAACGGGTAGACCGCGACGTCCGGAACGTAGATGCCGGGGCGTCCGTCGGCCTTGCGGTACGGGATCCTGACTGGCTGGACCTCCATTCGATCGACGCTGTAGCCCATTCGATCAGCCGGTAGAAGTCGCGCTCAAGGCGAGCGTCTGCTGGCGGGCTCGTGGCTTGTCATCCGCGAGTTCCGCTTTGGGTCGATCAGCGACCAACAGTCGACCGAACTCGATGGCTGAAAGCCGTCGTTCCGTCGTGACCTGACGACGTCGTCAGGTCGGAGCCCTACCCCACAGAATGCGGCCGGCGGCCTATCCTGCACTCATCCACTCTTCTACTTCCACTGGCTCTCGCGACCCGAATCGATTGAGAAACGAAGATCCGACCAAAATTGGTGAACCAAAAGCGAACCAAAAGCGAACCAAAAGCGAGCCAAAAGCGAGCCAAAAGTGGTCCCGAACCGAACCCGAAATAGATGTTAGTGCCGCTCGGCCTCCACAGTGTTGTCTGATTTCAGTGGTAGTCGTCTTCAAGTTGATGCCGAACGGCCAAGACGAAAACGGTACCGACCGAAATCTCGTACAGGGCCACGTACCCGGTGGCGCCAGAGGTGATGACCAACTCTCGGCGCGTGAGACTCATACCGGCCTTCCTAAAGAGGTGGGGAGTCCTGGCTAGCTGCGCCTTGCAAGCCAACTCGATCTCATCTACTGCGCTGTCGGCGAAGCTCAGTTCCTCGACCGTTTCGGCACGACTCAAGAGGTACTCATGCAGTCTCTCGAGATCGGCACGAGCCGCCTCTGCGAAGACGACCTCAAAAGGCATCAACGTGTCTGAAGCTTGTCTCGTCGAGCTGCAGTCATCTCGCGCAGCCTGGCCAACACATCGTCGGCAGAATGCGACATGCCGCCACGTTGAATCTCCTCCCATGCAGCCTGGCCACGAGAGTGGAATTCGGCCTGGACACGCCGGTATTCGACTGCGCGCCGCACGGTTGCCTCGATGAAGCCGGTCAGGCTTTCACCCTCGCGGAGCACGCTTTCTGCGGCGGCGCGGAATTCGGGCTCGACGCGAACTGGAGGAAGGGTCGTCGACTTCATTTCCGAAGCATAGCACTTGCGATGCATTCCGCATTTCTCGGAGAACTTCGGTCGACTCGAACGTGAAGCCGTCGACAAGAAAGCATTCCCCACCCTACCCCTCGTCAAACTGACTGGCACGAGGGACTCTGACGGTCAGACCCCAAAGCGGCGGCCGGGATCCGCATCACGCGCTGTGAGATTCACCTCTCGATTTCGGGCCCGTTGCGTGTCCGGTCGGTCGTGGGCTGCACACGCTCGCGCGTTGGCTCTCGCCCCCGACCCAAGGGCTCGCGCTGAGGCTCGCGTCGAATCGTGGTCGTCCTTGCGATCATCGGCATGTCGGTGACGAAATCGGCGATCCGTTTGGCCAGCGCCTGATCGTCCTTCCTCGTGGAGTCCGCCAACGCCTTGAAGATCTGTTTCCAGGCGTCGAGCGCCCCCTGTCGGGTCAGCCGAGGCGCCTCGCCGCCTTTCTTCTGCGGCCGTTCCTTCCGCAGCGGGCCCTGCTCCCGAGCCTTGATTCGCCAGAGCTCGTCCCGGTTGCGGTACTCGCCCCGGCTCGCCTGCCGGGTCGCCTCGGCGTCGATGCCCCACTCGCGCAGCCGCTCGGCAAAGGTCTCGCGCCAGCGGTGCAGGTCGGCCTTTCTGGGATTAAGCCGCTGACCGTGCTTGGACTCTGCCTTCACGCTCAGGTGCACGTGCGGATTGGCTTGGTGGTCGTGCAACACCATCACATACCGGTGGTCGGCGAATTCGACCTTCGCGAACTCGCGCGCGGCCTTCTGGACGATAAGCGGATTGGTGCCGCGAGGCATCGACAGCATGACGTTGAAGGCCTCGCGTCGATGGCCCTCTTCGCCGATGTAGGCGCCGCCGAACTGCCATTGGCGCTCGATCTCCTTCACAGCGCCCTTGCCTTGCTCGACGGCTCCCCTGTCGTCCTCGATGTCAAGCCGCCCGTTCTTTGTGATGTACCGAAAGTGCGCCCGGATGGCCGCCATACCCCGGCCGCCACCGGTGACCTTGACCATGACCTGGGGTGCCCGGCGCACGGTGGCTTCGATCCGGCTACGGATCGCCGCGGCCCGGCTCTGGCCGCGCAGGCGGGGAGTCCACGCCGTGACGATCCGGTTCCCCGGATAGAAGAGGCGCTCGCCCCATTGGACGAGCATGCCGTCGATAGATGGCTGCGAGCTCATGGTGGGTTCCCGACCCGTTGGGCGGCGACATCCTGCTTGGTGGTCGAACGCATGAAGGAGAGTTCGGCAAGGATCGGCGCAGCCAGGGCCAGATGGGCCTGCACGATCCTATCTACTGAATCGTGGCGCGCGGTGTACGCACGGGCCGCTGCGTACGAACCCTGGCGCAGCAACTGCGTCGGGTGGTTCATGTCCCGGCTGAGGAGCGCGAGCTCGTTCGAGGAGGCGTTCAACGCGTTGAGCATCGCCGCCCGATCCGACGATGCAACCACGGGCGGCGCGCCGTCGATCAGACGAGTCAGGTAGACGCCGCGCGACAAGCCGGCCGCGCGAGCGTGACGGTCCAGCCGCGAAGCTGCGGTCTTCGGCAGTCGAACAGACAGCTTGATCTGAGGGGTGGTCCTGGGACCGGCTGATGGCCCAGAGGAATCGCTGCGCTCGACGCCGAGCGCGGCCGCAAGGATGCTTCGCGCAACCAAGGATTCGGTCAGGCCGAGGCTCGCCGCTCGCGACTTCAGTCCCGCCCGCAGGCCGCGCAGGTCGAGGGTGAAGAATTCGCGGCTCGGGGACGACATGGCAAGCGGGGTCTGACGGTCAGACCCCTACGTCAAACGGGAAACGAGATCCACGATCCGCTGCCGCAATGCCAGGAGATCGACGTCGAGGGCTCCGTGCTCGGCCTTTTCCAGGCGAGTCAGGGTCTGCTCGAGCCGGGCGCAGGCGGCGTTGGACTGGGCAAGCAGCGTGGCCCATGAAGTCGATGCGGCATTCGCCGCCCTGACCGCGGTCCGCGTGATCTCGGTTTGCCCGGCGACCAGCGCCTTGACCCGCTCGGGCTCTTCGCGGTGCAGCTTGCTGAGCTCGTGCAGCGTTCGCGGCGACGTGCAGCGGCCCTCCTTCAACGCCTGATCGAGCTCCGGCGGCAGCTCGAGCAGCGCCAGGTGATGCGCCACGGACGTGAGGTTCATGCCAAGCCGCCTGGCGATCGTCGCGTTGGAGTCGCCCGCTTCGCTGCGGCTCCTGATGAAGCGCGCCAGGTCCAAAGGAGTGAGGCCGTGACGCTTCTGGTTCTCGGCGACCTGCGCGTAGGGATCCGCCGGCAGATCACGAATGACAACCGGAACGTGCGACATTCCGGCTCGCGCTGCCGCCCGCAGACGCTTAGCGCCGAAGTGAATCAGGTGGCGACCGTTTTCATCGGCAGCGTGCACGACGATGGGCTGCAGGACGCCATGCACGCGGATGTCTTCAGTCAGTTCCTCGAGCTCCGCATCGGGGAATTCGGTGCGCGGGTTACCGGTGTCTTCGTCCAGCAGATGGATCGCCACCTGGGCCATTCGCCCTGGGTGATTTTCAACGATGGGAATCGGTGAATTGTTCGCCTCCGAGGCGGCTGACGGAGTACAGGAAACCGACGTAGCGTCTGCGAACGAAGGCAAACCGTCCGGCTCTGGATCAAGTCCAGCCAGATCGAGCTGAATGCCTTTCGATTTGAGCCACGACATGCGCATGGGCGCATCGTGATGCCGAGTCTCGTCGTCGAAAAGTCCCCGCTCGCTCGGGACCTGAGTCCCGCAAGATCGCGAGACGTCCACTGACGTTCATTGAGGTCTCAGGTGGAGTTCGCGATGCTTACGATTTTTTCCGCATGCTTCGGCGCTTTCTACTTCAGCGCGTCGAGATGATGGGCCCATGCCTGCGTCATCTTCGCGCG
>Ga0157375_10004120_pt1 | contig 12613 bp, 27 predicted proteins | sample M35metaG_FD_115311 | JGI IMG/M metagenome (GOLD analysis project Ga0157375, IMG submission 115311) | Miscanthus rhizosphere microbial communities from Kellogg Biological Station, Michigan, USA - M3-5 metaG | ecosystem: Host-associated > Plants > Roots > Rhizosphere > Soil | place: USA: Michigan...
GATCGGGTCGCATGGTACGGCGGCGAGCTGTCCGGGTTCTTCACGTCCTACGAGGGCATGAAGTCCGTCGCCCTGGCGGCTCAGGTGTCCGCTACGTCATCGGCGCAGGACGCGGCAACCGCCGCCGCTGCAGCCACCAAAGCGGCCACGGACGCCGCGGCATCGTCGGGCATTTCGATCCTGCCTGACCAGTCCAACCCCGGCCTGTACTTCATCACTTCCGGCGGGCAGCTAGTCGAGGATCCCGCAAACCCCGGCTTTTACCTGACAGGAGTCTGAGCATGGACCGCATTATCTCAGTGGGCGATGACCTCACACTGCCGCCGTCGATCAAGGTCAAGGACGTCAACCTTCCCGCGGGTTCCAGCTCGGCCGGGAAGGTCGGCAAGGGCGACCTCATGGTCAACGTCCTCGATTACCTTGCTGTTGCGGACGCGACTGACGCGGGCGGCACGGACAACACCGCCGCTTTCCAGGCTGCGATGGACGCGGCTTGGAACGGTGGCAAGGGCGGGACGCTGCTCATCCCGCCGGGCGCCTACCACCTGTTCGGCTACGTGATCCTCCGCTCGAACGTCCGCATCATCGGCTACGGCGCAACGATCCGGAAGTACGGGCTCAGCGGCTCCACCTACATCACTTTCCATGCGATCTCCGGCGGGCCGAAGGGCTACGGCTCCTCGGCGCGAAACGTCACCTTCGAGGGTTTGTCGTTCCGCGGCAAGTTCGTCGGGCCCGGATCCGGCAACGGCGTTTCCGTGACCATGCACCACGCCCAAGACGTCACGTTCCGCAAATGCAACTGGACTGAGACTGTCATCAGCGGCCACGCGATCGACCTTATGGGCTGCAACGGCATCCTCGTGGATGACTGCACATTCGCCGGGTTCAACGCGGCCACTAACCGCGAATACGTCGAAGCGATCCAGATCGACTACAGCATGGCTGACGGCGGCGGCTACGACGCAACGGCCAGCTTCGACGGGCTCCCGACGATCAACGTCACGGTGCAAAACTCGAAATTCCTGCCCCAGACGGTCGGCGTCACCCCGTACCCGGCGCCGAACCCGATCGGCTCACACTCCCGCGTCGATGGGATGTGGTTCGACAACATCAAGTTCCTGAACAACTATGTCGAGGGCGGCGCGGACACGTCGACCATTACGGACGGTTTCGCGGTCCTGACCCGCGGGTGGATTCACTTCTTCTGCGCCCGCAACGTCGAGATCCGCGGCAACCGGTTCAAGAACACGTCGAACCGGGCGGCCCGGGTCATCGGCGCCTACCCGATCAGCACCGGCACATCGATGGCTAACGTCGCGGTGGCCGGCGCGGCGTCGGTCTCCATGACGCCCATGCCCATCATGAACATCCTCATCGAGGACAACATCTTCGAGGGCTTCACCGCCGACGCCGACGAGCAGGTCATCAACCTGCGCGGCACCCAGACACAGAACGCCCGCAACATCCGGATCCACACGAACACCCTCAAGGACTCATTCAGCACCCCCGGCACGTCCGGGGATAAGGGTGCTGACCTGGCCTACATCCAGGACGCGGTCGGCCTGTCCATGGTCGACAACTACCTGAATGTCGCCCGATGCCTGCTGTATGCCTTCCGGGTGAACAAGATCAACGTTCGCGGCGGGCAGCTCATCAACCTCGGCGCCTACATTGCCCGTTTCAGCACATGCACGGACATCAAGATCCGGGATGTCGATGTCGATGGCCACGGCGGCGGGTACTACTTCTACAACGCCTGCGTAGGGGTCGATGTCAGTGGCGGCACCATCCTCAACGGGCGGGCCGACGCGATCCGGCAGAAACACTTCTCCCTATCCGGCGCTTCCGAGTTCAGCGTCCGCAACATGCGGATCCCCAAGGACGCCAACGGATACACGGCCGCCGTCGACATCTACGGCACCAGCACTAAGGGCAAGGTCAAGGACATCTTCGCGACCGGCTGGGTCAACGACGCCGGCCTCGTGAGCATCGCCGCCGGTTCCGCCGCAACCCTCGCCGACAACACCTACTAAGGAGACGCGATGACCCTTGTTCATGTAGCGCTGTCCGGCGACTCCCCGGATGGGGCGCTCGCCCCATCCCGGGGGATGCTCCAGTTCGCGCCGACCGACCGCCGCACGGCCGGCGACGTGACCGTCCTCCCCGCACCGTTCCAAGCGACCCTCGTCGCCGGCGTCGTCGACGTCGAGCTCGAACCGAACGGGCCCGGCTGGGCGTGGCGGATCCGCGAATACATTGCCGGGATTGAGGGCAGGGACTTCGTCGTCAACGTCCCCGCGACCGGGCCCGTCAATTACGCCGACCTCGTCGAAGTTGATCCGGACACCCTCAACCCCGCACCGACCGCGTCCCCGGCATGGGTCGCGTTCGCTGTCACCCCCGACCCCACCCACCCCGGCTTCTACCTGATAGGAACCAACTAATGACGCAACGCCTAGTCTCAGTCGGGGACGACCTCACCGTCCCCGCGGCGCTCAAAATCACCGACGCCAACCTGCCGGCCGCGTCCAAAGCCGCGGCGCTTAATGCCACCTTTGGCCCCTTGCGGAACACGATTCAGCCGACCGTATGGCACGTCATTCTGGGCTTCGGACAGTCGAACATGGACGGGCGCGGCACCCCCTACGGCCCGACAACGGACCCCATCGACAACCGCGTGTTCATGTTCGCGTACTCGGGCACGTACAAGAACATGATCATGCCCGCAGGCGACCCGCTACCCGGTCAGGGCGGCTACCCGTCAGGACTCGGGCCGCTGTCCGGATTCGGGCGCATCCTCGCTTCCAAGCTCCCCGAAAACCACAAGGTTCTGCTTGTCCCGGCCGCTATCGGCGGGACGGCGTTTGAATCCGGCACAAACCGCTGGAAGACGGCCACGACCCCGGACGCCAACAACCTCTGGTTGCAGGCCATGAACCACATGGGCCGCGTCACCGCCGCGCTCACCGCACTGGGCGATACCTACTACATCGACGCCGCGCTCTGGTTGCAGGGCGAGACGGACGGCGACAACAACGTCAGTGGCGCAACGTATCAGGCGGACCTTGACGCGCTGATCGACGCGACCCGCACCAGCCTCGCACTGCCGAACCTGCCGTTCATCGTCGGGCAGATGGTCCCCGACTACCTCGACACCGGCACCCGGAACGCCATCAACGCCGTCCACGCCGGGACGCCCGCACGGAAAACCAAAACAGCCTTCGCGCAAGGCCTTCCCGGGCAGGCGCAGAACAACGACCAGAACCACTACAATGCCGTTGCGGCGCGGTTCATGTCGCAGAGCATGTTCAACGCCTACCTGCGAGTCGTCAACGGCACCGCCGAACCGGCGCTACCCTCAGCCCCCGGACAGACCGTGGGCATGGGATCCAGTAACGTCACCTCCACAACGCTCAAAGTCACCTGGACGGCAACGGCGGGCGCGACCGTCTACCGCGTGTACTGGAAAGCCACCGCATCCGGGACATGGCTGCACTACAACTCCACGACCGCCACAAGCCAGGACTTCACCGGCCTCACGGGCAGCACCTCGTATGACTTCAAGGTTGTCCCGATCAACGCTGCCGGCGTCGGCACCACATCCGCGACGTACACCGTTTCGACCTCAGCGGTAGCACTGACCGCCGGCGTCCCGCTGGCGGCTCTCGCAGCCTACTCGGTGTCCCGTCAGATGGTGAACACCTGGACCGGCGCACTCATTCGGGTGCGCAGGCCCAGCGACAACGCAGAGCTTGACATCGGAATGGTAGCCGGCGCGCTCGACACGGCGGCACTGGCCAGCCACTCGGGCGGCACCGAAGACCTGTTCGTCACCACGATCTACGACCAGACCGGCCTCGGCAAGCACGTCACGCAGGCGACCGCCGCATCGCAGCCCAAGATCATGAACGCGGGCGTCCTCATCACCGCAGGCGGCAAGCCTGCTGTGACGTTCGACGGCACGGATGATTACCTGTTCCGCACCTCATCCAACGGGATCTTCGCGGCAGGCTCTGCAACGGTTGTTGGCGTGGTCAAGGCTCCCGCGGTCACCGCCGCCAAGCGTCTGTGGACGGAATCAATCGCGGCACAGTCGGCAGACCAGTACGGCCTTATGACACCGGACTACGGCTCGTCCCTTGGCGGGCGTGCATGGCCCCTCATGTCCGGCGTGGTCACGTCAACGAGCGGTAACGCCGGTTCGATTGACGTCTGGAACAACACGATCCGCCAGTTCTCCGCAACCGACACCGGCACGCAATTCAACCAGTGGGTAGACGCCGCCGCAGACCTTACGGCACTGGCCTACACCCGCGCCGGAAACGCCAAGGACCGCTTCGCTATCGGCGCCGTCGTCCGCTCAGGCTCACTCGCCAACTTCGGATTCACGTTCTCCGAAATGGCGTTCTGGGGATCCGCGCTCGGCACCACCGACCGGCAGACCGCAGAAGCCAACCAGAAGGCGTTCTACGGCACGCCTTAGCCGTGGGCTTGCATCTCACCGTCGAACTCTGCGCAACCCTGTGAGCAGTAGTCCCCGCCGCCCTCGGCGCGGGGCTCGCCGCAAACGCTGCACAGGGTTCGGCGGTGCTCAAGCCACGCCATGAAACGGAAGACCGGGGCTGGCATTACTTGTTCACCTGCGGGCCGGTTCCGTTACGGGGCACGAACACGGTCTCCGGCATCTGCGCCACCATGACCAAGATGATCGCAGTCGCTAGGGCCAGTACACCCAGGCCGATATAGCTGATTATGCGGAGACGCTTTTCCCTCTGGAAGCTCATGCGTTGAATGATAACCCACTCGCGCCAATGGGCCAGGAAAGACCGGTTAAGTTCCCCACCGCGAAATGCCCCCATCCTCTCCGGAGGGTGGGGGCATTTTTTCATCCCCCCAATGGGGGGATGCAGTGCGGTTTGAGGCCCTTTTAGCGGTTTAAATCAAGTCCGTTTTTCTAGTCTCAATCGGCCTGCTTCCCTTTGTTGGCGCGGCAGGATGGGCACAAAAGCAGCACAATTGGATGGGGTTCAAATCCCCCGGGGTCGCTGCAGCTCGCTACTTGGCTACAGTTTTAGGCCATTGGCTAAAGCGATGGCTACAGTGGGGGCATTTCGTACCCTCGCCGGATACAAGAAAATCCCCGCCGTAGCGGGGATTTTCAAGGGTAGCGGTGGGGAGGCTCGATCTCCCGACCTCACGATTATGAGTCGTGCGGTCGAGTACACTCGGAGTGGATAAACCCCGGAATTACGCGGCAATCCGCGCCAGTGCTAGCGGTGCAAGCTTCCACAAGTCGTAGGCAATGGCTACAGCAATGGCTATAGTGGGGGAATTAGCTCAACGAAAGGGCAGCGAATGGCACGCGGCAAGGGTGAGGGGTCGGTTTACAAGCGGGCGAGCGATGGGATGTGGTGCACGTCGATCGAACTTCCCGTCGGGCTCGACGGGAAGCGACGGCGTAAAGTCGTCGCCCGCAAAGACAAGGCCGCTGTCGTGGCCGAGATGCGGAAGATCCAGGCCGAGCTTGCAAAGTCCGGCGATCTGCCGACTTCATCAATCACCCTAGCGAAGTGGGCCGCGCACTGGCTCGACAAGATCGCGCCCAAAGACATCAAGCCGCGCACCCTCGCCGGATACAGGACCGTAGTGGACGGCTATATCGTCCCGCTGCTGGGCAAGAAGATGCTCGGCAAGCTCAGTGCCCAAGACGTCCGCCGGCTACATGACGTCATGGCCGCAACCCCGAAGGACGCAAAGCTGCGCGACGGGCGGGAATTGCCGGACGGAACCGTGATGCTCTCCAGCACGTATGCATTGCTCGCGCACAACGCACTATCCGTGATGCTCGGCGCCGCACTCCGCGAAGGGAAGATCAGCGCAAACCCGTGCGACATGGTTGCCCGGCCGCGCAAGCGAGTAGTTGAGCAGCAAGCACTCACGACGGCGCAAGCGATCGAACTACTCGCCCACCTTGCGCCACGAGCCGACCGGGCACTATGGGCGACGTACCTGCTCACCGGGGCACGCCGCGGCGAGATCATCGGCCTAGAACGTGACCGGGTAACGGACGTCCTCGACCTGTCCTGGCAGTTGCAACGCATCACCGACATATCGAAGGCGCCGGCCGACTTCGAGTATCGGCAAATCAAGTCGACGCTGTACCTAACACGGCCAAAGTCGTCCTCTGGTTGGCGGATCATCCCGCTAGTCGAGCCGCTAAAGTCCATCCTTGATCTGCACATGCAAGACGCGCACCCGGACGGGCTTGTCTTCCATGAGGACGGCCGCCCGTGGGATCCGGACAGAGCAACTAAGGCGTGGAAAGGCCTTATGCGATCCGCCGGCCTACCGACCGACGTCGTCCTGCACGGCGCCCGGCATACGACCGTCGATCTGCTCTACGCTGCCGGCGTCCCCGAGGACATCATCCAGGCCATAGTCGGGCACTCCACTAGGGCCATGACCCGCAGCTATCGAACGCGCACGGACTCCGACCGGCTCAACGCTGGCATGGAGGCGCTATCGTCCCTGCTCCGGCCGCAGATCGAAGCCTAACGGCCGCAAAACAGATCAGGCCCCGCCAATACGGCGGGGCCTTTTTTGCGCCGTCTACTGCTCGCCGTCGGCTTCCCTGGCGGCTTCAAGGGCGGCCGCCGCGAATGCCAGCAGGTTCTCGCCAAGCGCGCCGCATACGGCTTCGACGTCGTTTAGTGTCAGCGGTGCCACGTCACGCAATCTCTTGCCCAGGTAGCTCTCCGAAAGCCCGGACTGGCGTGCGAGCTCTTTTACGGTGAGGCGCTGGCGGGCGAGTGTTGCGCGAATCTCTGCCGAGATAGCCCGCGCAAAAGGCCCGGACTCCTGCATTTTCCCAGATGGCATGGGCATAAGACTATCCGTTCATGACTCAAAAACTCCCACCGGAACCTGCATGGCTCCGAACGAATCGCAATGTCCATATGGGCGTTGCGGGTTCATATGCAAGGCTACGACGTAGCCATGCGCGGCACAACTCCAATTTAAACTTTCAGACCCCATGCGGGTACCCTAATCCCGTATGGCAGATACCAAGAACGCCACCCCTCCGTAATGTCGGAGGGGCGGCGTATGGTCTTTGAGCTATCGAAAATACTTTCGAATAATCCCTTGGGGGGAACCTTGCAGGACATCACTATTGAGGCCATGACCGTCCGCGAGCTGGGAGACGCTGCAGCCGCGGCCGGCGTCCTCCCGTCTACGCTTCTGGCCGGATCCGAGCCTCAGTGCGCTCCATCAATGTCTTAGGACTGATCCCCAGCGCTTCCGCTATGCGGTAGAAGACCGGCATCGGCATTGACCGCTTGCATTTGAGGTAGTGGCTCATCGTTACAGGATGAATCTCGACCATCTCGGCCAGGTCCTTTTGCCCGATGCCCCGCTCTAGGAGCTCTACCCGTATCTGTGTTGAGAGCGCCACTTCCAGACTCTCGCCGTAAGTTGTCATGCGGCTAACTTTACGGCGGTTTGGACGCAGCTTGCAACAGTTCGGCTAATCGAGTAAGCCGTTCGCTACTTGGATGACACGCATGTAACTTACTTGGATTCGTCCGAGTATGTACTTGCACTTAGTCGTACGACTATGTATGTTAGTCACATGGCTAACAAGAACCCCAACGGCAACATCGCCGCAGACGCAGAAATTGCATCCCGCATCAAGGCGGCACTCGACCAGTCCGGCACCAGCGAAAACGCACTCGCCGCAGCCGCCGGGATCTCCCAAACTACCCTGAACCGCCGCCTCAAAGGCGTAGGGACATTCAACGTCCAGGAAGTCGGCCGCATCGCCGACGCACTCAAGACAAACCCCGCCGAGCTGGTGTCAGCATGAGCAAGCTCGCCTACTCCCTAGAAGAAGCGACCGAAGCGACCGGCTACAGCCTCGACACGATCCGCAAAGCAATCCGCAACACAGACCTGACCGTCCGGTACGCGAACCGGAAACCAGTCATCCTAGCGGCCGAGCTCACCGACTGGCTTACCTCGCTCCCCACCGAAGCGCCGAGGAAGTAGCCATGGACGCAAAGGCACAAGCCAGGTTCTGGTCGAACGTCCAGGCTGGCGAGGGCTGCTGGAATTGGAAGCTCTCCAAGGACCGCGATGGCTACGGGCACTTCAAATACAACGGGAAGACCCGCTCCGCTCACCGGATCGCCTACGAACTCAGCGTCGGGCCGATCCCCGAGGGTATGCAGGTAGACCATACTTGCCACCGCCCGGCCTGCTGCAACCCGAGGCACCTGCGGGCCGCGACGCCCAAGCAGAACAGCGAGAACATGGCCGGCGCCTACCGGAACAACAAGTCAGGCCACCTGGGAGTCTCCTACGTACGCAAGACAGGCAAGTGGATGGTCCGGGTATCGCACCTCGGCGAATACCACTACGGCGGAACACATGCCACACCCGAACTAGCCGCGACAGCCGCCACCGCACTGCGCAATTCACTCTTCACGCACAACGACAAAGACCGCATCGCCGCAGCACTCCGCAAACTCTCCGCATAGCACCACCCGCCGCAGCGCCAAGCGCCGGCAGCACCACCACCGCCCCTCAGTCTGGGCAACCACCCACCCAAGTCCGTCGTTCACGGCAAGCCGCAAGGCTCTAAGCAAGGGGATAGCTATGCCCGAAAACAGCTTCATGACCGTCAAGTCCTGGCTCCGTACGGCCGCCGAGCGTCTGGAGATCCCGCTCTCCAGCCGCCAAGCACACAAGGTAACGAACGCTTACATCACGATCCTGTCCGATGAGCAGTACGACCGGATGCACGCCGACCCGACCGGCGAAACTGCCGTCCGAAACGTCATGGCATGGATGACCGCGAGGGCCGCCGCATGAGCGAGGACACGATCACCCGCCGCAGTACCCGCCGGAACCTGGCCACCCAGCCGATACAGGGCGGGCCGACTAAGGGGCAGAAGATCCGGCACACCCCGATCAGCCCGGACGAGCTCGCCGAGATCATCGCCGACGCACGGGCCCAACGCACCGAAGAAGACATTGCCAGCTACGCACTAAGGAAGAGGACAGCATGAGCGACACACCAATCTTTGACCAGTTGCGCCGTGAGGCCGAGATCGCCGAAGCCGACGCCCACACGCTGCGCCGCATCTACGGAGTGATGTCCGCATGAAGGCCGCGGTCCTCGAGGAGTCCCGCGAGTTGTGGCTTGCGGATGCTGTGGTGGTCATCCACTCGATAGCGAATGAGCGCGGGACCGTGGACGCCGACGATCTGCGCCGAGAAATGCGTCCGCCGGCACACGCGAACTGGTCCGGGCTCGCGTTCAGCAGGGCGTTGGGCCGCGGCTACATCACCTCGCATGGACGCAAGCCGTCCACTTTCAAGTCCCGCAAAGGTGCCCGCATTGATGTGTGGGCCGCAGTAAGGAGCGAATCATGAACGCATCGTTTGTCGTCGTCCTAGTCCTGGCTATCGGGTTCGCCGTCGCGATCCCGTGGGCTATCCGTTATGACCGGGTCATGGCCGAGCTTGAGGGCCTCGACGATGAGTCGCTGGCCGCCAATGCCGCCGACGCATGGAGCCGGGGGGAATGGTCATGATCGCGAAGCTCTGGACGCGCCGCTGCGGCGGCTGCATCGACACATCACCCCACAGCCACCACCTGACGTGGTTCGGGCGGCTCTACTTTCGCTACCTGATCGGCGGCCAGCCATGAGCATCCCGGGTTTTGAGTCTGCCCAGCGCCAGTGGGAAGCGATGGAGCCGCCGGAGGATGTCGACGAGTGCGAGGACGGCGACTGCGACGACTGCGAACCCTGCCTGGCCGCACGGGCCCAGGACGAAGCCGACGACTACGCCGAAATGCAGCGCGAAGACGCCCGAATCGAAAGCCGGTGGGGAGCGTGAGCGCACCGGCCATCGACCCCGCTTCCGCCGCCGCTGTTGTGAAGGCCGCTACCCGGGCGGGCGAGTTACTGACCGCCCGCCTCGACGCCGACCCCGGCGCACCCATCGCGGCCGACCTGCTCATCCTCGTGGCAGCCGCCGCAGCGATCGCCGCCGAATACAAGCAGCACCTGACCAACGTTGAAAGAAGGACGCCGTGAACCTCCCGCGCATCTTCCGCCGCACCCGCCCGCAACCCTTGCGCAGGCTCGACCCGCACGAGGCACGCATCATCTCCGCGCACGGTCTCACCGAGGCCCAGTGGCAGGCACTCACCCCCCAGCAGCGCGCCGACCGACGCGCCAACTACACGAAAGCATCGAGGTACGTCTCATGAGCATGGACCGCCAGACCATTGAGGCCAGCATGAAGCAGGCCCGCCAGTTCCTCACCGCCGGCCGACTCGCACTCGAACGCCTCGACTTGGAAAAGTCCGGCTACAGGTACCGCGACGAAGAGAACTGGACGCCGAAGCCCACCGACCGCTCTTGGGGCTCACCCGAGACCGGCGCACTCCGCCGGACCTCGATGGACCTCACCCGCAAGCTCGCCGAACTGAGGAAGCCATGACCACCACAGACCAGATCGCCGCCATCGAAGCACGGGCCGAGGGTCTGACGAACCTATGCGCCGAGCACCTGCGGCAGAGCATCCGCCACGTACAGCGGAACGTGGACATCGACTGCAACGTCCACGAGGACGAGGACACCTGGGGAGACTGCATCCAGCCCCTCCGGCACGACGGCGACAGGATGGCCGCGGTGCTCGCTGACATCCCCGCCCTCCTCGCCATGGTGCGGGAACAGCGGGCCGCGCTTGAACGGGTCGAGGCGCTTTGTTCCGACTGGGACGCGGTTGTGGATGTCTTCCCACTGACCCCCGCCGCACTGTTCGCTGGCTCCCATGCCAAGCGAGTCCGTGCCGCGCTCACCGCAACGGAGGGGTCATGAGCCGCAGTGTCCGCGACGACATCGAGACGTTGCGTGAACATCAGGCCCGGGCGCAGGAAGCCGACCGGATCGGCCCCGACCAGGAACGCCCCGACACCTACGAACGCGAGGACCACAAGTGAAGCGCCACATCAAGAAGCACCTGACCTACCGCAACGCCTCAATCCTTGGATGGGTCGGACTTGCGCTGGTCATCGCGTCATGGTTCCTCCCGGCGCATAGCTGGCAGGACTTCATCGCAAGCACGTTGGGTCTGGTCTTCGCGGTCATCTCGCTCGCGGCGTATCACCACGAAAGGGGCCGCGCTAAGGGATTCGCTGAGGGGTACGCCGCCGCCAGCACCGTATCAGTAACAGTCACAATCGGCCCCGGCCAATACAACATCAAGGACTTCGGCGCGAAGGGTGACGGTGCCACGGATGACACGGCTGCGTTCCAAGCCGCGATGGACGCCGCGCTGAGAGGCAGAGCGTGAACGCGTATCAGGCGCAGCGTATCCGGTTCGGTATCCTCGCCGCCCGGCACATGCTCGAGTGGGAGCGGATGACACCGGACCAGATCGAATACCTCGAAGGATGCGAAGTCTCGGGATGGAAGATCTGGGACGCCGGAGTCCTGAAAGCCTTCGACCGGGAAAGCGCGCGACTGGCCCAAGCTCGGAAGCAGCGCCCGGACAGTGTGCATCATGGCTGAGACCGACGAGGAGGCCGAGAAGCTCGCCGCCGCGAAACGCACCCGCCGCCGACGCAAATGCATCGCCGAGGGCGCGCACACATGGGGAAACTGCCCACGGTGTCAGCTATGAGGCACTGCACACACTGCGGCCACTGGCACGACGGGAAATGCCAGGCCATCACCCACACCGAAACCGGCGGCGCCCGACGCTGCTGCTGCGACGGACAGGCCCAAACCGACGCCAAGTGAATGTCGGTGAATCTTGTGAATCCTGTGAATACCTATTCAGGGTTCCAGCCCTACCCCTAAACAACCCACCCACTATTCGGGGTTCCGACCACAAAAGCCGGAAACGACTGATTACCAAAAAACAACCACGGCGCCTGAATGGGCGCCTTTTTCATGGGAGCAGCATGTACCACGCACGCGGCGTCTACGCCGACATCAGCAATACCGACTACCACAAAGACCCAGCGCTCGGGTCGACGTCGCTTAAGACGCTGGCGACCCGAACGCCCGCCCACTACCTGTACGACCAGGCGCACCCGAAGCGGTCCGCCGCGTTCGACCTCGGGACCGCGGCGCACTCCCTCATCCTTGAAGGCGACGAATCCGGCGTAGTTGTCATCGACGTCGAAGCCAAGCGCGGCAAGGTCTGGACCGGGCCTGCCGAAGCCGCCGAAGCCGCCGGGAAGATCGCCCTCACGGCCAAGGAATGGGCGCAGGTCACGGCGATGCGCGACTCAGTCATGGCCCACGATGTCGCCGGGCCATTGTTCACCGGCCACCGTCCCGAGCATTCCGTCTTCTGGGAAGAGGACGGACTCAAACTCAAATGCCGTCCTGACGCATGGCGGGACGATCTGCTCGTGGACCTGAAAACGACGGCCAGCGCCGACCCCCGCGATTTCGGGAAGACGGCCTACAACTTCGGCTATCACCAGTCCGCCGCGCACTACCAGGACGGCGTCCGCACCGTGGCCGGCGAGACGCTGCGGTTCATCTTCGTCCTCGTGGAGAAGACCGCACCCTACCTCGTCTCA
>Ga0157375_10004121_pt1 | contig 12612 bp, 10 predicted proteins | sample M35metaG_FD_115311 | JGI IMG/M metagenome (GOLD analysis project Ga0157375, IMG submission 115311) | Miscanthus rhizosphere microbial communities from Kellogg Biological Station, Michigan, USA - M3-5 metaG | ecosystem: Host-associated > Plants > Roots > Rhizosphere > Soil | place: USA: Michigan...
ATCCCGAACTCGGAAGTGAAACGCGCCCGCGCCGATGGTAGTGTGGCTTAAGCCATGCGAGAGTAGGTCACTGCCAGGGGCTTCTTCCCAAACGCCTCGGTTCTTCTCGAACCGGGGCGTTTGTCTTTGGCGGTACGACTCACTCGCTGTCCGCTGTGACCGGCAATCAAGGTGGCATGGCAGAGTTTTTCACTGTTGGCTCTGGAACGCAGGCGCAGCTTTGCTACGCTGGCTCAGTGAACAGTGCACAGTCCGACTCGCTTCTGCCGTTTCGCGATAAGTTCGCCGCCGACGGATTTGTTTTTTCGCCCGCCACGATCACGCGCGCATGCCTCGAGCAATTCGGACATTTCGGCGACTGGAGTGCATTCACCGAAAGCTGGAACGACCTCGCCCTCGACACCTACCTGGTCGATCACGGCCGCTATCGGCGCCGGCGTCATGCTGTTTTCGACGCACACAGCACGGCTCACGATCCCCGGCGGCAGATCGTGCGCGCCGCGCACCAGCCGCACTACCAGAGCAAGACCTACAACCAACTGCAGGGCGGCATTCAGCGCTGGTTCGAGCCGATCGAGGCGCAGATAGGCGATGGCCCAAGCCTGCGCACGATCCTGCATTTCTGCCGTGACCTGTTCGGGGCGATGGCGCCGGAGGTGCACGACTGGCGCGTCGAAGTGCACCAGTTCCGCATCGAGGCACGCCCGGACGAGCCCGGCCAACCGACACCGGAAGGTGTTCATCGCGACGGCGTCGACTACGTCCTCGTCCTGATGGTCAGGCGCACCAACATCGCCCAAGGTACGACCACGATTCACGCGCGCGGCGGGAATCTGCTTGGCAGCTTCACCCTGGCCGAGCCGTTCGATGCCGCGCTGGTCGATGACACGCGCGTCTATCACGGCGTGACCGCGGTCGAACCGCTCGATGCAGCGAAGCCCGCTCACCGCGACGTTCTAGTAGTGACGTTCAAGCGCTCCCGCTGAACAGCCGCGACTCGTAGGCTCACGCCCGCAGCACAACCTTCAGTTTCCGGGCGGCAATTTAGGGACATTGCGCTATGCTTGGCATTGCACCTTGGATGGGCGCGGCTGCATCGCCGCCGCTCGACGGTACCTGTGAGTACCAAAACCAAAGTAGCGAATAGTCTTTATTATTTATGAATGTGGTGAGTGCTACATGCTGTTGATGATCGACAACTACGACTCCTTCACCTACAACCTCGTCCAGTACCTCGGCGAGCTCGGCGAAGACGTGCGCGTCGTGCGCAACGACGAGTTGTCGGTCGAGGAAATTCGCAAGCTCGCGCCGGAGCGCATCGTCATCTCGCCGGGGCCGGGTACGCCGAACCAGGCGGGCGTGACGTTGGAAATGATCGCCAAGCTCGGCGCGCAGATTCCGATTCTCGGCGTTTGTCTGGGTCATCAGAGTATCGGCCAGGTGTTCGGCGGCGCCGTCGTTCGTGCGCGCGAGATCATGCACGGCAAGACGTCGCTGATCCATCACACTGGCAAGGGCGTGTTTGCAGCGTTGCCGAATCCGTTCGTGGCAACGCGCTACCACTCGCTGGTGGTCGAGAAATCCAGTGTGCCGGCCGTGCTCGAAGTCACCGCTTGGACGCAGAGTGCCGACAGTGGCATCGACGAGATCATGGGCTTTCGCCATAAGGTGTTGCCGATCGAGGGCGTGCAGTTTCACCCGGAGTCGATCCTGACCGAACACGGTCACGCGCTGCTACGCAACTTCATCGGCGAACGCCGCCAGGCGGCGTAGGCACCATTAGGCGTAATCGTCATGCCCGTGAAAGCGGGCATCAATTTTCGGTTCCCACAGGATAAAGATGGGTTGACTCGCAGCGTCCGCAACTTGCAGTGCGGGCCGCTTCGCGAATGTTCGCTTCGACATCCGGCAACTGCTCCTGCGCGGCTCTACCTCCAGCATCCCTGCCGTCGCCTGCCTTCGCAGTCCGCTTGTGCTGGAAGACGTCCCCATAAGTTTCGCGAACGATGACGTTGCTTTAGAGTTACCGAAGGAACCTTCCAGGAGCGCCCCGCGCCGTGCCGATGACCCCCCAGCAAGCCCTGCAGCGCACGATCGAGCACCGCGAGATCTTCCACGACGAGATGGTTGATCTGATGGGCCAGATCATGCGCGGAGAGGTGACACCGGCGATGGTCGCGGCGATCCTGACCGGGCTGCGCGTGAAGAAAGAGACGGTCGGCGAGATCGCCGCTGCGGCGAGCGTATTGCGCGAAATGGTTGCGCGCGTGCCGTATCCGGGTCAGGGAGCCGGCGCCGGTGTCATGCCTGCCGGAGTGGACAAGCATCTCGTCGACATCGTCGGCACCGGCGGCGACGGTGCCAACACCTTCAACATCTCGACCGCCTCGATGTTCGTCGCCGCCGCCGCCGGTGCGCGAGTCGCCAAGCACGGCAATCGCAGTGTGTCGTCGAGCTCCGGCAGTGCCGACGTGCTCGAAGCCCTCGGCGTTGCGATCGACCTGCCGCCCGCGCGCGTCGCGCAGTCGATTGAGGAGACCGGCATTGGATTCATGTTCGCGCCGAACCATCATCCGGCGATGAAAGTCGTCGCACCGATCCGGCGCGAAATGGGCGTACGCACGTTGTTCAACATCCTCGGGCCGCTGACCAACCCCGCCGGCGCGGCAAACATTCTGATGGGCGTGTTTCACGCGGATCTCGTCGGCATCCAGGTGCGCGTGTTGCAGCGCCTCGGCGCCGGGCACGCGCTGGTGGTCTGGGCGCGCGACGGCATGGACGAGATTTCGCTGGCGGGCCCGACGCTGGTCGGCGAACTGCGCGACGGTACGGTGCGCGAATACGAAGTCGAGCCCGGGCAATTCGGCCTCGCTCAGGCGGACAGCGCGCTGCTGCGCGTCGAGGGGCCAGCGCAGTCGAAGGCGCTCGTGCTGGAGGCGCTTGAAAACCGGCCCGGCCCTGCGCGCGACATCGTTGCGCTGAACGCCGGCGCCGCACTGTATGCCGCCGATGTCGCCGATTCGATCGTGGCTGGTGTGGCGCGCGCCAAAGCGGTACTGGAAAGCGGCGCGGCGCGTGCGAAACTGGATCAGTTCGTTGCCACGACGCAGCGGTTGAAAACAGAGCAGTGATCGAGTGAGGGCTGAGATGCCTGTGGGCGAGCGATTCGACTTGCCACTCGCACGTCTTCCGGCAGAGCTTCTGCACAAGCCGTCATCCCAGCGAAGACTGGATTACGGAGGCAGGCGACGACATGGATGCCGGAGTAGAGTAGCGCAGGAGCAGTTGCCGGAAGCCGGAGCGAACGGCGGAACTAACCCGCCCGGCGAGCTGCGGACGCAGCGAGTAATGACGAGCACAGGCAATTGGCTTGTTCAGACCTCTCCCAACGCCTTGAGCAGCAGCAAATGAGCAATTCCGGATTTGCCAAAACACCCAAGCCGCCTTACTACGCAGTGATCTTTTCCTCGCAGCGCAACGGCCGCGGCGAGGCCGACTACGCCGCTGCGGCGGATCGCATGTTCGAACTCGTGCAGCAGCAGCCGGGTTTCCTCGGTGCCGAAAGCACGCGCGGTGCGGACGGCTTCGGCATCACCGTCGCTTATTTCGACAGCGAAGAGAACATCGCCCGCTGGCGCAACCACACCGAGCACGCCGCAACGCGCGAGCGCGGCAAACGCGAGTGGTACGAGCACTTCGAACTGCGCGTGGCGAAGGTCGAGCGGGCCTATGGCGGCCCGGCGCGCCCGGCTACAGGTTGAACCCGTTGTCGAAGATACGGTCCGGGTCGAACTCGAATGCGCCGATGTCGGGCTTGGCGCCGACCACGCGAGCGAAGCCGCGCTGATCGAAGGCAACGCCTGTAACGGTCTTGCCCCTGTCGATTGCAGGACTGCCGGGCAATAAGGCCTGGGTCCGCGTCGGCCCGCCGTTGTCCTGCAGTGGTCCGAGCCGCGGATCATCGACAATCGTGTCGAATGGCACCCTCGTGCCACCCTGGCTCGACATGATCAGGTTGTTGCTTCCAGCAATGGAGTAGCCAACCTCTGAACCGACGTCGAGGGGTACTCCGCTGGCGCTGTTGTTCGCGATGATCGTGCCCTGCACGATCGACTTCGCCGATGCCGCGAATTCGCCGTACAACCCGGCTGCGAACGCGCCCTTGCCGGTGTTAGCGGCTATCGTGCAGTTGAAGATCTGGGCTGCGAACTTCGCATGGACGCCGCCGACGGGTCCATGGTCCGCATGGTTGCCGGAGACGGTACTGTTGAACAGGTATGCGTAGCCCGCGTCAACGCCCGCCTTTGCGGTCGCCGCTCCGTTTCCGGAGACAGTAGAGTTGTTGACACGGGCCCTATACGCACTGACGCCGCCGCCGACCGCGTAGCCCGTTCCTGTGTAGGACGCGGTGTTGCCGCTGACCGTGCTCTTGTTGAGTTCGAGATAGTACGCATAGATGCCGCCTCCACTTGCAGCGCCGCTGCCGTTGCCGTGCGCGGTGCTGCCGGTCACGCGGCTGCGGTAGAGGCTGACCGTGCGGCCAAAGATCCCTCCGCCGTATGCGTGGACCGAACTCGACAGGTAGCATGAGGAGACGGTGCTGTCGCTGAGGAAGACATTGCCCGTAGAAATGATGCAGCCGCCACCACCGTAGGTGGATGGATTGTCGTAACGACCGTTCGCAATGGTCAGATCGTTGACGTACAAACCATAGTAGGTGCCACCGTTGTGGACCAGCGCTCGAAACAAGCCTCCCGCATCGATTGTCAGCTTGTCCTGGCCCGGGCCATCGAGAGCGAGCGAGCCGAAGTTGATGCCGTTGGAGCCGGCAACCAGCGGTGCGCTCAGAGTGATCTTGCTGCAAGTGAGTTTTGTCAGATCGATCGTGTCGCCGTTGTGTGCGCAGGAAAATCCTTCACGCACGGTTTGCACGGTGTGCACGTTGTTGTCGATTGTTTCCGTGCAAGTCGCAGGCACTGGCAACGGGTCGTCGCAGGTTTTCACGACATAGGTGACCGTCGACGCTATGGCGGATGAAGCGTGGGCGAAGTGTGCGACATGCCGGCGTCCGGCTGCCGCCAACCGGCCGTGTGCGGAAGAATCACCGTCCGCGCCCGGCGCGCTTGCGGAGAACGCCAGCACCAGGCCTGCAACGAGGGGGCGCAGACGCATCCGCCGCTCGAAAGGAGTGGCGCGGGTACGGAGAGGTGAGCCAGGGTTCATCGCGGCGTCCAAGAAGATTTGAGACCGGACGCATCGCATGCCGGCATTTCAATTCAAACGAATTGGCGCGCTCGTTTGCGCCACGGACGCAGCGCCTTTGAAGTCACCCGACTTTGTTCATCTGACCAAGGTCATGCTCCTCGAAGACACCGGGCCAGATGGACAACCACTCCTGCCTGCGAGGGAGGCTAGAATGGATGCCCGTTTTCGCGGGGATGACGAAGCTTTTATTCCGATTCCCGTTTCCCGAACCGAACCGATCACCGGCCACCAACCGATGGACGACATCCTGCAACGCATCCTCACGCGCAAGCACGCGGAAATCGGCGAGCGTCGCGCGCGCGTGAGCGAGCGCGAGCTGATCGCGAACCTGGTTGGCGCGCCGCGCGTGCGCGGATTTGTCGGTGGGTTGCGCGCCAGGATTGCCGCAGGCCGGGCGGCAGTGATTGCCGAGATCAAGAAGGCCAGCCCGAGCAAGGGCGTGATGCGTGCGGATTTTCATCCGGCCGAGATCGCGCGCAGTTATGCCGCGGGTGGTGCTGCGTGTTTGTCGGTGCTGACCGATGTCGATTTTTTCCAGGGTGCCGACGAATACCTGCAGCAGGCGCGTGGCGCGTGCGCGTTGCCGGCGCTGCGCAAGGATTTCACGATCGATGCGTATCAAGTGTACGAGGCGCGCCTGCTCGGTGCCGATTGCATTCTGCTCATCGTCGCCGCGCTCGATGACGCAGCCCTGCGCGAGTTGGCCGCGCTGGCGATGCGGCTCGGCATGGATGTGCTGGTCGAAGTGCATGACGGCGCAGAGCTCGATCGTGCGCTGGCGACGAACGCGCCGCTGATCGGCATCAACAACCGCAACTTGCGCACGTTCGAAACACGGCTGGAGACGACGCTCGATCTACTCGGCCGCGTGCCGGCCGAGCGCCTGCTCGTCACCGAAAGCGGCATTCACGCGCCTGAAGATGTCGCGCGTATGCGCGCCGCCGGCGTGCACGCCTTCCTCGTCGGCGAAGCATTCATGCGTGCGCCCGACCCGGGCGCTGAACTCGAGCGACTATTCGGCAGATCGTAGAACGCTGCCTGGAGCTTAGCGCAGCCCGAACACGACGATCGTCTTGCCGGCGACGGAAATCATTCCCGTCTCCTCGAGCTGCTTGAGCACGCGGCCGACCATTTCACGCGAGCAGCCGACGATGCGGCTGATTTCCTGGCGCGAGATGCGGATCTGCATGCCTTTCGGGTGCGACATCGCATCCGGCTCGGTGGTCAGGTCGATCAGCGTCTTGGCGACGCGGCTCGTGACGTCCATGAAGGCCAGCCGGCTGACCTTGCGCGAAGTGTTGAGCAGGCGCTTGGTGAGTTGCGTACCGATGGCGAACAAGATCTTGGTCAGCTCGTCGCGCAGCGTGCCGTCGTAGAGCTGGAACAGGCGCTCGTAGCTGATCTCGGCCAGGTCGCACGAGGTGCGCGTGCGCACCATCACTTCGCGCTGCGGAGACTCCACGAACAGACCCATCTCGCCGATGAACTCGCCCGGATTGATGTAGGCGAGGATCAGTTCGCGGCCTTCCTCGTCCTCGGTCGACACGGTGACGGAGCCGTCGATGATGAAATACAGGATATTGGCCGAATCGCCGGGCCGGATGATGGCCGTCTTGCTCGGATAGTGGCGCAGGTGGCACTGGCCGAGAAACCGCTCGAGGGTGGCTTTGTCAAGCAGCAGGGAGTTGGGAGCTTGCACCCGGGTTACGGCTCGTTGCAGGGAATAGCGTAATTCAGGCACGTTCGACCTCTTCTCGTGGCTGTCGACTTTCGCTCGTTCGCGAACGCCAGATTGCGCTTTGACGCGGACATCGCTTGCGACCCCCCTGTGATCCGCGCCGCGCTTGGCGCAATCTTAGTCTAAATGCCGCGGATTTGCTGCCCATCACATAATTCGTTTGCACGCGCCGCCAGCGGCCCTTCGGGGCGGACGCGGCCGAGGTGGCGCTCCCGGCAGGCACCCCGGCGGGTTTCCCCCGCCGCCGACTTGATCCATAATTCGCGACCCCCACTTCACCGGGCCATTTCAAGAGGTATCCGCCGGTGGTCAAACCCCTTCCCCGTCTGAAGCTGCAGGGTTTCAACAACCTGACCAAGGCGCTCAGTTTCAACATCTACGACATCTGCTACGCGGTGACGTCGGAGCAGCGCGATCGCTACATCGAGTACATCGACGAGCAGTACGATTCCGATCGCCTGACCAAGATTCTGACAGACGTCGCCGAGATCATTGGTGCAAATATTCTGAACATCGCGCGCCAGGACTACGACCCGCAGGGCGCGTCGGTGACGATCCTGATCTCCGAGCACCCGATCGTGGAGAAGATCGGCCGCGACGTGATCTCCGATACCGTCGTGGCGCATCTGGACAAGAGCCACATCACGGTACACACGTATCCGGAGACGCATCCGCACAACGGCATCGCCACGTTCCGTGCAGACATCGACGTCGCCACCTGCGGCGTCATTTCGCCGCTGAAGGCGTTGAATTACCTGATCGACAGTTTCGAGTCCGACATCGTCACGATGGACTACCGCGTACGCGGCTTCACGCGCGACGTGAAAGGCAAGAAGCACTACATCGACCATCGCATCAACTCGATCCAGGAATACCTGGCCAAGCACATCCGCCAGAAATACGAGATGTTCGACGTCAACGTTTACCAGGAGAACATCTTCCACACCAAGATGCACGTGAAGGAATTCGATCTCGAGACCTACCTGTTCGAGGCGCACGCCGAGGATCTTTCCTTCAAGGACCGCCAGCGCATCGAAGTGCTGCTCAAGCGCGAAATCGAGGAACTGTTCCACGGCCGCAATCTGACATGAGGGTGCCGCGCGTCGCGCCCGCACTGGTGCGGCGCGTGGGCATCTGCCTCGCGGCGCTTCTCGTCGTAGCTTCCGCTGCAACGCAGGCGACAGCCGAATCGATCGAAGGTCTCGGCGCGCTGGACTTTCCGACTTCGACCCGATCGCCGGCGGCGCAGACGGCCTTCGTGCGTGGCATGCTGCTGCTGCACGTGTACGAGTACCCGCGCGCCGAGAAGGCGTTCCAGGACGCCGAGAAACTCGACCCGGACTTCGCCATGGCCTACTGGGGCGAGGCGATGACGGCGACGCATCCGCTCTGGAACCAGGACAATCCCGCAGCCGGCCGCGCCGCGCTGGCGAAGCTCGGCGCCACGCCGCAGGCGCGCGCGGCCAAGGCCGGCAGCGCGCGCGAAAAAGCCTGGCTCGGCGCCGCCGAGGCGATGTTCGGACCGGGCTCGCTGGCAGAGCGCGATGGCGGATTCCTCGAGGCGATGGAAAGCATCGCGCAGGCCGATCCGAATGACGACGAGGCACAGTTGTTTCTCGCCCAGGCCCTGCTCGGCGTCACGCGCGGCAATCGCAACCTGACCAACTATCTGCGTGCGGCGGAAATATCGCAGCGCGTGCTGGCGCGCAATCCGCAGCATCCGGGCGCGGCGCATTACTGGATCCACGGCATGGACGATCCCGCGCACGCCGCCAGCGCCCTGCCGGCCGCGCGCGTGCTCGCCAAGATTGCGCCGGATGCCGGGCATGCGCAGCACATGGTGTCGCACATCTTCATCGCGCTCGGGATGTGGGCAGATGTCGTCGAGGCGAACGAGCGTTCAGCCGACCTGGTCTATGCGCAGGAACGCGCTGCCGGCAAGCCCACACTCGCCTGCGGCCATTACCCCGAATGGCTGCAGTACGCCTATTACCAGCAGGGCAGGCTGCGTGACGCACGCAAGATGCTCGACGGCTGCCTGCGCGACGCGCCGATCTCGCTGGCATGGCTTGGCGCGCATCCCGGCGAGCGTATCCATCTGGAGAAAACGACCGAGGCGCTGCAGCGCTATCTGGACATCGAGCGTGTCGTCATGCGCGGTACGACGCTGGCGGAAACGGCTGCGCCGAAAGCCACCGTTCCGCAGCCGCTGGGCGATGCCGATGCGGCCGGTCGTGCGCTCGGCCTGGATGCCTTCAGCGTCGGTTACGTGGCCGCGACCGCGGGTGATGTCGCCACGGCGCGCGCGCAAATGCAGCGCCTGCGCGAAATCGCCAGCCGCCCGGCCCCGGCTACCGAAACCCTGTTGCATCTGACCGAGTATCTCGGCATCGGCGCCGACATGCTCGAGGCGATGATCGAGCATCGCGCCGGCAACAAGGCGCAGGCGCGCACGCTCGCGGCCCGCGCCGCGGTCAGCGACGACGCGCTGCCGTTCGCCTTCGGGCCACCGACCATGTTCAAGCCGCCGCACGAACTGGCCGGCGAACTGCTGCTCGAGGAAAAGCAGCTGCAGGCGGCGCTCGCGCAGTTCGATATGGCGCTCAAGACCGCGCCGCAGCGAACACAGTCACTGCTCGGCCGCGCGCGCGCCTTGAAGGCGAGTGGCCGGGCTGCCGAATCGGCACGCGCCTATGCAACGATCGCGGAAATCTGGAAGGGCGCCGACGACGATCTGCCGGCGCTCGCCGAGGTGCGCCGCGAGTCGCAGGCAGCGGTCGTCGCCACATCGAACCCTTAGCGATCCTGGTGCATGTGACTCGCCTGCAGCCGGTTAACCCCTATTCGATGTCGCGTATTTGCCCGTTTTGAATATCCACATGCGCCGCCGATACCTTCGGCCCATGTGCGGGAATTGGCCGCCCGCTACGGTGCGGTTCGGTGTTTTTTGATCGTCCGGAGAAATCCATGAAACGTACTGCCCTGGCGCTGGCCTGCACGACACTCATCGCCGCCTGTTCGTCGTCCCAGGACGCAGCGAACCAGGCCGCCTCGAACCCGGCCGCGGCACCGTCGCCCGTCGCGCCGGCAAAATCCGGCATTGCCCTGCAATACGTCGACAACGCCACGCGCGCGCAGGACGACTTCTATCGCCACGTCAACGGCAAGTGGCTCGATGCGACCGAGATCCCGTCCGACAAGACCCGCTACGGCACCGGCACGATGGTGTTCGATTCGATCCAGGAAAAACTGCACGGGCTCGTCGACGACGCCGCGGCCGGCAAGATCGCCGGCACGAATGCGGACACGAAGAAGATCGGCGACCTGTACGCCAGCTTCATGGACGAAGCCGTGCTCGAGACGCTCGACGCCAAGCCGCTGGCGGCGTCGTTCGCGCGTATCGACGCGATCGCCGACAGCAAGGGCGTATCCGCGGAGATCGCGCGTCTCAACCACGACGGCGGAACGGTGACGCCGTACGGCCTCGCCTCCAATTCGGCTGTCGGCATCGTCGTCCACCAGGACAATCGCGACGCGACCAAGTACATCGCCGACTTCGAGCAGGGTGGCCTTGGACTGCCCGATCGCGACTACTACCTCAAAGATGATGACGCCAAGCTCAAGGGCATGCGCGCCGACTACCGCAAGCATGTCGAGAAAATGCTGTCGATGGCCGGCGTTGCTCAGGCCGCCGCCGATGCCGACGCGGTTCTCGATCTCGAGACCAGGCTCGCCGCCGCGCAATGGGACAAGGTAGCGCTGCGCGATCCGATCAAGGTGTACAACAAGGTTGAAACCGCCAAGCTCGCCGAACTTGCGCCGGGCATGGACTGGGACACGTTCCTCGACGTCGCCTCGCTCAAAGGCAAGACCGACAGCGTCATCGTCGGCCAACCGACCTACCTGACCGCGCTCGGTAAGCTCGTTGAGTCGGTGCCGGTGGCGACGTGGAAGGCGTACCTGCGCTGGCACGTACTGAGCGACAGCGCACCGCTGCTGTCGAAGCGCTTCGTCGACGAGAACTTCGCGTTCTACGGCACCGTGCTGCGCGGCCAGCCGCAGAACGAGGTGCGCTGGAAACGTGGCCTTCAGCTGGTCAACGCCGGCGTCGGCGAGGAACTCGGCAAGTTGTATACGGCGAAATATTTCCCGGCCGAAAGCAAGGCGCGCGCGCAGCAGCTCGTCGCCAATCTGCTGACCGCGTTCAAGCAGGGTATCGGTACGCTCGAATGGATGAGTCCGGAGACGAAGAAGCAGGCGCAGGACAAGCTCGCCAAGTTCACGCCGAAGATCGGCTATCCGGACAAGTGGCGCGACTACTCGTCACTGACGATCGACAAGGGCGACCTCGCCGGCAACGTACGACGCGCTGCCCAGTTCGACTATCAGCGCAACATCAACAAGCTCGGCAAACCGATCGATCGCGGCGAGTGGGGCATGACGCCGCAGACGCTGAACGCGTACTACAACCCGGAACTCAATGAGATCGTCTTCCCGGCCGCTATCCTGCAGCCGCCCTACTTCGACGCCAGCGCCGACGATGCCGTGAACTACGGCGGAATCGGCGCCGTGATCGGCCACGAGATCAGCCACGGCTTCGACGATCAGGGCGCACAATACGACGGCGACGGCAACTTGCGCGACTGGTGGACGAAGGAAGACCACGAGAAGTTCGCCGCCAAGACCAAGGCGCTCGTCGCCGAGTACAACGCGTTCGAGCCGGTGCCGGGCTATCACATCAACGGCGAACTCACGCTCGGCGAGAACATCGCCGACAACTCTGGCCTCGCCGTGGCCTACAAGGCGTACCACATTTCCCTCGGCGGCAAGCCCGCACCGGAAATCGACGGCCTCACCGGCGACCAGCGCTTCTACATGGGCTACGCCGCCGTGTGGCGCGCCAAGTCCCGCGACAACGCCGTCATCGCGCTGATCAAGACCGACCCGCACTCGCAACCGCAAGCGCGCGCCATGGGCACCGTCGTCAACCAGCCCGGGTTCTACCAGGCCTTCGACGTCAAGGAAGGCGACAAGATGTACCGCGCCCCGGACCAGCGCGTGACGATCTGGTAAGCCAAGATAGCGCGTGGCGTAACGATCTAGAGAGGCTGAGCAACGCCGGCAAAATCACCTCTCCCGCTGGCGGGGGAGGAGCAGGTCAAGGTGCCGCAGGGAATTGCGAAGAGGCATCGGCAAAGCGCGGCAATTGCGTCTCTCCGCGATCCAGCGCCGGGATCGACAACGGCCTCTTCGGTGCGGCGCGCGAGCGCATTCCGGAGCGACCATCGACAGCGACATTCCGATGCGATTCGGCGACAATGCGCACCGCGGCGTCGCCCGGATGCCGGATTTGCAGCCCGAGAGCGTTCATGCCGAACCCGAACCAGATCTCCCGTCGTCAACTGGCCAATGCCATCCGCGCGCTGTCGATGGATGCGGTCGAAGCCGCCAAGTCGGGACACCCCGGCATGCCGATGGGCATGGCTGACATTGCCGAGGTGCTGTGGAACGACTTTCTCGCGCACAATCCGGCGAATCCGAAATGGTTCAACCGCGACCGCTTCGTATTGTCGAACGGGCACGGCTCGATGCTGCTCTATTCTCTATTG
>Ga0157375_10004122_pt1 | contig 12612 bp, 6 predicted proteins | sample M35metaG_FD_115311 | JGI IMG/M metagenome (GOLD analysis project Ga0157375, IMG submission 115311) | Miscanthus rhizosphere microbial communities from Kellogg Biological Station, Michigan, USA - M3-5 metaG | ecosystem: Host-associated > Plants > Roots > Rhizosphere > Soil | place: USA: Michigan...
CCGACAGGCCGAAACTGTTGAGGAGTCACAACTTAGATTGGTCGACGTCCACGGGGTAATTGGGCGGAACCGAACGATTAATATTAGCGGTCGTTCGTGCCTGGACAACGGTCGCACCGGCCGGAGAACAGCCCATGGCCACGGTAAAGTTTCGGCTGAATGTCGGTGATACACCAGCGCAACGATCGATCTTCCTCGCCTTCATCTGATACGTTCCAACCCCGGATAAGTCTGTAACGGTGCTTGGCTTCACCGACTTGCTCCCACTCATGGTCTCATGCCCAACCCGGATCCCACGTTCCAACTGAACCCCAAGTATCAGCGCCTGCACAGCAGGCTCATTTCCGAGCCAAAGGTTTGGCTTATCACCGGGGTTGCGGGATTCATCGGGTCTAATCTCCTCGAATCGCTGCTGGACTTCGGCCAATCGGTCGTCGGACTCGACAACTTCTCGACTGGACGCCGAGAGAACCTCGACGCCGTGCTCGGGCCGCGGCCCGATGCCGGTTCTCGGTTTCGGTTGGTCGAGGCCGACATTCGAAGTCTCGAGGCGTGCCACGACGCGTGCACCGGTGTGGACTTCGTCCTTCATCAAGCGGCCCTCGGATCGGTTCCTCGGTCGATTCACGATCCGCTCACGAGCAGTCACGTGAACGTGGACGGCTTCCTCAATGTCCTTGTGGCTGCTCGCGATGCGCGGGTCGCGCGAATCGTCTACGCGTCCTCCAGCTCGATCTACGGTGACAGCAAGCACCTCCCGCAGACGGAGGATGAGACCGGCCGGCTGCTCTCTCCCTATGCCGCGACCAAGGCAGCAAACGAGATGTACGCCGGCGTTTTCCAGCGAACGTATGGGATTGAGCTGATCGGCTTGCGCTACTTCAACGTCTTCGGCCGTCGCCAGGATCCCCTCGGCGCATACGCTGCTGTGATTCCCCGTTGGGCCGCCAGCCTTCTTCGCGACGAGCCGTGCACGATCTTCGGCGACGGCGAAACGAGTCGAGACTTCTGCTACATCGCGAACGTGATCCAGGCGAATCTCCTCGCGGCAGCGGGTTCACCAGAAGGGGCGACGGACGCCGCCTACAACATTGCTTGCGGGGATTCGACGTCGCTTACCGCGCTTTTCTACATGATGCGCGACCGGCTTGCCGAGTACCGGCCGGCGATTCGTTCAGCCGAGCCGCGCTACGAAGATTTCCGGCCCGGCGACATTGCTCGCTCGTTCGCCGACATCTCACGAGCGCGCGATTCGCTCGGGTATGAACCCACACACCGAATCGCCCAGGGTTTGGACGAGGCGATGCACTGGTATGCGGCTTCCGCAGGCTTGACCGCGCTACCCGTCGGTGGGTAGCGGGTCTCGGGCTCTAGAGCGCTACCAGCCGCCCTTCCGGAAGAGCATCACCGGGAGGGTCATCGACATGATCCGAAGATCCTCGATGACACCCTGCCGCCGGAGGTACTCGAGGTCGTAGTGCACCTTTCGGCGAACGTCGTCGACGCACATGTCATACGACTGATTGATCTGCGCCCAACCCGTGATGCCGGGTTTCACACGCTGGCGCATGCGGTAGTCCGGAATGTCGTCGCGCAGCCGGGCGAAGATCGTCGGACGTTCTGGGCGCGGTCCGACGATGTTCATTTCACCGCGGAGCACGTTGTAGAGCTGCGGCAATTCGTCGATACGAGCGCGTCGAAGGAAACTGCCGATCGCCGTAACGCGCGGATCACTCTTCTGCGCCCACACCGCGCACCCGTCGATCTCGGCGTCCACGCGCATCGTTCTGAACTTGTACATCTTGAACAGTTTGCCGCCGTGGTCGTATGACCGCCGTTCGTCCTCGCTGCGCCGACGATGCCTCCGGTCCAAGCCAACGCGCGTTTGCGAGTAGAACACCGGACCGCTGGACGTCAATTTGATAGCGATGGCGACGAGCACCATGAGCGGGAGCAGAAGCACCATCGCCACTGCGGCGACCACGACATTCACAGCCCTGCCCAGCGCCTCCGAGCGCTCGCGGGGCGTAATTTCGGTAGCACTAGTGTCAACGAGCTGCAAATCCGCAAACGACATCGGCACAATCTCACGAACCAACTCGATTGGCGCGGCTGTCTCTCGGACTACAGTCGACCGACTCTGACTCTGTTGTTTTCGCTTGATTTTTACGCCTACTTCAACTGCTTGTGAGACCGCTGCCTGCATAACGTGGGATTCTCCGGTGGGCACAAGCCGTCGACCAACTCTCACGGCTCACTGAGAACTTCAACGACTTGAAGGCGCTCTCTGAATGTGGCGGACCTCAATGCAGCCCTTGTGCTCGCGGTTCGAGAACACGAAAGATCGCATAATTCCGTTCATATGAACGACTTAGCTAGTTGCAAAAATTCGTGCACCCGGCGCGCGACCGCGCGATCTGTTGCGGCAACCCCACAGAAGTTCGGCGTATGTGCAACACGACCACACCGTGCGCTTGGAGCCAGACAAAAAAAGCGCCATGGACCTGTTTGGCCCATGGCGCCCAATGCACTGAGTATGCTTGACAGTCTTGCTTGGAGACGCGTGTCCTCTCTGAACTTACGAAGCTCCCAGCACGGTCATGAGGTCAGCTGGCCTGCGGCTTCTGGCTCCTGAACGCCGTAGCCCGCAGCGTAGCCGTAGTACTGATACTCGCCTTCCATCCCGACACCGTTCAACACGGTTCCCAACACCTCGACGGGTGTACGGTCAACCACGGTGAGCTTGGCCGCGGCCATGCGCTTCTCCGTTTTGCCGATGCGGAGCACGACCAACAGCTTTCCTGCAGCTGCGGCGAGCGCGTACGCATCGATCCCCGCCGCGAACGGCGGTGTGTCGAAGACGAGCACGTCGTAGTTCGCGCGCAAATCGGCGACGAGGTTTGGAAGTGACGCCGATGCCAAAAGCTCCGGGCTGCGCGACATCCGCTCGCCTGCTGGAATCAGCCAGAGTTTCTCGTGCGACGTGGCGTGAACCACCGCCGCCAAATCAGCTTGGCGCGACAGGTATTCAGTAAGCCCAGGCGACTTGGCGATCCCGAACATCTCCTCGAGCACGCCGCGTCGCGTGTCGCCGTCAATGAGGACGGTGCGATACCCCGCCTCGGCAAACGACATTGCAAGATTCGCGGAGATGAGGGATTTACCGTCTCCCGGCGATGGACTGGACACAGCGAGCGAGAGCGGCGCGTCACCCGCTTGCGTGATGTGCATTCGCAACGACCGGAATGCTTCCACCATCTGCGAGATCTGCTCGGGCGAGCGGCTGTCCAGACCGTGCTTCGGGATCTGGGGGACGGCGCCTGCGATCACCAGCCCGAGATCGTTCGTCGCCTGATCGGGATAGCGAATCTTCCGGTCGAGCATGTCGAGAAGAATTGCCAAGCCGATGGCGGCGCCAAATCCAGCCGCGATCGCCAGCAGCATGATCTTCATCTTCGTGTTTTTCGTCGGCGAAATCGGTGCGACTGCCGAGTCGAGCACGTTGATGTCCGGATGTGCGCCCGCCGCCGCGAGATTGGCCGCGGCCGAGTTGCTCTTGAGGGTCGTGTACAGGTTATCCGCAATCGACACTGCGCGGCGAAGGCGCATTTCCTCGATCGTTCGCGTCGGGATCTCCTGCATCTCCTTTGATGATCCCGCAATTCGTGTGTCAAATGCCGCCTCTCGCTGCTTGAGCTGCGCGAGCAACTGTTTCGCGAATCCCGGGATGGTCTGCGTTTGAAGAATGTTCACGCTCTCGATCAGGTCGCGGACCAGCGGATATTCGTCTTTATAGAGCTGCCGTGCGGCGGCGAGGTCCGCCTGCTTCTTGTACAGCGTTCCGAACGCTTGTCGAAGCGCCTCGGCGCCTGGGCTCGTCGCGACGCTCGAGATGAGCAACGTCGCCTCGTAGCGCGCCGCGCCGGTGCTCGCGTCCGCGAGTGTTTTCTCGAGATCCTGAATGTCGTGTCGCAGGTCGTCGAATTCGCGCTTGCGTTGGAAGAACGCGCTCATCACGGGATCGCGCGTATCCTGAATTCCGGCGGCGATCGGCCCGCCCTCGGCAGGCATTGTGATCGTGTTCACGCGGAAGCTTTCAAGAGCCTTCTCGGCATCGTGCAGCGATTTCTCTTGCAGCTGGAGCTGATCGGTGAGGATGTTGGCGTACGCAACGACGTTCGCCTTTTTCAGCTCGCTCGCGACCTTGACGAATTCCTCCACCCACGTGTTCAGCGTGAGCGCCGCAAGCTTTGGATCGCGGTCCTGCAGCGTGACGTTGAGGAAATTGCTGCCCGGGCGCAGATAGGGGTTGATGCGCCCAAGCCATTGGACCGCGGTCTCTCTGGGTGTGGAGACCGTGAAGTGAACTTTCGTTTGACCGCTGCCCTCGAACGCCGTTGCCGGCAGGATCCAGCGAAGACCGATTTTTCGTCCAATCGAATCGGTGGCCGTGCCGGCGTCGTTCATCCCAACTTCAGGCTGGCTCAGCGCCCAGGTCTTTCGCGTGCGATCGATGACAAGCTCGAAATTCCCAGGGAGAAACCGATCCGCGAGCCCGAACCCTTCGAACAGCGGAGCGTCGGTGATTTTTTCCGGTTTCAAGTAGAGGGTCAGTTTCCTGACCACCGCGTCCGCGATGCGATAGCTCCGCAACAGCTCGACCCATGCCTGGTCGTTCACCAGTTCCGCAGACCGGATGGGACCAAAGCTTCCCTGCATCGGCGACTGGGATTCGATCCAGATCGTCGTTTGCACCTGGTACTGGGGAATGACGAAGCGTGTTGCCACGAGCCCCGCGCCGACGGCGGCGAGGACCACCGCGACGATCAGGAATTTGTACCGCCGGAGCGCGGCGACGGGACGCTCGAGCGGAGGGCGAGGCGGGGCAATGGGCCGCTCGTCCCAGTGTTGAACGGCGTGGGAATTCGCGACTGCCGGCACCATCGAGTAATCGTCAGCCATGGACGTCAACCATTGTCGAAAGGGAATTGGCCAACGACGTGCACTTCTCGGCCCGCAATGAGGAACATGTCATTAGCGAAATCTGATTAACGTGACCGCGAGCGTCACCAACCCGAGGCCAAGCGAGATGACGTTGAACCACTGGATGTGTCGTTTGGCTCCGACTTCGATCTGATCGCCCGCGCGCAGGTGGAGCCGATCGAGTGACAAGCCGTCCATCAGCGCCGTGCGCGTATCCTTCGTGTCCCAGATGATCGTCGGGCCTCGGCGAATAACCACTTTGTCCAGGTCCGCATCGCCCGTGGGTCCGCCTGCTCTCATCACCATGTCGCTCAGCAGCATGTCTGCGGACGTATCGAAGAATCCCGGCCGGCCGACGCTTCCCATCATGTTGATTCGCATCAACGGCGTGACGCGGGCTGCCGAGTCCTGCAGGTATTTCCCCAGGTACTTCTCGACTCGATCCTTCAGTTCCGACCGAAGCACTCCCTCGAGCGGAAGATCGTCCATCTGGGGCATCTGCACTACCTTGCCGGCCCGCACGGTCAGCGTCTCGGACTTCTGAACGGCGGCGGACGTGTGGGGCATGACGACGATTCGGTCGCCCTCCTGGAAGTCACCTTTCTCGAGCCGATTGCGCAGCAGCCACGCTTCCGAGGTCCGATGCTGACTGTCTGCGATTCGCAGTTGCGCCTCTAATTCGGCACGGGTCTCGAATTCGGCAGAGGTGCTTCGCGGCGGAGTTTGCGCGGCGACCATTCCGGCCAACGCACCAACGAGGACCAGCAGTGACAGATGGCCGCGAAACGCGAGTCTCGACTTCATTTCAGTCTCGTCTGAGCTTGGCCCCGTTCGAGGCGCGCGCGCAGGCGCAGGCACTCGACGGGGGAGGTAGCGACGATCGCTGACGCGATGGTTTCTGTGGTATCCACGAGTGAATCTATCTACCGTAACCAACATTAAAAGGTGCCTGGCGAACGCCTACGACGCGATTTGACAATCGCTTAGGAAGATGTCGCTCAGTCCGCAATTGCGGCGCCACCGTAACCCCCGTTGCTGGTTGTAAGCACGCTATCTATCGTTCGCAGGGACGCTTGGTCCGAGTCCTCGGTTCAGAGTTTTTTCGTGACGCCTTGTGCTGCTGGGCAATCCAACACCGAAACCGTTCGTCAGATACACCTCGCAACGTCCCCGGAAGACACAATGCTTTTTGTCCGTCGCCCCGTTCTTCGATTCGTGAAGCGTCGTGCTGCGTTTTCGCAAATTGCGGGGGTGTTGTTTGGTGCGACTAGCGTGGTGGGCCTGGCCAGCTGTGGCGGCGCGGTGGACGATCCTCCGCCGCCGCTTGAGGTTGCAACGATCAGTATCGACAGTCCGTCGGTTCAACTGGAGCGAGGGGCGCATAAAGTCTTTACAGCGACGGCGAAGGATTCGAAAGGAAAAGTCGTCGTCGTCCCATTTGTGTGGCGTAGTAGCGACGAATCTGTGGCGGCCGTCGACCTGAATGGTCGTCTGACCGCACGCGACGAAGGGCTGACAGGTCTGACGGCATCATCGCTCGGTGTGACGTCATCAGCCACACCGGTGCGCGTTGTGTGGCAGGGCGCGGCGAAGTTGGCGACGCTGAACTGGACCGCTCCCAACGCCGCGACTCCCGGGACGCCGGTGAGCGATTCGATACGAGTCGTCGCCGTAAACAAGGCGAATAGCGCCGCGCCCGGAACCACGGTCATGTTCAGCGTCGTGGCCGGAGGAGGCAAAGTTTCCTCCACGAAAGTGGTCGCGAACGCGAACGGCGTTGCTGCGGTGCAATGGACGCTGGGTCCGGCGAACGGGTTGAATCGTGTCACGGCGACCATCGTCGACGACGAGGGCGCGCCGATCCCCTGGGTTAACCCGAACGTTGTGACTTTCTCGGTTACCAGCTACAAGGCGCTCGACGTCGTCGCCGGGAACCAGCAAAGCGCGACCATCTTGTCGAACGTTCCAGTAGCTCCGGCGGTACGGTTGGTCGATTCGCTTGGAAAACCGAGGCAGGGAATTCCGGTGACGTTCGCGGCGAGCGGCGGCGGACAGGTGGTGTTCCCGATCGTTTCCACCGGTGCCGACGGCGTTGCCTCTCCTGGCGCATGGACACTGGGCGACGTCCCGGGCGATCAGTCGCTCATCGCGACTGTCGAGAGCGCGACCATCACCGTTCATGCAACGGGAACCGGAAGTCCGATTCACTTCGAGGCCGCGTCGGTGAGCGCCGGTGGTGCCGCGACGTGCGCGTTGACGTCGGAAAGCCTTGCGAAGTGCTGGGGACTCTTTGCGATGGTGGGTGATGGCGACACACTGAACCGCGCCGTACCAACGCAGACAAAAGGCAACATCTCCTTCAAGTTCATTTCCGCGGGACTCTCGCACGCCTGCGGAATCAACGCGGATCAACTTCTGTACTGCTGGGGCTTTAACGTCTTTGCCGATACGACGGGGAAAGTGTTCGGTGTGCTCGATCCGACGGCGATCGTGACGGATCAGAAATGGACACAAGTCACGACTGGCCTCGAGCATTCCTGCGCCATCGCCTTGGACGGGATACCGTACTGCTGGGGCCTCAACGCACGCGGCCAGTTGGGAAACGCGACCGCGGACACCCTACGTCATTATGTGCCGGCCCCCGTGTATGGCGGCTTCAAATTTTCCACGATTACGGCTGGCGTCGCGCACACGTGCGGACTCACCGTAGACCGGACCGCGTTTTGTTGGGGTTGGAACTCAACCGGCCAGCTGGGTGACGGCACCCTCGCTAGTCGCGTGGCGCCCACCGTGGTCAGTGGCGGGCTGACGTTTCAATCGATCGGGGCCGGCGAGCAATGGACCTGCGGTCTCACCACGCTCGGCAAAATCTATTGCTGGGGTTCGGGCGTTGGCGTGAGCACGTCGCAAACAACGCCCAAGGCGTACGACGCGGTGTCGACGTTTACCTCGCTGTCCGTCGGTGGAACGCACGCGTGTGCGCTGACGGCCGATGGAACGGCGTATTGTTGGGGCGCGAACGAGGCCGGCCAGCTCGGTGACAGCACGACGACGCCGCGAGCCGCTCCGACGAAAGTGGCGGGCGGCTACAAGTTCGCGTCGATCGCGGCAGGGGACGTGCACACGTGCGCCCGACTGCTAGCCGATAATTCAGTCTTATGCTGGGGCCTGAATCGCTTTGGTGAACTCGGCGATAGCAGGGCCGCCTTCAGACTTTCTCCGCGGTACATTGTCCTCGGAGTGAACCCGTAAACGCGGAGTGCCCGTGTATCTGTCAACGCCCCAGGCTTCGAAGGCACACCGCCACTCCGTGCCGTTGGAGGCACGGGGACGGGCAGTGGGTCGACGTTGGCGTGCGATCGTTCGTGGGTTGATCGTTTCGCTGGTTGCGATACCAGCTGTCGTCGCCGCTCAGGACGCCGTGACGGTCACTGGGCACGTGTCGACGGGAAACATGCCGCTCCAGGGCGCCACGGTCGCCATCTCGAGCCTGGACGTCAGCGCACTCACCGACGAGAACGGGCGTTACAGTTTCATCGTTCCATCATCTCGCGTCCGCGGACAGCGAGTCACGATTGCCGCCCGGCGTGCGCGCTACACGACGCAATCGTTTGAGATTACGCTCTTGGGCGGCTCGATGGTTCAGGATTTTAATCTGCCGCCAAATGGCAGCGGCACCGCCGCCCCGCGGGGAGCCGAACCGCCGGTCGCGGTCGCGTCAGCGGCGAGTTCTTCGCCGCGTCAGGCGTCGATGGTCGTTGTGCCGGCGTCTTCGCGACGGATCGTCGACAGCACGGCCTTCGGTGAAGCAGCCGGACCGCTCGATCTGCCGAGCGCTCTGGCCGGCCGCGCAGCGGGCGTCATCGCGACCACCAGCTCGACGCTGGGCGGAAGCAATTCAATCCTCGTGCGCGGTTCGCGCAGCCTCTTGGGCAACACCCAGCCACTCTATGTCGTCGACGGTACGCCGATCGACAACTCGACCGTTTCGACGACACCGCAGCGCTTCGGATTTGGTGGGTTCGACTACGGATCCGCCGTTCAAGACCTGAACCTTGGCGACATCGCGCTCGTTCAAATCCTCGTGGGTCCCGAGGCAGCAATGTTGTACGGCGGACGCGGCGCGAACGGTGTGGTTCTCATCAACACGAAAACCGGTCGAGGGTTAAACACGCTCGACATTTCGGCGAGCCAGCAGGTGACGTTCGAGTCAGCGCTCAAGCTTCCCACGTATCAGAACAGCTATGGCCAAGGGCTGGCGGGAAAATTCGCGTTCTTCGACGGCGCCGGCGGCGGATTGAATGATGGCGTCGCTGAGAACTGGGGTCCCGTCATCCAGGGCCAGCCGATTGCGCAGGCGAGTCTGTTCGAGGCAAAGCGCGGCGACGTTCGGCCGTGGGTGACGCACCCCGACAACTTCAGTGGCTACCTCGAGGGGGCACGGTCGCTGACGACGAACGTCGCCCTCCAGGGTTCGAACGACAGGGCGAGTTTTCACGCGTCGGCGAACAACCGCGACTTCACAGGTCTGACGCCTGGATCTTCGGTCGCCCGGCGAGGCGGCTCGCTGACCGCGTCGGTGCAACCAACCGCGCTCTTCACGGCGACCGCCAACCTGCAGTATTTCAACGACGACGCGAGCCACCGGCCGGGCTCCGGCTACGACGAGAGCAACCCCGTGTCGGGCTTCGCTCGGCTCGGCAGGCAGGTCGATGTCCAGGCGTTGCGCGATCACCTCCGTGACGCGACAGACAATCCAATCAGCTGGAACTACGCTGGCCACAACAATCCGTACTTCGAACCGCTCCTCAACTCGAACTTCGATCACCGCGAGCGATGGCTGGGCGGCCTTGGCGGCACGTACGCGCTGAGTGCATCGATCACGGCGAACGGGCATGTCGGCACGGATTCCTACGACGCGACGCGTCGGTTTCGCGTCGCACCAGGATGGATGAGCGGATATCCATTCTTCACGGGACGCAGCGACTTTCCGCAGAGCGGCAGGGAGAATCAAGCGGTTTCTGTGGGCGAAAAGAACGCTGAGTTCTCGGTGCACGTTTCTCCGGGTGGATCGGCGTCGCGCGTCGTGGTCAGCGCGGGCGTCACATGGCGCAGCAACTCGTTGACGTCGCTCGATAGCGTGGTGACCGACACCACATTGAATGGAAACGCTTCGGCACCCAAGGCGACCGCGGCGAACCAGTTCTCATCGAGCACGACGAACAAATCCGTATTCGGCGCGGCAGAGCTTCGGTTTCAGGATTATGGAAAGCTGACGGTCGCTGCGCGGAACGAGTGGGCCTCGGTGTTTCCCGCGGGGCACGACGCGCAATTGTATCCGTCGGTCATCGGCACGCTCGACCTCAAACGCGCTGTTTCGTCGCTGCGAGACAACGGATCGGTAAGCGGTGCGCGATTACGCGCGGGCATCTCTCGCGCCGGAAATGATCTTGCCGCGTACACGCTTCAGAACCTCTACACGGGCAATCAGAGTTCTAATAACGTGTCGCTCGCGCCGAGCCTGAAGCTTGGAACGAGCACGACGCTCGAGCCTGAGGCGACGACCGCCTTCGAGCTCGGGGGAGACATTCAACTTTTCCGCAACCGGCTCGGGCTCGACCTCACGGTTTACAACGAGAACACGTCGAATCTCATTCTGGCGGTCGCGTCGCAGGGAACCGCCACACCAACCAATGCGGGAAGTTTGTCGAACAAGGGGATCGAGGCGGCGATCACGCTCACCCCGCTGCTCGTGCCCGACGGCCTGCAGTGGGACGTTGCGGCGAATTTCGCGCGAAACTCCAGCGCGGTGGAATCGCTCAACGGAAGCGCGCAATCGATTCCGCTCGCGCCATCGCGTTGGGGCGTGGGACTCGAGGCGCGAAAGGGTCAGCCGATCGGCGTGCTGGTTGGAAATGGGTTTCTCCGCGATCAGTCCGGGCGGCTGATTCTTCGACAGGGCAAGCCGCTGCCCGACACCGTCGCTGGCCCGCGCGTTCTTGGAGCCACCGCACCGTCATGGACGGGGGGACTGGCCAACACCGTCAGATTCCGCTGGGTAGAGCTATCCGCCCTACTGACCGCACGAATGGGCGGACATGTGTTCAGCGCCAGCAATTACTGGGGCGCGACGTCCGGCAGCCTCGAAGAGACGTCGTTCCGGCCTGATACGGGAATGCTCATCGCCGGCGTGGATGCGGCGACAGGCAACGCGAACACGCAGCACGTGACGACGGAAGACTATTACCACGCGCTGCGGGCGATTCCTGAGCGTTGGGTCTACGATGGCAACGTGATCAAGCTACGAGAGGCGCGGCTCAGCGTGACGCTGCCATTGCGCATCGTTCCCGGGTTTCGAACTCAGTCGATCCGAACGTCCTTCATCGGCAGAAATCTTCTGATGTGGACGAAGGCACCAAACATCGACCCCGAGACCGCAGTGAGTGTGTGGGGATTTCAGGGGTTCGAGCTTGGTCAGCTTCCGACAACCCGAAGTGTTGGCTTCCAAATCACTGTGACACCGTAACGTTTTGTCACCGGTCTGGAACGGAATGGCCGAATTGCTGCATGCAGGCGGCGTCGCTGCGACTTTTTGCCACACTTTTGCAGCGTTGCCGCGACAGTCGAGCACAGCCGGTGCAGCCCATGGGTGAGCATTCGACCGTAAGGTTTTATTTACTAACGTTTTAGGCGTGCACCAATTCCCTTTGGACCGGGGAATGGAAGATGCCTTGACGAGCACCAGCGTCACAATCCCTCCGCGGGCGAAAATCGCGGCCCCTGCATCTGCTCCCGCGGGAGTATCAGGCGCTCCGCAAAAGAAATGTCTGATCCCTACTGATCAGACTCGCCCAGTTCATTTCCATTTTGCCGGTTACAACCGATGCTCGAGAGTCAAAAGCGAAGCCCATTGGTCCTCATCGCGAGTGATGGCGAGTGGTTCGGACGGTCGCTCGAGAGTGTGCTCGAGTTGAACGGTTATCTCGTCCATCGGTCAGCGGGAGGAAGCCACGCAGTCGAGGCGGCGCATCAGATTCGTCCCGACGCAATTCTGTTGGACGATGCGCATAGCGACATGTCGACATTGGGAGTTTGCAGGGCGCTCCGCGATGACCCGCTATTCGATCATAGCACGCCGATCGTCATCACGTCGTCCGCGCCATCTGCGCACCGCTTTCGAACCGAGGCGTTTGCGGCAGGTGCATGGGAATACTGTGGGCAGCCACTCGACATCGAGGCGCTCCTTCTCAAGCTGTCGACGTTCATCCGCGCTCGTCGCGAGTTGGCGATGTCGCAATCGCTCACCGATCCGGTCACCGGCCTCTATAGCCCACTTGGGCTCGAGCAGTGGGCGAAAAAGCTCGGGGCCATGGCACTGCGCAAGCACGAGTCAATCGCGTGCGTTGCGGTCATGTCGACGCCTGGCGCCATCGACGGGACAATCGCCCTCGGCGAAGCAGACGACGAGGCATTGAATCGCATGGCCGATGTGTGCCACGCGCAGAGCCGCCGGTCAGACGTCGTCGGATACCTGGGTCAGTCGCGGTTCGCGATCATCGCGCCGGACACCGATGCTCCGGGAGCGCAGAAGCTGATTGCTCGACTTCGTGAAGCGCTTTCCGCCGCCGG
>Ga0157375_10004123_pt1 | contig 12611 bp, 14 predicted proteins | sample M35metaG_FD_115311 | JGI IMG/M metagenome (GOLD analysis project Ga0157375, IMG submission 115311) | Miscanthus rhizosphere microbial communities from Kellogg Biological Station, Michigan, USA - M3-5 metaG | ecosystem: Host-associated > Plants > Roots > Rhizosphere > Soil | place: USA: Michigan...
CGCCCGCCTTCGGTGCCAGCTTCGCAATGTCAGACTTGACCTGCGTGAAGTTGTCGTGGATCAGATCCTTGAGGGGCTTACCCTCCGGCATGGAAGTTCCACCGTTGAAAATGGCGTCATAGACAGCCTTGAGCATGCGTCGGTCTTCGGGAGTCATGTCGTCCTCAGCTTCGTTTTGTTTGGTGATGTCGCCGGCAGGGTTGATGGATGCCGAGCCAAGATAAGGGAGTGGGTTCACGCGCCCGTAGAATCGGGCGTTCAGGTCGTACCCATCGGGCAGCACCTCGAAGTGAAGGTGACCGCCGACAGCGGCGCCCGAGTCACCGGATAGTGCGATGCCGTCACCCTCGTGCACGCGGGCGCCGCGTGGTGCGATGTTCCGGGACAGGTGCCCGTAGATGCCGATGAATGAACCGTGATCAATCACGATGCAGTTACCGGCGAATCCTGGCATGATCCACCACGGGTTGTCCGTGTAGCCGCCACTGAGCCAGCCCGAGTGAAGCACAACCCCGTCAGCAACGGCGGAAACCTCAGTGCCTACGGGGCATCCGAAGTCAACGCCCGTGTGGCCGTCTGGCTGGTAGTTTCCGTATAGGTACACGAAGTACGCCATGCCCGAGTTGGGGTTGGAGTTCGGTCGGATGCCAGCAGTTGCGCCGTCCCCGAAGTTCTGAGTAATAGGGTCCCTGACTGGGTAAGTCATTGGGTGCCTCCGGGGTTTACGTTGATCGTGGTTTGCTGCGCGGGTGGGCAGTTGGCGATGTGATCGTTGAGCGCCTTCTCAGTACGGTTCACAGCGTCAGCGAGTGACGAACCAGAGTTGGGGTGCAGCTCGTGGTGCATCTCGTCCAAGCGAGCCATAACGCCGAGCCGTTGGGGAACACCCGGCCTTGCTGGTTCGCCGTTCCAGTCGTCAAGGAAGTTGATGATCTTCTTGGCAGTGGGGCCGGTCCGTTTGCCCAGCCACCACGCCGCGAAGATGGCAACAAAAAAGGCCCCCAACCAGGGAGCCACAGCAATCACGTCACTAATCCATTGAGGCATCATCAGTTCACGAATCCCTTCGCCGCGATGATCGGGGCGACAAAGAAACGGCCAATCACGTCCGCGATTTCCTTCTTGAAGTGCGTAGTGTCCCCGCTGATAAATAGCGACGGGGGCGCTTCACGGTTCGCGATAGCAGCAGTGTCACCAGACGTAGGTGTTATCCCCGCATCCGTGAGTGCGTGATCGATCAGGTAATCCATAACGCAGTAGAAAGTGCCAGGGAACATCGCTTTCATCCGGTCGATGGTGTCCCACACGCGGATATAACCAGCCGCGCCCACTGTTTCCGTTGACCTCAGCGTTGGGCCGAGGAAGATGGCGCGCTTCTCACCCTGCGGCAGGAAGTCCAACACCTTACGATGGTTCGCGATGACGTGATCCGCCATCACACCCTCAAGCCCGGTCACCGCGAAGTCCCAGTCATTCCGGGCAGCCCAGAACACAAACGGCGCAGACTTCGTAATCGCCTGCCCAGCAACAAACAACGTCGAACCAGAAACGGGAACAGCCGTACCAGAAGTGGTACGAGTGAATGTCCAAGTCGTTGTGGCGAACGTGAAAGCCAACGTCCCCGGAATGCCAGCGAGCGACCCAGAGTAAACCCTGTCACGCGGGATGTACGTCTTCATCCGCGTAGTCACAGCAACAGCACCAGACGTCGGGATAGACCCACCCGTGACGGCGAAGTACATCTGATGAACGCCCATACGGATAAGAACCTCATCCGTGGTGTCACCTGAGCGACCGCGGTTGTTCACCGTCACACCAGTCAGAACAGTAGCGGCCCGAGCCGGCCAAGGATCCCCAGCAGCCCACGTCTCACCAACGCCTCCGCCCTCAGTGAGCGAGTCACCCCACGCATCCAACGACACACGCGACGCAGCAACAGGGTTGTCAGTAATCCACGGCTGGAACGTCCCACTCAAGCTAATACGGCGGGAAATGATTGGCCCGTTAGCCGCCCATTCAGTAAGCACCTGAACAGTCACACCGTTGCTCACAGAGATCCGTCGAACATCAATGTCGAACGGGTTCACAACGCCAGGGTTGTTCAGCGTTGATGTGGCGATGGTGGATGTCTCGGTACGGTGCTTACCCGGAGGCAGCGTGTTCAAGTCCTGGCCGCTGACAATGATGGTCGTCTGCGCTGCGGTAGGTTCCCATGCCGTGAACGTCCCATTCACGTTCTGCATACGCGACCACATCTTGCCCGCGTTCGGCGTCGCATACTCGAAAGCGACCTGAGCCACACGCGTGGACGTGACAGGAAGAACCTGAATCGGCCCAGCAAAACCACCAGTGATAGGCGGCAAGTTCGTCATCGTCAGGGAGTTAGTGAAACTATCCAAACGGTAATTGCCGAGCGCAACAACAGTGTCCCAGTCCGTACCGTTCGGAACCGTACGCGGCTTGTTGACGATGTTCCAATTCGCGGCGTCATACGAAGATCCAGACGTGAACCCAACCTTCGCTGAAACAACGTCACCATTCGGAGACAACACAACCTGATCCGCAAGATACGGGGTCGAAGCCTTCCACGAAGACGCATCACCAGGAGGACCCTGAATACCCTGAGGACCGCGAAGGTTAGCAACATAAACCCATGCCCAGTTAGCCATTTAGACGATCCTCCATTGGTAAAGATTCCCCGTGTTCAAAGGGTTAGCTGGGTCTACAGGGTCGTCCTTGAGCCAGAACGTCCAGTTGCGGGGGTCCTCCGGCTCGACCAGAGAGACGTAGATCATTGCGGTGTTTTTCGGGGGCCTGCCGAACAAGTCTGAGAACGAACCGCCACCGGATGGGACTTGCAGGTTCCAGTCGGGGAAGTCGGCCTTCACGTAGTTCCCGGCACTGTCCAACCACTGGATGCTGACCGTGTACCAGGCGTCATCGTGCATATCCAACGTGGATTGCAATGCAGCCGTGAACGACCCGTCAGACGCGGGGGCGACAGTGAGGGGTTGTGTTGGGAGCATCACCCCCGCCTTAGCGTTCGGGGCGTTCAGGGTGAAGTGAACCTCCGGATACTTCCCAACGAGGTGCCCACCACCAACATCAGTCAGGTTGCCGGTCACGTTTGGCATGGTGCCTCCAAGGCAATAAAAGAGGCACCCCATGAGGTGCCGTGAAAGTATGAAGTTGAGGGGTTAGTCCGTTGTCGCCGGTTCGGGCTCAAGCTCGGCCCGCAACTCAGCTATGATCCGGTCCTTGACTTTGTTCTGCGCGTTCGCCGTAGCAAGCGCAAGTTGACAGTCAGCCAGTGCTTGCCGGAACTCGCCCACCACCGAATCATGCATAAGCTGGAAATCTTTAGGATCCACAGGGGCCTCCGGTGTATTAATTCAGCGGACAACCCGCTACCATTCAGACATGGGGAAAATAGGGGGACTCGCAGCAGCGGCAATCGTCGCGCTCATTGCATGCACAGCCTCAGCAGCGCCGGCAAAAGTCACCGAATCTGTAGCGCACGTACAGGCGCTGAGTGTCCAGTCGGACATGCTCATAGAACTGCGGCCCATCCTCACCACACTCAAAGCCAGCGACGATGAGCTACTACGCGAGGCATACGCGGCCTGCGCAAACCTGCTATTCCGCGACAAAGACAGCTACCGTGAAGCAGTCCTCAAGGACTACCCGGACGTAGCAATAGCCGTTGACCACCTGACAGTGGCAGCGGCAGCGAAAAAGTACCTCTGCGCTTAGGGCTTGTAGTACAACTGGCCCGTGCTTGTGTCGAAATAAACGTTCGCCGCATTGGTTGTTGAAGTCATGCTAGGGATCCGCAGCGGCCCACCATTTACAGTCACAGCCGCGGGAGACACATCCAGGCTCATCCCAGCAGCGAACAGGCTAGCGGTCGTGTCAGTGATGAGGCCCGCATTACCGAAGCCCTTCACCACTGTCACGCCTGATGTGCCCTGAACGCCGCCGCCGCCGGCGAAAACTAGGGAGCCACCAGACACGGCAGGATCAATGGTCAACCCGCTGGCGACGATCTTCCCAGACGTAACGTTCAGCGTTGCCTTGAGAGTCGTAACGCCCTCAACATCCAGGGTCCCTGTTGTTTTCATTGGGCCATTGACCGTGAAGTCGCCGGTCACTGTCGTGTCCCCAGCGACCGTTGTCGTCCCATTCAAATCCGTGGGGCCGGTCTGCGTGAAGTGACCAGTTGAGGTGACATCCCCTGTGATCGTGGTGTTGCCCGCGATATCGGTAGGCCCGTTCAAGTTCACGTCACCAGTCGCGGTGAACGTGCCCGTCATGTTGATCGTGCCCGAAGCCTCCAACAGGCCCGAGATCGTAGCCGAGCCCGAAACAACCAGACCACCATTCTCAATCGTTATCCCACCACCGCCATGAACACGGATCCCACCACGACCAACAGCCATATTGTTCTGATTCGAAGCGAACTCCAAAGCACGCAAACGGCGCAGGATATCGCCCAAGTTACCCTGAGCCATGTTGTCGATCTGTCCCACGTCAGCCGCCTATCATCTGCATCTGCAACGTGATCCACTCACGATCAAAGTCATACTGAATCAGGCGCCAGTTATTCCAACCAGCCCCCAAGAAACGGAACCCCGTCGTCTTCACTCGGCACGTACCACCAAGGATCAGATCACCAAGCTTCACGGTCCCACCAACGGGGATCTTGAAACTGAACTGCTTCGTTGTCTGGTTAGCCGAATACAGATCCGACCACGCCCGGTCCTGCAACTGCGCACCATCATGAATGTCCTGGTACGAACTGACACGCTCGATTGCCGGCATGTCATCAATGAACAACGAAGCCGACCGGGCAATCATGTCCTCGCCGCTGCCCTCACCAGTAGCGATCACCCGGTTCGCGATCTTATCCGCGTTTGTCTTCAACCGGGGCTGGGACACTTCCGACTTCTCAGCCGTCGCGTCCCACTCCCAAAAACCAGACGTCAAATCACCAGAACGCATCACCCACTCAAGGGTTTCCGTGCCAGCAGCCCACCGCACATCGAAGTCCACATAAGGGCCCCCATAGGTGTTGATGATTTCCTGTAGCGCGTCCTCGACCGTGATGAACTTATAACCCTCATAAGTGCGCGAATACGGTCCAGCAACATCGGCGCTCATAATCAGCGGCAGGTCATACTTATCCGCAGGGTCACCGTCCATGCCCTTAGCAACAACAAGGTTAGCAAGAGTCGCTAAGGACCGGGCACCCCACGTCAGCGGAGAGCCGGACGGGGCAGTGCCGTCACGGTTCGCCAACAAGTAGCGCCTCGCCAGGATCCACCAAATGTCATAGTGCCCGACCGTCACAGTGCCGCCGTGCAAGTCCTCGTCAATATCAACGATAAAACCCGCGTAGACCGCGTTACCGTCTTCCTCAGCAACCAAGACCCGCGCCAAAGGTGCGATTGATTCGAGCGTCACAACCTCAGAAACAGCAGGATCCTTCACGTGGAACGTAGCCGAACCGCTACGCCCTACATTCAAAGCCCTCGAACCGCCGAACTCAAACGCCGGCATCTCAATCTTGTCACCCCATGTGGCTGCGCTCACGGAAAAATACCGCATCATACGCCGCCCCTAAATGTAAGTGTCAGTCAAAGAAAGAGTTGCCGCAGCCGTACCAGTCGTTATCGGCGCGATGGAAAGATCAGTAACCACACCCGGCGTAACCAGTGGAGTGAACCCCCAGCCCAACCCGCCATGAATGATCACGCCGTTGATCCGCAACCGACCATCGCCGTAATCAATGCTGTGCGGCGAAGCAAACCAGAGCGGCTGAGACACCGTAAACACTTGACCCATGATCGTGATGGTGTACCCGTCAGGCATCGTCCCCAGAACAGTTATCTTCGGGGTTGCGTTGTAGTTCCCGCGGTGATGAACGCCAGTTGCGGGAGCCCCAACAGACGCAGCATAGGTGCGTGTCTCCCCGAACTTGCGGGGGTCGTTGAACTTCAACCGGATCTGCCACTGAGCAAACTTGTCAGTGACAGGCAAAAACTTCGCCCCGCTGTTCCGGTAACCATCAGCCCACAACGTTGGCCCATGACCAGCAACAGTGAACCGCCCGAACATTGGGCTAGCAAAATAAGCCTGAGCCTCATGCATCTGCTCATGCGAATCAGTATGCAAGCTGCCCGAAAGAGTCAGCAGGCGTGCCTGGTTATACACAGGAAGATCAAGGTCACCATCGGCATCCGGGCGCTCAACAACAACACCCTTCGTATCCGGCGACCCCCACCAATCCTCCATACCCCCAGACACAACCCACTCACCAAAACGATCCACACCAGAAAACGTCCTAGCACCCCACGTAATACGCTCAGCCACCAAGACGAACCCCCTGCTTCTGCAACTCAAACCGGATCAAACCCATAGCCTCATCCGCCACCTCACGCGGCGCAGTCGTGCCATGCACGTTCAACTCCAACGACACCTGAGCCCCAGCGGGAGCAGACACGGGAGAAGCAGACGCACGAGACGCAGGAGCAGCAGCCGGGGAATACTGGTAACCCATAGGCTTGATCGGCGTAATATCGCCGCCGTTCATACGGTCAAGGTTCGAGTAACCGATCTTCTGAGCAGCCTTCGCCGTCAGCACATACTCATCCTTGGACAAGCGAGCATCGATGGAGTCTGACGTGCTAGTACCAGGACCGAAGACCCGACCACCCGTAGCGTAGTGACCACCCAACTTCTGATCGTCCACAACGGTAGGCGCCGAACGCTGATCGAGCCGGTTGAAGTACTCGGTCGTGTAGATGCCGATGTAAACCTTCTTGCCGTCAAGCCCCTCAGCCTTGCCCTTGATCCCGTCCAAGGTCGTGGAGGCATGGTCAGCGATCCACGCATCAATGTTCACGTTCTTCGGAATGCCCAAAGCCTTACGCGCCATGTCATCCGCAGCGTCACCAGTAATACCGAACTGGCCCGCAGCGGTGATCAGATCCTTGTAACTCTGGGAGAGGCTGGCCTGCAAAGAATCCTGAGCGGCAGCGGAACCCTGAGACGCCAGAGTTTCAGCAGCAGTCGCCTCAGCCGTTGCCATAGCAGCCTTAGCAAGGTCGTTATACGCTGCCTTGTTGGCCCGCCCCTTGGGTTCGTGGTCATCAAGGGTTTTGCCGTTGGTCTTAATCGAGTCTGTTACCGCATCAATCGCGGCCTCATAAGCGATAGTCGCGTCAGAGGCGGAAAGGTTCAGCAGCCCAGCGTTGAACAAAGACTTCGCGAACTTGTCAATGTCAGTCACCGCGCCAGAAGCGCTAAGTCCGACATCCTGAAGCGCCTTAGACATACCCTCAGACATCGGAACAGCGTTGCCTACCTTCGTCGTGTACATCTCCACCGAATCAGCGGCAGGCTTCAACGAATCCGGGATCTTACCCAACGCGAAGTCCAACAACTCCTGCTCAGTCAACGTCTTCCCCGACTGATTAGCCAAAGACAGCAACGCGTCCTTGTACCCAGGCAGGAACTCCAACGCTTCCTTCGCGCCCTTACCGTTCTTCTCGAACTCTTTCGTGAGTTCCCGGAAAGACGCAGCCGCAGTCTCGCCGGCCCCGTTCTTCACGAGGTTACCCATCGCGTCGCCAAGGCCCTTCATGCGGTCCTCAAGCTGACCGATGTCACCCTTGGAGCCAGTGACGAACTCACGGAAACCGTCAAGTCCCTTGTTCAGAGTGACATCAGTGAAGTTCTGGTTAGTGAGGCGCTTGATAGCGTCCGCGGCGTTATCAATCCCCGGAGCGACGCCAGCGAGGCTGTTCCAACCTTGGAACGTCGTGTCCAAGCTTGATAGCGACTGAGCGCCACTGGTTGCGTTCTTCTGCAACTGAAGGAGCGCCTGCCCGAAGTCCTCAGCAGACTTCGTGTTCTTCTCACTGAAGATGGCCGAAGCTGCCTGCAAAGCAATCAAAGCGCCAACAGCAACACCGGCAGCCTTGCCCACGCCCGCGATAGCAGACCGCGCACGAGAACCAGCCGGGGCAATCCTATTGAACGAGGCATGGAACTCAACGAGGCGCGGCAGCGCTGTCAGGAGCGCACCGCCAAGCAGCAACGTGCCGCCAGTCACAGCGGCGATACCAACAGCGGCATTCAGGATCGGTGTCGGGATCTTGCCGATAGCGTCAATAAGATCCTCGGCGCCCTGCACAATGCCGCGCAAAGCCTCAGCCGCACCAGAACCGCCCTTAATCAGGACAGAATCGAACGAGCCGCCCAGCTTCTCAAGGTCACCAGCAAGGTTGTCCTGCTTGATGCTCGCCGTGACAGCCGCGTAACCCGATTCGTTGACCTTCTCAATCCAACCCTGGATACCCTTCGCGCCCTGCTCGTAAAGAACATTCGCGCCACGAATAGCATCCGTACCGAAAATCTGCGCAAGGGCCGCATCGCGTGTAGCCTGCGTCATCTTCTTCGTACCATCGGTCGAGTCAGCAAGTTTGACCTTAAGCTGCTCAGCCAGATTCGTGATGCCAACGAACTTGCCCGAAGCGTCATAAGCCGAGATGCCAAGCTCATTCATTAAGCTCTGAGTTTCCTTGGCCGGGTTAGCCAAGGACAGAAGCATCGTCTTGAAAGACGTGCCCGAGTCAGAACCAGTCAGACCAGCGGACGCAAAAGCCGCCAACGTTCCAGTCGTGTCCTCAACCGACAGGCCAAACTGGGAAGCAACCAAACCGGACTGCTTCAACGCGTTACCGATATCCTCAACGGAACCCTGCGCCTTACCAGCACCAGCCGCCAGCAGGTCCGCAAGGTGCGGGATGTCCTGACCCGAAAGCTTAAATTGAGTCAGGGAGGTAGCGGCTATCTCAGCAGCGTCCCCAACTTCCAGCGAACCGGCTGCAGCCAGGGACAGCGCGCCAGCCAGCCCACCGCTCAGGATGTCCTTGGTTGATACGCCCGCCTTCGCCAACTCATCAATGCCCTTAGCTGCCTCAGCAGCAGAGAACGCGGTGTCAGCACCAGCATTGATAGCCGCCTCGCGCAGCAAGTCCATGTTCCCGGCAGTCTCATGAGTAGACGCCTGAACCTCAGCCATAGCCGAGTCGAATTCCATGAACGACTTCACGGACAACGCCACGCCAGCCAGCAGTGCGCCACCCATGATCATGGACGCCTTGCCAACGCGGTCGAAATGTTCCTCGTTCTCACGGGCAAACGTCGCCGTACGAGAAGCAAAATCAGAAGCCGACTGCTGAGCCGTCCGCATCCCAGCAACAAAACCCTGAACGCGGGCCTCAAGGGAAATCGATATGGACCGGTCTGCCACGAAGGCCCCCTCAATATGCGGTTATCAAATCCAGCTACTCCCGCAAATGCGGAACAAACATCAAAGCCTCAGACCCAGGCTGATCGCGGTAAGCCTCAGCGGCGCGAGCCCGCGCCGTAGTCGCATGGCACCTGATCGGCAACCCAGCCTCATACCGCATCTCATTCGCCGCGTCAGTACACAACGACAACGGGCCACCACACTTAGGGCACAACCCGTTCCGGTAATGCTGCAAAGCCAGCACAACAGTCTGCTGCGACTCATCCCACTCAGGCTCCGGTTTGGACGCAACCACGCGCCCCAGTTCGTCAAACTCATACGTTGTGCGCGGCTCCCACCCGTGGAATCGCTTCAACGAAATACCCAGCGACAGCGCCGCTTCTACATCTGATCTGAGGCTTGGATCATCCTGTAGGCGCTGAGCGAAAAAGGGACTTCATTCCGCCCCTTATTCACCCGCAACACAGCCAACACAAATTCCTCATACTGGGAATCTGTCATGTCATCAGCAAGCGCATCCCACTCCTTCGCGGGATCAAACGGCAACACCTCGCCGGCCTGATTCTCAACCGCCACAACACAAGCCGGGATAGCCGCGACCATCAACGCCTCAACGTTGAACCCATACGACTTATCCAACGCGTTACCCTCACGCGGGGCATGCTCAGCAACAAGATCAGTCCACTCGCTACGCTTCAAACCACGCACCAAGAACTCAACCGTTGAAGCCTTCATATCAGCCTCAATATCGGCTACCTTCTGAGCGAGATCCTTCACCGGACTATTCAGTCGCGCATCAGCCAACGACTTATTGCGGGCCGCGTTGAACTCAGCCTCCGCGGCCTCGTGAGCTGCCTTCAAGTCACCATCAAGGCAGAACGACACACGGGTTTCAGGGCGCTTCACAGTCAAAGCCATGATCAGTTACTCCAAGAATTTTGAGCGGGACGAATAGTGGGACGTGCGCCTACCTGCCCCCGGTCCCACAACGCAGGGGCAGGCAGGAGAATGCGGGGAAGGCTACGCGGCGACAGCCACGGCAACCTTCGTCTCGCCAGTCACGAACAGTTTCTGGCCGATTTTGAGAACAGAGTTAGCTTCCGGGGGAAGCTCGTTGTACTCGCCCGGTTCAATCGGGTAAACCGTCACCTTGTCGGTAGCGACCAGCGCACCACCGAACGCCTTACCGCGCCGGATCACAAGGAACTGCTTAGCGCCAGGAACCAGGGTGTCCTTCGCCTTGTTGTACAAGGTCGCATCAGACGTATTCGTGTTGTCGATGTACTCAACCTCAAGCGAACGCTGAGAACGGCCCTTCTTCTCATACGTCTGCGTCGAGCAAAGACGCTCATCCGCGATGACCTGCTCAGACAGGGAAGGCTTCAAGCCCGAAGCTGTCAGGTAGCAAGAGATGTCAACGGCGCCAACCGCCGTCACCTCAGCCACAGTAGGGGCCGCAGTATTGGCAATGGCGGACACCAAGACAACCTTTACGTTGCCGTCCGCCGGGGATGCTGGAATGTCAGCCATTTAGGATTCCTTCTTTTCGGCCCTCAAGGGCGCGGAGTGTTTCGGCAAACGGGGCCGATCAGCCGGCGGATACCGGTCAGATTTCACGAGCTCATAGACGCCATCGGCAATACGCCAGTCGTCTTCGGGCACGTCAAATTCGTGGCGCGTAGTGGGATCTTTGACACGAACAAACAATGGGGGCCACCTTCCAGTGGGCAACAAAAAGGCGCCACCACCGGCGCCTAAAGAATCAGGGAAGTTGGGAGCCTGTTAGCACCCAATCGAACGGCTGATACAACGGATGCTCAGCAGTGCCAGGGATTGTCACGTCCATGTCAGGCTGGATAGGCTGCTCGTTCGGGACAGACTCAATATTGCCCAACAACCAGCCAGTGACTGTTGGGCGTTTGCCCTCAAGACAGCCAGTGACCTTCTGCGCAACGATCCGCACAGACGCAGCAGTAAGCCCAACAACCATCGTCCGGGACCTAAGCGCGCGGGAATGAACCGTTCTAGCATGAGAACGACCAGACACAGCCGGGAAATTCGTCAACACAAGCACATAAGGGAACGTGGGATTCGACGGAACCTTGTCCTTATAAATCGTGAACCCCGTCAGCAGCGCCTCAAAACCATTCGCCAGAGCATCACCAGTCATAACCGGCCCGCCCAACGAGCAGCCAAAGCCTCAAGCGCACTAACAGTCCGCGGTTCCTCAGAACGCAACGGCTTATCAATATCGCCAGACCCACCACCACGACTAGTGCCGAAATAGTAGATGTTGCCCAACGAACCACCACGGCGAGACTTATCAGGGCCAATCACATACCGCGCACGCCCCGGCAAATAATGCGAGTCGTAAGTGATCGAACCAGCCATGCCCTTAAAGTGCGGCGACCCAGACACGTCCGCCTGCATCTCCGACTTGATGTTCTGAGCGCCCTTCTTAAGAACCTCATCAACATCCTTCACAGCATCACCAGCGATACGCCCCAAATTCGTTGCCAGCCGGCGAACTTCCTCAAGACCATCACTCACGACGCCACCGCCACAACCCGTGTCCGCTGCGCAGTCGCACCAGACTTATGGAACGGATCAGTCACCCGATACACGCGGCCCGTCAACTGCGGATCCAAAACAGCATCCACAATCGTCACCACATCATTCACCTCAAACGGACCCTCACCAACAGGCGTATCCCACCGCGTATCCTGCACCGTAAACTGATGACCGCCAGCCTCCGGATTGCTCGACTGGGCAAGGGTCTGCTGGATCTTACACGGACCCGTATACAGCAGAGTCAGGCTCGGAGTAACCGCGCCTGTGTCCGGATCCGTCACCGGAGGGCCAGGACGATGCACCGTACACGTGTCAAGCATCAACGCAGCAGCCGCAGCACGACCCTGAAACACAATGTCAGGGAAACTCATGAGCCACCCAACACAATCTGGAAGGCACTAGACCCACCCTGACGAACACCTAGCCACGCGAGCTCCGATTCCCACGGCGCCATGTCACCAGCCGAAAGCGACGTATCCCGCACCTTAGTGTGCGAATAATCATCAATCGCCTCAGTGTCAGACCTGTAACCATCCGGGTTCTTCATGTACCGGCGAACCATGCGAACCACGACGAGCTTCACAAGATCCTCAGGCTGAGAATCCAAACCAGGGACCAGCGCCCCAAGCAGGACCAGCGCCTCAGCGATCTGCGCAGTGGCAACAAGTTCCTCAGCAGCGGAAAGGGGACGCCACCCCGCAGCAACATCCTCAGGAGTCAC
>Ga0157375_10004124_pt1 | contig 12610 bp, 13 predicted proteins | sample M35metaG_FD_115311 | JGI IMG/M metagenome (GOLD analysis project Ga0157375, IMG submission 115311) | Miscanthus rhizosphere microbial communities from Kellogg Biological Station, Michigan, USA - M3-5 metaG | ecosystem: Host-associated > Plants > Roots > Rhizosphere > Soil | place: USA: Michigan...
CGAATCTGTTTCGGCCATTCGGCAGTGTTGAGGAAACGGTGACGCGACTGCGAACAATCCGCGGGATTGGAGAATGGACAGCGCAGTACATCGCACTGCGAGCCATCCGCGAGATGGATGCATTTCCGGCAACTGATATCGGCTTGCTTCGAGGCATTGCTTCAGTTGATGGAGAGGCAACAACGGCTGCAGATTTATTGACTCGTGCCGAATCATGGCGGCCGTGGCGTGCTTATGCTGCGCAGCATCTTTGGGCTGCGGACTGCGGCACCGGGACAAGTCTGGTGGAGCCCGAATTTATCCATCAATGTAAGCAATCATCAAGGAGCAGCTATGGGTCTCGTGTACAAAACTGTTAGATCTCCGGTTGGAAAACTGAAACTTGTGGCCAGTGGCAAGGGCCTGGTGGCCATCCTTTGGGAAAACGAGAAACCGCGTCGCGTGCCCTTAAGTGAACTGCAAAAAAATGACAGGCATCCGATCCTGCTCAAGACCGAACAGCAACTCAACGAATACTTCGCGGGCCAACGCAAACAGTTTTCGATTGCTCTCGATATGAGAGGGACTCGTTTTCAGAAGAACGTTTGGGATGCTCTGTTGGCAATACCTTTTGGTGAGACGAGAAGCTATGGACAACTCGCCAAACAACTAGGAAATCCCAAGGCATCGCGAGCCGTTGGCGCAGCGAACGGGAGAAATCCGCTATCCATCATCGTACCTTGCCATCGTGTCATTGGGTCGTCTGGAAAACTTACAGGTTTCGCAGGTGGACTTGAGACGAAAGCTCATTTGCTCAGTCTGGAGAAGAGCGCCTAGCTGATGATGAGACCGATAGGTTCCTGGCCCCACGTTATCGAATCAGATTGGACCGCGATAGCGGCGTAGTCGGACCGCGGTCGCGAGGAATGCCGCGGTAACCATCAGGCCAATCCATAGACCGGGGCTGATCAGGAATTGACCCGGAGTCAGTTGAGCCAGCCTATCCATCGACATGCCATCCGGCGCGAACGAGACTCCTTCCGGCCCGCCCGTCATGCGGTACCTCAGCATGCCCACGAAATGCATAGTGTTAAAAGCAATCTTCTCGACAACGCCGACTACGAGCGGCGGTAAGACGGCCCATAGAAATGGAGCGCGCCGCGCCCAGGCAGAGATCAGCAAGAACCACCCCCAAATGGGTGCATACCAGAGCGCATGAATGGTCACAAGGTGATAAAGCAGCATGAGCCATGTCTGGAACAACGACAAATGGGTCCACAACGTAGCAACATTTAGACCACTTGCCAGTAGTACTGCGCTGCTGAGCAGCAGCATGATCAACTGCATAGCAACAGTGATAGTGAAGGTGAGCAGAGGCATAACCACGAGTGGAATACTGATCTTCGAAAACACCGTTGTGAGATCGGAAACCGGCAATGACTTCCAGAACAAGATGCTGCGATCGCGACGTTCGCCATGCAGCGCGTCAAGACAATAGAAGATCGTGACGATAAAAGTGGTCACCATGATCAAACCCTCAGCGAGGACATAAGGCTGGGCGATCAAGTGGTGCTGCTCCATCGGACCGAGCGCCAATGCAGCACGCATCTTGCCCGGCAAACGAATCAGGCTGATCATGAAACCGAACAGAAATAAAGCGGCAACACCCAGCGGCGCGATATAGATCGAACGGTATTCCCACAATTCACGCCGTACTGACCAGTACATTGGCTGAGTCGTGGACATAACCGCAGGCGCAGCTTTCTGCGAGTTGAAGGACTCGGGCAGCGCGTTCGACTGAGTATTCATCGGGCCGCTCCTTGCGCCTGGCCGGCTTGATTACCCATTACAGCCACAAACAAATCGGCAATGCGTGGAGTACGCACCTCGCCAAATGCGGCCAGTTGCTGGCGATCAACGCGATCAAACAACAGGATGCTGCGGCCGAGTACCTGACGTTCGTACATCGGCTTGAGAGCCCGGGCTGCAACGACTTGCTCAGGATTCACCGTCACTTCCAGATAGCGCGACTCGAACTCATCCATGTTGCAAGTGAGGACGATTCGACCACGGTGAATAAACATGAGATCAGTGAGGACATGTTGGAGTTCATCTACTTGATGGGTCGTCACCAAAATTGTGCGGCTGCGATCGAAGTAATCATTTAGCAGCGAATCATAGAATTGCTTGCGATAGAGGATGTCGAGGCCAAGTGTCGGCTCGTCTAACACCAGCAGTCTGGCGTCAATGGCCATGACGAGCGCCAAGTGCAGCTGGGTCACCATGCCTTTGGACAATTCCCTGACTCTGCTGGTGATTTTGATGGACGTCTTTGTAAGAAACCCTTCCGCCTTCGCACGATCAAATCGCGGATGCACTCCCGCGACATAGTCCAGTGCCTGCGAAACCCTGATCCAACGCGGCAACACCGCAACGTCGGCAATAAAGCAAACATCGCGCATGAGCTGATCACGTTCAATCCAGGGATTGCGTCCGAGCACTTTCAGCTCGCCTTGATACGGAGTAAGTCCGAGGATCGCGTTGAGGGCGGTTGTCTTGCCTGCGCCGTTCGGGCCAACGAGTCCGAGGATGCGCCCTTCTTCCACGCGCAAATCAACGCCGTCGAGCGCAACGGTTTTTCCGAACACCTTACGGAGACTGCGAGCTTCTAGGCATACCATAGCTTCAGCGCTCCTCCTTCTTTGCGGGCTTCGACGATGACCGGCGAGTCGCACCACCGTTTAGCAGTTCATCGGTCAGTCCCAGCCGCTGAATGGTCTCGAAAATCCTGGGCCATTGTTCGGCAAGAAACTTCTGGCGTTCATCTTTTAACAACAGATTGCGCGCGCCATCCTTGACGAACATGCCGAGACCGCGCCTTGTTTCGACCAACTCCGCGTCCACCAGTTGCTGATAGCCCTTCAGGACCGTCAGCGGATTGACGCGATATTCCGCCGCGACATTGCGCACGGACGGCAAGGGATCGCCTTCCTTGAGCACGCCGTCGAGTATCATCGCGACCACGCGGTCGCGAAGCTGGCGGTAAATCGGCTGATTGTCGTTCCACTCACGGTCCATCCTGTTTTCCAGATACCTTACTGAGAGTCGTGTCCCTTCCGGTCTCGCCTGATATGTTTACCGCCTTCGCAAGATCAGGGGGCCTTGAGTTTCTGAAGCATCTTAACCGCATTGGCGTTTTTTGGGTTCCGCTCGAGAGATTCTTGATAGTTAGCGATGGCCTGCGGTTTGTTCCCAGCGTCCATGTAAGCCTCCCCAAGGCTGTCATAGGTATTGCCTGATTGTGGGTAAGCTTCGACGTTTAGCTGGAAAATGCGGATGGCTTCGCTGAGCTTGTTCGCCTTAATCAGCTGGTAGCCCAAACTGTTGAGTTCGTCTTCATCGAAGTTGTAGGTGTCGGGTGCAGCAACCTTGAGATCGAGATATTGTTTGACGGCTTGGTCAATGCCATTGGCAGCGATCGTTGCCGAGAGAGTTGCAGCAACGGATGTGCGGTTGTCGTAAGCCGCTTTGACGCGCGGCAGCCACGCACCCATGGTGACCGCAAAAATCCCAACGCCCATGGCAACGGTCAATACAAAAAGACCAGTGGCCATTGTAAACCGGCCCAGCACGCTAGTTCGGGCCTGCGTGCGCAAATAGATTTCAAGAACGGCAAGTGGAACCAGGTATTGGGCGAAAGATAGGAACGTGAGGAACGGCCCGCGAAACGTGGTGGGATCAAAACCAAAGGAACCCTGATTAAGGAAAAGCGACAGGAATAGCCCTGCTCGAATGAACAAGGATGCACTCACGACAAGGTACAGGCGAAGGGCCCAGCGGCGATGAGTTTTAAAATCCCGAGCAAGGGCATAACGTAGCGCCATACCGGCGCAGAGCATGATGAGGACGGCGTTAAGGCTTTGTCCGAGGTGTTGAGAGAAATCGCCAACACTTCCACGCCCCCACAGCATATAAAGACCGGCAATGCTGATGGTGAAAGCGGTCAGCATATAGAGACGACCATTCCAGCGATGAAACAACGGTGCCCGCTCCCGGATTTGCGGAATAAGCTGAAGGACGCCGGCCAGAATCACAATGACGGCGGAGAGAAGATGTACGGCAACGGCGAAATTGCCCATGGTATCGCCGGAGACGTAACCATGCGCCATGCCCTTATTCCAGGCAAGGAAATTCCCTCGCACGCTCGCCATACCGTAGAACGCCGCTACGGTAAACGCGAAGATCAATTGCCCAACGACAGCCACCGCAAACCAGAATCGGACTGCTGCTTTCAAGGCGGTGTCCGCAAGTCTTTGCAGCGAGCGCCGCTTTTCGGACGCCACAGCAGCCGGAAATGTCATTTGAAGTTCAGCGCCCATATACTTCCTCCTTAGGCGAGTGATTGAATCCAGCGGTCCGTTCTGTTTTCCAAATGGCCTTGCACAAGATTCCTCCGGTCACTTTGTGCGCTGCAGGTCGAAGTGCGCGTGGACTGGCTTGTCATTCTGCATGAAGATCCAGTCCTCGGTGTGACGGTTCCCGTCCACCACGGTGAAGGCTGCATGGTGCATGTGACCATACTGAGTGCTACCGGCGATGTCGAGAAACTCGAACTCTACGCTCTTGCTGTCGGGCGACATCTTGCCAGTCATGCGAGGGCGATTTCCCGCGTCGCAATAATGGGTCAGCATCAGACGATCTCCATCGAGATACAGCATCGTAATCGGATCGTCGGGTCTTCCAGCTCCGGTCATCTCATGCATGAGCGCGTTACCCATGGAAGTTACGCGAAGCGTCACCTGCATCAGCTTGCCTTCAATTTCGGCTTGCGGCGGGACGGTTGTCACATGGCCTTCCCAGGAACCTGCCAAGGTTTTCAGTTTGTCGAATGATTTCTGCGCGTCCGACTGCGCGAAAGCTACAGTGGAAAGCGACAGCAGCACAACGGACAGGATAAAACGATGGAATTGCATGGCTCATTCTCCTAAGTTCGTTTCTTACATTGGGCCGTAATTCATCTTGGCCGAGATCTACTGTTATACATAACTACAACACTATACCTCATGTCAAGTTTTTTTGTTTTTGGGCTCTGCCAGGAAGAATTGGCCAGTCCACGGTAGGCTTTCTCCAAAGTGGCAGGCATCAAAATGGACATCATTCGATGCTATAATCAGTGCTTGGAGTTCCAATGAGAACCACTCTTGCCCTTGATGACGATCTTGTACGTATTGCTCAGGAATTCACTGGAATATTGGAAAAGACAGCGTTGATCCGTGAGGCTTTAAAAGCTCTCATCGAGCGGGAAAGCGCTCGCAGACTGGCGTCTTTGGGAGGCACGATGCCGCGATTAAGAAATATTCCACGCCACCGGAATGGAGATCATTGATTCTCGCGGATACAACGATCTGGATCGATTACTTTCGTTCGGGCAATAAGGAAATGAGTAAGCACCTGGATCAGGGGCATATTGTGATCCATCCATTGATCATCGCGGAACTTGCCCTCGAATCGTTGCAAGAGCGTCTCAAGACACTTGAGCTTCTGGATCTATTACCGCAGGTGCGAGTGGCGCAGTTGAGCGAAGTGCGAGCCATGATCGAGGCCCGCCGATTGTATAGTCTTGGTATTGGCCTGATCGACGCACATCTGATAGCGTCTGTCTTTATCAATCCTTCAACGCTTTTGTGGACACGAGATAAGCAACTCCGCAAGGTCAGCGAAGTACTCGGCATTCACGCCAGCATGGCTTGACCGAGCTGTGCATTCACTCCTCGCGCAACAAGATCAACGGATTAACCGACAACGCGCGCTGTGCTGGAATCCAGGTTGCCAGCAATCCTAACAACGCCATCGCCAGAACAACGCCAGTCAGCACCAGCGGATCACGTGGCGTGGCCTGATACACAATGAAAGCCAACACCCGGCTTGCCAGGATCCCGAGGAGCAATCCTGCCATCGAGCCGCAAGCCAGCAATCTGAAAGCCCGCCCTAATGCCGCTTGTAGCACTTCCCTGCGCTGTCCGCCAAGAGCGATGCGAATGCCCAACTCCCGCAGTCGCTTGCTTACCGAGTACGCCGCCATTCCGAAGACGCCGGTAATCGACAATATCGCGCCCATCAGACCCAACACACCCAGAGATGCCGTTGCCACACGTGCGGGAAACAGGGCTACATCCAGCTGTCTATTCCAGGTTGCTGTATCGACCGGCAATCCTGCATCCAGGCTGCGCAATTGACTCCGGACCGCTGCGCCAAGTTGTTGCGGATCGCGGTTGGAGCGTACCACCAGGTTGGACGAACTGGTTGGCGATTGTTGGAATGTGGGAAAGATTGCTGGCTCCGGATCTTCGGTGAGGCTCATATATTTGCCGTCCTCAATGACACCAACTACCTGCACACGGGTTCCATCCTGAATCTTGTAATATCGGCCGACTGCATTGGCGACTGAGCCAAACATTTTGTTGGCAAACTCACGATTCACAATCGCAACGCGAGGAGCATCTTTGTCGTCATGCCAGCTGAGGTCTCGCCCAGCCAACAAGGCTGTGCCCGCCGCATGAAAGTACTCGGGGGAGACATCGTACTTGTACGGCCTGAGGGCAACATTTGAGGGCTTCAGATCTGTAGTTTCTTCTTTGAAAATATTTGTCCGGCTGCCGGCGGCATAAACCAGTGGAGGGTAGTTATTCACCAAACCTACCGCTTCTACGCCGGGAATTGTTCCCATCGCCTCTATCATGCGCTTTTGCATAATGGGCACCTGGTCGCCGCTATAACCGGCCATTCTTAGGTTTGTACCGACCAGCATCGCATTTTGCGGCTCAAAGCCAAAGTTGCTTTGCAACGAACGCGCGAGTCCACGTAGCGCAACCAGCGATGCGGTGACCAGCACAGCACAGATTGCAATCTGGGTTGCAAGCAGCACGTCACGGACTGTTATCCGGCGCCCGACTCTGCCGCTCGATCCAGCTTTGACAATCTCATAGGGATTGGCGCGGAGCACCTGCCGTATCGGGACAATCCCAAAGAGAAGTCCGCTCATTAGGGCCAAAACGAAAGCAACCACATAGATTTTTGCGTCAGGGCTGACAGGTACATGGACGGGAGCCCCGGCGAACGGCTGCCATATGCTCATCTTGCGCAACAGTGCGATGCTGCCCATAAGTCCGACAGCACCTCCGGCCATGGCAATCAGCACAGCTTCGGTAAGCAATTGCCGGAGGATACGTTGGCGGCTCGAACCCAGAGCAAGCCGTAAGGCAACTTCCCGCGACCGGTCGGCTGCACGTGCGGCAAAAAGACCGCCGAGGTTGGCACATGCGGCTAGCAGAATCAAGCCGGCAAGTAGCATCAATCCTGCTACAAAGGCCCGTACGTCATCACCAAAAGAAGTGAGACCCGCACGGGCGAGGGTAGAGCTCTTCTTAGCAAATTCTTGGGGATAGGCCTTTTCAAGGTATGCACTAACAGCGTCCAAATCAGCGACAGCCTGGGCGGGAGTCACTCCCGGCTTAAGATGTCCGATCGCCTCGAAAATTGAGTTGGTATTCGAGCGGTTGGTCAAGGAATTTTGAGCGTCTGTCTGCTCCTGGTTCACGATCGGCATAAAGAAATCCGGAGAGACAAACAACAAAGTCCCGCGGAAATCCGGGGGTGCGACACCGATAATCGTATACGGATGCTTGTTGAGCTGAATCGTGCGGCCGATCACACTGCGATCATCCTGAAAACGGCTGTGCCAATAGGCGTAGCTGAGCACGAGATACGGGGCACTATTGGGCCCGTGTTCATCGGAGCTGCCAAAGAACCGGCCAAGATACGGCTGAATCCTGAGTACGTCGAAGTAGTTCCCAGTGGTGGCAAAGCCCGAGGCGATAGTTGGATCGTTGCCTGTGTCAAGCCCGACGAAGGCAAAGTTAAAAGCCGCAAGATCTTCAAAGCTGCGGTTGCGGTCACGCAGATCAACATAGTTGGGATAGGACTGAAAGCCGGGATCGGCCCCGTACACGGTTCCATAGAGGCTCTCGGACTGGGGTACTCTCAGCGAACGCAGGATCAGTGCGTCCAGCACTCCGAAAACCACGGCATTTGCGCCGATGGCCAACGCCAATGTCACAACCGCGACAGTAGTAAAGCTGGGAGATTTGCGCAACATGCGGAGACCAAAGCGCACATCCTGAACAAAGGTTTCGATGAAGGTGCCACCAAGCGCCTGGTAGGATTCTTCTTTGAATTTTTCCTGGCCGCCGAACTCGATGCGCGCGCGACGTTCGGCCTCGGCATGATCAAGTCCTGACCGTTCCAGATCATCCGCGCGATGTTGGATGTGTGAGGCCAGTTCTTCATTCATATCTTCGGCGATTTCAGAATGATGAAAGAACTTAGCGGTCAACGAACGAAGGTAGGCAAGGAGTTTCATATTTCCTCCGGCTCGGCAGCCAGCGCAGAGCCAATGGCCGTGGCGAGGCGGTTCCACCCTTCCGTTTCTTCACGCAGGCGCTTGCGACCAGGAGTCGTGAGCTCGTAAAACTTAGCGCGGCGATTATTCTCCGAAGTTCCCCAGCTTGCTTTTAGAAGGCCCTGACGAACGAGGCGGAACAACGCCGGATAAAGCGCTCCCTGCTCGATGAGAAGTGCACTCCCGGAGATTTGTCCGATGCGCAGAAGAACTCCATAGCCATGCAGAGGGCCGAGCGAAACCGCTTTCAAAATGAGGAGATCAAGCGTGCCGGGAAGAATCTGGGCCTGGTCAACCATGGACACTCCTAAGACGATTAGGAGATTAGCGCAGCTCTCCTAAGCTGTCAAGGAGAAACTCGTGGAAGCCAAGTCAATCAATGGGAAGCAGCTAAGCGGGCCAGTTCCCTCCAGGTAATCATCTTGACATTCTGTTTCTTTAAGATCTCGCGGAATTCATCGCTGCTGAAAAAATCGTAGTCTCGCTGGCGCCAGGCTGCTCCCCAGGTAGCGCGCTCCCGAGTGGCAGCGCGGAGTTCCTCATCATCGAAACCGGGATGGATGACAAACTCAGTTACCCCAGGTTTAAGGCTTTCCAGTGCTTCGCGGTAAAAGTCAGTCCATTTTTCGGGCGTAACAGAGGGTGAAATGGTGACTTCATGGTCGATCACGATATCTTGCGGGGAAAGACTTTTCTCCAGATACGGATTTTGGGCAAACCAATCCTTGGTAACGAAAATCGGCAGCTTGTACTCGTGAGCGACCCGCAGCATTGCTTCGAACAGACCTTGGCCGTACATGATCAGCCGGTATTGGTGTGAATCTAGATGAGTAGGGCGGACACCCATGGCGAATGCCCGCTCAATTTGGGCGCGCAGTTCGACTTCCGCATCCTGCGCATTGACGTGTTGGTTATGCTCCCAGTCATGATGGAAATATCCATTCTCATCAACAAGACTTGGCACTTTATTGGCGGGAGCAACCGGTCCCCAACGATAATAAACTCGCTCACTGGTCAACGTAAGATGAAGCCCAAAGTCGGCATCGGGGTGCGACTTGGCATAATCGGCCATCTCCGGGAACCAAGGGCAAGCGACCATGAGGCTTGCAGAGTTAATCGTGCCACCCTCCATGGCCTTAGTGGCTGCGGCATTCACGGCGTGGGTTTCCCCCAGGTCGTCGGCGTGAATAATAATCAGTTTTGTGCCGGGAGGATATCCGAGGCGCTCTGCTAAAGTTTGCGCCGAGGCTACCAGCGAAAGCGTGTACAAAATGAGACCGATGAGAAACAAGCGAGAGCCAGTTCTGCGAATCATGACGACTAGTAAACCATAGAATCGTTTCATGTAATATTGACATCGCTTCCCCAGGGCACAATCTCTCCTTTCGGAGACTAGTACATGAAAATCCTCGTTTTTTTCCTGACTGTTACCGTTCTCGCCGCCGGCTGTCTGGCACAAACTGCTACTGATTCCTCCGGCGGACTCACTCAAATGCCTCCCGGCATGTTGATCCCGGCTGAGTTATCTAAGTCGCTCGACGCGAAGAAAGCCAGAGTGGGCGACAAAATCGAACTTAAGACCAGCATGGACATGCTTTCTCACGGCCAGATCGTGATTCCGCGCAGCAGCAAAATTGAAGCTCACATCACCAGTGCCAAACCCCATACCAAAGACTCTCCGGACTCCGAGCTCGGTATGGTTTTCGATCGCATCTTTATCAAGAACGGAAAAGAGCTGCCGATGCAGGCAGCGGTTCAGGCGATCGGACCACCTCTCATCATCACCAATAATCCCTTTGGAACTCCTGCCGGCGTCGGTATGCAGCCACCGGGACAGCAATCGGCAAATATGGGCAGTGCCGATGCTCCAGGAACTGCGCTCAGCTCCGCACAGCAAATTCCATCCATGAACGGTCCCAGGACGAGTTCATCGTCAACTGCGGGCAGCGCGTTGACATCCGAGTCTCATGGCGCCGTAGGCATGAAGAACACTGACCTGAACACCACCAAAGAAAGCAATACGATAACTTCCACCACGCAAAACGTTCATTTAGATGGCGGTACGCAGTTTATGCTGAAAACCGAATAAGTTCAGGGAGGGCTTTTGATCCATCGTCTGGCTATTCTCATCGTCGTTCTGACCGTTAGCCTTAGCGCCCAGACCGAATCTCACACCGCCTGGCCCGTCAAAGACGGCACATACGTGATTAAGAATTTTCGCTTTGGGACTGGCGAGACATTTCCTGAACTGAAGCTCCATTACCTTACGTTAGGGGAACCTCATCGTGACTCGGCGGGGCACACCGACAATGCCATCCTCTTGCTTCACGGTACTGGCGGTAATGCTCACACCCTGTTGAATCCAGTTTTTTCGGAGGTCTTGTTTGGCCCCGGCCAGCCACTCGATATCACCAAATTCTTCATTATCTTTCCTGACGATATTGGTCACGGGGAATCCAGCAAGCCTTCCGATGGCTTGCGCATGCACTTTCCCCAATACGATTACGACGACATGGTCAGTTCTCAGCACACAATGCTTCTCGCAGGACTTCACGTCGATCACCTGCGGCTGATTCTTGGGACATCGATGGGGTGCATGCAGAGTTTTGTGTGGGGAGAGGCTTTTCCACAGTTCATGGATGCATTGGCTCCCTTCGCTTGCTATCCGATGGAACTGGCTGGCCGCAACCGCATGTGGCGCTACATGGCGATGCAGATGATCCGGAACGATCCTGCATGGAAAAATGGTGATTACACCACCGAACCGGTTGAGGGCATCCGCGGCGCCGGAGACTTGCTGGTCATTGCCGGTTCTTGCCCACTGCAAATGCAGAAAAACTATCCCACCCGGGCGCAGGCAGAGGCCTATGTCGATCGGACTCTTACCAATATCATTAACGAAACCGACGCCAACAATTTTCTCTACTACGTCAACGCCTCACGGAATTACAACCCGGAGCCAAAACTAGCCACGATTACCGCACCGGTATTGTGGATTAACTCCGCGGATGACTTTATCAATCCACCAGAACTTGGCGTCGGGGAAAAGCTGGCGGGGCGCATGCCTCATGCGAAGTACATTCTCATTCCGATTTCCGATGCGACACGCGGCCACGGGACTCACACACAAGCTGCTGTGTGGAAAGACTATTTGATTGAGTTTCTGCGGGAGACGGAGAGGAAATAAGGGGTGACCAGATTAAACACTTTGTTTTGTCTGCGCGTCACCTGGCTCGCGGCCATTCTTGCATGTGCCACACAGTGCTTCTCACAGGATTTCTATAGCGTGCCGCCTGTGGATGCGCCTGAATTAGCGCCTCGTGGCATCTACGGCGTTGGTGTACGGACAGAAAACGTCAGCAACCGGGGTCAAGTCGACATTCTCAATTTTGACAAATCGACGAATAAAGCTCCGCTCGTTGATCGTCCACTTGTTTTAGAAATCTGGTATCCGGCGACCATTCCGACTGGACAGGCAGAACAGACAACCTACGCGATGGCTATGTCCGGCGGAAATCCAGCACAGCCTTCGAAAAATTTCGACATCACTGGGAAGGCCTTACGCAATGCTGCTCCAGTGGCAAAGAAATTCCCCCTGGTCGTGGTTTCACATGGTTATCCAGGTTCTCGATATTTTCTAAGCTATCTTGGCGAAAACCTCGCTTCCAAAGGATTCGTGGTCGTGGCGATCGACCATACCGATTCTGTATTCGGTGCAGTGAAGCCCTTTCCCAGCACGCTGCTCAATCGTGCAAGCGATCAACTTTTCACGATCGATGCAGTTGAGAAACTGTCGCGAACGGCGGGGCACTTCTTAAATGGCGTGGTTGACGATTCACGAGTCGCGATCATCGGTTATTCGATGGGCGGTTATGGAGCACTGGCGAGCGCTGGCGCCGGGTACAGCAAAATTGCGCTGGCGCAAAAGATCATACCCGGTGGTTATCTGGAGAATTGGACGGCCGGCAGCGCGAGTTACAAGAGCAAGCTCAGAAGCGAATTGAAAGCATTCGTAGCCATCGCACCATGGGGCGCCCAGCCACCATTCAATAGTTGGGACGCTGAAGGATTGTCTGGCATCCACATACCCGCACTGGTAATTGCGGGCGATCAGGATGACGTATCGGACTACGGACCAGGTATCAAACCGGCGTTTGAAAAGATGACCAACTC
>Ga0157375_10004126_pt1 | contig 12607 bp, 10 predicted proteins | sample M35metaG_FD_115311 | JGI IMG/M metagenome (GOLD analysis project Ga0157375, IMG submission 115311) | Miscanthus rhizosphere microbial communities from Kellogg Biological Station, Michigan, USA - M3-5 metaG | ecosystem: Host-associated > Plants > Roots > Rhizosphere > Soil | place: USA: Michigan...
GATAAAAATGGTTCAAAATACTACAGCCGGGAAAAATTTGTATCAGATTCTACCATGAAAGCCGATATTGCTAAGCAAATGAAAGGTGGCTTCGGAAGTATAAATATCAAAAGAAGTTCAAAACCGGGAGTGATTTATACAAGCGTTACAAAAACTTATCCAGACTATAAAGTATCACTTTCAGAAAAAATTGGAAATAATACAACCTATAAAATAGCGGAAGATCTAAAACCCGAGTGGAAAATTCTTCCGGATAAACAAAAAATAGGGGAATACAATACTCAAAAAGCAACCACAACTTTTGGAGGAAGAGAATGGATTGCATGGTTTAGTACAGATATTCCTTTTCAGGACGGACCTTATAAATTCTACGGACTACCAGGCTTGATCGTGAAGCTGGAAGATAAAACAGGTTCGCATATAATGACTTTAATTGGAAATAAAAAAACAGAGATAAGCTCAGAAGAAAATCAGCAAATGCCTGGTATTACAATGATTGGTTTAGGCGGTAAAGATATTGAGGTAACAAAAAAACAATTTAAAAAAGCCTGGAAAGATTACCAAACCGATCCTACAAAGGATATGAAGCAGATGATGAGTACTCTTCCCGCCGGTTCTATGGTGAAAATGAAGAATCAGGACGGGAAAGACATTGATATGAATGAGATGTACAGGAATATTGAAAAAAGTGCAAAAGAAGAAATGCGGAAAAATAATAATAGAATAGAGCCTGATTTATACAAATAGTTAACATATTTTAAAACAAAAATCCCGAAACTCAGTTTCGGGATTTTTATGCAATATTGTCGTTCAGTTATTTAAGCTAATTTCTGAGAATCTGCAATAAACTGAGCCAATCCGCTGTCTGTTAATGGGTGTTTCAACAAACTCAAGATCGGAGGAAGTGGTGAAGTGATCACATCGGCACCGATTTTAGCACAGTCGATAATGTGCATTTGATGACGGATAGAAGCTGCTAAAATTTCAGTTTCATACATATAATTATCAAAAATCAATCTGATTTCCTGAATTAAATTTAATCCGTCAGTTGAGATGTCATCTAATCTTCCCAGGAAAGGAGAAACATACGTTGCACCTGCTTTCGCAGCTAAAAGAGCCTGTCCCGCAGAGAAAATTAAAGTACAGTTAGTTTTGATCCCTTTATCAGAAAAATATTTTAAAGCTTTGATACCATCCTTGATCATTGGGATTTTTACAACGATATTCGGGTGGATTGCCGCTAATTCGTCACCTTCTTTGATCATTTCTTCATAAGTTGTCGAAAGAACTTCTGCAGAAATATCTCCGTCTACGATCTCACAAATTGTTTTGTAGTGGTTTTTGATCGCTTCAGCTCCCTGAATTCCTTCTTTCGCCATTAATGAAGGATTTGTCGTTACTCCATCAAGAATTCCAAGGTCTTTTGCTTCTTTGATTTGCTCTAAATTAGCAGTGTCAATAAAAAATTTCATTTGTTTACAGATTTATTTATGCAAAGATAATCATTCCTTTCTGAGTGGGAAATTTTTTAATTTTGGTTAGAAGTTAGAAGTTAGAAGTTAGAAGTTAGAAGTTAGAAGTTAGAAGTGCTGGAATTCCCCTCCTTTGGAGGGGTGGCGAAAATTCAAAGAATTTTTGACGGGGTGGTTTAAGAAATAAACTATCTAAAACAGTACTAAACATAAATCACACTAATATTTTTCCCAAAAAAACACAATCATCTGTGCAAATCAGTGGAAAATAAAAATCCGCATAACAATTCTAAAAAATTATTATTTTCGCTTATTGCCTGAAGCCTAATGCTTGAAGCAAATCGTATTAATGAAAAACCATTTTACAGCTAAATTAGAAATCATCGGCATCAATCCTTTTGTTTTCGTTCCTGAGAATATTTTACATGAAATTTTCGAAACCTCGGGAAGAAATAAAAGTCCGATTCCTGTGCAAGGAACTGTAAACGGTAAAGAATTCAAACAAAATTTAATGAAATATTTAGGAGAATGGAGGCTTTATATTAATATGATAATGCTAAAGGATTCTCCCAGAAGAATTGGAGAAATTATTGAAGTTTCTATGGAGTTTGATAGTACCGACAGAACAATTACTATTCATCCTCAATTAGATAAAGCGATCAGAGAAAACGCAGTTACCTTACAGAATTTTGAAAACCTTATTCCTTCAAGAAAATTGGAATTGATCCGTTATATCAACAATTTAAAGACAGAAGCCAGCATTCAAAGGAATATTGAAAAAATTATTAAACATTTGAAGGGAGAAACCGATTTTTTTGGAAAAAAAATTAATTAAAATAAAAAACAAAAAATCCGGAAAATTTTTCCGGATTTTATTTTAACTATGAATTTAAAGCTTTGCTCAATTTTATAGCGTCCTGATTGCTAGGATCATACTGCAGTGATTTAGCAATATGTTCTTTTGCTTTATTAGGGTCACTTTGCTGCTCTGCAAACGCGATGTAAAAATAGGCGTAAGCCAGATTTTTCTTATTTTGCTCGACTTCTTCTGGTTTTACAGTCGCGATATATTTCTCATAAGCGATTTTTGCATTGGCATCATCTTTAGCAGATTGGTAAGCATATGCCTGACTGTAATATGATGGCGCCCAATCCGGTAACAGAACCGATATTTTTTTCCATGTATCTACTGCATTAGTCCAGTCTGAGGCTTCTTGGTATGCAGTCGCCAGTTTTGCTAATGCATCTGTATCTTTTGGATTGGTCTCAATTTGTTTTTTAAGACCGTCAATAGTTGGATTACTTGATTGGCTTGTAGCTGCCGTGGTAGCTGTGTTATTTGCACTGTCTGTTTGAGTAGTTTGTGCATTTGCAAAACCCGCAGTTCCTACAAATATTAAACCTAAAAATAGATTTTTAATATTAATTTTAGTCATTTTCATAATCTTACATTTTTAAAATTCTAATTTTTAAAATCCAATAATAATTCCATAAAAGTTTAAATTTTAGAAGCTTTAAGTTTTTTTAGAAAATATTAACGGATAAAGCTTTTTTTTTAGCTTAATTTTTGATTCGTTGCGGTTTGAGTTTATCTTTGTAATTCAACTGTATTTTAATAACCAATACAATTTTCTATATGAATATCATATTAGCATCAACTTCCACAATTTTTGGTGGAGAATATTTAGAATATTTACGAGAAGAATTAATTAAATTATATAAAGGAATTGACGAAATCATTTTCGTTCCCTTCGCAAGACCCGGCGGAATTTACCACGATGATTATACCGCAAAAGCCCGTTCTTTCTTCGAAACAATCAATATTAAAGTAAAAGGACTTCACGAATTCGAAGATAAGATTGAAGCGTTAAATAATGCTAAAGGCTATTTTACAGGCGGTGGAAACACATTTTTATTAGTGAAAACTTTGCATGAAGAAGGTTTAATGTATGTTTTAAAGTCAAATGTAGAAACCGGAAAACCTTATTTGGGATGCAGCGCCGGAAGTAATATTGGGGGACAAAATATGAAAACCACGAACGATATGCCAATCGTTTATCCGCCAAGTTTTGATTGCATGGGATTGGTTCCGTTTAATTTAAATCCACATTATTTAGATCCGAATCCGGATTTGAAACACAACGGAGAAACCAGAGAAACGAGAATCAAAGAATTTTTAACACAGAATGATATAAAAGTTATCGGACTTCGCGAAGGAAACTGGATCAGAAGAATTAACAACACCATTACTGTTGAAGGAAGCGAGCTGACAAGGATTTTTGAAAAAGGGAAAGAACCTTATGAGATTGAAACAGGTTCGGAATTGTAATTGGATGAAAAAATTAACATATTTAAGTTTTTTCTTTTTCTCCTTTTTATTTTATGCTCAGGTTCCAAAAGTATCTGAGGAAGAAATGTATGAAGTAATAAATTTCATCATTCAAAATGGAAATAAAATTTCGAAAAATTTTAAAATTATTACTGAAGATCCAAATATTAAACAAGATTTTAAACATGAATCTGTATATTTTGATGATAAGATTTTAAAGCAATATTTTAATAATGCAGATATAAAATCAATAAAAGAACAACTTAAAACTATAACTCAGTTTTCATTAAATCCTAAATATATTTTAAATCTTAGAATTATTCATGAAGACAAATTATCATCTTATTCTTCTGATGGTAAATATTTCTGGACTGAATTTGAAAAGAAACATGGAAAAGGTGGATTTTTATTTGTTGGAAAACCAATTTTCACAATGGATAAAAAGAGGGTTATTATTAACTATGGTTATTATTGTGGAGGTCTTTGTGGAAGTGGAGAAAGAGTAATACTTAGAAAAGATAAAAATAGATGGATAATAGAAAAGGTTATATCGGGTTTCATAAGTTAGCTTTAACTGGATTTGTCCAAAATCTTTATATTTGATATGAATAAACAAAACTCAATGAAAAAAACATTTGCCGTTCTTACCTTATCAACGCAGATATTTTTTGCTCAAAATATTACTCAAAAACTGGATGAGGCAACGAAGGATTTAATGAACTCTTCGGGGGCTGTAGCGACCAGTTTGTCTTTTTATGTTACAGATGAAAGCGGAACTTTAATTTACGATTATCAGGGAAATAAAGGACTCTCCACTGCTTCTACGCAAAAAATTTTCACTGCGGCGGCGGCTTTGGAAACTTTGGGTAAAAATTATACTTTTAAAACTACTTCAAGTTATTCCGGAAGTATTTCAGGAGAGAATTTAAATGGAAATTTAGTCATTAATTCAAATGGTGATCCGACTTTGGGAAGCTGGAGATACGACGCCTATAAACCTGAAAATTTTAAAAAGAAACTTATTGAAGCAGTCAAAACTTTGGGAATTGCAAAAATTTCAGGAGATTTGATTATTGATGATTCGTATTTTGATCATCAGACGATTCCGGGAGGGTGGCCGTGGGATGATTTGGGAAATTACTACGGTGCCGGAGTTTGGGGCGTAAATTGGCGTGAAAATCAGTTTGATATCAACATTAACGGAACAGATTTTAAAAGTTTTTCTTATCCTTTAGAAGGTGTAAAATGGCTGAATGACCTCAAAACAGGCGGTAGCTCGGATCAAAGTTTAATTTTTACAGCTCCACATTCTGATGTTGCTTTAATCAACGGAACTTTGCCTGCAGGAAAAACGGTTACGGTTTCAGGATCAACGCCAAATCCGCCTTTGCAATTGGGAGTTGAAGTAAAGCAATGGCTGAAAGATTCAGGAATTGATTTTACAGGAAAAGTTGTTACCGGTTCCCAACTTGAACTGGAAGGAAAACAATCTTTGGAATTTTCAAAAAATAAGATAATTCTTACCTACGAATCGCCAACTTTAGATAAAATTATTTATTGGTTTTTGAGAAAAAGTATAAATCTTTATGGTGAAGCTTTAATCAAAACCTTAGGGAAAGAAAAGAAAGAAAATTCAAGTTTCAAAAGTGGAGTGGCTTATCTTAAGGAATTCTGGAAGTCAAAAGGAATTAACGCAAATATGATCAATTTTGCAGACGGAAGCGGACTTTCACCGCAGAATTACGTAGCTGCAAAAGCGGAAGTTCAGGCTTTATTATATGCGAAAAAACAGCCTTGGTTTGAAGATTATTACGACGGTTTTCCAACGCAGGACAACGGCATGAAAATGAAAAGCGGAACGATGAAAGATACCAAATCTTTTGCAGGTTATCACACTTCTAAAGATGGAAAAAAATACGTGTTTTCAATCATTATCAATAATTATCAGGGAAGTGGAAGTACAGAGTTGCAGAAAATTCTGAATGTTTTAAAATAAATATGATTATCCTTAACTTGACAATTAAAAAATCTTTGTGACCTTTGCTGAGTAGAACGCCTTTGCGACCTTAAAAGCGGGCAGTAATCAAAAGATCTTTGCGTGCTTTGCGTTTAAAAAAGTATATTAAACGGATATTCAAAAAAATTAAATTGTATTGAGAAAATCCATATTTGCCAGATTAAATAACTGGATTATTTTTAGTTTAATGACTATTGTGGTGTTAACAGTTGTTATCGCATCTACGATTTTGATTAATTTTTTACGTAAAGAAGAGATCAAAAGGGTTGATATTTTGGTAAGCGCCATTAAATTTCAGCAAGAAGTTACTACCCCAAGTTTGGAGGTTCAGGCATTGGTTCTTCAGATTTACAGTTCAAATACGACAATTCCTGTTATTATTCTGGATAAAGATGAGCAGATTATTGAGCATAAAAATATCCCTCAGGATATTGAAACGAATCCCAAAGAAATCGTTGTGCTGGCAAAGAAAATGGCAAAAAACTATCCACCTATTGAACTGAAATTTTCCAATCAGAATAATCAGTTTGTTTATTATGATAATTCGAAATTATTAAATAATTTACGGTATTCTCCATATATTTTAGGCTTTTTTATTTTATGCTATTTCCTGTTTTCATTCTGGTTTTTAAGAACAATTAAAAAAACTGATGAAGGCTATCTTTGGGCTGGTTTGGCAAAGGAAACGGCCCATCAAATCGGAACTCCTTTATCTTCAATGATCGGCTGGATGGAAATTATGAAGCTGGATGACCCGGAATCTGAAGGGGTACATGAAATTGAGAAAGATATTGAAAGATTAAGAACCATTTCCGAGAGGTTTTCAAAAATAGGATCTGTACCGGAATTAAATGACAGAGATTTTAACGCAACGATTCAGGAAAATTATGATTATTTAAAAACGAGAATCTCAAGAAAAATCAACTTTAGTCTGCATCTTCCGACCTACGATATTTTACTTCCGCATAACAGAATTCTAATGAGCTGGGTAATTGAAAATCTGGTGAAAAATGCTGTTGATGCAATGAAAGGCGAAGGAAATTTGCAAATGTTTGTTTTTAAAAGGAATAAAAATATTTTAATTGAAGTTAAAGACACCGGAAGCGGAATGACCAAGCAGCAAGCCAGAAACGCTTTTAAACCAGGTTATTCAACGAAAAAAAGGGGTTGGGGATTAGGTTTGTCATTAGCCAAAAGAGTGGTTAAGGAATATCATAATGGTGATATTAAGATCTCTCAAACCGAAATTGGAAAGGGAACGACCTTTAGAATTACCATCAGAAAGGATAAATAGTAAATAAAAAAAGCGAGGAAAAATTCCCCGCTTGAATATTTAGCATTAATTCTTAATTATTTCTTTCCAGTTAACCACTGATCCTGCAATTTCTGTTCTGCCGGAGTCGGATTAGCCTTGAACTGAAGCGTTTCCATTGTTAGCTTATCAAGAATGGCTTTTCCTTTTAAGTCGATTTTATCGGTTTTGTCACCATTTTTTCTTAAAACGGTAACCGTAACATTTTGTCCTTCTTTAATTGTTTTTGAATAATTAATGAAATCCTGAATATTTTTAACATCAATGGTTTTTCCGTCTAATGCAAAAACTTCGTCTGTAATTTTAAAGCCGATGCTTTTTGAGAAAGGAGATAAAGCCGAGCTTTCGTCAAAAACAAAAGTATTATTTTTCTCGTTAAAGCCAGTCTGATTCGGATCTTTGATCATCCAGAAAATAGGCGGGGTTTCCTGTTTGCTGATTTCTACACCAACCTGACTCAGGTATTCTGCGTAAGGTGTTGGCTGGTTTCCTGCGATATATTTATTGTAGAAATCTTTAATTTGTGGATAACCTGTAACCGTTACCAGTTCATCAATTAATTTATCATCTTTAAATGGTTTGTTTTCGCCAAATCTTTGCGATAATTTTCTGATCATATCACGGTATCCCATTTCGCCGTTTGACAATTTTCTCAATTCAATATCAAAACACATCGTCAAAAGCGTACCTTTTTCATAAACATTTCTGTACTGATCTTTGTACTGATCCAGCAAAACATTTTTGCTCATTACCGTAAATGGCATGGTATCATCGTAATTCTTTGAATTGGTAATTTTTTCATTGATTCTTTTTAAGAATTCATTTTTATCAATTAATCCTTCCTGAATCTGGAATAAATTAGCGAAATATTCTGTTCCGCCTTCATACATCCAAAGGTGTTGAGACATTTTCGGATCAGCATAATCGAAATAATGAATTTCTTCAGAATGTGTTTTCAATGGATTTACCGTATGGAAAAACTCGTGAGAAACGACGTCTGTAATTGCTTTGTCGATCGCATCTTTAGGCATCATTTCAGGCAAAACAACACTTGTAGATTCGTGATGTTCCAAAGCTCCGAAACCTTTGATCTGCGGTTCTCCCGTACCTGAAAGATAAAGAAGGATCGCATATTTTTTATTGGTATTCATATCACCCAAAAATTTCTTTTGAGCAATAACCATTTTTTCTAAATTATCCTTAAAATCTGCGGCTTTATATTTTCCTGTTGGTGAATAAACTCCTAACACAAGATCCATTCCGCCAGCGTTGAAAGTAGTGTAGTCAGGCTTTGTGTACATCAGCGGAGAATCGGTTACTTTAGCGTAATTTGCCAATGTATAAGTATCTGTAGCCTCAGATTTATCCTGATCTACCAATGCTGTTGTTCCGTAGAAATCATTCGGCTTTTGAATCACCAACTGATAAGGAACATCCTGCATATTGTCGATATACCCCACAAAACCGTGAGTGTTAATTAAATAAACTTTTCCCTGCTCAATATCTGTTCCTGAAGGTGAAAATACAGCTTTATGCTTCGAAGCATCCATTTCTTCATCAAAACTGTCGTTTACCAAATAAGTAACTTTGCTTAAATTCTGAGCGTTTTTAAGCGAATAAGAATTATCATTGATTTTTGTGAAAGTCAATTCTTTTCCTTTATTGTCTAAAAATTTGATTCCTTCTACAAATCTTCCGTAATCATCCACAGAATACGTTCCGGGAACGGTTTTCGGAAAATGGAATTTTACATCTCCTGATTTCATTTTAGGAAATTCCATTGTAACTGCCACTTTATCGTCTTTTACATTGACAAGATCAATCGTGGTCTTTATAGACTGAGCGTTGACCAAAACGGTAGTTAAAACGCCTAAACTTAGTGCTATTTTTTTCATTGAGTTTAAAATTATACTTAAATAGTTGCTTAAAAATCGATTTTGTTACGAAATACTCTATTAAATTTTCTTAAAATTAAAAATCTAATGATTAAGATGATGAAAATTTATTTTTAACCATTAAGATTTTTATTAAGAGGTTAAAAATATTAAGATTAGCGCTGCATAAGGCTTATAAATCTATTTGATTTTCTTAATTAACCTTAAATTCTTATATATCCGTAATGGTTCAAATAAATAAAAAGGCAAACTCGATATTTCACGCTGTTGCCTTTTATTTTTAATTACTGTGCTTTTTTGTAATTGATATAATAATTCTTGTTAAACTGTATTGGAACTCCTTTTTTTAGTTTTACCGTTTGCCAGTTTTCCGTTGGATTGATCGTTTGATCGCCATCAATTCTGATCGGAAGTTTTAAGTTTTTAACACCATTTATGTAGCGGAATTTTAATTCTTCTGCCTTTTGAACATATTCCAGAGTCGGAATATTTGTTGATCTTAAATATTGATTAAAAACGCTTGAAAAGTCAATTCCCGATTTTTTTGAAATATAATCTTCAACTTGTTTTGTAGTAACCGTTTGATGATAAAAATCTTTATTCAAACCTCTTAAAATCTGCCTGAATTTTTCATCATTATTAATAACCTGACGAATTGTATGAATCATGCTCGCTCCTTTTGGGTACATATCACCGCTGCCTTCATTCTTTACGCCATATTTTCCGATGATAGGGGTGTCGTTTTGGACAAGATTCCGAATTCCGATGGCGTAAATATCAGCAGATTTTTTATCCATATATTTTTCGGTGAAAAGTACTTCCGAATAGTTTGTAAAACTCTCATGTATCCACATATCAGCCTGATCTTTTGCCGTGATATTATTGGCAAACCATTCATGACCGCTTTCGTGAATGATGATAAAATCCCAGTTCAGACCAACTCCCGTTCCTGATAAATCTCTTCCGAGATATCCGTTTTGGTAGCCGTTTCCGTAAGCAACATTGCTTTGGTGTTCCATGCCTAAATAAGGAGAATCGACAAGTTTGTAAGAATCTTCATAAAAAGGATACGGACCAAACCAATATTCAAATGCCGAAAGCATTGGTTTTACCTGCTGGAATTGTTTTTTTGCTTTATCTAAATTATAATCCAACACCCAATAATCTAAATCTAAGGTTCCTTTTTCTCCTTTAAAAGTATCTTTAAAATTCACATATTTTCCAATATTCGGGATGATGGAGTAGGTGTTAATCGGATTTTTAACCTCCCAGGTATACGTTGTCTTATCTCCTTCTGTTTTTTTATCGATCAGTCTTCCGTTTCCTACGCCCACAAGGTCTTTTGGTGTAATAATTTTCATGATAATTCCATTATCAGGCTCATCGCTCCAGCTATCTTTTGTCGGAAGCCACATCGAAGCTCCAACGGCTTCATCAGCAACGCTCATCCACGGATTTCCTTTTTCGTCCTGATCGAACACCCAACCCCCGTCCCAAGGTGCATGCTTTGCAATGGTCGGATTTCCGGAATAGGCAATATTAATTGTATATTTTTCTCCTTTTTTGAAGTTTTTATTGGCTTTAATCCAGATGAAATCGCCTTCTTGTTTAGATTCTGCAATTGGAAAACTGGCTTCCACTTTATCAGCTTTCATCGGCTGTAGCAAATCGATCTGGAAAGTGGGATTGGCAATATCTTTAATGATCTCAAAGCTTATTGTATTGGTTCCTTTGATGCTTTTTTCAGCAAAATTAGGCTCAACGGATAAATCATACTTTTTAACGTCCCAAAAATTTCGGAATCCGGTATTAGAACCTTTTAAAGTATCTTGTTTTGTATAAACTTTATCTTTTTCGAAGAATTGTCCGAAAACCAATCCTGAGACCAATAAAAGTGAATATGACAGCTTTTTCATTTGAAATTATATTAATCTTTCCAAAAATAGAAAATTAATCCTTAGCAAAATTGAGAAAATACAAAAATGTAGAAAAGGCTTTGATTAAATGCAAATTTATAAACACGGTTAGTTGTCATTCTGTTCGCAATGATAAAAAAAGTCCCGCAGAAAAAATCCACGGGAATATCATATGCTGAAAAATCTAAAAATTACTTCTGAACTGCCGGAAGATTTCCTGAATTTTTCTGAACTTTTTTATAGGTATAAGCACACATCAGAATACTGAATTCATACAATAAAAGCAGTGGCAAAGCAGCCATCATCATACTCAAAACGTCTGCCGGAGTGATAATTGCAGCGACAACCATAATTAAAACAATCGCATGACGACGATAAGTTCTCATGAAAGCCGGCGTCAGAATTCCGATATTGGTAAGGAAATAAATAAGGACCGGAAAAAGGAAAATTACACCCATTCCCAAAATTACCTGTAAAAACAGCGTTGTATAATCACTTAAATCATAAAGCGGAACAATGATATCTGAAATTTTAAAGATAACTCCAAAATTAATCGCAAAAGGAAGGATTAAAAAATATCCACATAAAACACCCGTCATGAATAAAATCCAAACTGAATTAATGATAAAGATTGAATTTTTTCTTTCTTTCGGGTGAAGCGCGGGACTGATAAATCTCCACAATTCCCAAACGATATACGGAAAAGCAGCGACAATTCCTCCAAAAATGGAAACCGCCATCATCACATTAAACTGCTGGTAAAGCTTGCTTGCACGCACCGGGAAATCTTTCGGAAGATGAATACTGTCCTCACCCAAAATCATTTTGGAAAAGTGATTCACGATCTTAAAAGTAGGAAAATCATTTCGTGTCGGACCAAAAAAGATATGATCCATGATCCAATTGATATTAAAGCCCACAATGAACGCAGCAACTACAATCGCAAGAATCGAACGAATGAGATGACCTCTTAATTCCCCAATATGCCCAAGAAAGGACATGTCTTTACCTTCACTCACAGAATAATTTTTTAAGATACCAAATTTATGAAATATTTATAGATATTAGAGATTAGATATTAGAAGTTAGATTTTTTCATTTTTCAGGACTCATTTCTAACCTCTACTATCTGGATCTTTAATTTATTCCCTCATCCAACAGCTTATGAAGATCAATAATTCCGAAGTATTTACCGTTTTCAGTGACGATAAGCTGTCCGATATTATTTTCTTTTAAAATCTTCATAGCTTCTTTTGCCAATACGTTTCTTTCGATGGTTTTTGGGTGTAAAGACATAATATCTTTAGCCAAAACTTTAGAAACATCTTCATCTTTCATCAGCATTCTTCGCAAATCTCCGTCTGTAATGACACCGATGATCTGATCTTCGTTGGTCACCACCGTGATACCGTGTCTAGATGCGCTGATCGAGATAATAACGTCTCTCACAGAAGAATTTTCAGTGACCTGTGGTTTTTGAGAAGAAAGAAAATCGTCAACTTTTGAGATTAAATTTTTACCCAAGCTTCCACCCGGATGAAACTTTGCAAAATCATTAGCCTGGAAATTATTTAATTCCATCAAAGCAATTGCTAAAGCGTCTCCAAGAGCCATTTGCAGCGTTGTTGAGCTTGTCGGAGCCAGTTTGATCGGGCAGGCTTCCAGA
>Ga0157375_10004127_pt1 | contig 12607 bp, 10 predicted proteins | sample M35metaG_FD_115311 | JGI IMG/M metagenome (GOLD analysis project Ga0157375, IMG submission 115311) | Miscanthus rhizosphere microbial communities from Kellogg Biological Station, Michigan, USA - M3-5 metaG | ecosystem: Host-associated > Plants > Roots > Rhizosphere > Soil | place: USA: Michigan...
AGGCTGTGGAAGCGCATCCGGCGTCCGGAAGGCCTGCAGCGACGCCGCGAAGGTGTGCAACGCAGGAGCCGAGGCTGCTTCTCCCACGCCTGTCGCCAAGGCACTTGTTTCATCGCATCGCAACTCTCAGGTAGTCACCATGCACAACGACCATCACGCCGAACCGCTCGACGCCTTGCCCGTCGAGGCCGCGGCGATCGCCTTGCCGGACATCGCATCGGATCGCGCGGGCCATCGTGCCGGTGCGCTCGACTGGGTCGGCATGGATGCGATCGAATTGCCGGTCCGCATCGTCGATGGCACGGCCGATGTCCGCGTGCCGGCTCGGGTTTCCACCGAAGTCGACCTGCTCGACGCGACGCGCGGGATCCACATGTCGCGGCTGTATCTCGCGCTGGATGCGGCTTTCGCCGAGCCGCTTGCGCCCGCGATGCTGCATGCGCTGCTTCGGGATTTCCTCGCATCGCACGCCGGACTCTCGACGCGCGCGCGGCTTCGCGTCGCGTTCGATCATTTCCTCCGGCGGCCCGCATTGGCGAGCACGTACGGCGGTTGGCGGCGTTATCCGGTCGTGCTCACGGCGCTGCTCGAACGCGACACGATGACCCTCGATGTCGCGTTCGATGTGGTGTATTCGAGCACGTGCCCGGCATCGACCGCCCTTGCGCGCCAGCTCGTCGCCGGGGATTTCGCTCGAGCTTTTCCCGCGGACATGCCGGTGGACCGCGCGGCCGCACTGCATTGGCTCGCCGGCGAACACGGCATGCGCGCGACCCCGCACAGCCAGCGCAGCACGGCGAGTCTTCGCGTGCGGCTGGATGCCGAGATCGCAACCTTGCCGTTCACTGCGCTCATCGATCGCGCCGAAGCCGCGTTGGGTACGCCCGTGCAGACCGCGGTCAAGCGCATCGACGAGCAGGCGTTCGCGCGCCGCAACGGCGAGAACCCGATGTTCTGCGAGGACGCCGCGCGTCGCCTGCAGGCCGCGTTCGACGTCGAGCCCGGCGTGCGCGATTTTCACTTGCGCGTCGCCCATCACGAAAGCCTGCACGCCCACGATGCGGTCGCGTCGGTGGGCAGCAGCCGGACATAGCGCGGCGCCGCCACCCAACAGGGTTCCGATTCCCGGGGGCTGGGGGCCGTCCGCTGGCGGGGCTTTGACGCGGGATGTCGGGAAAATGTCTTCCTGGTCGCGATCACCTGCGTCGCGGTCATCGGCCTGTGGCAATGTCCCCGGTGTAGCGACTTTGCCGTTTTGGTCAGTGTGATCGTTGGATTGATTGCGGCGGCGAAAGACCTCTTGGCCGGAGACGGGCTGTCGCCGACCTGAGAACACCCATTCGAGGTGGAGGTGTGCGGATGGCCGTGATCGGTCAGACTGATGCACGTGGCCGCGGGGGAAGCGGCGGGGGCGGTTTGCCATGAATTGGATCCTGGGCGTGATCGGGGCATTGATTGGCATGGCTCTGTCGAACAGCGCCTGGATGCTGGGCGGTTTCGCGGGTTTCTTCGTGTTCTTTTTCATGGGCTCGAACGCGCGCCTGCGGGCACGGATGGATGCGCTGGAGCGCGAACTGAAGGCATCACGCTCGCCGGTCGCGGCCGAAGCGGAGCGCAAGGAATCCGCGACGCGCGCGGATGCAGGATCGGTCGACGCGGCTGCGACCAGCGCTCCAGCACCGACGCCGCCATCGGTGGTTGCCGAATCGATGGCGACCGTGGCCGAGGTCGCGGCAATGGCGGAATCCCGGGCCCCGCAAGCCATCGCGAGTACCAGCGAACCACCGCCGTTACCCGCAGCGGCGCAGCCCGAAACATTCCCGCGCGAACCGATCATGGTTAGCGCCGCCCCGCGTGCGCCGAGTGAACCCGGCTGGGACCAGAAACTCGTCGCGCGCATCAAGGCGTGGTTCACCGAAGGCAACGTGCCGGTCAAGATCGGCGTGCTGGTGTTGTTCGTCGGCGTGGCCGCGGCATTGCGTTATGCGGTCGCGCAGGGCTACTTCACGTTGCCGATCGAAGTGCGGCTTGCGTTGATCGCCGCCGGCGGCGTGGCGGCCCTCGTGTTCGGTTGGCGCGAGCGCGAACGGCGCCCCGCGTTCGGATTGAGCCTGCAGGGTGGCGCGCTCGGCGTGTTGCTGCTGACCGTCTTCAGTGCGTACCGCATGTGGAGCCTGTTGCCGCCGATGGCGACGTTCGCGCTGGTCGTCGTGCTGGTGGCCGGCGCGGCATTGCTCGCGGTATTGCAGGACGCGGTCGCGCTCGCCGCACTCGGCTTCATCGGCGGCTACCTCGCGCCAGTGCTGATTTCCACCGGCAGCAACAATCCGGTCGGATTGTTCTCATATTACGCAGTGCTCAATGCGGCTGTGTTTGCGGTGTCGTGGAAGCGCAGCTGGCGCCTGCTGAACCTGATCGGTTTCGCATTCACATTCGGGGTCGGCACAGCGTGGGGTGCGACGTACTACCGCCCTGAACTGTTCGCGAGCGTGGAACCGTTCCTGGTGCTGTTCTTCGTGTTCTATGTCGTGATCGGGTTGTTGTACGTGATCCGCCAGACCACGCATCGCCGCCCGTGGGTGGACGGCACGCTGGTGTTCGGCACGCCGCTGCTCGCGTTCCCGTTGCAGGCCGGATTGCTGAAGGACGATCGCATGGCGCTCGCATTCAGCGCGCTCGTCGTCGCGCTCGTGTACGCCGGCCTCGTGTACTGGTTGCGCCGCAAGCGCGACGAGCGCCTGTTGACCGAAGCCTATGGCGCGCTCGCGCTCGGCTTCGCGACGCTCGCGGTGCCGCTCGCGTTTTCGGCGGGAACGACCTCGTCCGTATGGGCGCTCGAAGGCGCGGGCGTCGCGTGGCTCGGCATCCGCCAGAACCGAGCATTCCCTTGGCTGACCGGACTGGGGCTGCAGCTGCTCGCGGCGGGCGCGTACCTGATCGGACAGGCCGATTTCACCCCGCACGCAACCACGCAGCTGTTGTTGCTCAATCCGACTTGGTTGGGCGCGGGGATCATCGCGTTTTCCGGTTACGTGCTGAGCGTCGTGCACGACCGCATGCGCCCGATCCCATTGTTGCCGACGTTGCTGTTCGTCTGGGCGACGGCGTGGTGGCTGATCGCTGGCCTGACCCAGTTCGATATCGCCAACACCATGAAAGTCGGCCAATGGCGGTTCGGCATGGGTTATCTGGCCGGAACCGTAGCGCTCGCCGCGATCCTGCGCGCGCGCTTGCCGTGGCCGCGCCTGGGCTGGCTGGTCGCCGTATGCGCGTTGCTGGGACTGGCAATGGGCTTCAGCTTCGATCCGATGGTCGGCGGTCCGCTGGCGCCGGACAGGCTCGTGGTCTGGGCCGCGTATGCCATTGCGATCTTCGGAGCGTTGTGGAGTGCGCGCGGGGAGTCGTCGCGTGTCCTCGCGGCGACGCACCTGTTGTGGCTGTGGACGATCGCGGCGGTCACGATGATGCAACTGCGCCATCTCATGATCGACCAGCAACTTGCGATCGGCTGGTACTACGCGGGGTTCATCGCGCCGCTCGCGCTGCTCACGCTTGGCTTGTGGCGCAAACCCGAAACTTTCGCGTGGCCGCGCGCTGCGTTGTTCGACGGCTATCGGATCGGCTGGTTCGCGCCCGCATCGGTGCTGCTGGTACTCGCGTTCCTCGCGGGACTGTTCGTCGAGGGCAGCGCCGCGCCGCTGGCCTACATCCCCGTGCTCAATCCGCTGGAACTGATGCTCATCGCGATCGCGGTGCTCCTGTATGCCTTGTGCCCGCAATCGCTGCATGGCCTGCGCAGGATCTGGCCGTTCGCGGGCTTCGCGTTTGCGACTTCGGCGACCTTGCGCGCGGTGCACCATTGGCATGGCGAGCCGTGGAGTCCGGACGTGTTCGATTCGGCCGAGAGCCAGATGGCGCTGACCCTGGTCTGGAGCCTGCTCGGCGTCGGCTCGTGGATCATCGGGTCGCGACGCGGCGATCGCCGCCTGTGGATGGGCGGCGCCCTGCTGATGGGCGTGGTGCTGTTGAAACTCGTGGCTGTGGACCGTCATTACATGGGCAACGTGCCGGGCATCGTGTCGTTCATGGTGGTTGGTCTGCTGCTGGTCGGCGTCGGCTACATCGCGCCATCGCCGCCGAAGCAGGACGATGCCAAGCGTGAAGAAACGTCGCGCGATGAAGCGGATAAAAACGACGGGGTCGAATCCATATGAAGCCTTACATCGTCCTTGTGGGCCTGTTGATGGGCGCGACCGCGGCCGCGGCCACGCCCGCCGATTATGCGAACGAGTGGGCCCTCGCGACCGACAAGCCCGACGCCTATACGGTCACGCTCGACGAGGGCATCTACCGGCAGGTCACGCGCGCCGACCTGGCGGATCTCGCGGCGTTCAATGCCGACGGCGAGGAACTCGCGTTCGGTCCGCTGCCGACCGCGTACCAGGCACCGCCCAGCGCATGGCACCAGGCGGCGTGGTTCGCTCTTCCGAGGCAGGAGGCTTCTGCGCCGGGTGCGGGCGACCTGCAGTTGCACGTCACCCGCTCCGCCGATGGCAGCCTCGCGCTCGACACCACGCTTGCCGGCGCGGCGCAGGCCGCGGCGAAGTCGGGCGTCGATGAGCTGTTGATCGACGTGCGCGCGAAGGACCGCGCGATCGACGCGCTTGCACTCGACTTCGCCAGCGATGCGCCCGACTTCAGTGCGCAGGTTTCGGTCGAGGCCAGCGACGACCTGCAGCACTGGCACGCACTGGCATCGGATGCGCCTTTCGCGCAGTTGCGCCAGAACGGCCAGACCCTGCTGCGCCGCACGGTGGAGTTCGACGCCGAGCCAGCGACTTATCTTCGCGTGCATGCGTCCGCCTTGCTGCCGCTGCGTGGCGTGCAACTGCGATTGCGCGAACCCGGCGTCGTGGTGTCGCGTGCGCACTTGAACGCCGAGTTCACCGGACGCGATGGTCGCGCGTTCGTCTACCGGTTGCCTGCGCTGGTTCCGGCCGAACGATTGACGATCGCGCTCGCGGACGACAATGCCATCGCGCATTTCACCGTGTCCGCGCGCGAGCAGGGCACGACCGATTGGCGCTCGATCGGCGATTACACCGCATTCCACCTGCGAGGCGCGGGCATCGCGTTGGATGCCGAGCTGATGGACATCGGCATGACACGCGAACGCGAGTGGCGCATCGAGCCCGACGCGAATCTCGCGAAAACCCCGCAGCTGTCGTTCGACTACCGTCCGGAAAGCTGGGTGTTGCTGACCCACGGGCGCGCGCCGTACGTGATCGTCGCCGGCAGCCGGCGCGCGCAGCGCGGCACGTTCCCGATCGATGCGCTTATCGGCCAGTTGCGGGCACGCTATGGCGAGCAGTGGCGCCCGGCCATGGTCGGCCATGGCGAGATGCGCGCATCCGCCGGCGCGGCTGCGTTGAACGGCTGGGATGCGACCCAGCGTCGCACCTGGCTGCTGTGGGGCGTGCTGGTGCTCGGTGCGGGCGCGGTATTGTGGATGGTGGTCGGCTTGCTGCGTTCGCCGCCGAAACCGAAGGACTAGCTACTTCGCGTCTCCCGGCGGCATCAACGACTGCGGATCGACGCGCACGTTGAACCAGTTCATGCCCCAGTGCATGTGCGGTCCGGTCGCGCGGCCGGTCGCGCCGACGAGGCCGACGACTTGCCCTTGTTCCACGCGGTCGCCGACCTTTACGTCGATGCGGCTCATGTGGATCAGGTTCGAGCTCACCCCGTGCCCATGGTCGATCAGCACGGTGCCGCCCGTGAGGTAGAGATCCGGATTCGCGAAGGTCACGATGCCGCCCGCGGGCGCGTGGATCGGCGTGCCCTTCGGCGCCGCGACGTCGACGCCGGAGTGCGCCGATTTGGGCGTGCCGTTGTAGATCCGCTGGCTCCCGAACCATCCGGTGATGCGGCCTTTCACGGGCCAGATGAAGGCCGTGTCGAAATCCGTGCGGTCGTCGTCGCGCGTGCGCGCGGCTTCGACCTCGGCCTGTTCGCGCTGGATCCGCGCGGCGATGTCGGGCGGGGGATTGACCATGCTCTCGGGGACGCCATTGATGCGCTCGGTCCGGAACGTGCGCGGCGTGACCGCGATTTCGAGCATGCGCGTGCTGCCGTCCGACGCGGTGACCTTGAGCACGATCGAGCCCGTCTGCTCGCGCGCGACGCCAAGCACGAAGCGGCCGTTGCCCGCCACGCGAACCGCGCGCCCGTCGTAGCTGATCGAACTGCCGGGCGGCACGATGCCCATCAGCAGGCCGGCCTGCGCGACGCTGGTCGGGATCTTCTCGGTGGCAATGCCGTTCGCCCCCACCGGCGCCTGTGTCGCAGTTGGTGCGGGCGTTGCATCTTGCGTTGGTGCCGGCGCTTCGGTGGTCGCCCACGCGCCGCAGGCGAGGGCGAGCAGGGCGATCAGGATTCGTTTCATGGATTTGTTGCCTCGCGAATGAGTCATCGCGCGAAACGCAGCCGCTGCCCGAGCGGCGCGCCAACGAGATGCTTGCCGTCCCACGCGAGCTCCCCGTTGACGAACGTCGCGGCGACACGCGCATGGAAACGCTCGCCGAGGAACGGCGACCAACCGCACTTTGCGAGGATGCGTTCGCGGGTGATCGGAGTGCCACCATCGGGGTCGACGAGCACGATGTCCGCCGCATGACCTTCGCGAAGGAATCCGCGTTCGGCGATGTCGAAGCGCTGCGCGGGCGCGTGGCAGATCTTCTGCACGAGGTGCGGCAGGCTGAAGTGTCCATCGCGCACCTTCTGCAGCGCGCAGACCAGGAAATCCTGCACCAGCGGCAGTCCAGATGGCGCATCGATGTAACGCTGGTGCTTCTCCTCCCACGTGTGCGGCGCATGGTCGGTCGCGAGCACGTCGACGCGATCCTCGGCCACCGCACGGATGATCGCCGCGCGATCGCTTGCTTCCTTGATCGCCGGATTGCACTTGATGAGATTGCCGAGGCGCGCGTAATCGCCGCGCGCGAAATGCAGGAAGTGGATGCAGGTTTCGGCGGTGATGCGCTTCATCTTGCCGTTCGCATCGACCAGCGGGCCCGGCTCGAACAACTGCATTTCCTCGGCGGTGCTGATGTGCAACACGTGCAGCGAGGTGCCGCAGCGCCGCGCGAGCGAAATCGCGAGCTCAGTCGACTTGATGCACGCCGCGCGGGAGCGGATCTCGCCGTGCAGCTCGACCGGAATGTTGTCGCCGTAGATCGCGCGCGCCTCCGCCATCGCTGCCTCGATCATCGGCGTGTCTTCGCAATGGGTGATGATCGGCGTCGGGCATTCGGTGAACATCGCCTCCAGCACTTTCGGGTCGTCGACCAGCATGTTGCCGGTCGACGCGCCCATGAAGATCTTCAGGCCGGGCGTGGTCTTCGGGTCGATGCGGCGGATCGCGTCGAGGTTGTCGTTGCTCGCGCCATGGTAGAAGCCGAAGTTCGCGCGTGAGCGGCCCGCGGCGAGCCGGTACTTGTCTTCGAGCGCGGCGTTGTCGAGCGTCGGCGGCTTGGTGTTCGGCATGTCGAGGAAGCTGGTGACGCCGCCCGCGACCGCTGCCGCGGGCTCGGTATCGAAGCCGCCCTTGTATTCCATCCCGGGTTCGCGGAAATGCACCTGCGCGTCGATGACCCCGGGCAGCAGCCATTGACCGGAGGCATCGATCACCGTCTCGTTCGCGCGTGCGGCCAGCGACGGCGCAATCGCCTCGATGCGGCCGGCATGGATGCGCAGGTCGGCCGCAAATTGGCGCCCTTCGTTGATCAGTTGCGCGTTGACGATCAGGGTGTCGGTCATGTTGGCTCGTCGTGGGAAGGGCGGGGGTAGGCGAGAGGGGCAGCTTCGGGAACCGGGTCGAAGCCGCCCGGGTTCAGCGGATGACAACGTGCGACGCGCCGAGCCGCCAGCCAGCCTCCGCGCAGGACCCCGAAACGATCGATTGCCGTCATCGCATAGTTCGAGCAGCTCGGATGGAAGCGGCAGTTCGTGCCCAGGAAAGGGCTCAGGAAGCGCTTGTACCCGCGCAAGGCCATCAATATCAACGATTTGAGCGGGTTCACCGGCGGCTCCGCGCGGCTGAATGGGATCGTGGTTGCCGCTGCCATCCGACTAGGCTATAACACTCCGCTGCTTTGCCGCACCTCCCGCACCAACTCACCACGACGACACAACATCAGGAACCGCCCCACGTGGCTGCCAAGAAACCCGCCAAGAAATCCGCCAAGCCCGCCAAGAAGGCCGCCAAGCCGGCCTCCAAGGCCAAGCCAGCCGCCAAGTCCGTGAAGAAGCCGGCCGCGAAGAAACCCGCCGCGAAGAAGCCCGCTCCGAAGAAACCGGCAGCCAGGAAGGCCGTCGCGAAAAAATCGGCCCCGATCAAGTCCGCAAGGAAGCCAGCCCCGTTGAAGACCGCCGCGAAGAAGGTTTCCGCCAAGAAGCCTGCACCTGCTGTCGCCGCGAAGAAGGTCGCTCCCGCGAAACCCGCGGCCGCCGCCAAACCCGTCGCGACCGTTGCAGCCAGGGTTCCCGCACCCGCGCAGCAGCCCGCAACTGCGAAGAAAGGCAAGGCCAGCGCGCCGGTCGCGCCGCCCAAGCCAGAACCCGTCGCTCCGCCACCCGTCGTGCGTCCGCAAGGCGCGCGCGCGAAAGCCGTGGTGCGCAACAACCTGCCCGAGAAGGTCATCCCGATCCTGGCGGTCCAGACCGGAGTCAAGCTGCCCAAGGGCTACAAGCCCACGTCGAAAGAGCAGTACATGAATCCGTTCCAGATGGAGTATTTCCGCCAGCGCCTGCTCGCGTGGCGGGCCGACCTGGTCGAGGAATCCAAGCAGACCATCGAGAACCTCAAGGAAGAAGTGCGCGACGTCGGCGACGAAGCCGAGCGCGCGACCCGCGAGACCGAGAATTCGCTGGAACTGCGCACGCGCGATCGCTATCGCAAGCTGATCGGCAAGATCGACGACGCCCTCAAGCGCATCGACGACGGCATCTACGGCTACTGCGTGGATACCGGCGACGAGATCGGCCTGGAACGCCTCGAAGCGCGCCTCACCGCCGAACGCACGATCGACGCGCAGGAACGCTGGGAGCACCGCCAGAAACAAATGGGCGATTGATCGTCATTGCCTCGTCTGCGCCATGAGAAAGCCCCGCAACTGCGGGGCTTTTTTAATTTTCCGAACAACGCGGGTTTCATCGGTCCTTCTGCCATGATGCCGGAATCGTGGCTCGGAAGATGTCGATGAAATCCATACGGAAGTGGTTTGGAGAAGGTCACCGTCGTCTTTGGCTGTTATCGATTCTGTGCTCTGGTTCGGCACAAGCGCATGTGAAGTGGTTCGCCAACGTCGACCCTGCCGAGACCACGCGGCCGATCGGCGCAGTGCTATCCGAGCCGTTTTTCATCCAGATGTTGCTGTTGTCGTTGGTGGCGATCTACGGGTTTTTCCTCGTGGACCGTTTGGCACTGCGACGGGGCGTGATGGCGACACTCGATGCGCGCATGAAGCACTTCGATGGTTCGTCGATCTGGATCATGCGCATCTGCGGCGCGGTCTTCTTCATGGCGTTGGCAGCCTGGCATTACGTTAACGGCGTCAGCTTCTACCTGACTCCGGAGTTGATCACGCACGCCGCCTGGGTGCCATGGATGCACCTCGCGATGGCCGTCTGCGTCCTCTCGCCAAGGACTGCGCCCATCGCCGGCATCGGCGTGCTCACGCTTTATTGCGCGGCAGTTGGGGACTATGGGCTATTCCACCTGATCGACTACATGATCTTCCTGGGCATCGGATATTTCTTCCTCGTGACGGCGATCGAGCGCGGCAACTGGAGGAAGTCGGGCTTCATCGTATTGTTCGCCACAACCGGGCTGACCCTGATATGGGCGGCAATCGAGAAATTCGCCTATCCGCAGTGGACGTTCCCGCTGCTCGCGGCCAAGCCGGGCATGTTGATGGGCATGCAGCCGATGAACTACATGATCCTGGCCGGCTTTGTGGAATTCAACATCACCTTCGTCCTGCTCGGTGCCGCCTCGATGATCGGTCGGTTGGTCGCGTTCGGCCTGCAGTCGGTCTTCGTGCTGGCGATCTTCGAATTCGGGGTGATCGATGCGATCGGCCACCTGATGATCATCGCGATCCTGTTCGTGTTGTTCTTCCGCGGCCCGACCGATGCGCGCAACATGCTGGTATTGCATGCAAAATCCTTGTGGACCGAGGCCTATTTCATGACAGGCCTCTACACGCTGGCGTTGCTCGCAATGTTCCTGGGTTACTACGGCTTGCACAGCGTCTTCTATGGCAGTTGAGTCCTGGAACGCATTACCCCGCGACGTCAGCGCGCCAGCTCGTAATAGACCAGCGGCAGGCCGGACAGGCTGACCTCCTGCTGGACCATGTCGCTGCGCGGCGGCAATTGCGCGTATGCGCGCTCGGTCAGGAGGATCGCATTGCGGGATGCGATGTCCTCGCTGAGTTTGCACGAGAGGTTGACCTCGTCGCCGAACAGGTCCTGGTTTTCGATGTTGAGGATGCGGCCGTAGCCGATGCCGATCGAAGCGTACAGGTGCCGGTCCTCGGGCAGCAGGAAATTCACCATCTCGAGGCGATGGATGATGTCCAGCGATGCCGCGAGTGCGGCCGGCACGGTATCGAACAGGCAGAACAGGTTGTCGGCTTCGGTCTTGATCAGATTGCCGCCGTGCGCCTTGATCGATGGGCAGGTCATGCGGTGCATCTGGTGGATCATCAGCAGGAACGACACGATGCCGTGCGTGCGCGTGGTGCGCGTGAAGCCGGTCATGTCGAGGATCAGGGTCGCCTGGTCCTGGCCGAAGCGCGCCTCGACCTCGGCGGCGATCTCCAGGTGCTTCTCGGGATGCTCGATCATCGCGTCGAGCAACGCATCGAGCGCCTTGCGCGAGGTCGGCGGCGGCGTGCCTGCGTCGATGGCGTTCGGGTCGGACATGATGTTGCGAGTGTAGGACAAACTGCGCCGCGGCTGTGCGAAATCCGGGTGCCTGAGTCGCGTTCGTTCGGTCAGGCGTGCTCGAGCGCCCGGCTTGCGCTGTCGCGGATGAATTGAAGCAGCGCCGCCAAGCCGCTGCTGCGCGTCGGCGAGAGGTGCTTGGCGAGACCGATGGCGGCGACGTAATCGGGTTCGGTCGCGAGGACTTCCTCGGCGCTGCGGCCCGAATACACGCGCAGCGCAAGGAAGACGAGGCCGGACACGATCGCCGAATCGCTGATCGCGCGGAAATCGAGGCGCCGCGCATCGCCCTCGGCGACGATCCAGACCATCGACTGGCAACCGAGCAGGCGGTGCTGCTCGGTCTTCAATTCGTCGGGGAATGGCGGCAGCTTGCGACCGAGGTCGATCAGGTACTGGTACCGTTCGGACCAGTCGGAGAAGTAACCGAATTCCTCCGCGATGGCGGCTTGGGCGGCGGAGGCGGAAGGTTCAAGTGGGGTGGGTGCAGTCATGCGCGACGTCTTACCCATCTGACGCCTTGCGCCGTGTCTTCGAGCAGGATGCCTTCATCGGCGAGTTCCTTGCGGATCGCGTCCGCGCGTGTGAAATCGCGCGAGGCCTTGGCCGCGTTGCGTTCGTCCACGAGCGATTGGATCCGCCCATCGTCGCTGTCGTCCGCTCCTCGCGCGAACCACTCCGCCGGGTCCATCCGCAACAGGCCCAATGCGCGGCCTGCGCCCAGCAGCGCAGTCTTGAGCATGGCGCGTTCCTCGGGTGAACTCGCCTTCCGCGCAATGGCCGCGATGCCGGCAATCTCGGCAAGCACTTTCGGCGTGTCGAGGTCGTCGTCGAGCGCATCCTCGATCGCCTGCGGAATCGCCGGATTCGAATCGACAGGCGCGTCGCCGAGGTCGCGCAACGTGCCGTACAGGCGATCCAGCGTGCGCACGCTCTGTTCGATCAACGCCTCGCTCCAGTCCAGCGGCTGCCGGTAGTGCCCGGACAACAGCGCGTAGCGCAGCGCTTCGGCGGGAACCAGACGCAGCAGGTCGTGTACGTGGAAGGTGTTGCCGAGCGACTTCGACATCTTCGAGCCGCCGAGGTTGAGCATGCCGCTGTGCATCCAGTGCCGCGCGAACACCTTGCCGCCGTGCGCGCACTGGCTCTGCGCGACCTCGTTCTCGTGGTGCGGGAACTGCAGGTCCATGCCGCCGCCGTGGATGTCGATGGTTTCGCCCAGATGCGCCTCGGCCATTGCGGAGCATTCGATATGCCAGCCCGGGCGGCCGCGACCCCACGGAGAATCCCAACCGGGCAGGGTTTCATCGGACGGTTTCCACAGCACGAAGTCGCCCGCATCGCGCTTGTACGGCGCGACATCGATGCGCGCGCCGGCCAGCATGTCCTCGGGATCGCGGCGCGAGAGCTTGCCATAATCGGGGAAGCTGCCGACCGAGAACAGCACGTGTCCCTCTGCCGCATAGGCGTGGCCGCTTGCGATGAGGCGCTCGATCATCGCGATGATCTGGGCGATGTGCGCGGTCGCGTACGGCACGACGTCGGGCGCGAGCAAGCCGAGCCCGGCCATGTCCGCGCCGAAAGCCGCGTCGTATTG
>Ga0157375_10004128_pt1 | contig 12607 bp, 14 predicted proteins | sample M35metaG_FD_115311 | JGI IMG/M metagenome (GOLD analysis project Ga0157375, IMG submission 115311) | Miscanthus rhizosphere microbial communities from Kellogg Biological Station, Michigan, USA - M3-5 metaG | ecosystem: Host-associated > Plants > Roots > Rhizosphere > Soil | place: USA: Michigan...
TCACATTGAAAACAAGCCCTTTGATGGTCAGCGTGTAACCACCGGCAGAGCTCCCGGCCACAACAAAACGAGCCGTAGCATCGAAATTGCCGTAGTGACGAACACCAGAGGCTGGAGCGCCTACCGAAGCTACGAACGTCCGCGTTTCGCCGTACTTGCGGCCGTCCGGGCACCACAACTGAAGTTGATAGTCGGCGATGTTCTTCCCGCCGCGCTCATCAAACTTCGTCTTGGAAGCCAGCTTGCAGGTAGCCCACTGGATCTCCCCGTCACGGTCCACTTGGATCCGGCCGGATCCGCCGCCGGCCAAGAGGCCAGTCAGGCGGTTCCTGTTCAACCGGAGCATCTGGTTGTTGTCGCCGAAGGACTGCCCGGACAGTGACACTGTCCGGGAGCCTTGGTAGACGGGGAGATCCAGAGAGCCATGCGCCCGCGGGAACGGAACATCCTCGACGCGCATGTCAACGCCGTCATCCCACCCTGTGAATCCTCCTTCTTCGCCGATCACGAAGTCATGCAGGCCTTGACCGAAGAAGTCCAACGATTCGACGGTGACCTTTAGGCTTCCACTCACGAAACCCTCCTAAGGTCATGGCTGAGAGAGTCAGCAGCAACACGGCCAATGGCTTCCTCTGACATCCCAGGCGCCGGGTAGATCTTTTGTTCTACGAGCGGGCCACGGCCACCAGCAGAGCCGCCCCCGAAGAATCCTGCAGGGGCAGCGCCTTCTCCATTCCTGAGAGGAATGGACGGAAGGGTAGGCGCGGCGACAAGGTTCGCCATGCCAGCACCGATGCGCTTCTCTTCTGCCGGCATCTGCTTGACGAAACCAGCACCGATCATCTCCATCCACCACATCGCCACACGCGACGGCGAGTGAATGCCAAGAGCAGCCTCAATCGGGCCGCGGATAGCCTCCGGAACCAACCCGAGGATGGCTTTCGCAACAGTCCCTGCCATGCCCGTAATGCCGTTGATCAGTCCATCGATGATGTTCTTGCCGATACCAAGCAGCCACGTTCCGGCGCCGGCCAACGCGTTCATGATCTTCCCTGGCAGATCAAGGAAGAACTGCAGGAAACCATTAACGAAGCCGGACACGCCGTTGGTGATGTTCGTCCAAGTGTCTGAGAAGAACAAGCTGATGTTACCAAGGACCGAACCAACAATCCCGGCAACCCAATTGATGTACGAGCCGATGACCGAGGCAACGATCTGGATAGCGCCACTAACAACGGCAACAATCGTGTTCCAGATCCCGCCGAAGATGTTCCCAATCCCGGCCCACACCTGATCCCAGTTGCCCGAGATGATGCCCGTAACAACCTGGATAATGCCCTGCACGATCTGCATGGCCGCCGTGATGATGCTGGCAATCACGCCAAACACCGTCACCACAACCGGCATGAGAGCCTGAATGATCGGGATCAACAGCCCGGCAATCATCGTGATCACCGGACCAATCGCGCCCAGAATGTTCCCGAAAATGTTCACCAGAGGCGGCAGGATCGAGGAAATCAGGTTCGTGATAATCGGCGCCAGTTGGCTGATAAGCGACGTCGCCAACTGAACAATCGTCATGACAATCGGAACCAGCACCGGCATAAGCTGAGCGAACGTATCGCCAAGCATGCCAATCAGTTGGATAGCCACCGGAACAATCGCCGCAAAGGCAGTTCCGAGTCCCTGCACAAGCGCGCTGGATAGCTCCATAAGCACCGGCATCAGTGCTGTCAGCGCTGACCCAAGAGCCCCACCAACAGTCCCGGCCAGTTGCCCGAATGCGCCCACAAGCTGAGGAATCAACGGGCCAATGGCCGCGAAAATCATCTGCAGCGGCGAGAACGCAGACCAAAGACTGACGATCTGCGGAACCAGCGTAGAGACAGCCGGCCCGATCGCATCGAACACCTTACGAGCCGCCCCACCAAGCCCCTCAAGGAACCCAGCGAAACCGCTCGAAGTAACATCCCCATCGCCAGCTTTGAAAGCAGCTACGAAAGCCCTGACGCCGCCTACTGCCTCGTTGAAGAAGCCAAAGACGGAATCGCCCCACTGCGCAAACTTTGACTGGCTGGCGCCCACCCCGTCCACGCCAACCGTGAGGCCTTGCCAGAAGTCCCGCCCCGCCTGCAGAGTGGCAGCGAATCCATCGCGCACATTGAAAAGGAAGCTGACCAGACCAGAGTCTTCCGAGACGTTGAACGCATCACTAAGCGCCGTGGTGAAGTCACCCTTGGCGAAGAGGTCAAAGAGCCCAGTGGCCGCCTTGCCCGTCCACTCGAACGCCTTGCCCAGCCCGTTGGAGAGCAGGTTGATGGCGCCCGTGATTGCCGGCTTCATCGCATCCAGGGCACTCATGAGCCCGGAATTGATCGTGGCCTGAAGGTTGCCAATGGCACCTTCGAAAGTCTTCGTTGACCGGGCAGCCTCAACCGCAACAGGATCCATGCCAAGCTTCATCAGCGAGGCGTTGAACTCATCAGAAGTGATCTGCCCTGCAGCCATCGCGTCACGGAAGTTCCCCGTGTACGCGCCTGCGTCCTGCATGGCCTTCATCAACGGGCCAGCAGCGCCGGGGATGGCATCCGCCAGCTGGTTCCAGTTCTCAGTGGAGAGCTTCCCAGCACCAGCCGTCTGCGTCATCACCATAGACACGGACTTGAACGTCTCCGCGCTACCACCAGCAACAGCATTCAAGTTGCCGGCCGCCTGAGTCAGGCCCGTGTAATCCTTGATCCCGTTCGACGCGAGCTGCGCCATGGTGCTCTGGATCGTCGGCAGATCAAAAACCGTCTGGTCCGCGTAAGCCTTCGCGGCCTTCGTCGCCGCGTCAATCGCTGACGTATCCAGCCCCGCGAAACTCATCGTGGACTTGAACTTGTCCGTCGCGTCACTCGCTACGGCGGCTTCCTTGATGAAGTTCGTGAACAGGCCAGCACCAAGCACAGCCATGCCAGCGCCAACAATGCCCTTGAAGCTCGCCGTGAAGCCCTTGCCCGCCTGGCCGCCAGCAGCAGACCCCGAAGACTCAGCAGAACCGAACGCCCTCTTGATATCCGAACCAAGAGTGTTGGTGCCCAATCCAACGGAAATGTAAGCCGCGCCAAGTTCCACCGCCATTGGGCACCAACCTTCTTATGTAGTTTTCAAAAACCGCCCACGCGCATCCCGCGCACGAACCTTCTTCGTAGGGGCAGGCTCAACGTTCCAGCCGAGCCAGTCCGCCATCTCATCGAGCTCCAAAGCGCCCGAACCATAGGTCTTGTCCTGCGGTTCCTGCCCGGGCCGTGGGATCGGCTTAGGCCTGTTCCGGTTCCTCTGCCCGTCCTTCGACTGCATCCAGTTGCCCGTGATCACCGCATCAGCCACGACAGCCAAGAGGTGATCGGAAAGGCTCCACTGCCAGGAATCAGGATTCATCGCCCGGTACAGCGCGGTATCCGTGAAGGTGTTCTGCACGATGACGAGAAGGTCCCGCCACGTCAAAAGGTCCGTGCCGAGCCAGCGCAGACGTAGGCCGAGCTTGATTAGGTCAAATTCAATGGCTGACCTGTGGTCGTCAATGACGCCGGTCAGCCACGCTATTCCCCCAGGGTCGCGCCGTTCTTGGGCTTGAACTTCATCCACGCCTCAACAAGCGTCAACATCTGGGATCCGGGCTTCTCGTACAGTGCGTTGATGGCCTCTTCCGCGTCCTCAAGCTGCTCGAGCATGAAGAATGACAGCCGCAACTGGCCTTCCTCACCTTCCATGACCGCGTCACGCATCATGCGGCCGGTAACACGGTCTGCGATGGTCTGCGCGGGCGGGAGAGTGAACGTCTCGCCGTTGTGCTCGAACGTGAACTCTGTGGGCTCTTCGGCGGCCTTGGGCTTACGGTCCTGGGGTTTGCGTGGTGCCGTCATGGTTCTGACTCCTGACTCAAAAAATGAATGGTGGCGTCCCGACTCTGTTGTTTGAAACGGTGGGGCGCGGGAGTCAGGGACCGCGCCCCACCGGGCTTTTGTTAGGCGATAGCCTTGATACCGTCGTCGGACCACTCGTAGAGCTTCACGCCGGACGCGTCCGGCAGAGCCTCGTAGGTCACCGGGTAGGCGATCACATCCGAATCGGCATAGGTGGTGTCACCCTGCTCCGTCAGGTGGGCGTTCGGTGCGAAGATACGGATCTTCGCGTCGCCGTCCTTGATCTCGAAGACGTACATCGACGCCGGCAGCTCATCGCCGGTTACCTCAACCTCAGTCAAGGTTCCTGACGTCGTAGTTGCGGCCGTGACCGTGACGCGGTCGTCACCGTTGATGGCCTTCAAGACGGTGTCATTCAGAACCTCAATGAAGTTCCAAGCGAGCGTCACAGAATGCTCGGTCTGAGTGACCTTGACGACGTCGCCGCCCCAAGCCTTCACCTTCTCCGTAGACCGGCCAACGGACTTCGTCAGCCCGTCCTCGCCGACATAACCAGCCGACTTGAACGCAGCATCCAGCGCAGTCGAAACATCAGTAGGTCCAGTAGAACCAAGAGGCGCACGAAGCACCCCACCAGTGGACTTCGGCTTACCCGAAACCACATTCTTTGTAGCGTTAGTCATAACGACTCCTTAAATGAGAAAGGCCCCGGAATGGGGCCAAAAAATGGGTTAGACGGACTTGCCTCTGGTATGCCACCGGACGGTTAGCTGGACGCGAGGATTGGATGTGTCAGGGTCAGGGAAATCAGTCGGGCCTGAGACATCCTCAACCTTCCGCACCCAGACACCATTCACATCCTCCTGCTCCCGAGAGAGCAAGAGAGCATGGCACATGGCAGCCAGGTCGAAAGCTTTCACGTCATCCGGCGCCCAACACTGCACCGTCAATTGAGTGCGATCCGTGACCGCATCACGGCGGGTGCCACCCGTGCGGGTCACCTTCACCATGTACGCCGGCCGAGTCGATGGGACCTTCGTCGCCACGGTTGCTGTCCAGCCCCGATCAGTGAGCTCAGACTTCAGCATCACAATCGCAGCCTTCACAGCGTCACGTTGAACAATCACTTCGCCCACGATCAGCCTCCCAGCCTGTCGAACACTTCAAGCAGGGTGTTGTATTTGGCGTTTTCGCGCATAGCTTCGGGGGTTTCCGTGTAGACGGTCCCGATGGCGCGGCCGAGGGTGCCGCGGCCTTGCCCCTGGGTGACTGAGCCGACGTAGCCCTCCCCGGCTTCCGCCGCCGCAGCGTCAACTCTCGACTGCAGCAGGGAAACAGCTCGTGGCGAACGACGGATCTCTTCGAAGCCCTTCATCCGGAACTTGAGCTTAACCACTGACCCTCCTCAGATGGACCACAGCACCAGGCGACTTATCAGCATGCCTGTTCCTGTAGCGGCTCGGAACGCCCTCAACCTTGTACTCGACGCCGTCCACGATGCACTTGTCAGCTTCCGTGAAAGGCGTATCAAACGGTGTGAAAAGGGCAGGATCTGTGATGACGCGTTCTTGGTTTGGTAGCCGCGGCTCACTTGAAGACCCAGGATCGAACTCGAAAACGCCGACGTCCTCAGCAGGCCCGTACGTCTCCACTTCGTTGCCGTAGTCGTTCTCTTCGCCAGCGATCCGTGGAAGTCGCTGCACAATCAAGGTTGCTTCCCTCATGGAGTCATCACCGTGACTTTGGGAGGCCGCACGCGGAAGGACCGCGCAATCGCCTTATCGTCCGGGGAGAGCATCGTCTGGCCGCCGACAGCCCACGCAGCGTACGTTGCCGAGTCCGTGTAAGGCCCCGACGTCGTAGACGACTGCGTAGCACCAGCGACAGCCTCCGGAGCGATGCTAAGCACCTTCCTGGCGATGTCCGCCACTGTGGACTTGGCGAGCTCCGGGACGGTGTCAGAACCATGCGTGTACTCCACTGTCACGAACTCGTGAGAGCCGCGGCAGACGGTCATCCACTGCTTTACTCTTGTGTAGTCCACCGCATAGCCGTTGTCGTCCACCACAGACAGCACGTCCGTGACTGGCCGCTCAGGCAGGTAAACACGGCCACCAGAGACGCGCAACCGGACCACAGATTCACCCGGAGTGAAGTCCTGCTTAGCTTCGAGACGGAACAGGGCAGAGGCCTTCGCGAGGATGGCCCCTACCCTGTTCTGCTCCGATTCGGAGAGGTCACGCCCAAGCAGCGCTTTGACGTCGTCCGCTGTTGCGAGATCAGGCATGACCTCTCCTTTCGGCTTAGACCTTCGTGACGGTCACGTTCGGCGTGGTGCCACCGGTCAGGCCGGTTGCATCCTTGGTCACGACGACTTCCTCCTGGAAGGTGAGAGTCTTCGTGGTGGTGCCGGTGACCTTCACGCCGGAAACGCCGTCAAGCTCGTTGAGAGCCTGAGCGATATCGGCGTTGGTGGCGTTGTAGGCAATCGGGTCGGTGGCCACGCCATCAACCAGCAGCAGGTAAGTGCCGCCAGTCGGGGAACCAGTCACCTGGGACGTCCACTTGACGCTGTCCGTGGTGTCCTCGGTGCCGAAGTTGACCTTGATGGCGCGGTAGAAGTCCATCAGCGGCTTACCGTCGTCGCCGAGGATGATCTTGCCGTAGTTGGCGGACGCCTTGTCATCCTCAACCTGCGGGTCCTTGACCACTGCAGCGCCAACGAAGGCGTGGACGATGGAGCGGTCCTTCAGCTTGTCGCTGTCGTAGTCCCAGAGCTGGGTAACCGCGAGTCCGTTGCCAGCCGCGACACCGCCGCCCTTGGTGACGCCGTTCGGAACCACGGGAGCAACTGCGGCGATGGCCACAGCAGTTTCGTGGACGAAGTAGGACTCTGCGGGCTCAAAGGCGTCAACTTCTACGATGACGAAGCCGGCGAGCTTGCCCACGACGCCGTCACGCAGAGCTTCAGGAATGCCCGCGGTGTCTACGTCCAGCAGTTTGTCGTAGGAAGCAACAGCTTCGGAGACGTCAGCGCCAACCAGCCAGTAGCGGCCATTCGTTGGTACGTGGGCCATCTGGAAGTACTTCCGGGCCTTCACTGCAACCTTGCGCGGGTCGGCGACTGCACCCGTTCCAGCAGGATCGAAGTCCACCGTGTAGACAAAGTCGGCGTCCGCGAGTGCCCCACCAATGGCTTCCTCGAAGTAATCGAGGATGGCGTTGATCTGCGGGGCCTGGACGTCGCGGACGTAGTCCACTTCATCAAGCGTTTCCTCTTCCGGGGAAAGCGCGACGGCGCTGACAGGGTGCTGGTTCAGCGTGATCGAGATGCTGGACTGCTGCAGGTCGTCAACGACGATGGAGTTGTTGTTGCGCCATCCCTTGTCCCGGGCGCGGAGCAGCGGGGGGCGCTTGATGTTGATGGTGTCGCCAGCAGCGCCAGCGAAGTCCGTCCGGCCGAACTTGTAGATGAACAGCCCGGGCGTCTTGACCTGCCGACGCAGAAGCGCCAGCGCGGTCTGGGCAAACTTGGTGCCCTTTTCGAAAATGTTAGCCACGGTCCCTCCTTAGGGTGAGAGTGCCCAGCAGGTCCGTGGCCGAACGTGCTAGGGAGTACTTGGTTTTGCTACCGCTTCACAGCGGCATCAACGATGGCGTCAGCGGACATTTCGTCCTTGTCGTGGACCTTTCCGCCAGCGTCACCAGCTCCCTCAGGTGAGGGCGCTTTGTCCTTCTGGAAGAACGGCTGGAGAGTCTTGGCGTGCTCTTCCAGATCCTCGCGGCTGGAACCACGGAGAAGAGCAGCATCGAGGCCGAACTCCTTGGCAACAGCATCCCGATCTGAAACGAGAGCTTCCTTGGCGTCACGATCAGCCAGTGCCTTTTCGGCTGCCTCAGCGCGAGCGTTCGCCTTTTCGAGGTCAGACTTGCTGGCCTCTTCCATCTCGTCAAAGCGTTTCGCTTTGTCAGCGTTCTCCTTGGCGCGGTTCTCGTTCTTGCGGGCCAGGGACTTCCATTTCTCCAGCTCTGCAGCCGGGTCCGTGGCGTCCTTGTCCTTATCGCCGTCTTTGTCCTTATCGCCGTCGTCTTCCATGACAGCGTCACCAAAAGTGGCGCGATGGAAAGCGAACAGCTCAGCAAGGCCGCCAGGGGCGTTCAAGTCGATGCCGTGTGCCAGTTTCTTGGACATGTTGATTTACTCCCGTTTCGGGTTATTGGATGTTTGCCCGTTGCGGGCAAGGCCCCGCCAGTTGCGGCAGGGAAAACTAGAGATCGTTCGGGCCGGTAAACGCGTCACCGCGCCATGCGAGCGTGGGCCCATATTCGCCATGGTCTTGGGTGACAATGAGCTTCCGATAATCCGGGGCCCGGCCGCTGCGATCGGCAATGCCAGCGAAGTCAGCAACGTGGCCGTGAGTGGACTCCAGCAGACCTTCATCGATGACCTGCGAAACATCTTCGCCAGCCTTGAGTGGCACAACGCCACAATCGCAGCCAGGATGAATCGGCATGAGCTCGCCAATGTGATACCGCTGCGTGGAGGCGATGACGCACATCGCGCAGTTCTCACGGCCAGTCAGGTTGCGTCGGAAACCGCCGAAGCCGGCAGCCTGTCCAGAGGCCCGGAATTGCCGAACCTTGGCCATCTGCATATCCATGCCGATCAACTGCGCCAGGCGAAGACCACCAGCCTTCACAGCATCAGAAAGCGCCTTGCCCTCGGACAGCTCGGAGTAGACAGTGACCGCCGGACGACGGTAAACGAGATCCGGGTCAACGCCGCGCCCTTCTGTAACTTCAGCCGGGTTGACGGGAATGCCAGCCTCGCCCGCGACGCCAGCCACGTAGGCTGATGTCAGGTTGGCGATTCGAACCTGCCCAGCCTGGACGCGAGGGACAATGGCGTTGATCAGCCGGTTGATGTCCGCGTCCCTGTAGGACGACATAGAGCCCCACACCAGCTCCGCGAACTTCATCACTTGTTCGCGGACCTGCGTGGAAGCTGTCATGTAGGCGCTAAGCCTGCGCTCCGGGGTTGGTTCCGCCATTTGGTGCCCCCTGCATCAGTGCTGCCAGCATCAGCTGTTCCTCAGCCCGCGCCAAGGCGTCCTGCCAGATCTGCTCAGGCGAGTAGCCAAGGATGTTCCTGGCGATGGAATCCCACGATTCGCCGGCGGCCTTCGCCTTGCTCGCCGCGTCGTACTTCTCAGTGAGCGATACGCGGTCAGCCGGGACGAAAAGGACGTCAAGCGTCTCGTCTTCACCAAGCTCAATACCTTGCACACGCAGCGCGTAGACCATGAGCACAGCCAGAGCAGGTTTGATGTTGTCGATCTCATCCTCAGCCAGTGCAACGTGCTGCTCTTTGGCAGCCGCCGCGCCTTCAGCGGACTGATTCGCGCTCTCAGGCGTGAAAACAGACACCGGAGTCCGCGAAACCGCCGCGAAATCCCTCGCGTCAGCCTTCTCAGCCTCCAACATCGGGCGAATATCCGTCTGCTGAGACTCCCAAATGTCCAAACCTTCAGGCAGCTCCCACATCGCGCCCGGGGCGGGCTCAAACATCGCTCTGTAGTCGATGTCATTGCCGTCAGCGTCCTTATCAGGGACGCCATCACTGTTCGGATTGGACTTTAGGGCCCGCTGACGGAACGCCTGCAGAGCCGTCGTCACAAGACGCTGGAGCTTGCCAAGGTTGATCCGGTCAATGACGTCCATGTGAGGCTCAAACAGCCCCATCCGGTCGTCACGACGCAGCACCACACACGGAACGTCCCCGTCATACTCCTGTTCAGACTCACGCTCCCAGTCCTCGCTGTACGCACCGAAGACCTTCACGCCGTTGACATTCTTGGACGGCCGCGTGAAGACCGCTGCCACCCCAGGGACCACAACCTTCGCGTAGTCCTTGCCAGCTTCGTCGTCACGCCAAACCTTCAGCGTGGCGATGGCCTTCCACGGGCGGACAGCATCAGTCGCCGCGTAGAACATCTCAGGCTCTTCACGCGTGATGATGGCTTCACCGCCGTTTGAGGACACAAACAAGTACCCATACGACGTCGTCAAGTAATCCTTGACGGCCATCTTGAACTGGGAGGCAAGACGGTTGTCCCGGGCAATGCGACGAGCGACAGGCAAGGCAGGATGCTTCTGATCCCCGCCGATAGCGATCCCGTTGTAGCGGATACGGTTACCCAGAGCGCTCACAGCAAGCCCACCGAAGTCTGTCCGGGCTTTCTTCTGGAACGCCTGCCACGAAGCCTTCAGATTCTTGCCCATCTCAGGCAAATCCGAATCACCCGTGGCGTAACGGCGAAGACGAGCAATCCGCGGGTACTCAGCATCAAGACGCTTCGCCAGTACAGGCAGCCATTCTTCCGGCGTACGTGCCATAACTGTGGAGCCTCCTTAGTAGAGCCTGCGCGGAGCCCTCCGCGTACGACGTCGCGGCTTAGCGCCCGACTTCCGGGCATCAAGACACGCCTTCCAAGACAGAACGCCGGCCATGGCCTGGTCGAACTTACGATCCATCTCGATCTTGTTCAGAACCCACAGCGGCTGCCCCTGATCGTCAAGGATTCGGAGATCCTTGCGGCCAGCGTTGCCGATGTGGCGGTTGTAGTCTTCGTTGTCGGTGTGAGTGACAGACCCAGCATCCATGGCCTCAGTGAACTCACGCAGCGCGTAAGCCATCGGGACCTTGCGGGCCGTCCACCATTCCTCAACCTGATCGGGCCACTTAGCAGACCAAGAGCCCATGGTTTCCGTCCAGTGCGGCGGGTCACCGTACATGCGCCAGACATCGAAGCGCTGCATGACCTCTTCAAGCTTCGCCGTGACTTCAGACTCATCAACTTCCCAGTCCTCTTCCAACGGGTCCTGCTCCCAGAGCATATGGTCACCCATTTGCAGCCCAGTCCGGATGTCCGTGACAACGAACGCCGTGGCATCACGGAAACGTGCACCGTCGAAGCCGACAGTGACGAAAGCCCCATCAGGGATCGTCTCGCCCGGCCTGCCAAGGGCCTTCCACCTCTCAGGATCGAACGCCTGCGAAGCGGAACGGCGCCAACGATTCAGCCAAACACGCTCAAGGTACGACTTATCAGCGCCCTTACGGTCCCACTGACGGGCAATGGAAAGGAACTGGCCCGGGCCATACTCGCCCACAGGCCCAGTTGCCTCAGAAACTGCCCTAATCCGGTTCTCCAGAGCTTCCGCCGGCGAAACACCAGACGCTGACGCCGTATCCGGGCGCGGCTCAAGATCCTTATGCTCGTCCCCAGCCCAACGGGCGAAGAAGAACAGTTGCGGGTCCTCGATCAAGCCCTTGCCGATGTCCTCAGCTTCCTTACGCAGATCCTCCTGAATGGAGTTCTGCCCAGGCTGCCCAGCCGTCGAAGTGTACAAAGACCACGGGTCCTCAAGGACACGCTTCTCCATGTTCGCTTGCATGGTTTCGTGGGCGTGCTTCTGATTTGGGAGATACAAGCGGTGAGGCTCATCGAAGGCCTGAAACGTCGTCAAAGCGCCATCACGCGAGTTCGGAGCGTTCGCAACCGGAACCGCCCTACCCTCATCCTGGCCACGGCCATTCAGACGGATAATGCGATCCAGCCCAGAATCGAACAGATCCGCGTCAGGGCCTTCCTCAACAACGTACTTCAGCACGCCATACGCGAGCTCCTGCACCTGCTCTTCCGACGTAGCCATGAACGGGATGTAAGGGAACATCACCGGACGGCCAACAGGATTGCCCTTCGAATCGAAGCCATCACAACGGACAGGCGCCTCAGGATGCAGCTCACAAAAGCCCACCCACGCCATGAACTCCGTCTTGGCCATACCCTTCCGCCACTCAATGCCGCCACGCTTGAAACGACGGCGGCCAGCCAGAGCATGCCCTTTCGGGTACACCTCATAGAGTCGGTACAGCGCCGCTTGCTTCTCAGCATCCAGAATGGCCGGCTGCCCAGCCAAAGAGCCAGGACCAAACACGCAACGATCATGAATGAAATCAACAAGGGCAGGTCCAAGAGTCGGCCACGGCTGATCGTCCAAATCCGGGACAATCAGGACCGCCACTTCAGTTCACCGCACGCAGCACAGAACGCGGGTCAGCAGCAGGGGTTGGCTGCACTGTGCCGCGGGGAGCAGATGTCTTGCGCTGCCGTCCTCGGTCCTTCGATTCCTCGGCAGTCTCAATCGTCCACTCAAGCCGGCGACGGTCATACGGTGTCAGGCCGAATGCCTGACGCTGCAGCCGGATCTCAGAAGCAAGCTTCGTAGACGGATTCAGCCAGAAGTCATCCATGAGGACAGCCAGCAAGAACAAAGCGTGACGGTCAGAAGAGTGATACTCCGACGCCATAGGAGCGGACCAAAGGTCCTCCCACCAAGCCAGCGTCTCAGGGTGCCAGTCGTCGGCAATGAGGTCGCCCTCATCGTCGTAAACTCGTGGGCGCTTGGGAAGCTTTGGAGCCTCAACCGTGGCCTCACTCAAAGCAGCTGCCGTGGAAGCAGTGTTCCTCCGTGCACGCGTAGACGGATCCTTCTTTGCAGCAGGCATCTTCTATCCTCCCGTTTCGGGTAAAAAGGGCCTCAACCGTTGCGGCTCAGGGCCCTAAAATCAAGAAAACGCGTGCAGTTGAAGCCTCCCGTTGAAACGTGGGGAACCGTACGCGGAGAAATCTACA
>Ga0157375_10004130_pt1 | contig 12602 bp, 13 predicted proteins | sample M35metaG_FD_115311 | JGI IMG/M metagenome (GOLD analysis project Ga0157375, IMG submission 115311) | Miscanthus rhizosphere microbial communities from Kellogg Biological Station, Michigan, USA - M3-5 metaG | ecosystem: Host-associated > Plants > Roots > Rhizosphere > Soil | place: USA: Michigan...
GTCCATGCACGCGGATATGCCCCAGCCGGCATTCTCTATCTATCAGGCATTTGACGCAGGCGAGTATTGGCACACCGGTGATGACCGGGATGTATTTTCTTGGGAGAAGTGGTCGCGACCTGAGCTTGAGCGGATTTTGTGTGAGATCGACGACGGCGCAAACGGGCTTTCGAAATAGGTGCGACTCGAGCCTTCAAAGGGCTGCTTTTGGCCGGAAGGCGACATAACATCATATGGACAAATAACGCCCCACTCTCCCTTCCAGCAGCTTGATCAAAGCCGATGCCATGTATTCGTAATCATCAGGAACATGAAGACAGACAATACGTTTCCCCTTCAACTCCGAGGCAAAGCGAGCCGTCAGTTTTTTACGATGGATCGGCTCCATCACAAAAATCAGCTCAGCCCATGCCAAAAGCTCTTGGCTTACAGGCACATCTGCATCGTTACTGACGCCAGCCGAAGCGGTCTCAACACCCGACCAATCCGCAAACAACTGTTCGGCGGTCGGACTGCGCAGGCGGTTTTTGCTGCAGATGAAAAGCACATTCAAAGTGCGTCAGCTCCATGCGAACACTCAAACATTAAAAGCAAGCGCCAACAGCGGAGCCCCGCCCGCGACCACCATTCGCCAATTCACAAATCCCGCACACTCCACCAACGCCTCAAACTGTTCAGGACAGCGGCGTTTGAAGCCCTGGGCATTCTCGATGACCAACAAAAGCGTTTGTCCGCTTTGAACGTGAACAGAAGACATTTCTGCGCCAGGGTCATCCAGGTAACAAAGACAATCCACCCAAGCATCCATGTTGCGACCGTAAAAACCCGGAAATCCGAACGTCTCGGCGAAAACACTGTGGAAGGTTTGCCAATCCGTAATCAGGTCTGCATCCACTTGCACCATTGCCAGATCAACCTTCGCCAGCCTGAAAAAACAGGTATGGCTGTCTCGCAACGTAAAGTCAACGACGGGGTATGAGTCGACCGCTTCCAAGGCAGACTCACACCCCACTCTCGTTACAACGGACGTGCCTTGTCGTGAAGGTTTTCCAGGTCTTCTTCTACCTGTTCCACGTCGTTGTCCTGACGCTCCGCCGGGTCATTGGGGCGTAACGCATCGTTGTCGCGCTCCTCTTCGCCGGGTGTGCGGTCAGGGTTGGGTGTACCAGGCGGCGGCTGTTTGTATTCGGGCATGACGGTTCACCTTTCAAGTGTGTGGCCTACAGCGTTTTAGAGAAAGCCCCGGGAACCATCGTTCAACTCTTTTGCGTAAGCATGAGAAGATGCCGCCCTGCCCCTCCTGGAGAGCTGAACCGGATGTTCGAACTCAAACCCTGCGACCCCGTCACTTACCGCCAACTCACCCGCCGCAGCACGCTGATCATCGCCGTGGTGTTCGTGGCCCTGGCCATGCTGCTGTCGAGCCTGGCGGTGATGCTGTTCGGGGAGCCTGGGGGTGACAACTTCCGCTTCAACGTGGGGGGTGTGTTTGCGGGCGTGCTGGTCACCGTCGCGCTGATGCGTGGCCCGCTGTGGAACCAGCCGTGGCTGGCGCCGGCGTTGTATGGCTGGCAACTCAAGCGCAGCCTGATGAGCATCACCAACGTGATGCACCGGGTCACCGAGGGCGTACAAGCCAACGACTCGACCGCTCTCAAGGTGCTGCGTTTCTATCACCTGGGGCTGACGCAGATGCATGCGCTGGATGCCAACTCCAGCGCCCAGGCGCAGTTGGTGGGCGAGCTTGAAGCGCACAAGGCGAAGCTGCAGGCGCTGGGGATCGACACCGAGCAAACCCGGTTCGACCCCGCTTGGCTGGAACGTTTCAAAAGCGCTTAGGCCAACACGCCGATACGTTGCTCATCCGGCCAGAACAGCGCGGCCTGCCCGCAGGGTTGGCCGGCGTTATCGAGCAACGTCCACACCACCCCGGCGTGGATCATGAACGGCTCACCCTGCGCGTCCACCCGCCAGCCGCTGTAGCCGTCGGCGATGCCGTTGGCGGTGACCTGCTCCAGCAACACCTGGCGTGCGGCGCGGTCGAGTTCCGAGGCGCTGAAGCGCGACGGCATGCCGATGAAGTCTTCACGCGGGTACTTGAAGCAGCTCAGCGCGCAGGCGTTGACGTAGGTAAACAGCGGATCGGCGGCGCCGTCGTGGGCCAGCAGGCTGTAGGGGGCCTCGGCGTGCAGCCAGGCCAGGCGTTGTTGCGGGTCCAGGTGTTCGGGGGCCGGCAGTCCCTGGCCGGTCCAGTGTCGATACGCCTCATCCAGCACGCTTACGAAATTTTCTTGAAGGGACACACACAACCTCACATCGTCAGTGGGAAACCTTTGCCCGCCAGCAGAACACCGCGCTCAGTGCGATCGCGGCGCCTGCCACGCCGAATACCCAGGGGGCCGACGCCACCGGCAGCAACAAACCGGCCAGCAGCGGCCCGAGCCCCGCGCCCACGTCGCGCCACACCGCGTTGGACGCCAAGGCAGAAACGCGCATCGAGCCCGGGTTGCGTTCGGCCACCAAGGTGGTCACCAGCGGCAGTTGCAGGGCGCGCAGCACCAGCACCGCCGCCGCGCCGACGATCACCCAGTAACTGCCAAACGCGGTCAGGGCCAGGGCACTCAGGAACGAAAACAGCAGCAGCATCGAGGTGGCGCCAAAGCGTTGAGCCGCCCGGCCACCGAGGGGGCTCAGGAGCATTTCCGAGGCATACCGCAGGGCCATCAAGCCACCGGCGATCAGCACCGCGTTGCCACCCAGAATTTTCTGCGCCTGGATCGACAGGCCAAAAATGAACAGCCCATCCAGCGCCACGCCTTCGATAAACGACCAGGTCGCCACGCTGTCCGGCCATTTGAAGCGCCGCCCGGTGCTGTGCAGATCATGCCCGGTGCGCGGCAGGCCGTGGGCCGCCCATAAGCCCAGCAGACAACAACCGGCCAGAATCAGAAAGATCGGACGCGGCCCCGCCCACAGTGTCAGCCAGCCGCCCAAGGGCAGCGCGAGCATTGGCCCCAGCGCGATCATGGCCCGCGAGCGCCCTGCCCTCCGCGCCGCGCCTGCAGGTTCTGAGGTGGCCAGTACTTGGGTCGACAGGTTCAACGCGGCAAAACACAGGCCCCAGATCAGGCGCAGGCAGAGCAGCGCCGCGAAGCCCGAGAGCATCGAGTTGCCCAGGGCACACACGGTCGCGGCACCTGCGGCGATCATGCAGGTGAGGCGGTCACCGTTGCGTGCATAAAAGTTGAGGACATGCCGGTAGCCGAAAATCCGCACCAGGCGGTTGGCCGCCAGCAGCACCCCGGCCTGGGCCAGGGTGATGCCGAACGCCTGGGATTCCATGGGCAGCAGCAGGTAGAGCAACACGTCACTGGGCAAGCATAAAGCCAGGGTCAGCGCGGCGCGGCGGGAAGACACATCAGCAGTGCGTTGGGCCAGGCTGGACATAAATCTGAAACATCCCGAAATATTCAGGTCGCCACGGTAGCCTTCCCGAACGGTGTTTTACAACGCTCAATCACGCCTTTTTGTCATACGGCAACAAACGCAAGAGGCTCGCCACCGCGCCCACCAGCGCAAACCCGCAGCCCAGCCACAGCGCGTATTGCGGGCCACTACCCAGGGACAAATGGAAACAGAACGCCACCAGCGAAGCGCCCAACGTTTGCCCCAGCAACCGTGAAATCGCCACGATGCCGCTGGCCCCGCCGCTGCGGGCCAAGGGTGCGCTGGTCATGATCGCCTTGAGGTTGGGTGACTGGAAGAAGCCGAAACCGGCGCCGCACAACGCCATGCGCCAGCCGATATCAAACGCCGACGCGCCGCTGCCCAGGGTCGCCAGTGCAGCCATGCCCACACTGAGCATCAACAGGCCGATGCCGCACAGCACGCCGAGGGACACCCGGTCCGCCAGGCGCCCCGCCACCAGGGCCATCACCGCCACCACCGCCGGCCAGGGCGTCATCAGGAAACCGGTTTCCACCTGGCTATGGCCCAGCACTGCCTGCAACAAAAATGGCAGCGAGACAAACGCCAGGCCCTGGGCACTGAATGCGCAGATCGCCGTGAGGGACGACAGGGCAAACACCGGACGCTTGAACAGGTCCACCGCCAACATCGGCGCCGGGTGCCCCGCCTCACGACGCAGCAACAACACGCCACACACCAGCGCCACCGCAATCAGGCCCAGGGTCAAGGCGCCTTGCGCGCCATGCACCGCCGTGCCCAAGCCCAGCACCAGCAAGGCAAACAACCCGGCACACAACACGGCGGCGAAGCGGTCGAACGCGTGGCCGGTCAATGGCAGCACCGGCAATGAGCGCAGGCCCAGGCCCAATGCGAGCAGGCCCAGCGGCACGTTGATCAGGTACAACCAGTGCCAGGTCGCCACCGACAGAATCGCCGACGCAGCGGTCGGCCCCAACGTGAACGCCAACCCCACCACCAGCGAGTTGTAGCCCAGGCCGCGCCCCAGCATTTTCGAGGGATAAATGTGCCGCAGCAGCGCGGTGTTGACGCTCATCAACGCCGCCGCGCCCAGACCTTGCGCCACCCGTGCGGCGGTGAGGGTCAGCAGCGAGCCGGCCAGCCCGCAAAACAGCGACGACACGATAAACAGCAACAACCCGCCGAGGTACACCCGACGGTGCCCCAGCACATCACTCAAGGACGCAAACGGCAGCACTGTGGCGATAATCGCCAGCTGGTAGGCATTGACCACCCAGATCACCGAGGCCGAATCGGTGCCAATGCCCTCGGCCAGCGTTGGCAGCGCCGTGTTGACGATCGCCGTGTCCAGGGTTGCCATGCCGATCCCCAAAGACAGGGCGATCACGGCCGGCAAGCGTTTATTGGAGGGCAACCCATCGGCGACAGAAGACATGAACAATCCACACAGGTGACGAAGGCCTCTAGAGTAAGGGCAGACGGGATTTTTTTCAGTGGCCTATTGCCTGGCTGTCAATATTTTCATGTTCGCCAATGCCCGGTCTTCGCCATCAGCGCCACCGCCTCGGCAAACCCGGGCTGGGGTAGCGTGTTCAGCGTGACCAGCCCCACGCAGCGGGTGGGCTTCAAGGTGGCCGCCTTGGCCGCCACCCGCGCGCCCTGCTCCACGCCCGCCAGGACGGCCTCGGGGATATGCAGGGCGTTCATCAGTTCCAACACATCCTGGCCCAGTGTCCCGTCGTCACTGTCGCGCAAGTACGGCACGATCACCCGAAACCCTTGGGCCGCCAAAGGCCCAGTGACGGCGGCAAACACCTGGGTGTCGGCCGCCAGCAAAATAATCGCGTGCCCCTCTTCCGGCCCGAAACGCTCGTAGCGAATTTCCTGTTCATCGGTGCTGACCGTTTGCACGGCAAACGCCGGCGCACACACCGCTACCGCCGCCAGCAGCATAAAACCTCGACGATCAAACATCCCTCACCCCCACAATCAATTCACTGCCCAGCCACGTGGCCAGGTATTCACCCGCGCACATCACGCCGGCCTCTTCGCCCAGGCGTTCCACCAAAAACTCGCACAGCCCGGCAAAACTGCCGTGGGCCTGCACCTGTTGCAACGCCGCCAGTTCCAGCGCATCCACCTGGCGCAGGCGCGAGGTGAATTGGCGACGCCACACCAACAGGCCACCCGCCTGTTCCAGCATCACCGCTTCGGGCGCCTGCGTTTCCTGCCACAGCGCCGACCAGATCGCCTCGGCATTGGTCGTCAGCCCATGGCAACGCAGGGACGGCGTCAGGCTCAGCACGGCCGTGTCCCAATCCAGCTCGGCCAACACCTGCGGGGCAAGTGGCTCGGCGTCGGCGGCCACGAACGCCTCATTCAGGGCCGATTCGATCCAGGCCAGTTCATGCACATCGGGGTTGTGCGGGAACACCTCTTTCAAGGTGGCGTAGAAACCTTCCGGGTAAGCATCCAGGGTCCAGGCATGGGGCGGGTGGCTGTCGATATGGGTGATGCTCGCCGCCAGGAACGCCTCCTCGCCGACCCACCGGCGCAGGTGGGGAAACGCCTGTTCCAGGCAGCCCACCAACTGGGCGCGGTAGTTGTTCTGGTACACCGCCAGGCCTGCGGCGTTATTGCCGAGCAGCAGCGCAGACTCATCGGACGCGTTCACCAACCAGTGGCTGAAGACCTGTTGCAGTTCCGCCAGGTTCATCGCTGCGCTCCCAACGCCCGTGCCCTCGACAACTCACGCAGCAGCTCGGTGAGCGGCGGAATCTCATCATCGCGCTCGATCATGGTGGCCACGGGACCGAGCCGGGTCATGGCCTCGGCATACAGTTCCCAGACCCCGGCGCACACCGGGCTGTCATGACTGTCGATCAACAGCTCGCGGCCCTGGCTATGCCCGGCCAAATGCACCTGGCGCACGCGCTCGGCGGGGATGCCGTCCAGAAACGCCAGGGCGTCAAAACCGTGGTTGCTGGCACTGACGAACACATTGTTGACGTCCAGCAGCAGTTCACACCCCGTGCGCTTGGCCATGGCGGCGATGAATTCCCACTCGCTCATGGACGCGCCATCGAACGCCAGGTAGCTCGACGGGTTTTCAAACAGCATCGTACGGCCCAGCACGTCCTGGGCCTGATGGATATTGGCGCAGACCCGGTCGAGGGCCTCATCTGTATAGGGCACGGGCAACAAGTCATGGGCATTGAAACCCGCACTGCGCGACCAGCTCAGGTGGTCGGAGACGAACAGCGGTTCCACCTCGTCCACCAACGACTTGAGGCGCTGCAAATAATTGGTGTCCAGCCCTTCGGCGGTGCCGATGGACAGGGACACACCATGCAGCGCCACCGGGTAACGCTCGCGTACCTGGCGCAGGATATGGCGGGGCTGGCCGCCTGCGACCATGAAGTTCTCGGAGATCACTTCGACGAAATCCACGGGCACCGAGGTTTCCAGGAAGTCGCAATAGTGCTCCTTGCGCAGCCCCAGGCCGTAGCCGGAAAAGTGGGGGTTGGATATGGACATTCGAGGCTCTCCATCAAAACTGTGGGGCGGGCTTGTTGTGGCGAGCAAGCTTGCTTGCGCTGGGGTGCGAAGCGCCCCCGAAAAAGCCGGAGACTGCTGCGCAGTCAGCGGGAGCAAGCTCCCTCGCCACAAAAAGAGCCCGCCCCCACAGGGGGTGAGGCGTTATTTAGGTTCAGTCAACGTGCCACCCGCCTTGAGGCATTCGGACGGGGTCTTGACGATCACGCCTTCGCCCTTGCAGCTGTTGAGGCCCTTGCAATCGTTCTTGGCCGTGGCGCACAGGCTGGTGCCCTTGCAGGAGTTGACGCCGTAGCAACGGCCGGGCTTTTCCGCCTGGTCGGCGGCGCTGGCAGCAGTGGCGAACGAGGCGGAGGCCATGGCGATCATTGCAGCAGCGGCAGCGAGGCTCAGGCGGGATTTGAATGCAGTGTTCATGGGTGTTTCTCCAGGGGGGGGGTGGGTGAATTACTTGATGACGGAGGCCGCGTCTTCGATGACCTTCGCCACAGCCTCAGGCTGGGAGATGTACACCGAGTGGCTGGCCTTGATTTCGGTGACCTTGGAACCGGCGCGCTTGTACATCCAGCGTTGCAAGTCGGGGCTCAAGGCACGGTCTTCGGTGGACACCACGGCGTAGGTCGGCTTCTTGTGCCAGGCCGCAGCCCACACGGTGCCGCCGAACAGCGCAGTGGTGGCCGGCACTTGGGAGGCGGCCATGAAGTCGGTGCGGTTGGTGGTCAGGTCGGCCGCAAAGTCGGCGTTGAATTTGGTGCGGTCGAAGAACAGGTGGCCGTCGCGGCTCGGCTTGATGTCATCGCTGGGCGACGGCATGGAGCCGATCAACTGGGCCATGTTCTCGCCCACTTCCGGTTGCAGCGCCGAGACGTAGACCAGCGCCTTGACCTTGTCGCGGTCGCCGGCAATCGAGATCACCCCGCCACCGGAACTGTGGCCCACCAGCACCACCGGGCCGACTTGCTGCTCCAGCACTTCGCGGGCTTCGGCCACGTCGGCGGCGAGGTTTTCGTGGCCTTGATGCACCACGGTGACCTTGTAGCCCTTGTGAATCAGGATGTCGTGCACCACGCGCCAGCCGGAACCGTCGACAAACGAACCGGGCACGATCACCACGCTTTTACCGGCGCCAGGCTGTGGGGCATCGGCTGCCTGGGCGAACATAGGAACCGTCAGGGCCATGGCAATGGCCAGGGAAGAAAGCATACGCATTGGAACTCTCCATCACAGTGAGGAACGTTGGCCTGAGATCAGGCGGTCGAGGGACCAGGCACCGCCGCCGTAGGCCAGCAACGGCAACAGCAAGCCCGCCCAAGTCAGGTGCACCGGCCAGGCGTCGGGGTACACGAACACCTCGATCACCAGGGTCATGCCCAGCAGCGCGGCGGCGGCCGGGCGGGTCAGCAGGCCCAGCACCAGCAACAGCGGGAACAGGTGCTCGGCATAGGTCGCCAGGTGCGCGGCCCAGTCGGGCGGGATCAGCGGCAAGGCGTATTCCGAGCGGAACAGCGTGTAGGTCGACGGCTTGAGGTTCAGGAAACCCGTGACCTTGGTGCGCCCCGACAGAAAGAACACCGCCGCGATCCCCAGCCGCGCCACCAGCAACAACAACGCTTCGGGCAGCAGGCGCTGGATCAGCACCGCCGGGGCCGCTCGGCTCATGGCTGCTCCGTCAGGCTGCCGTAGCCTTTGGGGGTCTTGATCTGGGTGCAGGTGCCTTTGTCCACCAGCCCCCAGGCGTTGCCCTGGTAGTCGGCGGTGGCGGTGCCGGCGCACGAGGTGCCCTTGCCGGCTGCGCAGTCGTTGGCCCCGGCGAGGGACACGCCAAAGCACTTCTCTTGGGGTTTGGCCTCATCGGCGTGGGCCACGGCGGCGAAGGCGCTGAGGGACAGGGCAAGGGTGGCCGCGAGGGCGGCGTAAGGACGCTTCATCGGTGTATCTCCTGGCTTGACTGAGTGTGGCCAGGGCGCGTGTGACGGGGGTTGACCGCCGGCGCCGGCTGGTGAACAGAGTTAAAGCCAGGCGTGTATCCGGTCTGTGTCGCGAACGCGATAGAACGTCATGCCGGTGTATCAGGATGGGGCGTGGATACAGTTCGATACACAGCCAAATAACAGACGCCAAACCACCGCCGTTTTATTCGGCATCCCGAACGACACAATTAGAAATATTCGCCTTTCCGAACGCAGCCGCTTGCGAGCGTTCGACGACCGCAAAAATCACCATAAATTTCATGCGGTTGTTGTCATCTTTGTTACATGCCAACTGGCATACATTCTGCTTTATCCGTGTTTCTGGTAATAAAATGTTTCAGCTCTGAGACAGTCTCATCCCCTGAAACACGATCCGTGAAACGCCTATAAAAACGACCATGCCCCAAAGGAGGGCGGCCTTCCGACTTTTTGATCGACATCAACTTTCCAAGACTGCTGCTGCACATCTGCACCCAAAAGGGCGAATGGCCTGATCGCCAATAACAAGCCCGACTATAAAAAGGACGAATTGATGAGCTCGAGCAAGAACCACGCAGTGTCCTGTATGGACGCAGACCCCCTGGCCCCGGCAGCCGCCGAGAGCGCCATTGGCTTTGGCCCCTTCCTGTTACTGGCACGCCAGCATGTATTGCTGCGCAATGGCGAGCCCGTCACCCTCGGCAGCCGCGCCCTGTACCTGCTGATCGCCCTGGCTACCCGCGCCGGCGAACTGCTGGAGAAATCCGAACTGATCTCCTTTGCCTGGCCCAAGGTGGTGGTGGAGGAATGCAACCTGCGTGCGCAAATCGTCGCCCTGCGCCGGGCCTTGGGTGACGATGGCAACTTCAGCTACATCGTTACCGTGCCGGGCCGGGGTTATCGTTTTGTAGCACCGGTAACGCTGCAAACGGCCAGTGAAGACAGCTTGCCGGTGCCCTACGTGCGCGTCGAAGAAAGCGCCCTGCCGACGCCTTGCGCCGAAGTGATCGGCCGCGACGGCTTGATCGCCAACCTCGCCGACCAGGTGGTGAGCCAGCGTTTCGTGACCCTCACCGGCCCCGGTGGCATCGGCAAGACCACCGTGGCCATGGCCGTGGCGCAGCGACTGGCCAGCGACGCCGACCTGGCCACCTGCTTCGTCGACCTGGCGCCCGCCACCAGCGGGCAATGGGTGGCCGGCATGCTCGCCAGCGCCCTGGGCATCCAGACCATCAGCGACGACCCACTGCACAGCATCACCGCCACCCTCGCCGAGCGCCGCTTGCTGCTGGTGCTCGACAACTGCGAACACGTGCTGCCCGCCACCGCCGCTGCCGTGGAAAGCCTGCTGCGCCACGCGCCCCACTGCTGCGTGCTGACCACCAGCCGCGAGCCACTGCGCGCCGACGGCGAACGGGTGCACGACCTGGCACCGCTGCAAGTGCCGGACGAACACGCGCGCCTGAGTGCCAACGAAGCCCTGGCCTGGTCCGGCGTGCGCCTGTTCGTGGAACGCGTGCGTGCCCTCGACCCCGATTTCGTGTTCCACGACGCCGACGTGGCGGCGGTCAGCGCCATCTGCCGCAAGCTCGATAGCAATGCCCTAGCCATCGAGATCGCCGCCGCCCGGGTGCGCACCTTTGGCATCCAGGACCTGGTCGGGCTGCTCGATGGCAGCTTCCGCCTGCAGATGACCGCCCGGCGCACCGCCCTCGCCCGCCACCGCACCCTGAGCGCAACGCTGGACTGGACCTACGCCATGCTCAGCAGCGACGAACAGGCGATGCTGCGCCAACTGGCGGTGTTCACAGGCTCCTTCACCCTCGACGCGGTCAAGGCCATGACCGCCAGCAGCAGCCTCGACCCGCGTAACGCCTTGCCACTGCTCGAAAGTCTGATGGACAAGTCCTTGCTGATCGCCGGCGAATCGCAGTTGCTCAAGCGCTACCGCCTGCTGGAAACCACCCGCGCCTACGCCCAGGAAAAACTCACCGAGCACGGCGAAACCAACTTCACCGCCCAGCGCCATGCGCGCTACGCCTTGGGCGTGTTGCAGGAAGCCGGACAGACCCTCGACGGCCTCTCGCCGGAAACCTGGCTGGCCCTCTACGGGCCCGAAATCAACACCATCCGCTCGGCCCTCGACTGGGCGTTCTCGCTGGCCGGCGACCTGCCCCTGGGCATCGAACTGACCCTGGGCGGCGTGCCGCTGTGGCTGCGCCTGTCGCTGGTCAGCGAGTGCCGAACCTGGGTCGAAAAAGGCCTGGCGAGCAACAGCGTGGCCCCCTTGCCGCAGCGCCAGCGCATGCTGCTGCAGACGGCCCTGGCCAGTGTGCTGATGCTCACCTACGGCACCGGCGGCCCCATGCGCGAAGCCTGGCGCCAGGTGCGCGAAGACGCCCGCGACCTCGGCGATGCCGAACACAAACTGCGCGCCTTGTGGGGCCTGTGGACCGACCGCTGCGGCTGCAACCAATACACCGAAGCCCTGGAACTGGCCGAGCGCTACATCGCCCTCAACAGCAGCGGCAACCAGCACCTGCTGGGCAAACGCATGCGCGCCGTGGCGCTGTTCCACATGGGCGACCTGGCGGGCGCACGGCAGAACATCGACGAAGCCCTCGGCTCGCCGTCGGCGCCACGTTCGCACATCATCGACGTGCATTTTGACCAACGCATCGCGGCGCGCTGCCTGAAGGCCAAGGTGATGTTGCTCGAAGGTGACGTCGATCCGGCGCTGCGTTTGATCGGCACTTGCGTGGATGAAGCCATCTCCCTCGATCACCCGGCGACGCTCTGGTACACCCTGTGCCTGGGCGCGATTCCGCTGGCGTTGCTGGCGTCCAACCTGCCCAAGGCGCGGCATTATTTGAGCTTGCTGCAAGACAGCACCACGCGTCAGGACCTGCATATCTGGCGGCAATTCCGGTTGTGCTTCGAGAGCATTCTGCTGATTCGCCAGGGGTCGCCGGAAGAAGGTGTGCCGCAGCTGGGCGAGGCGTTGCAGCAGTTGCAGGGCCAGGGGGATAGCCAACTCTATAGCCTGTTGCGCTGTGAATATGCGCTAGGCCTGGCGCGCCTGGGGCTGGAGAAGCTGGCCTTGGAGGTGTTGGAGGATACGCTGCAATTGGCGGTGGGCCGCCAGGAGCGTTGGTTTGTGCCGCAGATGCTGCGGATCAAGGCGCAGTTGACGTTGCGTCAGGCGCAGTATGGGTCGGTGGATAAGGCCAAGGTGTTGTTGCGCCAGGCGTGGGTGGATGCGCAGTTGGCGGGGGCGCATTTTTGGCGGGCGCAGATTGCGGCGGATTTGGCGCGGTTGCAGGAGCCTAAATTGCGGATTGCTTCGTTGCCCAGGTTTCAGCATCGCTGAGGGGGTTGGCTGAGTACATATCCGTTATTTGCGTAACGGCTGCTTATGGTTCCGCTCTTACAGCGGCTCACTTTTGAAAAGCGCAAAAGTAAGCAAAACGCTCTTGCCCCAACACTCGGCACCTCGCCTAGGCTCGGTGTGCCCGTAATCCGACAGGTATTTGGGGGGCCGCCGCCACGCGCCATCCATGGCGCGGGGCGGCTAAGCCGGCGTCCTGCCGGCTTACCCCCCAAATCCCTGCCGAATTCCGGCCAGCGTGTTTGACGGGGCGCCTAAGATCA